>Ga0137403_10008127_pt1 | contig 11757 bp, 6 predicted proteins | sample CZOMad2_1_16fung_FD_122057 | JGI IMG/M metagenome (GOLD analysis project Ga0137403, IMG submission 122057) | Vadose zone soil fungal communities from Angelo Coast Range Reserve, California, USA - CZOMad2_1_16fungal (Hybrid Assembly) | ecosystem: Environmental > Terrestrial > Soil > Vadose zone...
TGGAACATCTGGTCGAGCATTTGCTTCTGGAGCTGCTGCATGAGCTCTTCGAACTTCTGCCGCGCCTCGTCGTCGACGAACTCATAGTCGCGCAGCCCTTTGACGCGGCCGCCGAGGTCGTCGGGCAGCCGGTCGAGCTGATCGTTGCGCTGGCGCGCGATGCGGTCGAGCAGCTTGCGCGCCTCGGGCGTCGCCTCGTTCGATCGGCGGTCGATGCCGGCGCGCTCGGTGTCGATCACGTCCTGCACCTTCTGGCGCAGCTCCTCGACTGTGGAGTCGAGGTTGTAGCGGCCTAGCTCTCGCTCACGCGCGTCGCGCAGCTGCTTGAGGAGCTGCTCGAGACCAGGCATGTTCGGCGATCCCCAACGCAGAAATCGCTGCAACGCGGCGTTGAGGTCGCCGTAGTTCGACCCCTCGAAGCCGAACCCGCCGAGGTGCGGTGCACGACCCATGAGCACCACTTCCAGCACCGAAAATGGAAAATCGAGCGCGGCCGGTAGGCTCATGCCATTGGTCCCCCGTCCGCTGTGGTCCGGCGCAACTGCGATCGTCTTTCCAGTCGCAGCGCCAGCAAGGCAGCGCCGACGAGCACAAGCGCGCTTGCGAAGAGCGCCGCCTTTCCTGGCAACATGTGGTAACGCATCACGCCTCCTTGCTCAGATCGGGGTGGCCGATTTTCAGCTACTCGTGGGCGAAGTGACTCAGTCCGTTAGGGTGGAGGCAGGATCGCCCGTCATAAATTCCGCGGACTCAGCGATCGGACAGGTCATTGAAAGCCGCCAGGTTACGGAACTTCCTCTCAACGGACGGAACTTCACTCAACTGGCCACTCTGGAGGCGAACGTGACCCGTGGCGTGCCTACCGGCGCGGCGACCGGGGCGAACGGCAATACCGAAACGTTCCGCAACGGCGAAACCGGCGGAGCCTCTCTGGCTGTGAATGGCCTGCGTCCACAAAACAACAACTTCGTCCTGGATGGCATCGATAACAACGAATCCTTGGTGAACTCCATTGTGTTCTTTCCACCGGCGGACGCTATCGACGAATTCCGCGTGCAGACGAGCGTGGCACCCGCCGAATATGGCCGGGCCGGTGGCGCAATCCTGGTGACCACGTTGAAGTCGGGAACGAACAGCTTTCACGGCAGCGCCTTCGAATTCAACCGCAACACTTCTCTGAATGCCCGCGACTTCTTCAATAACGGCACAACTCCCGCGTATAACCGCAACCAGTTTGGAGGCACGCTCGGCGGGCCGGTCCTGAAAGACAAGCTGTTCTTTTTCGTTGATTATCAAGGCCTGCGCAAGCGAATCCCGGGCAGCAACGACACCGCCACAGTGCCCACAGACCTGATGCGGCAAGGCGATTTCTCCGAACTTCTCGCAGGATCAGGGCCCTCCACCGATCCAACCGGGCTCTCCAACCCCATCACCATATTCGACCCGACTACCGGCGCGGCATTTGCGGGAAACATCATTCCTACAAACAGGGTCAATGCGGTCGGGCTTGCCTATTTGAAAGCCTTTCCAGAACCGAATTGCGACAAAAGCGTCGATTCGCGTTGTAACTCAATTCTTTCCAACTATCGCAACGTCCGCAAGATCAACGAAACTTGGAACGATTTCGACGTTCGTGGCGATTATCTTCTGAACACGCGCAACAGCATATTCGTCCGTTTCAGCCGAGGTCACGTAGACCAAACCGAGACCCCGCGCCTAACGACTCTGCCCTCCGGATTCGGCTCCGGCACAAACTTCAACTATCCGATCGGCGCTTCCATCGGCTGGACTAGCACCATCGATTCCACGCTGGTGAACGAAGTCCGCGTTGGTTTTGTCCGCGTGAAATACGGCTTTGAGCCTCCGTTCGGAAGCGAGGACCTCTGCACGCAGCTTGGTATCGTGAATTGCAATACGCCGCTTCTGGGTGGAATCGCCCTCATCGGCGGCTTCAACTCCCAGCTGGAATATACTGGCGACTTCGGTCCATATCTGGTGCCGCAAACCGGATACAACCTCAACGACACGGCGACCTGGAGCCACGGCAAGCATACGTTTAAGTTCGGTGCGAACGCGATTCGACGTCAGGTGAACCTCTATAGGCCTCTCGCCGGCAAGGGCTTTTTCTTCCTCAGCGGCAACGGTACTGCGGACCACACGGACACCGGCTACGAAGTTTCGGATCTGCTGGCCGGCTTCGTGGCGTCGTACTCCCACGGCACGAATTTCGGCATGATCGGCACGCGCAGCTGGGAGAACGGCTTCTTTGCCCAGGACGATTGGCGGGTCACGTCGCGGCTCACGCTGAACCTCGGCCTGCGCTACGACACCTACACCTGGCCAGTCGAAGTGCAAGATCGCCAGGCGAACTTTAATATGGCCACCGGCGCGATCGACCTCGCCAACAAAAATGGCCTTTCGCGCGGCTTCATCGACAACGACTACAACAATTTCGGCCCGCGCGTTGGCTTTGCCTATCGCCTCACGAACGACGGCAAGACCGTGCTTCGCGGCGGCTATGGGATCTTTTACTTCCTTGATCGCGGGGGCATCAGCAATCAGCTTGCGCAAAACCCGCCGTTCGGCGGACAGAACTCCGTCAGTTATGCTCAGGGCTTTCGCATCACTCTTTCCGGTGCGCTGCCTTGCCAGCCGACTTGTACGCAGAGCCAGCTGAATGCAACGCAAGCGACAGGCGCTTTGCCCAGCGGCGACTTCACCAATCTTGATCTGGCCAACCCAAGCGGCGTTTCCGTGATTTCCGTACTTCCTTCGAACGTCACTCCGAACGTCAGCCAGTGGAACCTGCAGATTCAGCGGCAGCTCGGCACCAACAGCTCGGTCAGCCTCGCATACGTTAGAGATCGCGGCAAGAATCTGACGCGTAACTACAATGCAAATCAGAATCTTTTTGACCTGCCAAATTCCGATCCAGCCCACATACGCTTCACGGAGCTCGGCTCCGTGACGGTCCAGGACAACAGCGGAAATTCCACCTACAATTCTTTGCAGGCGCAGTACGAGCGTCGCCTGACTCGCGGCTTCCAGTTTCTCGGTTCCTTCGCGTGGTCCAAGACGCTTGACGATGCTTGCGGCGATCTGGACGCCTGTGCGCCGCAACTTTACACCGACTTCAAGGACGAAAAGGGCCGCTCCAACATTGATCAGAATTATCGCCTGGTGCTCAGTTCGCTCTACGAACTCCCGTGGGGCCGCGGCAAGCACTGGGGCAGCAACTGGTCGCGTCCGCTCGACTGGGTAGTGGGCGGTTGGCAGTTAAACGGGATTTATACGCTGCAGTCGGGCCTGCCGTTCAATGTCACGGTAAACGGAAACCCGAACGCAACGCGCGCAGACTTAATCGGCGCGCCAAGCGTGAACACCAGCTTCACTCCGGGCGGCAATGGCGGGACAAACATCCCCTATCTCGCTAACCCCAGTTCGTCGTTTGTTTTGCCTGCTGCAACGCTCTTCCCCGACGGAAGCGTGGTCTTTAACGCTCCCGGCACCGCGGGACGCGATATTCTGCGCGGCCCCGGCAGCTCGAATATTGACCTGGCGCTTTTCAAAAACTTCGCTCTCACCGAGCGCTTCCGGCTCGAGGCTCGCGTACAAGCGTACAACCTTACCAACACGCCGCATTTCGCCAATCCGAATTCAGTGCTCGGCCAGTGGGATGTGCAGGGTTGCAACCCCGCGACATCTGACCAACCGTGCGTGAACGTCGGTGGCGCGTCCAAACAACTCATCGCCAATCTCAGCACTTCGTTTGGCTTCGTTACGTCAATCCAACCCAACAGCTTTCGCACTGTCGAGCTTGGGCTGCGTCTGACGTTCTAACTCGTGCCACTCTCTACTATGGGCGGGACCCTAGCGTCCCGCCTCCATTTTTCTTTATCCTTCTGTCGTGCTCTCGTGATGACTCACTTTTTACGCCTGCGGTTTGCAATCGCAGTTCTGGCAGTCTGTGTGCTTCGGCAGTCGCCGCTTCTCGCGGCTCCGCAGTCCGTCGCTGCGGAGAACGCGCCTGTGGTCAGCAAAGTGGAACCGCCGAATTGGTGGGTTGGACTTACGCCAGACCTGATGATCCTGCTCTCTGGCCACGCTCTGCAGGCGAACAAGGTGACGTGCAACCTTCCCGAAGTCGTTGTGGAACGCACGCAAGCAACGCAAGGCGGCGACTATCTTTTCGTGTGGATTAAATTCGCGCCGCGCATGCGTTCCGGCACCATCGTGTGCCGGATCACAACTCTCCGTGGAGACACTTCTTTTGAATTACCGGTTTCAAATCGTGAACCAACGGCAAAGCGTTTTCACGGATTGAGTTCCGATGATGTTCTTTATCTGATCATGCCGGACCGCTTCGCTAACGGTGATCCCACTAACGATGATCCCGCGGAATTTCCCGGCTCGCACGATCGGTCCAAGCCGCGGTCCTGGCACGGCGGCGATTTGCGCGGTATCCGCGAGCATCTTTCCTACCTGAAGGATCTCGGCGTAACCGCGCTGTGGCTTACGCCCGTTGTAAAGAACGGCGCGGAGCAGGATTACCACGGCTATGGCGCAGTCGACTTGTATGCCGTTGACCCGCACCTCGGCGGCTTGAACGATTACAAGGAGCTCGCGTCCGCCCTACGCGAGCAGCGCATGAAGCTTTTCTTTGACGCCGTGCCCAATCACGTTGGGCCACGTCATCCCTGGGTCAAAGAACCGCCGCTGCCGGATTGGTTCCACGGCACCGCGCAGAATCATTTCGACTCTTTCTCTCCAGTGAACAATTCCTTCTATGGCAAGTCCGGTTCCGGCGGAGTTGCCAACGATCCATTTGAAGCGCTCACCGATCCGCACGCGACACCCGCCATGCGGCGCAATCTTACGGAAGGCTGGTTTTTTGGAATTCTCCCTGACATGAACACGCAGAATCCGGTTGTCCTAAAATATCTTCTGCAAAATTCAATCTGGTGGATCGAGTCGGCGGGCCTTGATGGCTTACGCGTGGACACGTTTCCCTATGTCTCGCGGACTTTTTGGGAGCAATGGCATGCAGGACTGCGTCGTATCTATCCGAACCTCACAACGATCGGCGAGGTTTTTCATCCCGACCCTACTGTGACTTCGTTTTTTGTGGGCGGCAGGAAACAGTGGGATGGCATCGATAGCGGGCTGTCCACGGTTTTCGATTTCCCAATGTTCTTCGCAATTCGCGATGTCTTGCTGCATGGCGCTTCCGCGGGCCGCATCGCCAATGTATTGCGGCAGGACGAACTCTATCCGCATCCCGATTGGCTGGTCCCATTTTTTGCGAATCATGATGTCACGCGACTTGGGAGCGAGACGGGCAGCTCGTCAGACAAACTTCTCTGTGCCTTCGGGCTAATTCTGACGCTCCGCGGAATTCCCGAGCTTTATTATGGAGATGAAATCGCCATGCCGGGCGCAGGCGATCCAGACAACCGTCGTGATTTCCCCGGTGGTTGGCCTGGCGACAGGCAAAATGCTTTCAGCGAAGACGGCCGCACGCCTGAACAACAAAAAATCTTTTCAGCCGTGCGGAATCTTTTACAAATTCGCCGCCAGCACGCCGCACTTCGCACTGGAAAGCTGTTTCACATATTTTCTGACGGCGACTCGTATGTATTTATGCGTCAGACGGAGGATGAGCGGCTCCTGGTCATCTTCACTAATGGAAGCAAGCCGCGAGCGCTGACAATTCCACAAGCAAACACTCCTCTTGCGGGGGCACTGGGATCAACGATTCTCTATGGCGATGGTGGTGTGGAAATCAACGGCCGGGAAGTGAAGATCACAGCACCCGCGCAATCGATTTCTATTTTTTCGCTCCATTGAATTCGGTCAGAGAATCAGCTCGGCAGTCCAACTATTCTTCGCCTCGGGCAATGTGAACACGACGGCGTGCTGCGCCGAATCAAATCGCCACTCGTGAATTGTAGCGTCGCCCACGCGCACACTCTTCGGCGCTTTGTCTATCCCGAATACCGTGATTTCCGCGGCGCTCCACCAGGGCTTGTAACTGTCTTTTTCGATGGTACTGACAATTCTGATCGCGTCCGCTCCCACCTGGCACGAATAGCTGACGCGCAAAAATTCTCCTTTTTCGTAGGCCAGTGTGTGTCCGTCGTCCTGATACAACGAGCCTTTGCAGTCTGGCCCGGGATACACACGCAGGCCCAGCGGGCCATTGGGCGTTTCGCCCGTGTTTTGCACCAACGGCTGCCGCGGCACGATCGCTCCGGCGCGAACATACACGGGCACCTCATCGAGTGCGGGCTTCAGTTTTTTCAGTTCTTGGTCGGAACTTTTTTCGCCGGTCCAATAGTCGTACCAAGCTCCCGGCGGCAACTGGATCACTTTCATGTCCTGCAGCTCGGTGGTCACGGGAGAAACAAAAAGATCATGACCAAACATAAATTCGCCGTCATCGTTAAAAAATTCCGGCGACTGCGGATACTCCAGCAGCAGCGGCCGCATCAGCGGGATTCCCGTGCGAGTCATCTCTTCCACGCTCGTATAAATATAGGGCAGCAGCCGGTAGCGCTCTTCGATGAAGCGTTTGCGGATGGCTTCGTGCTTCGCACCATGCACCCAAGGCTCCTGGTCTCCCGTCCCCTTTGCGGTGTGGTCGCGATAGATCGGATTGAACGCGCCCGCTTCGATCCATCGCGTCAGCAAGTCCGCAGTTGGCGTTCCCGCGAATCCGCCGATGTCGTCGCCAACCATTCCGTAGCCGGAAATTCCCATGCTCAGCAGCATCGGCGTACTCATCCCAAGATGGTTCCAGACTGCCACGTTGTCTCCGGTCCACGTAGCGGCATACCGTTGCGTGCCAGCGTAGGCTGCGCGAGTCAGAACAAATGGCCGCTCGTTCGGCCGGAGCTTCAGCAGACCTTCACTCGTCGCGCGCACATTCTCCATTCCGAACACATTATGAATCGCCAGGTGCGGCAGAGTGGTTCCATCATCCAAACGATGACGAACGTCCGGCGGCATGGTCTTCGTGGATGTCAGAAAAATCGCCGGTTCATTCATGTCGTTCCAGAAACCGGCCACGCCCATGTCCACAAAATTCTTGTAAAGGCCTCCCCACCACTCGCGCGTGCGAGCCAGGGTGAAGTCTCCAAACACGCTGTCTCCCGGCCATACTGGCCCGACGTACGTCGTTCCGTCCGCGCGCTTCAGGAAAACGTCGTCTTTCACTCCAGTGTCGTAGGGTGCGTATCCGTGATCGGGATTTTTCTTGATGTGCAAATCGGTGATCAGCACAGTGTGAAATCCCTGCGCGCGCAGGTCTGAGATCATCTTTTCAAATGTGGGAAACTTCTTGCGGTCCACCGTGAACGGCGCATTCCCATCCTGATAGTCAATGTCCAGATAAATGGCGTCCGCGGGAATTTTCTTGTCGCGAAGAGTTTTTGCAACTTCGTAAACGCGTTCTTCCGGTTCGTAGCTGTACCGCGATTGCTGGAAGCCCAGCGTCCATAGCGGTGGCAGCTTTGTGCGCCCGACCAATGCGGTAAAGTCCTGAACTATCTTGCGCGGCGTTGGTCCGCCAAAAAAGTAATAGTTGATCTCGCCGCCCTCAGCGCCGAAAGAATAAAAGTCGTGCCCTTCCTTGCCGAAATCGAAACTGCTCCGCCACGTATTGTCGAAGAAAATTCCGTAAGCCAAACCTTTGCGCAGTCCGATGAAAAACGGAATTGTCTTGTAAAGAGGATCTGTCGATTCGCGCCAGCCGAACGCATCCGTGTTCCACATGGTGAATGAGCGGTCGCGCCGGTTCATTGGTCCGGCTTTGTCGCCCAGTCCGTAGTAACCCTCGTCCTGCGGCATCTTTTTCCAAACGCGTACTCGCCCGTTTTCCCAGGCCATGGGAAGATCGGAATCTTCCGCAACCAGCACATCGCCTACATCGCGCAGGAAATCGATCAGCAGAGGCGATTTCTTGATTCTGGCTACGGTCGTTCCGGAAGTGACGCGAACCTCGTCCTTCGCGTCCTCGATCTTGATCGCTGTTGGTTCGGGCGCTTCGACTACCGCCCATGAAAAATCTTTTGGAAATGTACCCGCTGGCGCGACTCGCACGCGGAAGAGCCCTTCGCGAAATACGGTGACTCGCACTTTCGCCTTGCCGGCAGTCAGTTCCACGCCATCAGGCAGCTTCTCCACTTTTTGCACGCTTCCAATGTGCTGCCATCCCTGGGCAAACAGGGCAACAGGCGTGATCAATGCAAGCAAGGCAGGCAGCAGGAATCGTCGCGAAATAAGTTGCATCTTTACTCCTCCGGAACTTTTTTTGTCTCGCCCGGCAGTTCGGCGGGATTATTTCAGGCGGCAAGCCACTGCTCAAACAGGGCCGAAACTTTTGCGCCTTCGATGCGGCGACGCACGGCATCCAGCACTCGGCAGCGCAGATCTTCGGGCGTCCCATAGAATCCAAGCCAGTACGGCAGGTGAATTTCATCAGGCAATTGCTCGGTTTCCAGCTTGATTCTCCGAAGCTTGAAGAATCCCTGCTGGAAAATTACGCGCAGGACCTTGTCGCGCAGCAACTCCTCGGAGCGTGCCTCTGAGAGCGTTGATGCTGGATTATTTCGCGTGAAGACGGAAACTGTCTCAGCGTCTCCCGGTGGCGCTGCAAATTCAAACAGGTCCAGCGAACCGTCCACGGCGTCTAACGCAAAAAGATGCGTGCGCTGCGCTCCGCTCATCGGGAAGCGAACGCGGTAGATGCGAAACGGAATGTAAGCGTCGGCAATCCGCTGCAGCGGTCCGCTGCGCAATTTCCAAAACAGGGAAGCCGGTCCCGACGCCGTGAACGTCTGGATCGCTTCCTCGCGTGTCACATTTGGCCGCAAACTTCGAATCGTTCTGACTTCCATCGTCACCAGCCCACCTCAACGGAAATAAATCCACAACCCGATCACTGCCGCCAGGAGGATACAGGTGAACGCCACGTTCATCATGTGCTCGGTGCGCGTTTCCTTTGCCAGTTGCGGTCTTGGGACACCCACCATGTCCATTTTTTCCCCGACCGTAGCAAACGTAAGTCCCGCCAGTTTTTTGCGGTCAGGGGCGGGATACATCAGGCTGACGCCGACCAGCACCGCAGTGCACACTACAAACATGAAAATTGCGTAGTGCAGGAAATTCATTCCCACTAACCAGCGAATCGCACCGGAATCGTAGTGATGCGTCTTGTCCAGCACTTCGAAAATAAAACGCGCCGCGCCAAGCACGAATCCAGTCAGAAGCGAGCTGATCGCCCCTTGTCCATTCATGCGGGGCCAGAGAATCCCAAAAATAAAGCAAACGGCAATCGGCGGACTGATATACGCTTGCACGCTTTGCAAATAGATGTAGAGTTCAGCGCTGAGGAGGTGAATGAACGGAACCCACAGCAGGCCCAACAAAACCATGCCGCCAGTGGCAATTCTTCCGAAGGTAACCAATTGGCGTTCCGAGGCCTCCGGGCGTATCTTTTTGTAGAAATCCAGGGTTACCAGGGTGGAGGCGGAGTTAAACACCGAGCTCATTGCACCCATCACAGCCGCCAGCAGCGCCGCCATCACCAATCCAACAAGCCCGACCGGGAGCAGGTTGAGCACGAGTGTGGGATATGCATAGTCCGGCTTCACTACCTGGTCCGGAAACAGCGCGTACGCGATGATGCCAGGCAGCACGAGCAAGAATACGGGCAGAATTTTCAGGAATCCGGCGAAAATCGTTCCGGCCTTGGCGTGGCCCTCGTCGCGGGCGGAAAGCACGCGCTGCACGATTACCTGGTCCGTGCACCAATACCAAATGCCTAAAATGGGTGCTCCAAAGAAAATTCCGGTCCAGGGAAATTGCGAATCGGTAGCCGGCTTGATCATATGAAAGTAACCCGGGGGAACCATGGTTCGCAAATGCTCCAGCCCGCCGACCCGGTGCAAACCGATGATCGTCAATGCCAGCGCTCCCGCGATCAAAATAAGCGTCTGCACGGTATCGGTATAAATGACCGCGGCCAACCCACCTGCGATCGTGTAGACGCCGGTTGCAACGACAAGCACCACCGCGGTCTTCCATAAAGGCCATCCGGCAACGCGTTCGAGAACCACGCTGGCCGCGTACAGTTGCACGGAAATTTTCGTGAAAATGTAGGCAATGATCGAAATTCCTGCGAGATACACCGCACATTGCCGGCTGAAGCGGCGCTCCAAAAATTGCGGCATCGTGAATACGTTGCTGCGCAGGTAAAAAGGTACAAACACCCAGCCGAGGATCAGCAGTATGAGGCAGGCCAGCCACTCGAAATGTCCGACGGCGAGTCCGGAAGAAGCGCCGGTGCCGGAAAGCCCGATGAAGTGCTCCGTCGAGATGTTCGAAACGAACAGCGAGGCTCCGATAAAAAACCATCCGACATCTCGTCCCGCCAGGAAGTACTGCTCGGACGTGCGCTCCTTGCGGGAAAAATAGAATCCGATTCCGAACACCAGCAGGAAATAGACACCGATGATCATGAGATCGAGCGGCGCTAGAGCACGATGTACCGCAGCTCCCGCTTGAAACACAACAGCCAAACTGCCTAGTCCGGCGAAGACCATTCAGGCCTCCTTCGAATGTGAAACTGCGAAGCGAGCCAGGTGTGGCCACGCTTCGTCGCGTACAATTTCGGTAACGCTACAGTGAAGATGACCTGCGGAGTGTATACCAGCCTCTTTATGCGCTCAATCCCGATTAGCGATCGGTTCTTTAGTCATACGGTTAAAACACGCGCCCGGTCCTTTGGAAGCGGGACCGCATCGTTCGAAGTCATTTGCTGAGGAAACCAAATCAGCGTAAAACTAGTGGGTACTCTTGCGAGGTCACAACATGCGGAGACTCCTGCTTACACTCCTTTTGTGCGGAACGGTGGCTATGGCCGGCGAAAAATCGATCTTCGACTTCACGATGAATTCCATCGACGGCGAGCCGACTTCGCTGTCCAAATTCCAGGGTAAGGTCGTGCTGCTGGTCAACGTCGCGAGCCGCTGCGGGTTTACGCCGCAGTACGCGGCACTCGAAAAAGTCTACGAAAAATATAAAGATCGTGGCTTGGTGATCGTCGGAATCCCGGCGAACAATTTCGGCGGCCAGGAACCCGGTTCGAACCAGGAAATCAAAACGTTTTGTTCCGCGAAGTACAACGTCACCTTTCCGATGATGGCAAAAGTTTCCGTAAAAGGTGGTGACAAGGCACCGCTCTACCAGTTCCTCACCGACAAGTCCGCGAATCCGCAAGTCGGAGGCGAAATTCAGTGGAACTTCACCAAATTCGTCGTCGGTCCTGACGGGCATCCCGTGGCAAGATTCGAGCCAGATGTCACGCCGGATTCGCCGCAAGTCGTCGCCAGCATTGAGAAAGAACTTATGGCGCTAAAGAAGTAGCTCGTCCGGCGAATACCTCGCAGCTTGCGCTCCAAGTTCACAGACGGGAAATCCGCTCGATGGCGCTGGTCGAACTTCGAAATGTCATAAAAGACTACGTAAGCGATGATCAGAAGGTCCGCGCACTCGACGGTGTCTCACTTTGTGTTGCGCCAGGCGAAGTTGTCGCGCTGGTTGGCCGAAGTGGCTGCGGCAAGTCCACTCTGCTCAACTTGGCGGGCGCCATGGATTTCCCCACCGCTGGTGAAGCCTTGATCGACGGCCACTCGACTTCCGGTACTTCCGACGAACAGCTAACGCGATTGCGCCGCGACAAAATCGGCTTCGTTT
>Ga0137403_10008129_pt1 | contig 11755 bp, 8 predicted proteins | sample CZOMad2_1_16fung_FD_122057 | JGI IMG/M metagenome (GOLD analysis project Ga0137403, IMG submission 122057) | Vadose zone soil fungal communities from Angelo Coast Range Reserve, California, USA - CZOMad2_1_16fungal (Hybrid Assembly) | ecosystem: Environmental > Terrestrial > Soil > Vadose zone...
CCCGCAAGACGACGGGGCGGGCTTCAATACGCTTGAAGAAAAGGATCAACTTCCATGTGGTATTTCTCAAGGCCCGATCGGATCACTTCAAATGCATCATCGACGTTGTCGGCAAACTGCAGCAGCTTGTACTCTTCTTCGTTGATCGTTCCCCAACGAACCATGGCTTTCCAGTTCAGCACTTCATCCCAATATTTTTTCCCATAAATCAGGATCAAATTGTCTTTCGGCAATTTGCCAGTCTGCAGCAGAGTCATCATTTCCCATAATTCATCCATAGTTCCAAAACCGCCGGGAAAAACGATTAGCGCTTTCGCAATCTGCGCAAACCACAATTTGCGCATAAAAAAATAGTGAAAATTAAAACTCAGCTCCGAGCTGATGTAGGGATTCGCAAACTGCTCGTGCGGCAACTCAATCGAAAGTCCGATGGACTTTCCTCCCGCTTCATACGCGCCGCGGTTTGCCGCTTCCATGATTCCCGGACCGCCTCCCGAGCACACAACAAATCGCCGCGGCTTCGGTCCCAGGGACATGGCCCACGTTGTTATCTTGTGCGACAGCGCTCGCGCCTCTTCGTAGTACCGCGACATCTCCAGTGCGCTCTTTGCTGACCGCAGCGCCGCCTTATGTCTTGCTTTTGCCTGCGCGGTCTTTCCCGCTTTGGCCTTTTTCAAGCGGCCCAACCGCGCCAGCGCATCTTCCCGCGAATCGATTCGCGCCGATCCAAACATCACAATCGTGTCGCCGATTCCTTCTCGCTTTAGTTTTGTCATGGGGTCGATGTATTCGGCCAGGATGCGCAGCGGCCTGGCAGCCGTACTTTCCAGAAATTTCGGATCTTCGTGCGGTGCCTTCGGCGCATGCTGCGGCTTCGGCTTCTCTAACTTTGCGGACATTCTCTTGCCTCCGTACCCCATTCCCATGAACTCGACACGAACTTTCATTGTAGGTAGCCCTGCCCATCGCGGCAACGCCGGCGCCCCAACCTGCGTCGAATTGAGTACACTCCACTCAGCACAGTTGATTCGCGGTCGTGCTGGCGTGTCTGGCGGGCGAGGTGCAATGATTCTCATCGTGACTCGGTCGGCCGTTGTGGTGACGGTTCTTCTCTGCGCGTCTCTGTGCCGCACCGTTCTCCTGGCCCAGGCACCCGAAGGTCCTCTCCCTCCGCGTCCCGGCACGCAAATTCAGGCTACACCGCCGGAAGTCCTTGCCAAGCTCACGGCTCGCGTCACGCTTGTGAACACACCCGTCACCGTGCGCGACTCCAAGGGCGCGATGATTCACGATCTCGACGAACAGGATTTTCGCGTCACTGATAACGGCGTTCCGCAGAGAATCACGCACTTCGAAGTCGGTGGCGACCCCATCTCGCTTGTCATCCTTGCCGAAACCAGCTCTCGTGTGGAACCTTTTCTTCCGCAGCTCCGCAAAACCGGGATTCTTTTCACCGAACAAGTCATGGGACCAGAAGCTGAGGCCGCCGTCATCGGCTTTGACAACGGTGTCAAAACACTGCAGGGGTTCACACGCAGCCATGACGCTATCCAGTCGGCGTTCGCGGCACTGAACACCGGCGAATCCGATCTGCATCTCTTTGACGCGATGGCAGCAGGCGTAGAAATGCTCTCCGGTCGCCGCAAGCCGACGAAAGAAACTCCGGCTCCCGGCCGGCGTGTTCTGCTGATTCTCTCTGAAGCTCTCGATACCGGCAGCGAATCGCGTCTTGGAGAAGTGCTCCGCCGTGCGCAACTTGAAAACATCACGATCTTCAGTGTTGGCCTCTCCACCACGCGCGCGGAACTGCAAGCCAAACCGCGTCAGAATGCCCCCGTTCCAATGACGCCGCCCGGGACGTTCGGCATGCCCGGACCTCCGGGCACTGCGCCTACTACGGGCGGCGGCACCAGCGGCGGCGTCGACCTCATTGCGCTCGCGCAAGTGCTTGTCGAACACACAAAAAGTGCCGCAACGCAGCACTCTCTAGAAGTCGGAGCAGCCGCCACCGGCGGCGCTTACTATTCCACCTTTAAAGGCCGCAGCATCGAAAGCGCTATCGACGAAATCGGTGGCGAACTCCACTCACAATATGTGATCACCTATTCGCCCGCTTCACGCTCCGACGAAGGCCAGGACTTCGGCTATCACCAGATTTCCGTTTCGCTGGTCCCGGACAAAGCCAGCGGCAAGAAAGTCACAACCCGCCCCGGTTACTACATCCCCCCGCCAGGTTCCTAGCAACAACCTTCATCCTTCAGCCCGCTTGCGCGAGAGAGCACCCGAGCGGTCCACACATGCGAGCGCACCCACACTACAAACTTGTCATCCCGAGCGAAGTGGCCCGGGCTTTCTCTTGCGTGCGTTTTTCGCACGGGGGGGCCCCCAGGCTAAGGATCTCAAGCAAACACTCATCCGCGAGCGATTCGTTGAGAACAAGTTATGCCCACTGACAGCGCTCGCTTAGTTCCGCCCGCCAAGTTAATATTTTCTGGTAACACTCGGATACTGCTGATGCAAAAATCCGCGATCCCATTCTCGCTGCGCCTCGCAACCAGCGCCGACATCCCCGCGCTCCACTCTCTAATCGAAGCCTCCGTCCGCGGCTTACAGAAAAATGACTACACGCTCGAACAAATCGATGGCGCACTTGGCACTGTGCTGGGACTGGATACGCAGCTTGTAGCAGATAAAACCTATTTCGTCGCCGAAGCGAAGGCTGCGTGCGCTAGGATCATCGTCGGATGTGGCGGCTGGAGCAATCGCAAAACTCTCTTCGGCAGTGACCACGCGCCCGTTCGCGAACCAGAATTTCTCGATCCTGCAACCGACGCAGCCAAAATTCGCGCCTTCTTCATTCACCCTGATTGGGCACGCCGCGGCCTGGGCTCGAGAATTCTCGAAGCTTGCGAATCCGCCGCCCGCGCCGCTGGCTTCTCGCGTTTCGAAATGGGTGCCACGCTCACCGGCGTTCCGCTGTATCTCGAGCGCGGCTATCAGGTCCTCGAACGTATCGAAGTGCCTCTCCGCAACGGCGCCGCTCTTCCCATTGTTCGAATGGCCAAGTCCGATTCCGTCGGAATCTCGTGAGATTTTGCAGCCTACGCGATCTGCTTCCAGAACCCAACTTCGCGCGAGGAAATTAACGCGTCCTTGCGTGCGTTCCATCGAAGGAAATGATCCGTCCTCGTATGCGCTGTGTGGTGTTCACGCGTTTCCCAGATTTCATGGAGCAGATACGCCGCCGGCCCTTCCGCCGAGCGATGCAAATCGTAGCAGAGGCATCCTTCTTCTCTTCGCGTCGGTGCAATCAACGCGCGCAGCTCGGCCTCCAGCATCAACTCTTGCCCATCACGCGGCCGCAGAATCACCGCCAACGTCACCGCATCCCTCGGGAGCTTCTCATTGCTTCGCGCTTTGCTTCCGCGCTGCACCCGCTTTTTGCCGCTGGCCCGCTTGTGTTTTTTCTTAGCCATAATGGCGGGGATTGTACTCTAATGGCCCCCATTGGCAAGCGGAACCGCTCTCTCGCCGGCCACCGCGCTACTTTTCGTCGTCCTTGCGCCCGGCATTCAGACTGTCGTAATTCATCACCGTATTCAGGACCAGCGAATACGTCCCCTGTGTCTCGCCGCGCCACACGGGATTGATCGAGAACATCACCACGTGGCCTTTCCCGAACGTCGCGTCCACCACCGCGGGATGCTGCGCGATGTCGCCGCCGTTTTCCACCAATCCGGAAATCAACAAGTCCTTCGCATCTGCGTAGCGCAGCACAACCCGAGCTCGCAGCGCCGGCGGAATCACTCTCGGGTTGTTGTACCGCTGCTCATCGGTCACCGCAGGATTCTCCCAGGCTTCGTTCTCCGGCTCCTCGGGAGCCTCCGTTCCCAATCTACCAACCGCGAAATCCGGATCGTCCTTCGTGCCGCGTCCGGTCGGCCGGGCTCCCTTCTCCGGTCCCAATCGGCGCCTGCGGCGCGAAGCCGCAATGCTGTTCAGCGAAAATATTGGCCCGTTGTCGCAGTAGGCAGCCACTTTCTCGCCGTAGCCATACGCGATCGGGCTAGCTCCATCGATCAGGCGCGTGCCCACCACCGACCCAACGATTTTCATTTTTTCGGAAATGCTGGTGACAACTCCGCTCGTTAAGCCGACACCCGAGGCAAATTGTGCGGTGTCCATCACCGTCAAAAGCACACCGCCGTCGCTCACGAATTTCTGCAGCTTCGCCACGCCATCCCAACCAAGCCCCGGACGCAGGTCGTCTGTGGCATCATTTTTTCCAACCAGATTCGGCGTCCCGGGCGTGTTCTGCCATGGCAACGGATTCCCCCAACTGGTCGGAAGCCCGTTCACAATATTGTTCAGGGAACCGCCCGACCCAACCGGCGGGAATAGAATCACATCGTATTTTTCGCGCAGGTCTGGGGTCTTCGCGATGGTCTGCGTGCTTGCATAATCATACGGAATCTGCAGCTTATCGAGCGCCAGGCGCCACCATCCCTCGGTCTGTGTGCTCAACCATGTGTGTAGCAGCAAAATCCGTGCGGCGCGCAGCGGATGTGCCTTGGCGTTTTGCGCAGACCCCAATGCAACAGGTTGCAGCCCAAGCTCTCTCGTCGCTGCGTCTAGTTGCGCACGGTCCGCGCCCTTCAGCAAAATCGTTCCTGGCGCAAATTTCTTGCCGCTCGATTCAAATGTTTCCTCCACGGCTTGCATATCGGCATCTTTCAGCCGGTAACGCAAGGAAGCCAGCGCAGGCTCGGCATGGTTCTCGATTGCGAAAACCGTTCCTTCGCCCTTCACTCCGCCGGGCACCCGCAATTCCGTGACGCGTTCCATGGGAGCCGCCAGAATTTTTCCGTCGGTGACGCGCGCAACCTGCACGCCGTAGAGTTCGCCGAACGTCCAGCCGGTGTCGTCGTACGGCGTTTTCTGCGGATCCTCAGGGCTCCAGTATTGGTGATCGAGCAACGCATCCGCGACGCGCGAGTAGGGCTGATCCATACGAATCACATAACTTCCCGCGGGAAACGCTTTCGTCGTCGGTTCTGGTTTCTCGTCTTTCTTCTGCTCATTCTTTTCGTCAGCCTTGCCCGGCTTCTTCTCCTTTTTCGCAGGCAGCGCCACCGTCACGACGGACGTCAGTCGCGAAATCTCGACATGCTGCTTTTGCAGCACGCGCAGCAACTCCAATTGCACCGTCGGACGTTTTTCATCGGCCGTCAACACGTACGCCGCGGGTCCTTCCGTCTTCGGTTTTTCTATGGAGCGTTTTGCCTTCGCATAAAAATTCTTCAGGAACATCCGCTTGTTTTCATTGAAATAGTGGAGCGAAACGAGCAATCCAGTTTCTTCATAATTATTGTTGTCGCGTTGCGACCACATCACTTTCGGCAGCGGCGGATTCTGCTTGTACCACGTGCGCGCATACTCTTCCGGCTCGAGTGTGCGTTCCAGCGTGTCTGAGCCGCCGTTGCCAAACGTTTCGTACAACCGGCTGATTCCGTTGTGCAGCGCCGCAATAAACATCAAATATCCCGGCGACCACGTATCGAAGTTCCCGTGCGCAAATACGCCCGGCATGCCGAATTTCGTCATGTCAGCCACGTTGCGCGCTCCGATCATCTGCCATTCATCCGCCAAGATCGGGTCGATCCAGGCGTTGTACGGCCCGTCCCCAATTGTGTTGTCGTAAAGATACGGCACGGACTCGTGGAGATCGTGCAACACCTGCGCATTCCACTGCACATACGTGTTCATCACGTTCTCGGTGAGCTTCAGCGTCACGCCCATCGCGTCGCGATTGTTGTCATGCGCCACGTATTTGCCCCAATAAACAAGCGGCGGATAAAAATCCTTCGGGTGCGCCAGATGCCATTTGTAGATGTCCACCATGCGGTCGCGCCCGTCCACTTCCACGACAGGAGTGATCAGTGTGACTATGCCGTCGCGAATTTCCTTTACGTACGGGCTCTCGTCCACTGCTAGCCGGTACGCTAGCTCCATCAGTGCGGTAGGCGCGCCAGTTTCAGGCGAATGAATCGTTCCGGTGATGTAATAAACGGGAACCGCCTGCGCGACGATCTTGTCGGCTTCGGCGTCGTTCAACTGCAGGGTACGCGGATCGGCGAGCTTCGCAAGCTTCGCGCGATTGTCCTCGAGTCTTTTCAAATTTTCCTCGGACGAAACCGCCACCGCGATCATCTCGCGGCCCTCTTCGGTCGTCCCGATCGAGAAAACCTTCACGCGCGGACTGGCTTTCTCGAGCATCCGCATGTATTTGTAGACATCCCCCGCATACGGCAGAATTCCCGGCGCGCCAGCCACGTCGCCAAGCAGCGCTTCCGGCGTGGGCACGTTCTTCGATGCCGGCAGATAGTTCACCAGCGGTGAAGTGAAAAACGGCTCCGTCGTGTATTTCTTCATTTTCGCCGTGTAAGCCTCGTCCACCGGCTGTTTCGGATCTCGGCCAGCGGCCGACTCGCCATCAGCCAGCAGGAACGGCGCAAAAAAGACGCAGAGAATGATGGTCAGTAAAAACTTCGACACCTGCGGAGGGTTCATGACATCTCCTGTGGCAGAAAGAGTGCGGATTCTAATTCAATTGGACGTGCGAAGAGAAGCTTTGCGATACAACTTTCTCATTCAAGCGGAAGAAACATGATGCAGATAGGCGAAGGAACGGAAAGTGTTTCGCCCGTGGCCGTCAGCTTGCCTGTCGCGGGATCAATGCGAAATTCCACAATCTTGTCGGAATTCTGATTCTCCGCGAGCAGAAAACTTCCAGTGGGATCAATCGCAAAGTGCCGCGGCTCCTTCCCACCTGTCGGAACATCCGCAACCTGCGCGAGTGTGCCGTTTCTGGAATCGATCGAATAGACAACGATCGAATCGCGGCCTCGGTTCGAGGCATAAAGAAACTTTCCGCTCGGGTGAATTTCAATCTCCGCCGCATCGTTTCGCCCAGAAAATCCCGCCGGGAGCATTGCGACAGTTTGAATCGAGCGGGACTTCCCCGTGCTTTCGCTGGCGAATACCGTCACTGTGGATTCCAACTCGCCCAAAACGTACATGAATTTGCGATCTTTGGAGAAGGCTACGTGGCGGGGTCCTATTCCTGGCTTGAACTCGGCTGAATCTTGTGTCGCCGTCAGCGTTCCTTTGGCTGAGTCAAATTTGTAAACCAATACGCGGTCTAGTCCCAGGTCGGCCACATACACCAATCGATTGTTCTCCGAAGGCGCGATCCAATGCGCATGCGAGCGGTCCTGACGCTTCTTGTTCGGGCCCGTCGTGCCCTGGTCTGTCACCAAAGCGGTGTGCTCGCCGAGCTTTCCGTCGGCAAGAATTGGATAGACCACCACGTTTCCGCTGGTGTAGTTCGCGGAGAAAAGAAATTTTCCCGTGCGGTCAAATGAGAGATGGCAGGGATCTTCTCCGAGCGCCGGTTGTTCGTTCAGCAACGTCAGTTTGCCGCTCTTCGGCTCAATGGCAAAGGCGCTGACCGTGCTCGCCTTGCCCATTTCGTTCGCAGCGTACAGATATTTTCCGCTGGGATGCACCGCCACCCACGACGGATCTTTCGTCTCGCCGGCAAGCTCGAGCGCGGACATTTTTCCCGTCGCGGCGTCAAAACGGAATTCGTAAATGCCTTTGCTTTCGGTTTTTGTTGTGTAGTTCCCGACGTACGCCCGGTATTCCGTGTGCGAAGCTGGCTTTGCGGCATCGCGCCCGGCACGGAGCACAAGCGGCGCAGTCAGAAGAATTGTAAGCGAGATAAAGCGGCGCAGGTTGTTCATGGCGCCGACAGTCTAACACCAACACGCCTACTTCTTTTCTTCTTCGTCTTCTTCCTGCAGCACGGCCGCGGCCGCGATCGAGTCATCGCCGTCGAGTTTGAGCAGCCGCACACCCTGTGTTGAGCGGCCCGCTTCGCGAATTTCATTCGCATGTACGCGAATTACTTTCCCATGTTCCGTAATAATCATCACATCCGATTCTTCCGTCACCTGCAGCGTCGAGACCACTGATCCGTTGCGTTCCGTGGTCTTCATATTCACCACGCCCTTGCCCCCGCGCGAAGTGATCCGATATTCGGCAAGCGGCGTCCGCTTTCCATAGCCTTTTTCGGATACCGTAAGCATCAACGTCACGAGTGAATCTTTGATCTGCTCGTTTTCGAGTTCTTCAAGGTTCTGTGTCTCGATCTTGTGTTCCTTCTTGATGATTTCAAAGTCCGGCTGCACCGCGTCCATCGACACCACGTAGTCGTCCTTGTCGAGGTCCATGCCGTTCACGCCGCCGGCGCTGCGTCCCATTGCGCGAACTTCCGTTTCGCGAAACAGGATTGCCTGCCCTTCGTGGCTGGCGAGGAAAATCATCTGCTTGCCATCGGTGAGCTTCGCGCCGATCAGTTCGTCCTTCGCGTCCAGATTGATGGCGATGATTCCTGTCGACCGCGGATTGGAGAATTCCGTCAGCGTCGATTTTTTTACCGTGCCGTTTTTCGTAGCCATGAAGACGAATTTATCCGCTGCTTCGAGGTCGCGCGCGGCAACCAGTGCGGTCAGCTTTTCATCTTCCTGGAATTTCACCAGGCTGTTGATTGCTTTTCCGCGTGTCGCAGCCGCGGCTTCCGGCAATTCATACACTTTCAGCCAATACACGCGTCCCTTGGATGTGAACAGCAAAATGTAACTGTGCGCCGACGCAATGAAGAGATGTTCGACGAAATCCTCTTCCCGGGTCTTGGCGCCAATGCGACCCTTTCCGCCTCGTGACTGGTGGCGATAGGTGTCCGTCGAAGTGCGCTTGATGTAGCCTGCGTGGCTCACGGTAATGAGCATTTCGGTGTCGGCGATCAGGTCTTCCAGCTTGATCTCCTCCACCTTGTCCACAATCTGCGTGCGGCGGTCGTCGCCATACGCCTTGTGGACTTCTCTCAACTCTGCGGTGATAACCTGTTTCAGTTTTTTGTCGCTCGAAAGAATTTCGCGCAGTTCGGCGATCAAATCACGGATGGATTTCAGTTCCTTAAGAATATCGTCGATCGATAGCTGCGTCAGGCGGTGCAACTGCAGTTCGAGTATGGCGTCAATTTGCGCGTAGCTAAGTCCGAGGGCATTAGCGCCTGCTGCTGCTTCGATCTCCGGCGCGCCCAGGAAGCGATATTTACGGCCGTCGAGTTTTACGCCTTCGAGCTTGCGCGACTTGCCGTTCTCCGTGATGGTTACTTCCTGCTCGGTGAAATACTTGAACAGGTTTTCCTTCGCTTCCGCGCGGCTTGACGATCCGCGGATCACGCGGATCACGGTGTCCAGGTGGTCGAGTGCCACCTGGTAACCCACCAAAATGTGCTCGCGCTCTTCGGCTTTGCGAAGTTCGAACATCGTGCGGCGGCGAACCACTTCCACGCGGTGTTCGATAAAGAGCTTGATCAGCGGAATGAGGCCGAGTTCGCGCGGCTGACCCGCCACGATCGAGAGCAGGATCATGTGGAACGATTCCTGCATCTGCGTGAATTTGTATAAATTGTTCAGGATGAGTTGCGATTCTTCGTCGCGTTTCAACTCGATCACAATGCGCATGCCTTCGCGGGAAGATTCGTCGCGAACATCGGCAATGCCTTCGATCTTTTTCGTTTGCACGAGTTCGGCGATCCGTTCGATCAGGCGCGCTTTGTTGACCTGATACGGAATCTCGGTGATGACAATGTTCTCGCGGTCCTTGCTGGCCTGTTCAATCGCAGCCTTCGCGCGCATGGTGAAGCTGCCGCGGCCCGTCCGGTACGCAGCCTCAATGCCTTCGCGGCCTGCAATGTACGCGCCGGTCGGAAAATCCGGGCCGGGAACAATTTTTAGAACTTCCTTCAACGTGGCGTCCGGCTTTTCAATCAGCAAAATCGCTGCGTCCACAATTTCCCGCAAATTGTGCGGGGGGATGTTCGTCGCCATGCCGACGGCAATTCCGCTCGCGCCGTTAACGAGAAGATTCGGAATGCGCGACGGCAGAACGACCGGCTCTTCGCGTGTCTGATCGAAATTCGGGATGAAGTCGACGGTTTCTTTCTCGAGGTCCGCAAGGATGTCTTCGCTGATTTTCGCCAGGCGCGCTTCGGTATATCGCATGGCCGCGGGAGGATCGCCGTCAACGGAACCGAAATTCCCCTGTCCGTCGATCAACGGATAACGCATGTTGAAGTCCTGCGCCAGGCGCACCAGCGCGGGATAGATCACCGCTTCTCCATGAGGATGGTAATTGCCGGACGTGTCTCCGCAGATTTTGGCGCATTTGCGGTAGCCCCGATTGGAGGCGAGGCCGAGGTCGTTCATCGCGACAAGAATGCGCCGCTGCACCGGCTTCAGCCCGTCGCGGACATCGGGCAATGCGCGCGCAATGATGACGCTCATTGCGTAGTCGAGATACGACTTGCGCATTTCCGCTTCGATATCGATCGGAAGCAGTATTGAAGTGTTCGTTTCGTCTGCCATGTTCCCTCAGAGCTCGTTATTTACGGTCCTGCAGTGCTTCTATCTCAAATTCACTTGCTCATGCGTTCGACTACGTAAGCCTTTACAGTGTCGAACGCATCTGCGGCATTGCTGAATCGCCGCATGGCAAATTCGGCCTCAGCCGCTTTCAAAAACGCATCGCACTCAACGTCATCCACGAATTCCACGGCAACTCCGCGCTCCGTGTCCGGAGTTTCCGTCCGCACGGCACGAAACTCGCTTACGCTCAAGCCGCGCAATCCCGGCAGAGTTGTCCAGCCCAACTGGTACACCATCGTTCCTTCAAATACGCGTTAAATATCCAGGTTAACCACTTCGAGGGCATTGTCCTCGATGAATTTTCTGCGCGCTTCAACGTTTTCGCCCATCAGCGTCGTGAAAATATCCTCCGCCGCAACGGCGTCTTCCAATTTCACTTGCAGAAGTGTCCGCGTATCGGCGTTCATGGTCGTGTCCCAAAGTTGCTCAGCGTTCATTTCGCCAAGGCCTTTGAATCGTGTGATCGTGAAATCCTTTTTTGCATCTTCCATCACGTAATTCAACACGTCGGTGACTTTTTCCTTGGACACCTTGGTGCCGTTGCGTGCCACGGTAAACGGCGGGTGATTGAATTCTTCAATCTGCTTGGTCAGGCCGCGGAGACGCTTGTACTCCGCATTCGAGGCGAGAGCCCAATTGATTTTTTGGTTGTGTGGAGGTCCAAACTGAATTTCGTAGAGGCTGTGTTCTTCGTCGAACGCTACTTTGCCTTCGAGTTTGATTTTAGCCTTCTCAATTTCCTTCAGGAGTTTCTCCAGCGCTTTCTTATCCTCGAAGTCCGTTTTCTTTTCAAGCGCACTTTCCGCGAGAAGTTCGACCAGAGCCGGTTCGCGCAGGCGCCGTCCAAGTTTGGCGGCGGCGGCGTCATATTCCTGCACATTAAGAAGAAACGACGTCAGCCGCGCACCGTCGAGACTGACGCCTTCCTTGGCCTTCACCACATGATCTTCTGTGGCGCGTTTCATCAATTCGCGCGCGAAATCGTGCTCGTCGCGGATGTAGCGTTCGGTCTTGCCACGCTTAACGCGGTAAAGAGGTGGCTGAGCGATGTAGATATGCCCCCGCTCGATCAGTTCCTTCATGTGCCTGAAGAAGAACGTCAGCAGCAACGTGCGGATGTGTGATCCGTCCACGTCCGCGTCAGTCATCAAAATGATTTTGTGGTAGCGAAGTTTGCCGGCGTCAAAATCATCTTTGCC
>Ga0137403_10008130_pt1 | contig 11755 bp, 11 predicted proteins | sample CZOMad2_1_16fung_FD_122057 | JGI IMG/M metagenome (GOLD analysis project Ga0137403, IMG submission 122057) | Vadose zone soil fungal communities from Angelo Coast Range Reserve, California, USA - CZOMad2_1_16fungal (Hybrid Assembly) | ecosystem: Environmental > Terrestrial > Soil > Vadose zone...
TGTGGATTACCCATGTGAAAGTAGGTCATCGTCAGACTCCTTATGAAAGCATATAACCCGGCCTTGTGTCGGGTTATATGCTTTATGGACTATGGGTTTGGCCTACTTGAAGTTCTGACAACACACGCCTGCGGCGTTTGTTGCGGCGTACACTTATATGCGCTTTTGCATGTTATGGGGTAGCCAAAGTGGGTCAGTCAGACTCCTTATGAAAGCAAAACACCCCGCCTAAAAACGGGGTGTTTTACTTTATAAAACCGCTCAATGTGACCTTCGTCGTTTATAGGGAAGCAGAGGTTGAATTGTTATCCGCTGTTGCGCAACCCGGTTGCAATCCCGTTGATGGTGATGTGGATGCCTCGCTTAACCAGTTCATTGTCATCCCCGGTGCGATAGCGATGCAACAGTGATACCTGTAAGTGATTAAGCGGATCTATATACGGTGTGCGGGTCAGCAGGCTGCGTGCAAATGTCGGGTTATCTTGCAATAGTGTGGTATTGCCGGTAACGGCAAACAACATTTCCACGGTCATTTCCCATTCGTGGTGAATCGCACCGAAAATCCGTTCGCGTAACTTGATATCTTCTACCAGTTCGGCATAACGTGATGCGATACCCATGTCGGTTTTGGATAGCACCATGTCCATGTTGGACATCAGCCCGCGGAAGAATGGCCAGTTTTTGTACATTGCCTGCAGCTGTGCAAGTCCGGCATCTCCTTCGCGCGCAAGGAATTTTTGCACTGCGCTGCCGAATCCGAACCAGCCCGGCAACAAGACGCGGTTTAACCCCCAGCTGAATACCCATGGAATAGCGCGTAAATCCTCGATACGGCCGGACGCCTTGCGTGCCGAGGGGCGACTGCCGATATTCAGTTCGGCAATCTCACGTATCGGTGTGGCAATAAAAAAATAGTCGGTAAAACCCGGCGTTTCATATACCAGTTTGCGGTACGAGGTAAAGGCATCAAGACTTAATGCCTCCATGATGCGGTGATATTCCGGCATGGCGTTACCTGCGCCATGCTGATGCAACAACGTAGCTTCCATGGTTGCAGCAATCAACGTTTCCAGATTACGTTTGCCGATCTCGGGATTGGAATATTTACTGGAGATTACTTCACCTTGTTCGGTGATACGAATCTGGCCGTTCACGCTGCCCGGCGGTTGCGCCAGAATTGCGTCGTAACTCGGCCCGCCACCACGACCGACCGTGCCGCCGCGTCCATGAAACAAACGCAGTTCGATCCCATGTTTGGCGAATACTCGGACCAGCTCAAGCTCGGCTTTATACAACTCCCAGTTTGCGGTGAGATAACCACCATCCTTATTACTATCGGAATAACCCAGCATCACTTCCTGGGTATTGCCGCGGCTATTTAACAGTTCGCGGTAGTAGGGAATCGAGAATAGCTCGTCCATGATGACGCCGCAGCCGCGCAAATCTTCGATGGTCTCGAACAGCGGAATGATATTGACGTGCAGGCAAGGTTTTTCACCGCCTTCCAGCAGATCGACCTGTTGCAGCATCAGTGCGAGTTCCAGCATATCGCTTACCGAATCGGTCTTGGAAATGATGTGATTAGGTAGCGCAGCACGACCAAAATGCTGGTGAATATACGCGGCGGTTTGCATGATGTGCAGCTCGCTTTGCACCGCCGGCCCATATTGTTCTATGTCGCCAAGTAACAGTTTCCCGTCCTGCAGGGCGGCAAGCAACACCTTGCGGCGCCGGGATTCGCTCAAGGATTGATAGTTGTCTGTGGCGCTGTTGCGCGCAAACAATTCACTGACAACCTCCTCGTGAATGGCACTATGTTGACGCATATCCAGAGGCGCAAGGTGAAAGCCAAATACCTCGGCGGCACGCCGCAAATCGGCGATACGACCACGGGCCAGATAAATCGCACCATGCTTGAATAATGAATCAATCAGTACATCCAGATCAGACACAAACTCTTGCGGTGAGGCATAAGGCTGCGCATGTCTGTCTACTGGCGGGCGATGTAAAATTTCATGCCCTAATTGTTTGGCGGTTGCGGACAGGCGCGAGTAAATCAGGATCAGCGCGCGGCGGTAGGGCTCATCATTGCGACTGGCGGCTTTATCCGGAGAGGCATCCGATAGTTTGCGCAACTCATCGCTGACATCCACCAGGCGATCAGTCAGGCTCAAGCGTGCGCCGAGAATATGGGTTTCGTTGAGATAATGTTCGAGTGCCAATGCCGAGTGTTGGCGCACTGCATCCAGCATTACATCATGGGTGACGAAAGGATTACCGTCGCGGTCGCCGCCTATCCAACTGCCAACACATAGAAACGGCGGAATGTGAATATCTTTGCCGAACTGCGCCTCAAGTTGCTTCCCCAGATGAGCATAAATTTTTGGGATTTCAGTCAGGAAGGTGTAGCGATAAAATTCCAGACCATTTTTGATTTCATCACGCACGTTCAACTTGGCGGTGCGCAACATTCGTGTCTGCCATAAGATGAGCACGAAACGGTGCAGGGTTTCCTCGTTGTCGGCCAAATCCTCAGGAGTCATGTCCACGCGGCCACGTTCGGATAGCAGACGTGAAATAATCAGTTGGCAATCAAGTATGCTCTTGCGCTGGACTTCGGTGGGATGCGCGGTGAGTACCGGTGAGATTAATGCGCTGTTGAGGAATGCTTGCAAGGCTTCTTTGCTGACCGATTTTTCTTCAATGCGCTGCAAGGCTAATAGCAGGCTCCCGTCTTTGGCTGGCGTACCAGCCTTGAGATGGGCACGGTGACGGCGATTATGATGCAAATCCTCGGCAATGTTGGAGAGCTGAGAAAAATAGCTGAAAGCACGCACCACGGCCAGGGTTTCACTCGGGCTCAAAGTATCCAGGGTTTGCTCCAGTTGAATGCGGTCCCGATCGTCTTGTGTTTTGCGAAAGCGAACTGCAGCGCGGCGCACATTCTCGACCAGCAAAAAGGTCTCTTCCCCTTCTTGTTCGCGCAGCGTCTCGCCCAGAATACGCCCAAGCAGACGAACGTCTTCGCGCAGCGGCAAGTCTTTACTGGAGATATCGGCAGGGGTAGAAAACAGATTCATCTTGACTCATACATAAAAAAACGCGGCGCGCCCCATGTTAGAATGCGCCGCGCAATACCACTAAAATTTAGGAACTCCGATGCGCTTATCGCCCTCGCCAATTATACCCGCTCGCTTAGTAATCGCTTCACGTGAAAGCGCTCTGGCCATGTGGCAGGCCGAACATATCCGCGACAGATTGAGCGCATTATATCCGCAAACCGCAGTCAGCATATTAGGCATGACGACGCAGGGAGACCAGATTCTCGACGTGACGCTCTCCAAAATCGGCGGTAAAGGATTATTCGTCAAAGAACTTGAAACGGCGCTGGAAGATGGTCGCGCGGATCTTGCCGTGCATTCATTAAAGGATGTGCCGATGAATCTGCCGGATGGTTTTGTTCTGGCCGCTATTGGTGAGCGCGAAGACCCGCACGACGCTTTTGTTTCGAATAACCATGCCAATCTGGCTGCTTTACCTGTCGGCAGCGTGGTCGGCACATCCAGCTTGCGCCGCGAAAGCCAGTTGCGCGCGCGCTTTCCGCATTTACACATCGAGCCACTGCGCGGCAATGTGCAAACCCGTTTGCGTAAACTCGACGAAGGCCAATACGCTGCCATTATTCTCGCTGCTGCAGGCTTGAAACGTTTGGGTCTGGGTATGCGCATTCGTGCGTTGATTCCCAGTGAAGACAGTCTGCCCGCAGTTGGGCAAGGTGCGTTGGGTATCGAGTGCCGTGCCGATCGTGCTGACGTAATTGCCTTGCTTCAGTCACTACACCATGCCGATACGGCGGCTTGCGTGTTGGCAGAACGTGCCATGAGCCGCGCACTGGCGGGCAGTTGCCAAGTGCCATTGGGCGGTTTTGCCGAAGTTCAAAGCGGTAAGCTGCGTATGCGTGGCTTTGTGGCGAGTCCGGACGGCAGACAGATGGCGCACGCCGAATTAATCGGCGACATCAGCCGTCCTGAAGTGCTGGGAAATAAAGTTGCCGATGCGTTACGCGCGCAGGGCGCGGATGAAATTCTTGCAGCGCTAAATGGGTGAAGGATCCCTGCACGGATTAACCATCGCGGTCACGCGTCCGCGCGAGCAAGCCGCGCAATTGGCAAAACGAATCGAACAGGCTGGCGGCAAGGCGTTGCTGTTTCCGTTACTTGAAATTACCGAGCTGGCAGATAAACGTACATTACATGAGCAATGCTCCCGGCTTGCTCAATTTAATCTCGCGATTTTCATCAGTCCCAATGCGGTGCGTCACGGCATGGCGGCGATACGTACGGCGGGTGTACTCCCGGCGAATCTGGGCATTGCCACGATAGGACAGAGCAGCTCAAAAGCATTGCGCGAATCCGGTATCACCAAGGTCATTGCGCCGACTGAACGTTTTGACAGCGAGGGCATGCTGGACTTGCCGGAACTACAGAATATCGCCGGATGGCGGGTAATGATTTTTCGTGGTGACGGGGGGCGCGAGTTATTGGCCGATACGCTCAGGTCACGCGGTGCACTGGTGGAATATGCAACGTGTTATCAGCGCAGCAAGCCACAACAAGATGCACGGGTGTTGCTGGATGCAAAGCCGGATGCGATTACCGTCACCAGCAGCGAAGCTTTGACCTGTTTATGGCAAATGCTGGGCGGCGAGGTAAAAACGATGGACCTGCCTTTGTTCGTTCCACATGCACGTATCGCTGCACTGTCCAGGCAGCAAGGCTGGCAACAAGTGCACCTGAGCGGCGCAGGGGATGACGGTTTATTTGCTGCATTAACAGAATGGGCGAAGCCATTCGCCGGCAGATAACAGGCGTAATATCCAGACTGTCTGAATCGACCAACACCTCATACACTGCATTTTCGGGATAACTAAAAACTCAAACATGAGTGAGCCAGATCAAAAACAAGGCAAGGCCGGGGCGGACGGTTCAGTCACGGCGATTGGGCCTGATCGGCCCGATCGAAACTCGATGGCTGCAGTTTTCACGCGCCTCAGTATCACACAGTTGACTATGACAGCGCTGACACTGGTTTTTCTCTGGCAATGGTTTGATGCGCATCACGAGATCAACGGTATGCAGCAGCAACTGTCTAAAAAAATCGCGGAGATGGACGGCATCAACAGCGCCAATCAGATATTGATGGCGCAAAGCCGTGATCAGATGCGCGAGCTGGCGGCCAAGGTGGCAGAGCTTGAATCAAGTTACGCCGAATCACAGAGTCAGCGCGCCGCACTGGAAGCGCTATATAACGATTTATCAGCCAGCCGCGATGAGACTGTTTTGGCGGAGGCCGAACAAATGTTGCTGATCGCTGCTCAGCAATTGCAAATATCGGCCAACGTAAAGGCTGCGTTGATTGCCATGCAGAGTGCCGATTCCCGCTTGCAGCGCATGGATAGACCGGCATTGAATGGCCTGCGTAAAGCGATAAGCCAGGATATGGACAGATTGCGTGCACTGCCTGATGTGGACCTGACCGGCATCAATTTTCAAATCGAAAATCTGGCTGTCATGGTAGATGAGCTGCCATTACTCTACCAGCAACGGATTTCGAGCGAGACAGGTAAAAATTCCGCATCGCCGGACGATGGAATTATCTGGCAAAAAATGTTGCGTGAAATCTGGCAGGAAGCAAAAAAATTGGTGCGCATCGAAGATACCGGTCAGGCTGAGATACCCTTGCTGCCACCCAACCAGGAATTTTTCCTGCGCGAAAATCTGAAATTGCATTTATTGTCGGCGCGTTTTGCACTGCTCTCGCATGACGAGGAAAGTTTCAAACGGGACATCCGTGCAGCGCAAACCTGGACGTCGCGCTATTTTTCAGCCAAGTCGGCTCAAGGCACGCGGATGCAAACTGAGCTCAAGCAAATTGCAGCGGCGAATATCGGCATAGAGATACCGGACATCAACACCAGCCTGCAAGCCGTGCGGAACTACCGCCTCAGCCGAGACAAGACGTTACGATGAAATATCTGATCTGGATACTGTTGCTGTTTGGTGCGGCTGTTGCACTGACTATTACAACGCACAATCCTGCATATGTATTGCTGGTTTATCCGCCATACAAGATCGAAATATCCCTCGTCCTGTTTTTCATTTTGTTGCTGTTCATGTTCATGCTCAGTTACGGGTTGATACGTTTGATCTCCGCAGCCGTGCAGCTACCTGCTTATGTGCGGCAATTCAGAACGGAGCGTGTCCAGGTCAAAGCGCGCGAATTGCTGAATGTGGCCATGAATGCTTTTTTTGAGGGTCGCTACGCCAGTGCTGAGAAGGCTTCAGCCCAAGCAATGAAACTGGGCGATACCTCCGCCTTGCACCCCATCATTGCGGCGCGTTCTGCGCATGAATTGCGCGGATTTAAAAGGCGTGACACTTATTTATCCGCCGCAGAAGGCAAGTCAACAGGCGAGTCCACCATGCGCCTGATGGCAAGTACCAAATTCATGCTTGATCAACATGATCCGCTGGCCGCGCTGAATATGCTGAGAGAATTACGCAAGAACGGCATCAAAGATCACACCGGCGCTTTGTTATTGGAACTCAAGGCACAGCAGCAAGCGGGGAATTGGAATGAAGTGTTACGTGTACTCCAGCAACTGGAAAGCCGCTCAGCCATTGATGTCCCGGTCGCTGCTCAAGTACGTCAACAGGTATATCTGGAAAACATTCAGCAGCAACGCGATGCGACCGGGCTGACGGCTTATCTCAAAAGTATTCCGGCAGATTTCAAGCGGCGCAAAAAAATCGCTGCAACGGCGGCGCGCGCATTGATAGCGTTGCACAGTTATTCAGCCGCTCAGCAAATACTTTCGGACAGTTTGAATGCGCAATGGGATAGTGAACTGGTTGCCCTGTATGGCGACTGTGCATCGGGTGATTTGGTTGGACAAATCGAGCAAGCAGAAAAATGGCTGAATCAGCACAAGAATGATGCTGGCTTATTGCTTGCGCTGGGTAAATTGTGCCTGCAGCAAAAATTGTGGGGTAAAGCGCAAAACTATCTTGATGCCAGTGTCAGTGTGTCGTCGAGCAATGCCGCATATACTGCACTTGGCCAGCTTGCAGAGCGTTTGGGCAATACGACCCAGGCGTTTAATTATTACCAGCAGGCCATGGCGTTGAAGTAGTATGTACACCAAAGACATTTCAGCCGGAAGAGGAATAATGTCCAGAGCCTTTTTTGTCATGCCGTGTGTCATCGTTCTGCTGCTGTCAGGTGGTAATGCGTGGGCACAGGGCAAAATATACAAATGTAAAAATCAGCAAGGCAGTCTGATTTATCAGGAGTCGCCCTGCACGCAGGACGTTCAGACAATCACTTCGTGGGCCTCTCCGGAAGTAAAACAGCCGGAAAATGAAACCGATAAAAATTTCAGCGGCACGCTGATTGTCAAGCAGGGCATAAATGGTAATTATTTTCTGGGCGGGTCAGTTAACGGCAAAACGCTGACATTTGTGGTGGATACCGGTGCCACTTATGTTTCGTTGCCAAGTTCGCTGGCCCTTTCAGCGCAGATATATTGCCAGAATAAAATTCTGATGCAAACGGCAAATGGCCCAGCCAGCGCCTGTACGGCGGTCATCCCCAAGCTCAAATTCGGGCCATTTCTAATCAAGAATGCGGCTGCAACAATTTCCCCAAACCTTACCCAGCCTTTGCTGGGGATGAGCGCCTTGCAACAATTCAAAATGGAACAGGAAAACGGAGAGTTGCGTATCTCTTCGCGCATTAATCCTTCGGCGCAAAAGTAAACGCATCAGAAAAGAACGCGTCCTGTGGCAAGCCGCGCAGTGTGGTGAAATCACGGTGAGCGGCTTCCACCACCACGGGCGCACCGCAGGCATACACCTCGTGTCCGGCAAGATTGCTGAAATCATCCAACACCGCTTGATGCACAAAGCCGCTGCGGCCCTGCCAGGCATCCTCGGGCGCAGCCTCCGAAAGAACCGGGATGAATTCAATGCCGCGTGCTGCCCAGTTTTTTGCCATATCCAGCAGATACAGGTCAGCCAGTTTTCGGGCCCCCCAATAAAAACGCATCGGGCGTTTCAGGCCAATGTGCAGGGCATGTTCAATAATGGACTTGATCGGCGCGAAGCCAGTGCCGCTGGCGACGAAAATAATGGGTTTGACCGTGTCAGTGCGCAGAAAAAAAGTGCCGAGCGGGCCTCTGAAGCGCAGTATGTCGCGTTCTTTCATGCTGCCGAAAACATATTCGGTAAATGCGCCGCCGATGATATTGCGCACGTGCAGTTCCAAAAACTCGCCGTCATGTGGTGCGTTGGCCAGTGAAAAGCTGCGTGGCTTATGGTCTTTCATCAGAATGTCGATGTATTGCCCGGCCATGAATTGAAGCCGCTCATTGGCAGGCAGCTTGAGCGAGATGATCATCACATCCGGGGCGGGTTGCTGCATTTTCTGCACGCGACAAGGCATGGTCTTAATCGGAATATCATCCACGGCGCTGATTTCGCGGCACTCCAGCACAAGATCAGAAAGCGGTTTTGCGCAGCAGAGCAACGCCATGCCGGCGGTCTTTTCCGTGTCGGTCAAGGTGCTTTCCTGATGTTTGCCGTAATCCACGTTGCCGCTGATTACTTTGCCCTTGCAAGTGCCGCACACTCCATCCAGGCAACTATACGGCAAGGTATAGCCGTGCCGCAGTGCAGCTTCCAGAATGGTCTCGTGCGCCTCTGTGGCAAAGCTGTGTCCGCTGGGTTGAATGGTGGTTTGGAAAGACATGTTGGCTGACTACAGGCTGCGCAAAAGTCGCTATTTTACCGCATAATCCGCAGATGAGACGCATGCTGATTATTGGTTGTGGTGATGTCGCGTTACGCGCTATTCCGTGGTTGACCCAGCATTATCAACTGTTCGCGCTGGTGCGCAATCCCGCCAATTGCGCAAAGTTGCGCGCGCTGGGTGTGGCACCCCTGCTCGGCGATCTGGACAATCGCAGCGGCCTTGCACGCATCTCCGGAATAGCGGATGTCGTGCTGCATTTTGCGCCGCCTGCGGACTCTGGTGATGGTGCGCGCGACACACGCACCCGTCATCTGCTCAGTGCGTTGTCGCAAGCCAGACTGCCAAAGCAGTTGGTGTATATCAGCACCAGCGGCGTGTATGGCGATTGCGGTGGGGCATGGGTAGATGAAACCCGGCCATTGAATGCAACCACGGCGCGGGCGCTAAAGCGTGTTGATGCCGAGCGACAAATACGCAACTGGGCAAAACGCAATCACGTCGCTGCCAGCATCTTGCGCGTACCGGGAATTTACGCCGCCGACCGGCTGCCGTTAAAGCGCTTGCAGCAGGGCACGCCGGCCATCATCGCCAGTGAAGATAGTTACACCAACCACATCCATGCAGATGATTTGGCGCGCATCGGCGTTGCGGCGTTGCGCTATGGCAAGCCGGGGCGTGTATATCATGCCAGCGACGACAGCCATCTCAAAATGGGCGAATACTTTGACAGCGTGGCGGATGCGTTCGGCATGGCACGCGTGCCGCGCATCAGCCGCGCTGAAGCACAGCGCGCACTGCCGGAAACGTTGCTGTCGTTTATGAATGAATCAAGACGGTTGACCAATCAGCGCATGAAGCGCGAATTGAAAGTGAAGCTGAGTTATCCAACTGTGGCGGATATGTTGGCCAGGATCGGACATTCCTGAAAATGCTCAATGTCAACTTTCGACGCCTGCCTGCCCTTCATCATCGTATGGAGAGCAACGACTACTACTGGGCAAGGCAGAGAAGCCGCGCCATTTAGGCTAACTGCAGCAAGCGCCTCGCTTGCCGTGCTCTTGAATGGGCGGGCACGGAACGGAGCCGTAGGAGCAGTAAACACAGCAATCGCCGGGTCTTGGTTTGAGCACGACATGGCACTGCGCACACTCGTAGAACCACTGACATGCATCGGTCGGCATCGTCTCGGTTTTGCTATGCCCGCAACTGGGACACGTCAATGTTGACTCCAAGATGATTGCAGTCATTTCACGTTTGTCTTCAGCGTGGATGGATAGCCCGCATCCATAGTGGCGCGTGTTATGGTATCGATGCTAGTCTTTGAGTCGTCGAATGTGATGGTGGCTTGACGTTTTTCAAAGTCGATATCTGCCTTACTTACGCCAGGGACTTTGGTAAGCGCTTTTTTCACTGTTATCGGGCACACCGGGCAACTCATCGTTGGAACAGAAAGCGTAACGGTCTTATTGGTTGCAAAGGCAGGTGATAGCGTCAGTGTGGTAACCCCGATCACCATGATAATTGATAGTACGTGGGCGATTTTCATGTTGCGGCTCCTTCAATAAAATAACGGTGCAAGATAAGGGAAGGACAGCGCGACAAGCACCAGCATCGCAACGATCCAGAAAATGATTTTGTAAGTGCGCCTAGTCTGTGGCAACGCACAAGCCCCACCTGATTTGCAAGCGGCCTCTGATCGATAAATACGGTGCCAGGCAAAGAAAAGTGCCACTAATGCTGTGCCGATAAAATACGGTCGGTAAGGCTCCAATACGGTTAGGTTGCCTATCCATGCGCCGCTAAAGCCAAGTGCGATTAGTACTAGCGGTCCCAGACAACAGGTCGAGGCTAAAATGGCCGCTATACCTCCTGTAAAAAGTGCACCGCGACCAGTTTTTGTTCCAGACATGAGGCTCTCCTTTTCAAAATACGTGCTAACCTTAAACCCGTACTGAACTACGGAGTCAAGGCATATGAAAACGAGCAAAGCAGGTACTGCCAAATTACAGATGCAAAATTCAGAATGCGGTATGACCATTGGGCAATTGGCCGGCGCTGGCAGTGTTAATGTTGAAACTGTTCGTTATTACCAGCGTGAAAAATTGCTGCCCACACCAAAACGCACCTTTGGTTCTATCAGGCGTTACGGCGAGGATGATGTGCAGCGGTTGTTATTCATCAAGCGTGCCCAAGCAATTGGGTTTTCATTGGCTGAAATTACTTTGTTGCTTCAGTTGGCTGAAGGTAAGCATTGTACGGAAACACAGAGGCTGGCCCAGAAAAAACTGGGCGTAATCAAACAAAAGCTTGCGGATTTATGTGCTATTGAATCGGCTCTGGAAAAACTGATTTCCACCTGCCGTAAGGGGAAAAATGGGCGTGGCTGTCCTATTATTGAAAGCCTGATCAGTGGAGAAGCGACACTCGATAGCGCAGATCTTTAGAGTTCTTGCAGTAGTTTGAAAAACTGATGACATCCACTATTAGCGCTAGCCACTTATTCGCCAAGAATTTTTTTTGAGGCGGCAAGTTAGCTTTTGAAACTATTGCTCAACGCAATGAGCTGATCCAGCTTCGCTTTCGCCGCGCCGCTGCTGATGACTTGATCGGCTTTTACAACGCCTTCCTGCAAAGTGTTTGTTAGTCCAGCGACATAGATCGCCGCCCCGGCATTGAGCTGCACGATGTCGCGTGATGCGCCGACTTCATTATTTAATACGCCCAATAGTTTTTCGCAGGCTTCGTCGATGTTCGTCACGCGCAACATGGACAACGGCGCACTGGCCAGGCCGAACAGATCGGGATGTATTGTGTATTCACTCACTTTGCCGTCTTTCAGTTCCGCAACATAAGTGCCATCGCTGATGGAAATTTCGTCCATGCCGTCTGCGCCGTGCACCACCAGCACATGGCGGCTGCCCAATTCGCCCAGCACCTGAGCGAG
>Ga0137403_10008131_pt1 | contig 11755 bp, 13 predicted proteins | sample CZOMad2_1_16fung_FD_122057 | JGI IMG/M metagenome (GOLD analysis project Ga0137403, IMG submission 122057) | Vadose zone soil fungal communities from Angelo Coast Range Reserve, California, USA - CZOMad2_1_16fungal (Hybrid Assembly) | ecosystem: Environmental > Terrestrial > Soil > Vadose zone...
TGCCGTAGAGCAGCGCCTGGGGGAAGATACCCGTATTCGCCTCAGCGGGTTCGATCGTCAGACCGAGAACTTCGAAGCGGTGCAGCATTCCCCCGGGTGCCCGACCACAACCGCTCAGGGTCGTTTCAGCATAGGCAAGGGATGGTCGCGAGGAATGCAGCTCGTTTTGCAGCGAAGAAGCGCGAATCGCCTTTCCGGCTGGGTCGGCTACACCCTGGTCTTCGCCAACCAGAGTTATCCCGCGTTTCTTGCCCAGACGCCCTCGATCCAATATCTGCCGAGCCTCGAAGATCAGCGCCATTCCCTCAATGCCTTCGCCAGCTATCGACTGACTCCTTCCGTCAATTTGAGTGGAAAGCTGCTTTATGGCTCCGGGTTCCCGGTTTTCGTCGCGGCCACGTCGGCGCCCGTGCCTGCACTGATCCAACGTCTGCCGGCGTATGCGCGTCTCGACTTTCGCATCGACAAGAATTGGGCGTTTACACGATGGAAAACCACGCTGTACGGGGAAGTGCTGAACGTAACCAACCACAACAACGTTTTCGCCACCGGCTTTCAATCCGGCAGCCCGCAACCTCTTATGGCGAAGGAGCGAGCACTGCCTGTGGTGCCGACAGCTGGCTTGGTTTTTGAATTCTGATGTCCCTGCCCTTGTGCTAGTCTCGAGGTCAATCGATGGACCGCCTAACCTTCTTTGGCCTGTTCGCCGTTACCTCCATGCTGGTCACCTACGCGCTTGAAGATCGCAGCCGCTGGTTCATCTTTGCCTTTGCGGTCTCTTGTATGCTGGGCTCAATTTACGGTTTTCTGCAGGGCGCTTGGCCATTTGGCGCCGTCGAGGCCGTCTGGTCGCTTGTCGCCCTACGGCGCTGGTATCTAGCGGGAGCCACTCCCTGACTCGCTTCCGTGAACCTACCGGTTAGACATCTTGCGCTGAATCCCGCAAAATACAGAGTTCGACGTCATTCATCGGCTTGCGTTGTTTTGATTTCCCTCAGGAGAATTCCTTGAACCAACTGAAGCGCGCCCTGGTTCGGGCCAAGATTACCGCCCTGGGCACCTACGTTCCGCCCCGTTTGCTGACCAACGCCGATCTGGAAAAAATGGTCGAGACCACGGACCAGTGGATTGTCGAGCGCACCGGCATTCGCGAGCGCCACATTGTGGAGAAGGGTGTTGCGACGAGCGATATTGCCGTTGAAGCCGCCAAGAAGGCACTGGCGAAGCGCGGGATTGAAGCCAGCGATCTCGACGCGATTTTCGTGGCAACGGTCACGCCGGACATGCTTTTTCCGTCCACTGCGTGCCTGGTGCAGCACAAACTTGGAGCGAAGAAGGTTTGGGGCGTGGATCTTTCGGCTGCGTGTTCGGCGTTTCTTTTTGCGTTGCAGAATGGCGCGCAATTCATCGCCACTGGCGCGCACAAGCGTGTCATGGTTATCGGAGCTGATGTAATGTCGTCGATTATCGACTACACCGACCGCGCCACTTGCATCATTTTTGGCGACGGAGCGGGAGCGGTCATTCTGGAAGCGGCGGAGGACGGGGATGGAGAAGCAGGGCTTTTCGATTTCTTGCACGAGGTCGATGGTTCCGGCGCCGATGCGCTCTATATGCCTGGCGGCGGCAGCCTGAATCCGCCGACTCACGCCACAGTTGATCAGAAGATGCACTTCGTTCACCAGGACGGCGGCGCGGTCTTCAAGTTTGCTGTTCGCAAAATGTCGGAAGTGTGTGCTCAGCTTCTGGAACGCAACGGGCTTCAGGGCACCGACATCGACGTATTTATCCCGCACCAAGCCAACCTGCGCATCATCGACGCCACCGCCGAGCGACTGGCTCTGCGGCCGGGAGCGGCGATTGTCAACATTGATCGGTATGGGAACACAACCGCGGCCACGATCCCGCTCGGGATGCAGACCGCCATTGAGGAAGGCAGGCTGAAGAAGGGAAGCTTGGTGCTGCTAGCCTCGGTGGGAGCGGGGTTTACTGTTGGGGCGACATTGCTACGTTGGGCTTACTGAGGCTGGGTCCACTGATCGCCCGAGCAACGGATACGATCCACGTGGGACCGGCCCGCTCAGCCTTCCGGTTGCTTCGAGCGGCAGCCGTCCCACTTCAATCGTCGGGTTCGCGGCAAGCACAGGACGACTTCCGCAGGACGGCTGCCAAGGCTGTTTGACAGCAAATGCGCAGCGCCGGCGACTAGTTCTGCTTCATCTCGTCTTTCTTCATCTCATCCTTTTTCATGCCGTCGTCTTTCTTCATGCTGTTGTCCTTCATGGCATCCTTCTTCGTCTTGTCTTTCTTCATCTTCTTGGACTTCTTGTCCTTTTTCATTCCATCCTTCATTCCATCGTTCTTCATGGAATCGTCTTTCATCTCGTCCTTTTTCATTTCGTCTTTCTTCATGGTGTCGTCAGACTGAGCGGACATGGACATAGAAGTGGCCAGAATGGACAGGGCCAAAATGCTCTTAAACAGTTTCATAACTTCTCCTCGGAATGATGTTTGGATTTGGCCGACACGCACGTACCGGCAGGGATAGGATCGCCTAGCAGGAGGGAAGTTACAGAGAAAAGAGTCAGTCTTGCGGTCTGAGGATGGCTGGGTCTGCTTGGGACGGCCGTCCTCAGCGGTCCAGAGGGGTCCGATACCTATTCATTTCTTGCCCTTGATCTCCTCACGCTTCGCCGCGGCCTCCAAGGGCCGCCGTGGCTCGGTCATCCGTTCGGGATCCAGAATTTCTCCGATTTCCTGCTCGGTCAGCAGCCTCTTCTCGCGGGCAATCTCAATGATGCCGCGGCCGCTAGCCACAGACTCCTTCACGATCTCGGCCGCTTTCGCGTAGCCGATGTACGGATTCAGAGCCGTCGCCAGAGAAACTGTGGCTTGGGTATAGAACGCGCACCGAGTCTCGTTAGCGGTCAGCCCAGCCACGCATTTGTCGGTAAACTGCCGCAGCATGTTGGTCAGAATCGTGATCGATTGCAGCACGCTGTAGGACATCGTGGGCATCATGACGTTGAGTTCCAGTTGTCCCGCTTGCACCGCCATCGCCACCGCCACGTCATTGCCAATTACCTGAAAAGCCACCATCGCCGCCAGTTCCGGCATTACGGGATTGATCTTTCCTGGCATGATCGAAGAGCCCGGCTGCAATCCTGGCAGATTGACTTCGGCTAAACCAGTATTGGGGCCCGAAGAAATGAGCCGCAGGTCGTTGGAGATGCGGATGATTTCCAGCGACAAATTTCGCAAGGCCGATGAGACTGCGGCCATCGCGAGATTCGACTGCATAGCATAGCGCATGTCATCGACCGGTTTGACGTTTTGCCCAGAGATGCGCGCCAAATGCGCAATCGCTTTCTCGCGATAATCCGGATGAGTATTAATCCCCGTGCCCACTGCCGATCCGCCCAGCCCAAGCTCGCGCAAATATCCAGACGAGTGTTTGAGAGCCTCGGTAGCTCGCCGGATCGCACCCGCATACGCCGCAAATTCTTGGCCCAAGCGCATCGGGACTGCATCCTGCATATGCGTACGCCCCGATTTTAGAATGCCGTGAAACTCTTTCGCCTTTTTCTCTAACGCGTCGGAAAGGCCGTTCAACGCGGGATACAGCTTGTCGAGTTCCAGCAGGGTGGCCAGCCGCATGCCCGTGGGAAACACATCGTTCGTTGACTGCCCGTAGTTCACGTGGTCATTGGGATGCACAACCGAAGCGTCGCCGAGCGCCCCACCCAGAATCTCCACCGCGCGGTTGGCGATGACCTCGTTACTGTTCATGTGGAAGCTGACGCCTGCTCCCGCCTGAAACACATCCACTACAAACGAGTCGTTGAACTTTCCGGTCTGAACATCTTTCGCCGCCTGAATGATTGCGTTGACGCGCTTCTCGTCGAGCAGACCAAGCTCTTTGTTGGCTTCCGCCGCCGCCTGCTTCACCATGCCAAAAGCGCGAATCAGCGTGGGATGCGCGCGCATTCCGGAAATCGGATAGTTCTCCACCGCACGCAGCGTCTGAATGCCGTAGTAAACATTCGCGGGAATCTCCTTCGTTCCCAACGAATCCTTTTCCAAACGGGTCGCGCCTGCGGTAGCGGTGGACATGGTCTCTCCTATCGGAATTTCAGTGGCGAACTGAAAATTATAACAACCTCTACCATGCTAGACTGATCGCTTCCCGCGCGGTGGAGACGATGTTCGACCGCGGCCATCTTTACCCCAGGATGTCTTAGTGCCCTCCGCATTGCTTGAAGATCCGCCTGTAACCTTGCCTCAATCCGAAGCCGAAGCACGCCCAGAACTCGAAACAGACGTTCTGGTCATCGGCGCGGGTCCGACGGGGCTGGCTTGCGCGATTGAATTACAAAAGGCGGGGTTCAAAACGCGCATCGTCGACAAGGGCTGCCTCGTTAATTCGATCTACAACTATCCGACGAACATGGTGTTTTTCACCACGCCGGAGTTGCTGGAGATTGGCGGCATCCCGTTCAACTCCGCCCTGCAAAAACCCACTCGGCAAGAAGCGCTCGAATATTACCGGCGTGTGACGCAACATTACGCACTTGAGGTCCGCCAGTATCTTCACGTGAAAAAGGTCTCAGGGAAGGATGGAAAGTTTACCGTCACAGCCGTAGACAGCAATGGTTTGAAGCAGGTTCACGACGCAAGGAAGCTGGTTGTCGCGACCGGCTACTACGACCTGGCCAACCAGATCGGCGTTGCGGGAGAGAACCTGCCCAAGGTGTTCCACTATTATCGCGAGCCATTTCCGTTTTATGACAGCGACGTGCTCGTCATTGGAGGTAAGAACTCAGCGGCCGAGGTGGCACTCGATCTTTGGCGCCACGGCGCGCGCGTCACTCTCGTGCATCGCGGGCCCCAGATTCATCCACACGTGAAATATTGGGTGCGCCCCGATATCGAAAACCGGATTCAGAACGACGAGATTCAAGCGCACTTCAACAGCCATGTGCGTGAGATTACCGAAAACGCCGTGGTCCTGGAAACGCCCAGGGGCCCGCTACGACTGAAGAATGATTTTGTTTTTGCGCTCGTCGGATACCATCCGGATTTCGATTTCCTGCGCAGCCTCGGTATTGAACTTTCCACTGAGCAATATCGTCCGCTGTGCGACCCGGAGTCCCTTGAGACGAATGTGCCTGGGATCTACGTTGCAGGCGTGATCGTTGCTGGTTCGCGCACCAACGAGATATTCATCGAGAACGGACGCTTTCATGGACGGCTCATCGCTTCTGACGTGCAAAACAAACTCGGAGCTTAGTATGTCTAGCTGAGCTGGTTGCCGGTCAAAAAAATACCCCGAAGCACTTGGCTTCGGGGCAGCAGCAGAAGAGAGAGCGAGAGAGAAGACGAAAAATTTAAGCGGAGCGGCGGAAACGGCGACGCACAAGCCCCGCGAGACCCAGCAACCCGGTGCCCAGCAGCGTCAGAGTGCCCGGTTCTGGAACTACGGCCACCCGACTCACGACTGCATCCTTGCCACTCGCCGCGGCATTCAACGACAGGCTGGGATAAGCTGCCAAAGGCAGGAATATTACTACGCTGGCAAAAATCAGAATTTTCTTTGACCGTCGTGTCATTGGCTCCCCTCCAAGACTCAGACTTGCAGCCTTACAGATGCAATAGTTCTGCCAAAGGGTTGCGTCGATGCCCTTCCGTCCATGTAGCTGATAAAACCGTGTTTAAGGCTTCTCGGGGGTGTGGATTTTGCCCTCTGCACGAAAGTAACGTGTGCAAAGGCTTTCTCACCTCTTCGTCAGAGCGGGTTTTTTAGGGCAAATTACGATGAACGGCAAATCTAGGGGAAACGGTGAAATGGAGGGCGCCGGTGCCCCGCAGAGCGGAAGTTCACAGCAAGAGCCCCTAGCTCCGGGCTCGGAATCCATTGGCCTTGGCAGCTACCTGCGTCTAATTCGCGGCAACCGCAACTTTCGTCTGCTCTGGATCGCGCAAATCGTCAGCGAGTTGGGCGATTGGTTCTACACGCTCGCTATCTACAGTCTTCTCCTCGACCTAACGGGCAGAGCCAGTTCCGTGGCGCTGGCATTGGTTCTACAGCTTTTACCGCAGACGCTGATTACCCCCACCGCAGGAGTTGTCAATGATCGCAAGCGGCGCAAGCTTGTCATGATCGCCGCTGACCTGGCGCGCCTTTGTATCGTGCTGGGCATGCTGGCGGTGCGGTCGCCGGCGATGGTCTGGCTTATCTATCCGCTGCTTGTTCTGGAAACCTTCGCGATCGCATTCTTTGAGCCGGCGAGAACAGCGGTTGTGCCCAACATCTGTCCTCCAGAGGACATACTCGTGGCGAACACGCTCGCCTCAAGCACGTGGTCGCTGAACCTCGCTCTGGGTTCAGCGCTTGGAGGAGTAGTCGCGGTTCTGTTCGGGAGGGATTCCGTCTTCGTTATCAATGCAGCGTCATTCGCAATTTCCGCGGCGTTGATTGGGCGAATGCAATTTCACGAGCCGCACGCTGAAAATCATCCTCCAATGCGGGTGCGGGACCTGGTCGATTTCTCGCCCATTCTCGAGGGGGTACGCTACGTCCGTTCCGATGCCCGCCGGATCGCCATGTTGCTCGTGAAATCCGGCCTGGGCGTAATCGGCCCAGGATGGGTTCTGTTCACGGTGATGGGAAAGCAATATTTTCCAGTGCGACTGCATGGCCTAAGCCCGGAACGCAGCGCTATTTTGGGTATGAGTGTTCTGCTGGCTGCGCGGGGAGTGGGAGCTTTGCTCGGCCCGCTAATTTCCGCGACCTGGGCGGGGAAGTCCGAGGGGCGCCTGCGGACAGGAATTCTATGCGGCTTTCTTGCCGCCGCCGCGGGCTATACGTTCCTGGGCTTGGCCAAGTCTCTCTTGCTGGCCTGTGCCTGCACGATTGTGGCGCACATGGGTGCGGCGGTTGCTTGGGTGTTCTCGACGACGTTACTGCAACTCAATACGGAAGACCGCTTCCGGGGGCGCGTGTTTTCCGCTGAATTGGGGTTCGCCATGGTGACGATGGCAGGCGGAGCCTATCTCGCGGGATATTTCCTCGACGCTGGCGTGCCAGCGTCTACGGTGGCTACCGATTCCGGACTGCTGATGCTGGTTCCTGTGGCGTTCTGGATCTGGGCGCAGCGGCTGTGGAGAGTCGAGCCTTCTCGTGCCTAAAGGCGGGACACCTTGTCTATTTTGGCGGCCAGAATAAAGTCGCTTTCCGTGAGGCCATCAATCTTATGCGTGAAGGTGGTGACTTCCGCCTTACCCCACGCGAGCAGAATATCCGGATGATGCCCTTGCTGCTCGGCGATCTCGCCCACACGGTTCACGAAGGCTAATGCCTGAACGAAATCGGCAAACTCAAACTTGCGCTGCAAGTGATGCCCATTCACGACTTGCCACAGCGATACCTGCTGAGCAAGAGCATTCAGTTCCTCACCCTTTAACGGTGGAACCCCACCTCGGCACGGTACGCACGTCTTGCTGGCTAGATCCTGCATGGCGACTCCTTCCGTGAAAAATCGACAAAAGACAAGTACGCGAAGCGCTAAGTTTCAGAGGCTAGGAGATCAGGCTGCCTCTCGACGCCCACTAAAAACGTTAACTGAGATGGCCAGTAGCGTCATCAGGGTGATTACGCCGAGGGACCCGACGCAATAAATGCACCAGGCTCGCAAAACATCTTTTTCGATATGCGCGAGATACAGCGAGAAGGCTAAGCCCGCAACAGCGGCGCCCAGGACCAACCGCCATGCTTTTTTCATGGCCAATACGCCCAGCCCCAAATAGCCAGCTATTCCGATTACGGCCACGGGAATGCCAAACAGCGACGCGTACGGACTGTGGTTGACCTCGCCACAATCCCAAACGTCATTAATGTGGCAGGGAGAGTCTTCGGTACGATAGTGCTCGCGCAAAGCGAATGCCGAAAAGACAATGCCCAAAACGGCGAGCAGGGCAAAAACGTATCTCACGTGCTTTCTCCCATTTTCGGCCTATGCCTGTTCAGCCTTACTCGGATCTGGACGGTTTAGAACGGTATGTCGTCGTCGCTGATTGGCGCCGCATGTTCCGCTTCCGGCATACGCTGATCCATATCGTGATTCGCAGTGCTGCCGCGGCTAGACGAATCGCCGCCGCCGGATCCGCCGTCGCGGCCGCCCAGTAGGACCAAGTCTGTCGCAACGACGTTCGTCATATACTTCTTTTGCTTGGTCTGCGGATCTTCCCAGGAGTCCGTCTTCAACCGGCCCTCGATGTAGACCTTGCCGCCTTTTTTCAGGTATTCTCCGGCAATTCCCGCCAGTTTGTCCCACACCACGATATTGTGCCAATCGGTGTGATCCACCCACTCGCCGGTGTTCTTGTCCTTGGATCGAAAGCTGGTCGCGAGCGAAAACTTTGCGACCGCCATTCCGCCCGGAGTGTACTTTACTTCGGGGTCTTTGCCCAAATTTCCGACCAAAATCACTTTGTTTACGCTTTTTGCCATGGGGTGCTCCTTCGAAGATTGTGGCCCGGGATTGTGACTCAGCGACCAGGGGCGCTTCAGCGTGGACTGCTCACATTTGCAAGGGACCGGAACCTGAATATAACAGAATCGGGGCGGTGGAGTTCGGGCGGCCCTATGCGGCAAACCACTGATACAGCATGAAATAAATCACGACTCCGGTGACCGAAACGTAGAGCCAAATGGGAAATGTCCAGCGCGCGATGGCGCGATGTTTATCGAAGCGCGCCTTCAGGCCGCGGTTCAGCGTGATTAACACGAGAGGGACAGTTACGACCGCCAGAATCGTGTGCGACAGCAAAATCGAAAAATAGATGGGCCGGGAAAGGCCTGTACCCTGGAAGCGCGTGATGGCACCGTGAGCATAAATCTGCAGCAGGGCGTGGTAGGTAAGATAGCAAACCAGGAACAGAGAGGACGTGATCACGGCGGAAATCATAACGGCGCGGTGCTGCTGAATTTTCCGCTGCGCGATCAAGCGCCGGCCGGTGAGCAGCAAAACGGCGCTGGCTCCATTCAAAGTCGCGTTGATGGCAGGGAAGACGGTAAACGGTGCGCTCATGCGGCCACGGCTTCCGAGGGCCGCCTGGGTGCGGCTTCGGAGATCGCCACCGGTACGTGGCGCCAGACCTGAATCGCCAATACAACCGCCGTAGCCAGCAGGAGGGCTCCCGTCACAGTGTGCGCGACGGTAGAAATAATCATTGGCGTTTCCGGTTGCGCTGCATCTCGACCCCACATCACTCGCGTAATAAATGCGGCGAACCCGAGACAGAGTTGCGCCACCATGAGGCTCAGCATGAGAATCGCAGGCCGCCGCACTTCCCGAATTTCCGAGTATTGCGACAGGGCGCGAACGGAAGTCCAAGTCAAAATCACGGCGACTGCGCAGGCGTTCACCACGTGTGGCCACCAACTCATGCCGTGATGCCGGAACATTCCACCCAAGAAAAGCTGCACATACAAAGCAAGAACCGAGAGCTGCGTCAGCGCGATCAAGGTTGGACGCAATGTATCGAAGGCGACCGGCGGATGTTCTTCGATCCAGCGCTGTCCCGAGAAGAGCGCAATCGTGACAGCGATGCAAAAGAACGTCTGGCCCACCATGGCGTGGGCAGTTGAAACTAGAGGCGGGAGAAACTTCAAGACTGTTATGCCGCCCAGTATTCCCTGAAGAATCACAGTTCCCAATGCGGCAAATGCCAACTGCTTCATCCAGGCTCGCCGTTCGACTAGCCAAGTCCAGACGGCGATGGCGATGGTCATTACTCCGACCGACCACGCGATCAAGCGATGGGTGTGCTCGTACTTGATACCTCCAATCATGGGCGGCATTTTGTAGATGGAGCCGAAGGATGTCGGCCAGTCCGGAACGGAGAGGCCCGCGTCATTGCTGGTAACGAGCGCGCCTGCGATCAGTAGTAGGAAGGTAACGCAGGCAACGAAGACGGCGAAACGGTGATGCCCAGGGTTGTAAGGAGTAGCTAGAGCTTTCAGAAAGCACCCTTATGCGAGAAGGGCCGATGACGATCCGGAAACCTTCAATCTACAAGTTTAGCAGAAACGGGTGGGGCTCTTGCGACTGCCGGATTCGTCCAAGACCACGCGGGCGAGGGCGCCCGCGCCACACGAGCTTAGGGGCTCGCCATTGCGGCAATCACGGCATCTGTGAATTCCGAGGTTCCGGCCATACCGCCGACGTCGCGGGTCAGAGCTTTCTTCTCACCGTAGACTTTCTCGAGCGCTGCCTGAATCCTCGCTGCCGCCTTGGTCTCGCCGAGGTAGTCGAGCATTAACAGGGACGACCGAACGACGGCGGTCGGGTTGGCTAGATTCTTCCCAGCAATGTCCGGCGCTGATCCGTGGACCGCTTCGAAGAGCGCGCAATCCGTGCCAATATTCGCCCCGGGCACTAGGCCCAGTCCGCCTACGAAAGCCGCACAAAGATCGGAGAGGATATCTCCGTACAAATTTTCCATTAAGAGAATGTCGTACTGGTAGGGATTCATCACCAACTGCATGCACGCATTGTCGACAATGTGCTCGGCGTAGGTAATTTCCGGATAGTCCTTTGCCACCGCACGCGAACAGCGCAAGAAAAGGCCGTCCGATAGCTTCATGATGTTGGCTTTGTGAATGACGTGAATCTTCTTGCGGCCCATCTTTCTGGCGTACGCAAACGCGTGCTTCGAGATCCGCGTGGAGGCCTTTTCGGTGATGATCTTCAGGCTTTCCACCACGCCCGGAACTACCTCATGTTCAATCCCGGAATACAGGCCCTCGGTGTTCTCGCGAAAGATGATCAGGTCGACGTTCGGGTACTTCGTTTCCAGTCCCGGAAGGCTCTTAACTGGGCGGAAATTGGCATACAACTCAAACTTCTTGCGCAGCTCAACATTCACGCTGCTGAAGCCGTGGCCGACAGGGGTTCCCACTGGCCCTTTCAAGGCGAGCCGGGTGCGCTCGATGGACTCGACGAGTTCCTTGGGAATGTAGGCGCCGGATTTCTCGAACGCATCCGCGCCGACAGAGAAACGCTCCCATTCAAACTTCAGGCCCGTGGCCTCGAGAATGCGAATGGCGGCGCCCACGACCTCGGGGCCAATGCCATCACCGGGAATCAAGGTGCCTTTGTAAGTCATAAGGTTCAGTGTTCGCTTAGTTCTTCCCGCTTTTGACCGGCGCAGGCATCGGTTCCTTCGTATGCACCAGATCCTTAAGTTCCGACATGAATTCCTTGACATCTTTGAAGTCGAGGTAAACCGACGCGAAGCGAACGTAAGCCACCTTATCCAGCTTGCGCAGGCGGTTCATGATCAACTCGCCGATTTCGCTGGTTTTGCGTTCGCGTTCCGATGAGTCGATGACGTAAGACTCGGCGTCGTTCACAATGCGCTCGAGCTGGGAGATCGCTACGGGTCGTTTTTCACAGGCATGGAGTAATCCGTTGAGCACCTTTTGCCGGTCGAAGCGCTCGCGTCGGCCATCCTTCTTGACCACCATGTAGGGAATTTCGTCGATGCGCTCGTAGGTGGTGAAGCGCTTGGAGCACTGGAGGCACTCGCGCCGCCGCCGGATGGAATCAGCTTCTTTGCTTTCGCGCGAGTCCACTACTTTGTCGTTGAGGAACCCGCAAAAAGGACACTTCATAGGGAAGATTTCGGAATCGTGTAGGGCTGTGCGCCCCTTAAATTGTAGCAGGCGACGCTGACTCGGCTTCCGCCTGCG
>Ga0137403_10008134_pt1 | contig 11753 bp, 11 predicted proteins | sample CZOMad2_1_16fung_FD_122057 | JGI IMG/M metagenome (GOLD analysis project Ga0137403, IMG submission 122057) | Vadose zone soil fungal communities from Angelo Coast Range Reserve, California, USA - CZOMad2_1_16fungal (Hybrid Assembly) | ecosystem: Environmental > Terrestrial > Soil > Vadose zone...
CTTGGCATCGTAGCGACGCGCGTTGTCGACGATCGTGGCGAAAGCCTGCTGCGCAGCCTCGGCGCTCTTGACGCCGATCACCACGCCGCCGGCTTCCGTCTTGTGCAGGATCTGCGGTGAGACGATCTTCATGACCACCGGGTAGCCGATCTTGGTGGCGAGTTTTGCCGCATCGGTCGCGGTGCCCGCCACGGCTTCGCTCGGCACCGCGATGCCGTAGGCCTCACAGATGCCTTTCGCTTCGGGCGCAGTCAGTGCGCCACGGCCTGCGGCCTTGGCCTGGTCGAGGATCTTGCGGACCGCGCTCTTGTCGTATGCCATTCTCTCTCCTGTTCAAATCACGCTTTCGGCTCGCAGCGCCTTGATCTCGGACTCACTCATGCCGAGCTCCGTCAGCACCTCCTGGGTGTGCTCACCGAGGAGCGGGGAGCGGCTGACCTCGGTGATGCTGTCGGACATCTTGATCGGATTGCCCACCGTCAGGTACTTGCCGCGCGTGGGATGGTCGACCTCGACGATGGTGCCGGTGGCGCGCAGCGAGGGCTCAGCGGCCAGTTCCTCCATCGACAGAATCGGGCCGCACGGAATGTCGTGCTGGTTGAGCTCCGCCATGGCCTCGAACTTGGTTCTGGTCATCGTCCAGGCCTCAACCGTGGCAAACACCTGCTTCAGTCGCGGCAGGCGTGCATCGGGCGTGGCGTAGTCCGGATCGGTGATCCACGCTTCCTTGCCGATCACCTTGCAGATTTCCTTCCACACGGGCGCCTGGGCGATGAAGTACAGATAAGCGTTGGGATCCTTCTCCCAGCCCTTGCACTTGAGGATCCAGCCCGGCTGTCCGCCGCCGGAGGCGTTGCCCGCGCGCGGCACCGCCGAGCCGAACTGGCCGTGCGGATACTGGGGGTATTCCTTCATGACGCCGGTGCGGGCCAGCCGCTGTTGGTCGCGCAACTTGACGCGACACAGATTCAACACCCCGTCCTGCATCGCGGCGAGCACCTTCTGCCCGCGCCCCGTGCTCATGCGCTGATACAAGGCGGCCACGATCCCCAAGGCGAGATGCAAGCCGGTACCGCTGTCGCCGATCTGCGCACCGGTGACGAGCGGCGGGCCATCACCGAAACCGGTGGTCGAAGCCGAGCCGCCGGCACACTGCGCGACGTTCTCATAGACCTTGCAGTCTTCGTACGGACCCGGACCGAAACCCTTGACGGATGCGACGATCATGCGCGGGTTCAGCTCCTGGATCCGCTCCCAGGTGAACCCCATGCGATCGAGCGCCCCCGGCGCAAAATTTTCCACCAGTACGTCACAGCGCTTAACCAGGCGCTCCAGCACCTGCTTGCCCTTGGCTTTCTTGGCATCGAGGGTGATGGAGCGCTTGTTGTGGTTCAACATGGTGAAGTAGAGACTGTCCACGTCGGGAATGTCGCGCAGCTGCTCGCGGGTGATGTCTCCGATCCCGGCCTTTTCCACCTTGATGACGTCCGCCCCCAGCCAGGCGAGCAGCTGGGTGCAGGTGGGCCCCGATTGAACGTGCGTGAAGTCGAGAATGCGCACACCGTCCAGTGCCTTAGCCATTCGTATTCCCTGTCGCCCGTTACTTGTACATGGTCTGGTTTTTGGTCCCCGGGGCGTACTCGCGCGCGTCCACCCAGATATTGATGACCGCCGAGCGACGCGACTTGTGCACCGACTCACGCGCCCGCTTGAGCGCTGGCGCGATTTGCGCCGGGTCGCGGACCTCCTCGCCGTACCCGCCCAGCATCTCGGCGAACGTGCCGAAGGGCACGTCCCCCAGCAGGTTGCCGACGTTGCCGCGCTCCTCACCATACTTCGCCAGCTGCCCGTAACGGATCTGGTTCATGGCGGAGTTGTTGCCGATGACCGCGATGTAGGGCACGCCGAAGCGGTTGGCGGTCTCCATGTCGAAGGCGGTCATGCCGAAGGAGCCGTCACCGTAGTAGCACAGCACTTCCTTGCGCGGATGCGCCAGTCCTGCCGCAATCGCGAAGCCGGTGCCGACTCCGAGCGATCCGAGCGCTCCCGGATCCATCCACTGACCGGGCCGCCGGGGACGCACCGCCTGGGCAGAGATCGTCACGACGTCGCCGCCGTCGCCGATGTAGATGGTGTTGTCAGCGAGGAACTCGTTGAGCTCGTAGGCGACCCGATAGGGGTGGATCGGGGTGTTGTTGGACTTGAACAACGGCATCAGCTTCTCGGTCGCCGCCGTCTCGGCTTCGGTCAGCTTTTTCATCCATTGCTGGCGCGCCTGGCGCTTGTCCTGCTTGAGGCGGCCGGACGCCGCCTGCAACACCGCCCCGAGAATGGCCCCCGGGTCCCCGACCAGGCCCAGATCGATGTCGCGGTTCTTGCCGACGGTGCGATAGTCCATGTCGATCTGCACCAGCTTGAGCTTGGTGCTGATTCGCCGGCCGTAGCCCATGCGAAAGTCGAACGGCGTGCCGACGATGACGATGATGTCGGCGTCGGAGAAGGCGTTGCCACGGGTGCGATCGAAGTGGTGCGGATCACCGGGGGGCAGGAGCCCACGGCTGCCGCCGTTGAAGTAGCCGGGGATGTCGAGTCCGCGCAGCAGCGCGATCGCTTCCTCGTGGCCGCGCGCCGCCCACACCTGCTGACCGTACAGGATCGCCGGGCGCTCGGAATTGACCAGCAGGTCCGCGAGCTTCTCGATGTCACGCGCATCGCCGAGCGAGCGGGTCGAGGCGCGGTAGTGACCGGGCTTCGGGACGATGGCCTTGGAGATCTCCACCTCGCGATCGAGGACATCGCGCGGAATTTCCAGGTATACCGGCCCTGGGGCGCCGTTGAAGGCTTCGCGCGCCGCCATCGAGACCATGTCCGCGACGCGCTCGGTGCTCGGCACCGTGGCGGCGAACTTGGTGATCGGCGTCATGAGATCGACGTGCGGCAGGTCCTGCAGCGATCCCATCTTGTGCTGGGTGAGCGCGCCTTGCCCGCCGATGTGCAGCACCGGGCTCTCGGAGCGAAAGGCCGTGGCAATCCCGGTCACGGCATTGGTGCAGCCGGGTCCGGCGGTGGTGACCACGCAACCGAGCTTGCCGGTCTGTCGCGCGTAACCGTCCGCGGCGTGAGCCGCGACCTGCTCGTGGCGCACGTCGATGATGCGGATGCCTTCATCGATGCAGCCATCGTAGATGTCGATGATGTGTCCGCCGCACAGGGTGAAGATCGTATCGACGCCTTCGTTCTTCAGCGCCTTGGCGACCAAATGCCCGCCGGAAATGACGCTGGCGTCACGGGTCTTGCGCTTGAGCGTGTCTTCCGCGGTCGTCGTACCCTTGCTGTCCGCAGTCTTGGTCGCCGTCGTCTCGAGCATGGATCCTCCATTCGTAACACTTGTCTGCGACAGCAAGGATTTGCGTGGTTCCGGAACGCCCTCGGGCGCTCTTCCGGCGCTTGGCCGGAAGAGCGCCATCTTCAGGCATCAGCGCGTCGCCAGCTTCGCCGCGGCATCAACGGTCGCGGTCCGATTCGTGTACGTGCCGCGCAGGGGCTTCAGGATCAGAATCGCCATCAGCGCCGCGATGATGTTGAGCACGGCCGCCGCCATGAATACCGTGTGCCAGTTTCCTTTGGCCGCCATGACACTGGTCAGCGGCACGAGCGCGGCAGCCGTGCCCTTCGCGGTGTACATGAGCCCGGTGTTGGTGGTCGCGTACGTGGCGCCGAAGGTATCGGTTACCGTAGAGGGGAAGAGGCTGTAAATCTCACCCCAGGCGAAGAACACCAGGCCGCTCAACAGCACGAACATCGTCGGGTCGGTGCCGAAATTGGCCAGCGCGATGATGCCGATGCCCTCGAGCCCGAAGGCGATGAACATGGTCTGTTCACGCCCGATCTGGTCGGAGACCCAACCGAAGAATGGCCGGGTCAGGCCGTTCAGTATGCGGTCGATGCTGAGGGCGAAGGTGAGCGCCGGCATCGTCAGCCCGATGAGGCTCACCGGGACGTCGGCCACCTTGAAGTCCTTGGCGATGGGTGCCAGTTGCGCGGTCGCCATGAGACCGCCCGCCGCCATCATCACGAACATGACATACATCACCCAGAAGACCGGGGTACTGAGCATCTCGAGCGGTTTCGCCTGGTAGCGGCTGGCGCCGGGGGCCAGCTTCGGGGGCGCCACCATGAAACTCACCGCCGGAGCCATGATCAGCGAGCCGACCACCACCACGACAACGCCTTGAAACAGACCGAAGGTCAGGAAGGTGTGCTCGTAGCCCGAGTTCTTGATCATGTGGGCGATGGGAATGATGGTCAGCGCCGAGCCCATGCCGAAGCCGGCCGCGGTCAGGCCCGCCGCCAGGCCGCGCCGCCCGGGGAACCAGCGCACCGCATTGCCGATGCAGGTGCCGTACACGCCGCCGGCGCCGATGCCACCGAGTGCCGCTGCGAAATAGAACATTCCCAGAGAATCCGCGAATGAATTCATCGTCCAGGCGATGCCGCACAGCACACCGCCAATCACTACGATCCACTTCGGACCGAAGCGATCGACCAGGTACCCTTCCGCAGGGACCAGCCAGGTTTCGAGCACGACGAAGATGGTGAAGGTGACCTGGATGGCCGCTTTGCCCCAATGGTATTTGTCACCGATGGGTCCGACGAACAGCGTCCAGCCGTATTGCAGATTGGCGATCATCACCATACAGATGATGCCGATGATCAACTGCGCCCAGGGTCGGGCGAAGACTGAGGTGGTTTGAGAATTCGAATCGGTAACCATCGATGCTCCCCCTTCGTCGACTAAGTTGAAGAAGCCGTCAGCCGGTTGGTATGAATTTCTGCGATTGGTAGCACGAGCCAGCGTTGGATCAGATCGCGCCTGCGGAACCCGTCTTCGATCGTCGGCACCACAATGAGGCCCTGGAACGGTGCATGGGATCAGCGCTTTTTTTGAACTGCGGCCGACCATATGTGATATATCTCAACCTTGTCAACACTAGGTTCCGAGCGCCTGAGGCGTACAGGCGCCAGCGTGCAGGGGGCTGGAGAAGACTCTGGGAGGGTAAACCCGCAGATTGATGCACCAATTTGGGGAGAACGACCCTGCAATGATATCTGATATATCGACAGGATTGACGCAGTGCGTTATGCGCTCCGGGGCCTCGCCGAGCGTAATGCCTTGCGCAGCTGCTCGAGCAGGAACGGGGAACTGAATGAGGGCGATCGCGACGCTCCTCGCTAAGCGCAGACCGGCGGGACAGCTTGCGCTGGCGCCGCTCAATTCCGTGAGCCTGCGTGATCAGGCACATGCCTTGCTCAAGGACGCCATCGCGAGCACCGACATATACAGCGAGCGCCAGCCGCTGCGACTCGATGAGCGAGAGTTGATGCAGGCGCTCGGCGTGAGTCGAACCCCGGTGCGCGAGGCGCTGTCGATCCTGGAGCAGGAGGGCTTTGTCAGGACGGTTCCACGCCGCGGAATCTTCATCGTCCGAAAATCGAAGCGCGAGATCATCGAGATGATCCAGATGTGGGCGGCGCTGGAGAGTATGTCGGCGCGCCTGGCCACGCTGCAGGCGCCCGACGCGGAAATCGGCAAGCTGCGTCATCTGTTTGATGAGTTCCAGAACTCCCCGCCCGCGATGCATCTTGACGAGTATTCGGACGCCAATATCGCCTTTCATCAGATGATCATCCGCCTGGGCGGCTCGCAACTGATCGCCGACGCGACCAAGAATCTGTTCCTGCACGTGCGCGCGATCCGCAGGGCCACGATCTCGCAGAACGGGCGGGCCGCACGCTCGATCATCGATCACCTGAAAATCATCGAAGCCCTCGAGCGGCGCGACACCGAGCTCGCCGAGCGGCTGACACGTCAGCACACGCTCGACCTCGCCGCGCACGTCGAACGCTACTGCGAGTTCCTCGATTAGCTCGCCCGGCGGCCGCGCGGCCGCTTGCTGCGCGGCGGCGCCCGGGTCCCGGCCTGCACCAGGCGCTCGATCAGCGCCGCACCCTGGTGCATCAGGAAATCCTTGAATGCCGCCGCTACCGGCGGCAGGCGCTTGGTGCGGTTGTGCACCAGATACCAGTTCAACATGGCCGGAAAGTCCTGCACGTCGAGCACCACCAGGCTGCCGACCAGCAGATCAAGACCAATGGTGTGGGCGGAGAGGAACGCAATGCCCATGCCGGCGACCACCGCCTGCTTGATGGTTTCGGTGCTGCGGATCTCCATGGCGATGTTGAGGCGGGAGAACTGCCGACCGAATACTTCGCGCATTGAATTCCAGGTGTCGGATCCCTCTTCGCGTTGTACGAAGCGCTCGCGGTTGAGAGCCGCGCGCGGAATCTGCCGCGCCCGGGCGAGCGGGTGGCTCGGTGCTGCCACAATGACATAGGGATGCGGCGCGAACGGCATCGCGACGATGTCCATATCGCGCGGTGGCCGGACCATTACGGCGAGATCGGTGAGATTGTCGGCCAGCTGGCGCAGCAGGCCCTCGCGATTGTGCACCGTGAGATTGAACGTGATTCCCGGATGGCCGGCACCGAAGGCCGCCAGGACCCGCGGAAAGAAGTAGTCGCCGGCGCTGATGACGGCGACGTTGAGGCGCCCGCCGGTCACTCCCTTGAGTTGCGCCAGCGCCTCTTCGGCTTCCTTGATGCGCTGGGTAATAGCCTTGGCACAGTGAAGCATTTCCTCGCCTGCGGGCGTCAGGTAGGTCTTGCGACCGATGCGCTCGAACAGCGGCAACCCGACCTGGGACGCGAACTCCTTGAGCTGCGTCGAGACCGCCGGTTGCGACAGGTGCAGCTCTTCGGCCGCACGCGAGAAGTTCATGTGCCGGGTTGCCGCCGCGAACACCCGCAGCTGCCGCAGCGTCACGTTCTTCATGCCGCCAGCATACCGTCCTCGAGGTATTCTGAAAAGCTTATGGTATCGATAGAAAGCTTTAACTTTTCTTCTGATACGGCCGGGGGTAGGCTGACCTCAAGATGCATGGAGTCAGCGATGTCAGACGTTAGCGAGACTGCAGCGGCCGATGCGACGAGCGACCTGCTCGCCGCGGAACTCGAGGCGTACAACCGCGCGTTCTGCGAACTCGAACTGCCATGGCGATGGGATGTCCAGACATTCCGTCATCTCGTGAGCGTCGCGCCTGACCAGGATGTCGTCGGCGCCTACGTGGAGCGCAACCAGGCGCACCTGCTGCGGGTCTACGAAAAGGCGTTTCTGCGGAACCTGGTGCTCTCGGCCAAGGACCGCTGCCGGCGCGAATCGCAGTCCCCGGCTTGGTGACGAGGCTGCCGGCTGCAGCACGCGTCGCTGCGCCCACCTGATCGATCAGCCGCTCGCCGGCGCACGCTGGCGCACCGGGTCGCCGAAAACAAAGGGGAGCGCGATGAAGATCGCCATCGTCGGTTGCGGCGCCATCGGCGGTTACGTGGGCGCGAAGCTGGCGCTGGCGGGTGAGCAGGTCACCTTCATCGTGCGCGGCGCGAATCTGGAGGCGGTGAGCAGGCGCGGCGTCAGGCTCATCCTCGGCGATGGCAGTGAGCACGTGGCGAGCAATGTCATGGCTACGCAGGACTGCGCTGCCGCAGGCGCGCAGCAGCTGGTGATCCTCGCCGTAAAGGCCCATCAGCTCGAGGCTGTCGCCAGCGATGTACCGCATCTGTACGGGCCCGACACGGTCGTGGTGACCATGCAGAACGGCATCCCCTACTGGTATTTCCATCACCATGGCGGTGAATGGGCCGGCAGCGTGGTGCGCAGCGTGGATGCGGGCGGGGTCATCGGGCGGATGATCCCCGCCGAGAGAGTCGTCGGCTGCGTGGTGTATCCGGCCGCCGAGCTCATCGCCCCCGGGGTGGTGAAGCATATCGAGGGTGATCGCTTCCCGGTCGGAGAGCTCGACGGTACGAGCAGCGAGCGCGTGCAGCGGGTTTCGCAATGCTTCGCGCGCGCTGGATTCAAGGCACCGGTGCTCGACGACATTCGCGCCGAGATCTGGCTCAAACTCTGGGGCAATCTCACCTTCAATCCCATCAGCGCGCTGACCCGATCCACGCTGGCCGAGATTTGCCAGTTTCCCGCCACGCGCGAGCTGGCGGCGGCGATGATGACCGAGGCGCAGACCATTGCGCACAAACTCGGCATCGTGTTTCGCGTCAGCCTGGACAAGCGCATCGCCGGCGCCGAGAGAGTCGGCAATCACAAGACTTCGATGCTGCAGGATGTCGAGGCGGGGCGCCTGCCGGAGCTCGAAGCCCTGGTCGGGTCGGTCGTGGAGCTGGGCCGCCTCACTCGCACGGACACACCGCATATCGACGCGGTGTATGGTCTCACTCACCTGCTGGCCCGCACGATGGCGCTCAGCCGACCGAGAGCGTAGCGAGAGGGCCCGCCGGGCAGCCTCCGGGGGCTGGGAGCGAGCCGATCGAGTAAGCTAGCGAGCGTGAAACCTTAGGAGAGCTTAGCTGTGCCTGGCGGCCGGATCGACCCCGCGCGCACTTTCAGCCCGCTCGGCATCGCGGTGCTCACGATTTCCGATTCGCGCGATGCCGCCACCGACACCTCTGGGGATCTGCTCGCCGAGCGCATCGTCGCCGCGGGCCATCGCCTGGCGGCGCGCGCGCTGGTGCGCGACAGCAAGCTTCACATTCAACAACAGGTGCGCAGCTGGATCGACGATCGCGACGTGGACGTGATCATCAGCACCGGCGGCACCGGCCTCACCGGGCGCGACGTGACACCCGAAGCGGTGCGGGAGCTGTTCGAGAAGGAGCTCGAAGGATTCGCCGTGCTGTGGCATCTCGCCTCATACGAGACGGTCGGGGTCTCCACCATGCAGTCCCGGGCTTGCGCGGGGATTGCCGGCGGTACCGTGATCTACGCACTGCCCGGATCCAATGGCGCTTGCCGCGACGGCTGGGACAGGTTGATTTGCCCGCAGCTCGACAGCCGTCACCGCCCGTGCTCGATCGTGGAAGTCATCCCGCGCTTCCAGGAAACCTAGGGCGCGGATCGCACGCGATGCCTGCAGATCGAGCTGACCCGGCGTCCGGCGCCGACACGGTTGAGGTCGCGCGTACCAGGATGCTGGCCGCCGTTGCACCCCTCGCAGCGGAGCTGATTGGCACCGAAGCGGCAGCCGGGCGCACGCTGGCCGACACACTGCTGGCGTCGCGGGCGCAGCCGCCGTTTCGCTCCTCGGCCATGGATGGTTACGGTGTGCGGGCGGCCGATCTCGCGCTGGGCCGATTCACCGTGCTGGGCGAAGCGCTGGCCGGCAGGGGGTACGCGGGCGGCCCCCTCGGCGCCTGCGGTGCGGTACGCATCTTCACCGGCGCGCCGGTTCCCGAGGGCGTGGACGTCGTCGTGCCCCAGGAGCGCGCCAGACGCGAGGGCGAGACCGTGTGGCTGGACGTGCCGGCGCCGCTGCGCACCAACATCCGCGCAGCGGGCGTCGACTTCAAGGCGGGGGACCTGTTGGTGCGAGGCGGCACCCGGCTGCACGCCCGTCACGTCGCGCTCATCGCCGCGGCCGGCATCGGTTCGGTGAGCGTCACACGCCAACCACGGGTCGCAGTGCTGGCCACCGGCAACGAGATCGTGCAACCTGGCGCGCGCGCCGCTCCCGAGCAGATTTTTGACTCGGTGAGTTTCGGACTCGGCGCAATGATCGAAGACTGGGGCGGCAAAGCGCTCCGGATCGCAGCGCGGCCCGACGAAACGGCGGCGATCGCCGCGGCCATCGAACACACCCTCGGCGAGGCGGACCTCGTGGTGATCATCGGCGGCGCATCGGTCGGAGCGTACGACGTCGTCAAGCAGTCGCTCGCCGGCCTGGGTCTGGCAATCGCCGTGCAGCGCATCGCCATCCGGCCGGGCAAGCCCACCTGGTTCGGCACCATCGGCGGCAAGCCGGTACTGGGGCTCGCGGGTAATCCCGCGGCGGCCATGGTGTGTGCGCACCTGTTCCTGCGTCCGGTGGTGCGTGCGCTGCTGGCGCGCGAGTCGGATGCCGCTGCCAGCGTCGCGGCGCGGCTGGAGGGGGAGGTCGGTGACAGTGGCGCGAACGAGTGTTATCTGCGCGCCATGGCGCGAACCGACGCACAGGCGCGAATGTGGGCGCGCCCGTTTGACAATCAGGACACCTCCCTGGTGTCGGTCTTTGCCGCGGCCAACGCGCTGATTCGCCGCCCCGCCGGTGCCAAGGCAGCCGTGAGCGGCACGGTCGTCGAAGTGATGTTGCTCGATCGCAGCTGAGCAGTACCGCCGCCTTCCAAGGCGCGCTGATCTGCGTCAGCACACCCGCTGCGGCATTGGTTTACAGTTCAGCTGCATGAGTCCGGGCCCGTCAGAAGAAACGCGCATACCGCTCGGCAAGAGTGGTCTCGAGGTCGCGCCCATGGGGTGGGGAATGTGGCGCTTTGCCGGCGCCGATCGGGCCGGCGCGCGCAGCCGGGTGGAGGCCGCCCTCGAGATCGGCTGCACGCTGTTCGATACCGCGGACATCTACGGGTATGGCAGAGGCAGAGGCTTCGGCGATGCGGAGTCCCTGCTCGGCGAGGTCCTGCGCGAGGCGCCGCAGCTGCGCGATCGCATGGTGTTGGCGACCAAGGCAGGCATTGCGCCGCCGGCGCCGTACAACTCATCGACGCGCTACCTCCTCGATGCCTGCGATGCTTCCCTCGGGCGTCTCGGGGTGGAGCGGATCGATCTGCTGCAGATTCACCGGCCGGATCTGCTCGCTCACCCTGCAGAGGTGGCGGAGGCTTTCGACCGGTTGCGCCGCGCAGGGAAGATTCGCGCGGCCGGCGTGTCGAACTACACGGCCGCCCAGGTCGATGCGCTCTGTGCCCACCTGCCGTTCGATCTCGCCGCAGTGCAAAATGAGCTCTCGCCCCTGGCGATCGAGCCGCTCGTGGACGCCACGCTGGACGGGGCGATGCGGCGCGGCATGGCGGTCCTCGCCTGGTCACCGCTGGGCCAGGGCCGGCTCGCGGCGCGTCCCGGGGAGGCTGCCGACAATGCGCGCGCGGACGCGGTGATCGCGGCTCTCGATGCGGTGGCGGGGCGGGCGGGCACGCCGCGCACGGCGGTGGCTCACGCCTGGATCATGGCTCACCCCGCACGCCCTATCCCCCTGATCGGCAGCCAGAATCCGGAGCGGATCCGCGAGGCACGCAGCGCCTATGCGGTGCACCTGACGCGCGAGGAGTGGTACCGGATCCTGGTCGCGGCGCGCGGCGCGCGCATGCCCTGATGACAGGCGGCATGGCCGATATTTACGGCCGCAGCCGCACGGAGCTGCGCCAGGGGCGCTAAGATTCGCGGCGGCGGAAACCAATATGGATCACCCGGGATGGCGCCGCACGCTGCGGCGCGAGCTCACGTGGCTCATGACGCTGAAGGTCGCGGCGCTGGCGCTGCTGTGGTGGCTGTTTTTCTCGCCTCCCCACCGTAGCGCCGTAGACGGGCGAGCGGCGAGCCGGCGATTCGCCGTGACGCCCGCGCTCGTCATCGCGCCGACCTCAGACCCTGCGCCCCGCGAGGGCAGCCGTGATTGACCTCGCGGTCGTGAATGCGTCACGCCTGCAGTTTGCGCTGACGGCCCTGTATCACTTCCTGTTCGTGCCACTGACACTCGGACTGTCCATGATCCTCGTGATCATGGAGGCGGTGTACGTGATGACGGGTCGGGAAATCTGGAAACGCATGACGCGCTTCTGGGGCCTGCTGTTCGGCA
>Ga0137403_10008136_pt1 | contig 11752 bp, 7 predicted proteins | sample CZOMad2_1_16fung_FD_122057 | JGI IMG/M metagenome (GOLD analysis project Ga0137403, IMG submission 122057) | Vadose zone soil fungal communities from Angelo Coast Range Reserve, California, USA - CZOMad2_1_16fungal (Hybrid Assembly) | ecosystem: Environmental > Terrestrial > Soil > Vadose zone...
ACGGTGAATACAACGTAAAAAGCGTCACGCACACGATCAAGAGGGGCGAGTACAAACAGAACTTCACGCTCGTACGCGGCGGCGTGAAGTCTTCAGTCTCAACGGTCAGCTTATGAGCGACGGAACAACAAAATATTACGGGCTCTATCGAGCGACAGTGGTAAACAACATTGACCCGATGCAGATGGGTCGCATTCAGGTCATCGTGCTCGACGCGGGTGGGTTCACACCTTCTTCGTTTGCGAACCCTTGCCTCCCTTTTGCCGGGAAGCAATCAGGCCTCTTCGTCCTTCCGCAAATCGGCTCGGGCGTCTGGATCCAATTTGAGAACGGGGATCCGGACCAGCCGGTATGGATGGGCGGTTGGTTTGGTTCGGTTGCGGAGGTGCCGGCGTTTGCTCTCGCAGGAAACCCGGTTAGTCCGAGTATCGTCTTGCAGTCGGGACTGCAGAACATGCTGATGATCAGCGATATGGCTGGTCCAACCGGCGGGTTCATGCTGAAGACGACCCTCGGTGCGTTTATCAGTATCAACGACACCACTGGAATCACGCTTTCCGACGGCAAGGGCGGAATGATCACGATGATTGGTGGAGTCATTACGATCAATCAGGGTGCGTTGCTGATCAAGTAGCAACGAGCAAAGGAGGAGTTATGCCTGGATTCCTGGTTCACGTTGGTGCGACGGTCCAATGCGCGCATCTCGGCACCGCACAACCAACTGCGCCCAATCCGCGTGTGCTGGTAAGCGGCCAACCGACAGTGACTATGCCGGGGCCATACACGATCGCCGCTTGTCCCTTCAATGTCAGCGGCTCACCGTCACCGTGTGTCACGGCGCAATGGACCACGGCGGCGACGAGAGTATTTTCAAACGGGCAGCCGTTGGTGTTGCTCGACAGCCAGGCGATCTGCGCGCCAAACGGAACGCCGCTCGTGATTCTCGCGACGCAAGTGCGAGTCACGGGCATGTGAGCCACAAAGAGGCACAAGCACCAGACACAAAGCACAAAGTCATGAACATCGATTTCCCATTCCACTTCGACACGCGCGGGCGGACTGCCACCACCGACGACGACGATCACGTGCGCGACACGATCGAGCAACTGCTTTTCACCAATCCTGGCGAGCGCGTCAATCGCCCCGACTTCGGCAGCGGCCTGTTGCAACTGATCTTCGCGCCCAACAGCCCTGAGTTAGCAGCAGCCTTGCAATTCACAGTACAGGCCGCACTGCAACAGTGGCTAGGCGACGTTATTCAAGTGCAATCGCTCGAAGTCACCAGCGAAGACTCCAGGCTGCAAGTGGAATTGAAATACCTCGTGCTGAGTACCGCCGAACAGCGCACCGACATCTTCGTGCGAGGAGGCGTGTGATGGATACCTCGACCTTGAAATGTTCCACCGAGCGGCGCCGGCAGTTAGTGCGCGATCAGGCCGACCGTGAAGGCGGCTTGAACGGCATTGACTATGTTGAGATCGTCGAAGGCACTCACCAACATCTGTTGTGTGTGCATTTCTTCGGCGGCATACCATCGGTTGTTCGCGCCAATATACGTATCGAAGGCGGCCGCCGCCTCCGCGACATTCAGGTCGTCGAAGTAGAGCCGCATCAATCTGCTGATCCTGAGCATCAGGATTGTTTGCGAATTCAGGTCGACCGCGCCGGCGATTTCTCCTGTTACAAAGTTTGTCTTTATGAGGTGGACAGCGAAGGATTGACGACTGCCGAGCCTCTGAAGGGATTTGATCGACGCTACGTGTGCGCGGAGTTCAGTTTCAAAGTCGACTGTCCCAGCGATCTCGATTGCAAAGTTGATTCGATCTGCTTGTCGGAAGTTTCGCCGCCGCCGGAAATCAACTATCTCGCCAAAGATTACGCCAGCCTTCGCCAGTTGCTGTTTGATCGGCTCTCGTTACTGATTCCTGATTGGCAGGAGCGGCATGTGCCCGACATCGGCGTGGCTTTGGTTGAACTGCTTGCCTACACCGGCGATTACCTCAGCTACTACCAGGATGCAGTCGCGACGGAGGCTTATCTCGACACAGCTCGGCAACGCATCTCGGTGCGACGCCACGCGCGGCTCGTCGACTATTTTATTCACGAAGGCTGCAACGCGCGCGCTTGGCTCACGATCTGGACCATGGACGATCTCCATAATCCGGCGCTCACGTATAAAGACATCTACTTCACTGCCGGTCCGGATGATACGGACGCGATCGTGTTCGAGCCCCTGGTGCAGAACCCGAACGCGACGATTGAGCTCTTCGAAGCGCACAACGAAATTCCGTTTTACACCTGGGGCGATCAGGAATGCTGTCTGAAAATGGGCGCGACTTCCGCAACCCTCAGAGACGAGTGGAAAGTGCCGAAACCGCCACCACCGCCACCGCCCGCTTATGGACAAACTGAACAGTACAAGCAGGGCGGTTACTACCCGCCTCAACCGGCACCCGAGCCACCGCCACCAACACGCAGGCTGCAATTGAAGAAAGGTGATGTGCTGATCTTTGAGGAGGTCCTTGGTCCAAAGACCGGCAGCCCCAACGACGCCGATCACACTCGACGTCACGTCGTGCGACTCACGAAGGTGACGCCCATCGAGGATCCACTCGTGAAAGAGAAGCCCGCCGGCTCGCAGGACGAGCTGCCGATTCCGCTTGTGGAGATCGAGTGGGGCGTTGAGGACGCGTTGCCGTTTCACATTTGTCTTTCAACACGCCTGCCTATTCCGAAGTGCGAGCTGATCGAAAAGATCAGTGTGGCCCGGGGCAACGTGATTCTGGTCGATCACGGCCGCACGATCGCAGCGCCTGAATACCTGGGCCAGGTGGGCCAGAAGAGTATTCACGGCGAGTGCGCGTGCGATGGAAGCGTCATGGACTTGACGACGAGGCCCGACGCCTTCCGGCCGATTCTTGAGCGAACGCCACTAACGTTCAGCCAGCCGCTCGATTGGACCGCGCCCGCGTCTGTGACCGTGAAGCAGGATCCACGACAGGCACTGCCGCAAATCCACTCGCTGATTGGCTTGCCCGCCAAATGCGCTGCGCCAGGGGATCAGAGGATTCCCGAACCATTGCCTGGAACCGATCTCGATGACGAGCGTGGGCGCTGGCACTCGCGACGCGACTTGTTAGCGAGTGATGGCCTCGATCGGCATTTCGTAGTTGAGATGGATAACGACGGTCGCGCGCACTTGCGGTTCGGTGACGGAGAACTCGGGCGTCAGCCGCAAGCGTGCATGATCTTTCGCGCTCTCTATCGCATCGGCAATGGTCCGTCAGGCAATGTCGGCGCCGACGTGATCACAACCGTGGGCTGGCGCAACCGGACAGTCAGCGACGTTGAGCTGCGTCCGCGAAATCCTCTGCCGGCAACCGGCGGCCTCGCGTTGGAGTCGGTTTCCGAAGCCAGGTTGTTCGCGCCGAAGGTATTTTTCAAACAACTCGAACGCGCGATCACTGCAGACGACTACGCTCGACTCGCGGAACGCTACCCCCATCGAAAGGTTCAGCGCGCCGGCTCGTCTTTGAAGTGGACCGGAAGCTGGTACGCCGCCGAGGTTTCGATCGATCCCTTGGGCGGTGAGACTGCCGATCCCGGGTTGTTCAAGCAGATCAAGAGTTATCTCTATCCCTACCGCCGCATGGGCCACGACGTGGAAGTCGAATTGGCCCGCTACGTCCCGCTGAAAATTGAATTGCAGATCTGCGTGCAGGCCCACTATCTGCGTGGTCACGTCGAAGCTGCACTGCTCGACGCTTTCAGCAATCGAGTGCGGCAGGATGGCGGACTCGGTCTCTTTCATCCCGACAACCTGACGTTCGGTGAAGGTATTTATCTCAGCAAGCTTGTTGCTACGGCATTAACTGTGACCGGCGTGGAGAGTGTGCGAGTTACGAAACTCGAGCGGCTCAGTGAAGGCGATCACGGTGAGCTCGACGAGGGCATTCTCAAACTCGGGCCGTTGGAAGTTCCTCAACTCGACAACGACCCCAACTTCCCTGAGCGAGGAACGTTGAAGATAACACTGAGAGGTGGGCGATGACCTGCAATTGCGGATGCGGCGGAAGCCTGCCGTGCGGTTGTTGTGAAGGCGTGGCGATTCTCACGCCGGCAACGATCGGTAACCGGCCCGGCCTTGACGCGATCAGCTATCGCGTGGGGACGCACGGAACGTTTCTCGAGACGATGAAAGCGCGTCTTTCGGGCAGCCCATTTTTATCGCTCAGTAGTTTGAAGACGCGTAACTCCGGCGATCCGGCGATTGCACTGCTTGATGCCTGGGCCACGGTTGGCGATGTGCTGACGTTTTATCAGGAACGAATCGCCAATGAAGGTTATCTGGGAACAGCTACCGAACGCCGCTCGATTCTTGAGTTGGCGCGGCTGGTCGGCTATGAGTTGCGACCGGGCGTAGCGGCGAGCGTTTACCTCGCTTACGTACTCGACAAACCGATCCCTATTCCGCCGTTGGTCGAAAAGCCTTCCGTAGTTCCAGAGCCTCCCGATCCTTTGATAACGGTACTCGAAGGCAGCCGCGCGCAAAGCGTTCCGGGTGACGGTGAGTTACCGCAGTCGTTCGAGACCTCGGACGATCTGATCGCGCGATCCGCGTGGAACAATCTTCAAGTGCGACTCACGCGGCCGCAAAGAATCACTTCGGAGACGCGCGTGATCTATCTCAAGGGTTTGCCAAACCTGAAGCCCGGCGATCCTCTCTTGATCATTGCCAGTCCTCCCGAACTGTATCGAGTGGAGACTGTCACGCCCGAAGCCGCGGCTGACCGGACGAAAGTTACGTTCACGCCGTGGTTGGAGCCTGACGCCACAGCGGGAGTGGCGGAGTCGCTGCGTGAATCCATAGCGAAAGTGGTAAAGCGATTCAGCGCAGCCGAGCGCTTTGGTGTAGTTCGCACCAGTCGTTCGGGTCGCGAAGTATTGAACTTGTTGGATCGTTTGCGGAAACTCGAGCAGGGAGGAAGCACGGCTGATGAAGTGAAGGACGCGCTCGAGCAGGAAATTCTGCCGAAGTTACGGCAGCTACATGCGGCTGCTGTCAGCGGCAGATTCACGCGCGTGGAGCCCTGGGTCAATGGCATTCTTGAGGAACTCGAGGGCGCCGCTCGCGGACCAACCGCTGCCAGGGTAACGACTCCAATTGCCACAACGCCGAGCGCAACAGTTACCGATCTAACAGCAGTGCTACCGGCTTTATCACGTCCTCGTTCAGTTCCACCGGGCGATTCAACTGAATTGGGGAGAAGTGTTCCCACGAACCTCGGAAGCACCAGCGATATCGCGCCGCAGTTGCTTACTTCGCTGAGACCTGAATTGGAACCAATCCTTTATAAAGCGTGGGAGAACGTGCCCGTTACACCTGCGCCTCCATTCGAAGTTCATTCGTTTCAAGTACGGGCTTCGGTCTTTGGTCACAACGCACCGCCGGAACCGGTACGAAACACCGCGGGAGTAATCACGAGCACCAAAGAATGGGATCTGCAATTGCCAGCTCCAACCAGCACGGAAGCATTCGAACTCGTCGTCGGTCAGGGGACAGGAGAGGCGTTTTTGGCAAAGATAACCGTGGGTAATCAATCAACCTCGTTCGTGGCTTTGGACCAACCGACAACCAGCATCGATTTTCCAGCAGCGAAAGACAAGGTCGAAGTTGCTTTCAGGCGCGCAACGGACGGCACAGCTACCTTCCAGTTTCGTTTTGCCAGACGGCCCATCGCAGTCCAGGTCGTTATCAGCTTGCAGCAGTCACCCTCTGCCGTCCTGCTTAAAACAGATGCTCCCGTGACGATCGAGCAACCCACCCGCAACAGCCAGACCGGCGACATCATCACGAAGGGCAGGCTTACCATCACGGGCACAGGAGCGAGCAGAGAAGAGCCGCGAGTGCTTTGGCTCGACGCACCTTACAACCAGATTCTGCCGGGCAGTTGGGTAGCTTTAGAAAAGCCAAGCAGCATTATCGACACCATAACTTCCCTGCCGGTAGATTCGACGCTGGTCATCGCTCGCGCCACCGACGTTTCTGAACGTTCTCGCGCTGAGTACGGCATATCGTTGAAGAGCACGCGACTGCGTCTCGACAAGGACTGGATCGATCCAACGCGGGGCCGAGATTCATTCGAGATGGTTCGCGGCACTGGTGTATTTGCGGCAAGCGAGCGGCTTGAGTTGGCCGAGGAACCGATCGAGACGCCGATCTCCGGCAATGAACTCGAGTTGGACGGTTTGTACGACGGCCTGGAATCCGGACGCTGGCTAATACTCTCCGGCGAACGAACCGATGTAATCGTCAGCCCAACGCAGCACGAGGCCAGGACCGTTGAGCCTGAAGTGGAGATCCAGGTGACAGGCGTGCCGGCTACCGAACTGGTCATGCTCGCGGCCGTCGAGCAGCGATACGACGCAAATCTCAAAGGTGACAAGACGCACACCTTTTTGCGTCTCTCCAGCGACCTGGCTTACTCCTACAAACGCGATACTCTGATCGTCTACGGCAACGTCGTAAATGCAACTCACGGCGAAACACGCAAGGAGACGTTGGCGTCAGGAAACGCCAGCAAGTCGCTGCAGGAGTTTACGCTCAAGCAGAGTCCACTGACGTTCGTAGCTGCTTCGAATCCTGATGGAGTTGAAAGCACTCTGCAGGTGCGCGTCAATGATGTGTTGTGGCATGAGACCGACAGTCTCGCCGAACTCGGACCGAACGACTACCGCTACATTCAAAAGACCGATAACGCAGATAAGACGTCAGTAATCTTTGGCACTGGCGAACATGGCGCCCGCCTGCCAACGGGGCCGGATAACGTCACGGCTCTTTATCGAAATGGAATCGGCAAGAGCGGAAACGTAAAGCCAGATCAGATCAGTCTATTGGCGACGCGGCCACTCGGCGTCAAATCGGTCACCAACCCGATGCGTGCTTCGGGCGGGGCCGATCGCGAATCTCGCGATCAGGCGCGACGCAACGCTCCACTTGCTGTGATGGCCTTGGACCGGCTGGTTTCGACTGCGGACTACGCCGACTTCGCTCGCACCTTCGCCGGCATCGCGAAAGCCAGCGCCGCTCGCCTGTCTGACGGACAGCGCCGCCTCGTCCATCTCACCGTCGCGGGTTCTGACGACATTCCGATAGACAATACGTCTGACCTTTATCGCAATTTGAACAAGGCGCTGCGCGACTTTGGCGATCCTCAACAGCCGATTCAGGTCACGTTGCGGACGTTTCTGTTGTTGGTGATCGAGGCGCGCGTACGAATCCTGCCGGATTACCTGTTTGAAAAGGTCGAACCAAAACTTCGTGCGGCATTGCTCGATCGCTTCAGTTTTGAGCGACGCGAACTCGGTCAGGACGCGCTGCTCAGCGATGCGATGGGTACGATTCAAAGCGTCGAAGGCGTCGCTTACGTCGACGTCGACAAATTCGATTGGATCGATGAACAGAAAGTAATGGACCACCTGGCGGGCGACGCTTCCCTTGGCGACGTCATTGGCCGCAGGGAACGTATCCCCGTCTCGCTCGCGCTCGTTGATACGGACGAAATCGATCCGTCCAAGCGCATCAAGCCCGCAGAGATTGCGTACATGAGCCCGGAGATACCGGACACGATCATACTGTCGGAGATTACCTCATGAACAAAGCTGATCGTCTATACCAATTGTTGCCTGCAGTCTACCGGATGACTGATCTCGAGCAAGGTGAGTCTCTGCGCGCTTTGCTGCAAGTTATCGCCGAACAAGTAAACATTGTCGAGAACGACATCAGCGGCCTTTACGAAAATTGGTTCATCGAAACGTGCGACGACTGGGGCGTGCCTTATATCGGCGAGCTCATTGGTTATCAGCCAGTGCACGAAGCCGGCGAGCCGGGCGATCCGCGGAAGGCGCAGGCGCAGGCGCAGGCGTTGAACAAGATACTGATCCCGCGGCGCGAGGTTGCGAACGTGATCAGTTATCGCCGCCGCAAGGGCACCCTGGCATTGCTGGAAGTGCTGGCTAACAACGTAGCAGGTTGGCCGGCGCGCGCAGTTGAATTCTACAAACTCCTCGGTTGGACGCAGCACCTAAATCATCCTCGGCTGAGACGCGGTGACTCTGCTGATCTGCGCGACGGCGAAGAGCTTGAACTGCTGCGCGGACCGTTCACTAAATCAACCCACACGATCGACGTACGGCGCATCAGTTCGCACCGAACCACAGGTTCTTTCAATATCGGAAATGTTGCGCTGTTTGTGTGGCGCTTGAAGCAGTATTCAGTTACCGAAACTCCGGCGTACTGCATCGAGGAGGAAGGCCCTGAGTGTTACACCTTCAATGCGTTGGGCCACGACACGCCGCTTTACAATTTGCCGCAACCGGAAGACTCGCCAACGCACATTGCCGATCAGCTCAACTTGCCGACAGCGATTCGGCGCCGTCCGTTTGCCGATCAAAAAATCAAGCGGCATCACAAAAAACCGCGACCCGCATCGGCTGACTATTACGACCGCAGTTTGTCCGTCTACCTGCCCGATCGCACCGGTAAACTGAATGAGATTCCGCGCGAGTTTGTCATTCCTGCGAACTTGACTGACTGGCAGAGGTTTCGGCCTGCGCGCGGTTTTGTGGCGGTCGATCCCGAACGCGGCCGGATCGTTTTTCCCTCCAATCAAAAGCCACGTCACGGCGTCGTCGTGTCATATCAGTACGCGTTCAGTGCTGACATCGGCGGTGGCGAGTATGAGCGGCAGTTGTCGGAACCGGCTGACGCGTACATTTTCCGCGTCGGCAAGCACGAACCGTTGCATTCGATCAAAGCAGCGTTGCAGGCGTGGGAATACCAAAATCCCAAATCACGTGCGGTAGTGATCGAGTTGCAGGACAGCGGCGTTTACACCGAACAACTCAACGTCGATCTTGCGCTGGGCGAGTATCTACAGGTCCGCGCGGCGCAGCATAAGCGCCCGGTCCTGCGCCTACTCGACTATCTCGCCAGCCTGCCGGATGCGTTGAGGATTCAGGGCAAACAGGGAAGCCGCTTCATTCTTGATGGTCTAACCATCAGTGGCCGGGGTCTGCAGATCAACGGCCCGGAGGACCAGTCGAGCGAGACCACGGTTTCACCGGCGCCACTGGTTGAGAATGATCTGTGTGACGTAACCATCCGCCACTGCACTCTCGTGCCGGGTTGGAGTTTGCACTGCAACTGCGAACCGCAACGGCCGAATGATCCCAGTATCGAAGTGGAATACTCGCGCGCGCGAATCCGTATCGAGCACAGCATCATCGGCGCGATTACAACCGAAGCGCGAGAGCGGGCCAGCGAGCCACAACAGATTCAGATCACCGACAGCATTCTGGATGCGACCAGCGAGGATGGAATCGCACTCGGCAGCTCGCGCGGAGCCATCGCTTACGTAGCGTTGACGGTTGCGCGTTCGACCGTGATCGGGCGCGTGCAGACGCATTCTATCGAGCTGGCCGAGAACACGATCTTCAACGGCACCATCACGGTTGCGCGCCGTGGCCTCGGCTGTGTGCGCTTCTGCTACGTGCCAGACGATTCACGCACGCCGCGCTGTTACGAGTGTCAACCGGATCTCGTGAAGCAAGCCGTAAGTGAGAACACGAACATTCCCGAGGCCGATAAGCCTGCCGCAATGGAGCAGGAGGTCGGACGCGTCCGTCCTTTATTTAATAGCCTGCGTTACGGCACGCCTGCTTATTGCCAACTCGCAGAGCGCTGCACGGAGGAGATAACGCGCGGCGCCGACGACGAGTCGGAAATGGGCGTCTTTCACGATCTGTTTCTGCCCCAGCGCGCCGCCAACCTGCGCGCGCGCCTGGATGAATTTACCCCCGCCGGCATGGATGCCGGCATCGTCTACGCAAATTAGGAGGAAACCATGCAAGGCGAATTCAGAGGCGATGTCAGCCGCGACACCTTCGATCAGACCAAACGTTTCAGCCGGGTGCTCATGCAGCAGGGACGCGTGCAACTCGACGCCGATGGGAACGAGCAGAACGATATTCTGCTGCACTATCTGCGTTCACTGGCCGCAGATCTCATTGGCCCACACGGCGGGAGCGGCACTCAGCCTGGCTTTGCCTTGATCACAACCGATCCCGAGGTTGACGGGCTGAAAGACGCCAGCGGCAATGCTCTCAACGCGGACACGGTGCGGGCGTTGAAGGCGTCGTTAAGAGAGAGCGGCTTTCTGATCGGCATTGGCCGTTACTACGTCGATGGCTTGCTATGTGAAAGCGACCAGTATCTCGGCTTCACCGAGCAACCCGGCTATCCGTTTACAGGCGCTATGAGCTTTGACGACATCCGGGATGCCGCCGGATCGTTCCTCGTTTTTCTCGATGTCTGGGAGCGCCACGTTTCCTGTAGCGAGGACGGAGACATTTGCGAAGTTGCGCTTGGTGGGCCAGATACTGCTACTCGCGGCCAGCTTGTAGCCGCCATTGTCGTTCCTCCGCCTGAGACGGGTGGCGAAACGCTGTACGAGCAGCAACAGCTAATTGACGACGCCAAGAAGTTGAAAGACGCCGTCGATAATAACGACACTGCTGGGATCCAAACGGCCCGGCAGGTTTTAAACGTATTCGCTGAAAATGTGCGCGCCAGGTTAAATGGCCTGAGCACGGCGAGACTTCGTGCCCGCGCGCGCATTACCGGCCTGCCTGAAGGCGACTGCAACATTCAACCGGAAGCTCAATACCGCGGGCCGGAGAATCAACTCTATCGCGTCGAGATTCAACGCGGCGGCATTGCGTGGGATGGCGCAACCGATGGTGAGAGACCCGGCAGTAACGCAAAGACAGCCGCGGCGTTTAAGTGGTCGCGCGATAACAGTTCAATCTCTTACCAGATTCTCTCGCTGCAAGGCGACACCGTTGCACTGGCCCACTTGGGGCGCGACACGAGTCGCGGTTTGCAAGTCGACGATTGGGTTGAAATCGTGGCTGACGATCTTGTGTTGCAAGGTCAGCCAGGTCCGCTGCGCCGCGTGAAGAGCATCAATCCCGACGAGCTGACAATCACGCTGAGCGAAGGTGTGGAGCAAAGTTACACGCAGGACAGCACGCTTCATCCCGTGTTGCGGCGCTGGGATCAGCGTCGTTCGGACGGTGAGGTTGCCGATAACGTGATGCTCGTGAGGGAAGGCAGTGGTGAAGACCTCAATTGGATCGAGCTTGAAGACGGAGTTCAGATCCAGTTTCCGCGAAATACTGACGCCAACGTCAACCGCAGGTATCGCGCCGGCGACTACTGGTTAATTCCGGCGCGCGTCGCGACCGGCGACGTGTTATGGCCCAGGGAGCTTCAGGGCAGCAAACCCGTGGCGAGGGCGTTGCCGCCACATGGCATCGAGCACCATTACGCACCAATCGCCGTGATCTCAAACGACGGCACTCAGAAAGTGGTCCTTCAGGACGACCTCCGGCGCAAGTTCAACCCGTTGGCGGTGTAGCTGAGTTTTTCTTGTGCATCACTTAGACGTTGTTTGGCCAAATATTAGTCAGCTCAACTGAAGTCTCACCAGATGAACCGAACCGCATTATCTTCGCTGTGTTACTACCTCGACCGCAGGCGTACCTTCACCGTCCGCAGAGCGTTGCGCGCTCGAATAAGCGGCCTGAGAAAGGATAGTTCTGATTTATGCGCTGGCAGCGTCGTATTGAGCCCCGGCTGATGAGCTATTTCACTTTCAAGCAAATGTAGTCTTTCTATTTGCGTGAGGAG
>Ga0137403_10008137_pt1 | contig 11752 bp, 8 predicted proteins | sample CZOMad2_1_16fung_FD_122057 | JGI IMG/M metagenome (GOLD analysis project Ga0137403, IMG submission 122057) | Vadose zone soil fungal communities from Angelo Coast Range Reserve, California, USA - CZOMad2_1_16fungal (Hybrid Assembly) | ecosystem: Environmental > Terrestrial > Soil > Vadose zone...
TTTGTGTGTTCACGGTCACGAAGTCCGGCCGAGTTGATCTTGATGTACTGAATACCCTCGCGTCGCCACCAACCTTCGGCTCCCGGTCTGAGCCAGAAACCCACATCAGGATCCGCGATGTAAGGATTCAAATTGGTGAAGCCGTTAATGCGCAAGCCAACTTCGACGGCAGCCAGGGCAAGGACGAGGCTCCCCGCTACGAGCAATAGCCTGAAGGCCAGGTGCCTGAGCCGGTGACGGTTATTGAGCTGCTTACTTCGCATGAATCCGGCTGGTAGAGACGGCAACAGGTTTGCAAAAGACTCGCGCACTATAAACGAGGGCTGAGCAACTGGCAATCAAGGCTGGACTCTCTTTGAGGCTTTCTTAGATAATCTTCAAAGCTGCTTGGAATCGAATCCAAACTGCCATTGCTGTAGTTTTCGTTTGCGGAGGTGCAATCTTGTCCGTTGCTGAACTGATTTACGATTGGAACAAAGTCGATGCGACGTTGAGCAAACCCGATCGCCACATCGGATTTGACGACGAGACGTTGCGCGACGGCTTGCAATCGCCCTCCGTCTGCGAGCCGACGGTCGAGAAAAAGATTGAACTGCTGTACTTGATGGAGGCGCTCGGCATCGACACCGCCGATATTGGTCTGCCCGGCGCGGGCGGCACGCATGCGGCGGGTGTCGAGATGATGGCCCGCGAGATTGCTAACAAGAAGCTAAAGATCCGTCCCAACTGCGCCGCGCGCACGCACAAAAACGACATCATTCCGATAGCCGAAATCTCGCAGCGCGCCGGCATTCCCATCGAAGCCTGCACGTTCATCGGCTCCTCGCCGATTCGCTTCTATGCGGAAGAGTGGACGCTCGACAGGCTTCTGCAGATGACGGAAGAGGCTGTGACGTTCGCGGTGGGTGAAGGTTTGCCAGTGATGTTCGTCACCGAAGACACGACGCGCGCGGATCCGGAAACGATTCGTGCGCTGTATACGACGGCGATTCGTTGTGGCGCGCGGGCAGTGTGCGTCTGCGACACGGTGGGGCACGCCACGCCTGATGGCGCGCATGCGGTAGTGAAATTTGTGCGCGGGATAATCGACGAGCAGGACGAATTTGTGCGGCTCGACTGGCACGGCCATCAGGATCGCGGCCTCGGAGTGATCAATTCGATCGCCGCTATCGAAGGCGGCGCCGATCAAGTTCACGGTTCAGCGCTCGGCATGGGCGAGCGCGTCGGCAACACGCCGATGGATCAGTTGTTAGTTAATCTGAAATTGATGGGCTGGATTGAAAACGATCTGATGCGTTTGCGCGAGTACTGCGACAAAGCCGCCGAAGCGTGCAACTGGACGATCCCACTTAATTATCCTGTGTTTGGTCGTGATGCCTTTCGCACCGCTACGGGAGTGCATGCGGCGGCGGTGATCAAGTGCTACAAAAAAGGCGACACGGAACTCGCCGACCTCATTTACTCCAGTGTGCCCGCGGGACAATTTGGTTTGAAGCAAGTGATCGAGATTGGACCGATGAGCGGCAAGTCAAATGTAATCTATTGGCTGGAGAGTCGCGGCCTGGAAGCGAATGAAGAACGCGTCAATCGAATCTATGAACGCGCCAAGCAGGCTTCGGCGGTGCTGAGCGAAACCGAACTGATGGCGATGGTTTAGAAAAAAGAAGAGCGCGGGGAAGCCCGCGCTCTAAACGTCCCGTTCCGGAATTACCTAATTGATCGGAATCGTGATCGTTGCAGACCCGGCTTTACCGGCCGGAAAGCGTTTTTGTCGCGCGATGCGCAACGCGGTCGCGTCGCCGCCCGAAGCCTGGGTTACCCGCCCGTTCTCATCGTAAGTCACCTGAACCGTTACCTTCTTCGCTCCAGACGTCGGCGATGATTGGGTCTTGGCGGTCGGTGTATTGGTGGCCACCGGCGTGTCTTTTACCAATGATTTGGCCGCTTCCTGAGCTTTCGCACGTTCCTTCGCGCGTTCCTCGCGCTGCCGCTTGGCGGCCAGATCAGCCGCATCGGAATTGGGCACCGGCTCGCTCGTCTCGCTCGCTGCAGGCGCGGCTACACTTTCATTCGTCACTGCTGGTTGACTAGATGAAGGCTTCGCTTCATTCACCACCTTCGCGGTCTTGCTGCGCGCGTACAGTCCCCAGGGGACGCCAACCACTGCGACTATCAACGCGACCGAGGCAAAAACTGCACCCAACGTCCAGCGCTTTTTCATCCAGTGCGATTCGCTTTCAGGCCGGGAGAGAAAATCTCCCATCGCTTCGACCTCGGGCCCCGAAAGAATTTCGCTCAGCAAATCCTCTTTGTTGTAACTGATCGCCAGGGGGACCTCTTCGATTGCGTCGCTTTCTTCTTCTTCCGGACGGTCATCGTGCTCGAGAAAAGGATTTCCCGGCTCAACGCCTTCGTCCATTCGCCGGAGGCCTTCGAGGACGACTGAAGTCCAGGGTTGGTTGATCGTGTGCTCCGGAGCTTCAAACGCGGGGCTGAATGTGAACGAGGCATTCGGCAGCGTAAGCGCATAGTAGACAGCCTCGATGCCACGCAGCGAGCCAATGCGGGCGTGCACGACCGAGCCGGCCTGAAGATAGAAGTATCCGGGACCGATTGAGTAGATGAGTCTTAGCCGGCCGGACTTTCGTTGGTTGCAAAAAAACTCGATCAGTTCGGCCAGAGAAAGATCGCTGAGTTCTCCAGTGAGTGCCATAAGTCAATTTCCTTTTCTGTGCAGAGAAGTCTGCGAGGCGCCGGCCTGAAGAAAGGTGGGACCTGTCAGGCCGGTTTGAGCAGTACTAAGGCAGCGTGAAGTTATAGTTGATCTGGCCTGAGACTTTGACGCTCTGGCCCGAAAGTTTTGTCGGTGAAAACCGCGCGCGCAACGCGGCCTGCAGTGCAACGTCTCTCAAAATGGCGGGTCCCGACAAGACCCGCGCTGAGATGACTTTTCCGTTCTCGGCGACCACGACTTCAACTTGAACCAGGCCCGTCACGTTCAGTCGGCGCGCCACCTCCGGATAACTTGGCATCGGCAGATCCAAGGCCTTCCCATTCAGCACTCCGCCTGAGAGCGGATGCAGCAAGGGCTTTGGCGCAGGTGGCGGGTCGTCTCCTGCGGCAACCGACTTTCGGTTCACATCGAGTCGTGCGTTACTGAAATCGACGCTCAGCGGTTGCGCCGCGGACACTTTCAGTTTGTCGAGAGATGGTGACACGGGCGGCACTGTTGCCTTCCTGCTTTCAGTTTCGGCTCGGCTAGCCGATGCAGGTTCAAGCATCTTCGCCATAGTCGCGTCGAGGTAATAAAAGATTGTGCGATAGGTGACCTCGGTTGGCTCGAAACCGATACGTCCGTTTTCTACTACTGCCAGCGACGTCGTCATCTTTACCCAGTTGCCAATAGAGTCAAAGTCGTACTTGTACACTTCCTTGCTGACCAACGATCCATCCGCATTGAGGAGAATCATCTCGCTGATATTGCCTTTATCGTCATAGCGGTAAACTTCGCGTCCGGTTAGAGTGGAGCCGGTAAAGGGAAAGTATTGGTTTTGAGTCTTAGCTCCTTTTAGATCGTACTCGGCTGTTTCAAGCAGCGTGCGTTTGTTGTCTTCGATCGTCTTTCCACTCACGCTCGACAGTTTGGCGACTTCGGTTCGGACTCGCCGCACGGGCCCGACCAATCCATCACGTGCGCGATCAGTCTCGCCCGACGTTTCGGCAGCCGGCTGAAGGTTGTTTGCCTTGGCTGTCAGGTTTCCTTGACCGCTGGCAATCGCGAACATCATCGTGAGAGACAGGCCCGCGAAGGCAATTCTGATCACTTGCTTCGACATTTTGTTCTCCTGTTCCTGATATGAAAATGTGAGGGTGCGGGTCTTCGTCTTCACTAAGGGCAAGTGAGAAGCCTGAACACGGCTTCGACCTTTGGAATCTTACCGTGTTAAAGCAAGTTTGTCTAGAGCCAACGGCAGAGAAATCGCGGCAAAAGTCTAGGGTTTTGGCTATTTTTTCGCGGGCAGCCGCGGATACGAGATAAGCAGACCAGCAATCTCGTCAATCAAGCGAACCGGGTTGCTGCGCACGGTAGAGTCATTGCAGAAGATTGAAAAGACGAGGACCTCGCCGTTTTCGGCGGCGGCATAACCCGAGAGCGAGTGAACGTAAGAGATTGTTCCGGTCTTGGCAAATATCCGTCCAGCCCCCCGCTGGAGGCGCGATCCCAGCGTGCCGTCACGACCGGCAATCGGAAGCGAATCGTGAAAGACCGCTGCGGAATTTGTTTTGCCGATAGCTAACAGCAAACGCGCGGTTGTCTCCGGTGTCACTAAATCCAGACGTGAGAGGCCTGAACCATCGCGAATCGCCAGACCATCGTCGGAAATGCCGTTGCGGGCGAGCCATGACCGGACGACTGCTGTGCCCGCTTCATCATCGCCGCGCTCCCGGTTCTTCCGCGGATCGGGATCGGGTGCCGAGACTCCACTTTCTTTTCCCAGCGTGCGCAAAATAAGCTCGGCGAAAAGATTGTTACTCTCTTTGTTTGTTTTTCGCACGATCTCGCCGAGCGTGGCGCTGTCCTGAGAAGCGATCTCGAAAGCCTTCTGGGGATCGAATTTTTCTTTGTCGGGCAGGCGAAAGTCGCGGCTGCGAACTTCGCCGTCCACCTTGATGCCACGGGTAATCAGGGCTTGTTTGAAAAGCGTCGCTGCCCACAAGGCTGGATTGTGAACCGAAAGAAAAGCTGAGTAGGATCGACCGCCAACGGGAAAGTCTCCCCATACTCGCAGCTCGTTATCAGACAAGCCGCGAACGATCCCGATGGTGTTTTTGGCTTCGCGCTCGGCCGTCATTGTGCTGTTCGTCAGATGGACGAATCCCGCGTCGCGATTCAAGGCGAGACTGGCGGCGTTGCCGGTCTTGCCTCCCGGAGCAATCGTCAGTTCGAAACTATTCTCGTCAATTGTCAGCGCGCTGGGCTCAGCGCCGAAGTACCATTGCAGATCGTTCCATTGCCAGCCGAGTCCGAATAGTTCGCTGCGAAAATAACTTTCATCACCGATGACGTTTCCGCGTACATGACGCACGCCGCTTTGATAAAGCTGATCCGCAAATTGCGCCAGCGATGCTCCGGAACCTTTGCTGACTGAGATCAGATCGGGGGCGCCGCGTCCGTAGAGCGTGACATCGCCGGCGATGATGCCGTCCGCGTCGGGCTGTTTGTCGACATAGACCGAAGTGCGCCAGCGATAATCCGCGCCCAGCATGTCGAGCGCAACCGCGGTCGTGTAAACCTTCATGTTCGACGCCGGAGTAAACAGACGGTCGCCATTGCGCGAATACAGCATGCGGCCGTCTTTCATCGACATCACAAAGACTCCCCAGCGCGCGTGTGTCAGATCGCTTTCGTCGATCGCTCGATCAATTTCCTTCGCCAGCGCCGCGTCGTCCGGCTGAGGCGATGCGCCAGTCGCTTTCGCTGTCGGAGTTGGCGCAGCCGGTTGCTTTGCCCTCTCTTTGGACTCGAAACCAGATCGGCCAATCAGAAGTGAAGCGAGGAAAAAAGTAGCCAGGACTACCGACAAGAGCGCGAACTTCGTGACCTTCGGCTTAGGCATTTTCGTGTTCCTTAGCTGGCGAAAAGCTTCTCTGTTCGTCCCGCGCTGAGCAACTCTCGGGTAGCGGCATACGCTTCTTCTACTTCAATCTGTGCAATGCTCTGGCTGAAAATCAGCCGTTGAGACTCAGCCAGCGGCACATAAGGATGGGGCGTCGGCAGATCAATCAGCACCACGATTGGCGTTCCCACGGCGGCGGCTATATGGACGGGACCGGTGTCATTCGAAACAAACACCGCCAGCCGTGCCTGCGCTGCCGCGAGCTGCGGGATCGTCAGCTTATCGAGAATAACGCACGGCGATGGGAACTGGACCCGCATCTGCGGCGCCAAATGACGCTCCTCCGGTCCCACAAAAATTACCGGCCGCACGCCGTCGTTGCGCAGCAGGAAATCCGCCAACTGCACAAATCTTTCCAGCGGCCAGCATCTGCCCGGATGGCCGGCGCCGGGAAACAATCCCACCAGCGGGATGCCGGATTCGGCTTTTGACTTGCGCAATAAAGCATCGACCGCGCGATCATCTTCGGCCCGGGTCGTCAGCTTCGGCACTCTCACGGCGTCCTTGATGCCCAGCGGAATCAGCACATCGAGATAGCGATCGACCAGATGTTGTTCCGGATCATTTCGATCAACCGGCGGTTTGGGATCAAAGTTAGCGAGAAAGTCGAGCGAGCGTCCGGGCCGCCGCGCGAACAGTCGTTTGCGGGCTCGGGAAAGAAAGCCCAGCAGATTTGTTTCCGCGAAACTGTGCAGGTCGATCACGAAATCAAATTCGCGGCGGCGCACGTCTTTGACGATTTGCAGGATTCGCAGCACTGACAGTGGTTGAAATCCGTCGCGCAAGCCGACTCGGTCGACCTCGATGGTCGCATTCGCAAACCCTGACATTTCGATTATCTCCGCGCCCGGCCGGCCCACGGCCACCGTCAGGTGCGCATGCGGAAAATGATCGTGGATTGCGCGCAACGCCGGCAGACTCATGACCACGTCGCCGAGCTGGCCAAAATCAATTACCAGGATGTTGCGAGGGTTGAAGGTCACTTCAGATGGTTATCGAAAAAGTCTGCTCCCGCATGATACGCGCGCAACCAGTCCTGGTGCCGCAGAAAATCATGTATTTCGTCGGGATAGATCAACTCTTCAAAGTAGACACCATTGGCTCGCAGCCGCCGCACCAGATTGACCGTCTGCGAAAACTCAACGTTGCGATCATCGTCGCCATGAATCAACAGCACCGGCGACTTCCATTTCTCAACTGACGAGATTGGCGAAGACTCACGAGCTATTCGACTGCGCTCCGAAGTATCAACCGGCACGCGCAGGCCGGCCACCGGATTGTTCCAGTCGTGCACCCCGTGAAAGTCTACTCCGGCGGCAAAGATGTCTGAGTTGCGCGCCAATCCCAGCGCCGTCAGATAGCCACCATAGGATCCGCCCCACAGCCCGATGCGCCTTCTGTCTACGTCATCGCGTTCGCGCAAGTACTTTGCGCCGGCGACGATGTCCTGATATTCGGAAGCCCCACGCGCGCCGCGATGCTGCGCCGTGCGAAACGCGCGGCCATAACCTATCCCGCTGCGATAATTCACTGACAGCACGAGATAACCGCGACTCGCCAGGTATTGATTCATCGCATAGCTGTTGTGATAGTAGTAGCGATAGTGCCAGCCCAGGAGCATCTGCCGGCTCGGTCCGCCGTGCATGAAGACAATTGCCGGCGCCTTGCCCGTGATCTGCGCCGGCCTGAATAACTGACCATGAATCTCGAGTCCATCGGCAGCTTTGAATATGATTTGCTCGGGAAGGACGAGATTTGCGTAAGGAAAGTCGCGCGGCAAAGCCTGAGGCGCCAGGGGTTTCATGTTCGATCCATCAAGTGAAGCAGTGAATGGCAAGAACGGATCTCGCGCCGTCGAGTGAAAGAAGGCGATCTGCCGGCCGTTGTCGAACAGAACCGGATTCATTTCGATGCCCTCGCCCGTGGTGATCTGCTGCGGAGCGCCGCCGCTCGTACTTACTCGCCACAGATGGCGCCGATCGATATCGTTCTTGTTAGACGAAAATACTACGAAGGATTTGTCGGGAGAAAGCGCCACTTTCTCCACCTCAAACTCTCCGGGAGTCAGCGAGGTCAGCGCGCCGCCGTCCGCCGAGATCGAATAGAGATGCATCCAGCCGTCTTTCTCCGAGGGGAACAGCAAGCGATTGCCCGCCACCCACTGCCAGAAGTCGGCGCCGGCCAGGCCCGGAAACGAGTCGTTATCCAGATCACCTGATCGCCAGATCTGTTTGCCTTCGCCCGTCTGCGCGTCGACCACGCGAATCGCCCACGGCTGTAAGCGATCGCGGTCAACAGAAAACGTGTCAGTTACATTGAACAGGCGAACGAACGCGATGCGCCGGCCATCGGGCGACCAGCGAGGGCCTATATCGCGATCGACACTGGGAGAGAGAAAGCGCAGACGATTCGCGCGCGTGTCAAAGACTGCGACGAAACTGTGATCGCCGCGCGAGGACACAAAGGCGAGCTGAGATCCGTCGGGTGACCATTGCGGTGCGCTCGCGTTGCCACGCATTTCGAACAGATTATGTTCTTTGCCCCCGATCGCCGGCGCGCTCCAGAAGTAACCGTCGCGAAGGTACAGCACCTGATCGCCGGCGGGTGTGAAGACGGGGCCACTGCCTTCGCCAATTTGCGTCGCGCGGCCCGTGCGCACATTCACCACCCACACCTGCTGTCTGGCGCCGGATGGATCGGTGGTCGGGTTTGGCACTGCGCCCTGTTCGTTCTTCTCGCCACCACGGACGTAAGCGATCAAGGCCGCATTCGGCGAGAAAACCAGTTCGCTCAACTCCTGTCCATCGTCGCTGTCGTAATGCGTCAACTGGCGCCCGGCAAATGACGGCGCTTCGGCAATCCAGAGGTTGCGTTTTCCTTCCGCGTCGAACCCCCAGGCGATTTTGTCGCCACGTTTTGAGACTGCCGGATCGGAGGGAAACGGCGAACTCATAACCTGCTCCAAAGTAAAGCTCTGGGCCGAAGCAGGTTCTGACGTAACTGAAAATGCTATCGCAAGAGCAAAGGCGAGTATCACTCTCTCAACGTAGCGGCGCATCTGTTTTCTCCATCGGTTCAAACCAAGGCTTTCACGAGCAACCAGCGCCGGAGGCGCGGCAGGGCGGGGTCCCCAGCGCGGCAACCGCGCTGGGGTGCTAGAGTGTAGCCCCGGGCGTAAGCCCGGGGATCGAATTGGATTTGAACCAAATGAGCCCCCGACGCGGGCGGCAGAATTGGTACGCTGTCTCCTCAGATGCTGTCTGCCGAAGTTCTCTTTTTCGCCCATCTGCACGCACGATTCTAACATCAGCTTGCAGCAGTTAACGAAGATTCGCGAAACATCTGCCCGCCTCCGTTTGCGCCGCTTATTCGATCTGCTAATCTTGCTTCGAACGAAATGAGCACGGCAGCTTCGAATCACATTGCTTCCGATATCCCACGGTACACTCACCGTCACGGGCGCGCGCGCGAAAGCCGCCGGCGGCTCACGGCCGTCCTGCTTCTCACAGCCGTGTACATGTTCGCGGAAGTGTTCGGCGGTTGGTGGACAGGGTCACTGGCTCTACTGGCCGACGCTGGCCACATGCTGGCTGACGTGGCCGCGTTGGCGCTGGCGCTGATGGCGGTCTGGTTCAGCGCGCGACCGGCCACCCCGGGGAAAACATTCGGTTACTACCGCCTGGAAATCCTGGCCGCTCTGATCAACGGAGTCGGGCTGGTACTGATCGCGCTCTTCATTTTTTACGAGGCCTATCAGCGCTGGTTTACTGCGCCGAAGGTGCGCAGCATCCCCATGATGTTCGTCGCCACCGGCGGCCTTTTGGTTAATCTAATCTGCGCGCGCTTACTGCATCGAGATCGCAAAGAAGATCTGAACGTCCGTGGCGCCTGGCTGCACATTATGGGTGACGCCTTGGGATCGGGAGCCGCGATCGTGGCCGGCGCGGTAATTACTGTTTCGGGTTGGAACGCCGCGGACGCGCTCTTCAGCGGGTTGATTGGACTGCTGATCGTTTGGAGTTCGTGGCACCTGATTCGTGAAGCGACCAACGTCCTGCTCGAAGGTACGCCGGCGCACATCAATCTGGCGGCCGTGGAAGACGCGATCCTGGCAACTGAAGGCGTCACCAACGTCCACGACCTGCACATCTGGACCATCACATCCGGGCATGAAGCCTTGAGCGCGCACGTCATTCATGCTTACTCAATTTCACAGCCAAACCTGCTTAAAGATTTGCGCACGAAACTGCACGATCGTTTCGGCGTCGATCACTTGACCATCCAGATGGAAACCGGCGACTTTGAAGACGACGCACTTCACTTCTGTCAGGCGGGTACGGCCTGCTTTCGATCTGAACGGGAATGAGGTTTCTCCCTTTCCCTTTTGGGAGAGCGCGGGGTGAGGGGAGAAGCTGACGAAAAAACATAAATGATTTATGTTTCGCTCAAAGCCCTCACCCTAACCCTCTCCCAGAGGGAGAGGGAACACGAAGAATCTTATGCCAACCATCGAACTCGGCTACGGCCGCGCTGCCCTAACGTTCGACTACGACGCCACGCGTTTTGAAGTGCTCGCCGCCGGCGAAGGAGCTCGGCATCCACTTTCCGACGTTGAGATTGGCGCAGCTCTTGACGCTCCGATCGATTCACCCGCGCTCGAGGAACTGGTCACAGCCGGCGACGGTGTGCTGATTGTCGTTTCCGATGCCACGCGGGCGACCGGCAGCGCGCAAATCGTCAATTTGCTGGTGCGCCGCTTGATTGAACATGGCACTCAGCCGGCTGATATCGCGATCATCTTTGCCACCGGAATTCATCGGGCCGTCCGTGACGACGAAAAGGCAGAACTGCTCACGCCCTTCATCGCCCAGCGTATCCGCACCATCGATCATGACGCTTATGATCCTTCGCAATTGATTCAACTTGGTTCGACTGGGCGCGGCACACGGGTCGAGCTTAACCGCGCCTTGAAAGAATTCGACAAAGTAATTCTCACCGGCGCGGTTGGCTTCCATTATTTCGCGGGCTTTGCCGGCGGGCGGAAATCAATTTGCCCGGGCCTGGCTTCGGCCCAAACGATCGAAGCCACTCACATGCTGGCGCTTGACTTTGAAGATGGCGGGCGTCGCGCGGGCGTCGGCACCGGATTGTTGAAAGGCAATGCTGTCAGCGAAGAATGCGACCGCATCGCTGCGATGATCGATCCCGTCTTCGTAATCAACGCGATCGTCGACGAGCGCGGTCGCTACGAAAGAGTCTTTGCCGGCCATTGGCGCACGGCGCATGCGCGCGCCTGCGAAGATTACGCCGCCGGTCATTCAGTTCGAATTCCTGAAAGGCGCGATGTCGTTATCGTTAGCTGCGGCGGTTCACCATACGACATCAACCTGATTCAGGCGCACAAGGCCCTGGACATGGCAGCGCCGGCCTGTGTCGACGGCGGCCTAATCGTTCTTTTGGCTGAATGCAGCGACGGCTTGGGACGATCGGATTTTCTCAAGTGGTTTGAAGCAGACGATTCGCGCGGATTGGAGTTTCGCTTACGCGAAGCTTATGAAGTCAACGGCCAGACCGCCTGGTCGCTTTTGACCAAAGCCGAACGTTTCCGCGTTCAAATCGTTACGAAATTACCGGACGATGACGTGCGCCGAATGCGGATGAATCCGGTGGGTTCGATTGAAGCCGCGTTAACGAACGTTTCGTCAAACGCGAAGGGCTACATCATGCCACGCGGCACCGCGCTGCTACCGGCAGTGTGAATTATTCGCCAGTTTTATCTGCCGTCCAGTGGAGGCGCGCCTATGCGAAAACACTCTATGGCGTCGGTTCTGAGTCAGCCGGGCAGCAACGATACTCCTGCGCCTTGTCCAACAGCTCGATCTGACGCTCGAGAAGCTTGTTCCTGAGTTCCTGCTCCTTGAGTTCAAGCTGGATCTTCTGGTGGAGTTCAGGCTCGCAAACATCGCAGGTATCGATGCAGCCTTTCACGATGAGACCAGGTGTGGGGATGCACGATTCTACCGTAACTTCGAAAATCTTCTGCGCTTGCGGAGCAACCGCACCGGCCGGAGTCA
>Ga0137403_10008138_pt1 | contig 11751 bp, 11 predicted proteins | sample CZOMad2_1_16fung_FD_122057 | JGI IMG/M metagenome (GOLD analysis project Ga0137403, IMG submission 122057) | Vadose zone soil fungal communities from Angelo Coast Range Reserve, California, USA - CZOMad2_1_16fungal (Hybrid Assembly) | ecosystem: Environmental > Terrestrial > Soil > Vadose zone...
TCCTCGGCGATCAAATGCAGGCCATGCGTGGATTGGCGGGTCGTGGGTTCGCGGCCGATCCAGTGGCTGCTGCTGTCGTTGACCATTGCGACGATCAACTCGATCACTTCTTTGTCGCCTTTTTTGGAGGGTTGGCTCAGAGCGATGGAGTAGCTCGGCGCAGTCGTCGAAGGCGCCGCTGCGCAAAACACGAGAAAGAGAAGTATCCCCGCGTTAGTTCTCATTGACCTCCCGAGGTGAATGCGAAGCCGAATAGTTTGCAGTTGTGCAGGTGGAATTCAATTCGCACTGGACGAATTGCTTCGGCCGGAAACACGTCCACAATTCCGCCGCGGAACGCGAATTGCCCCGGCGCTTCCACCATTTCTGCGCGAATATATCCTGTTGATTCAAGATGCCTAACAAGGTCTTCCAGAGGAACTTCGGTGTGCCGTTCAACAGTCCGCGCAAGATTTGCGTACGATTCTGCCGCGTGATAATGCAACATCGCCGCGCTTACGGGAACAACGATAACTTGCGCTTGTCCGGCAACAAATCTCCACAACGCCATCGCGCGTGATTCCAGAATTTCCGGATGTGGAGGCAGCTCTCCCCACGGCAGCGCGTCGAGACCCGGCAACAAAACGACTTGTCCGGCATCTGCGCTTGCGGCGCGATAGAAGTACCGCAGCGGATCAATTACGGCTTCCGCGCGGGCAGTGGATTGCACCAGGACAATTGTTTGGCGGCGCAACGCTGCTGCACATTGCGCGGCAATAATCGTCCGCGCAGAATCGATCAAACCGTCCAGGCGAGATTCCTGTCCGCCGCGCCGCAGGTCATCCAGCGCTGCGTCAACGACACGGTGGCGCACAACACGCGACAGAAGCTCATCAACTGAAGCAAGTATCATTCGTAGGTAATAAGACGCGATGCGTTCGCGGTTCGTGACTGCTTCGGCGCTGGAAACGTTCGCGCACTCATCTTATCACGCGAACGCATTTGCTACGTTTCGTCGAGGGAAATCCAATGACTTACAGGGAAAAATATCCGCAAATCGCAGCTAAGTCCTTTGTTAGCCACACTTGCGCACCCCATCGCCGTAAGTCCTTTATTAGCCACACTTAGCTAAACACCCCCGGGGTGGGGTCTGCGAAAACTTTGAAAAGTAGATTTAGTCAGGATGGATTTAGGTGATGGAAAGGTGGAGAAGCGATCGATTGTGAACCAAGAAAAAGCGTGAACGAGGATTCACCGGGTTGAAATTCTTTGGTGCTATACTTTCAGGTGGCTACAGGAAACATACTTTTCAGATCGAGAGCGCCCTACTTAGTAAACGATGCCCCAAGTTCGTAACATAGCTATCCTCGGCGGAGGTCCCGCTGGCGCGACGTGTGGCGAACGGCTTTCTCGCGCGGGATTTCAGGTAACAATTTACGACGAGCATTTGGCGTGGGAAAAACCGTGCGGAGGCGGACTGACGCAGAAAGCTCTGGCGGCATTTCCATTCCTGTTGTCATCTCCGGTTCCGAAGAAACCCATCAGCGATGTGGAATTGATTTCGACCGATGGAAAGCGCGCGCGTTTGCGGCTGGACTGGCCAATAATTATTTACGCGCGAAAAGTTTTGAACGGTTTGCTGCTGGACCGAGCCCGCGAAGCTGGATGCGACGTGGTGCACGCGCGGGTAACGCGCGTGGAAACGGATGGCCCTCATGCGCGCCTGGAAGCATCGGGCGGGTGGCATGAGTCGGATTTTGTGGTGATTGCCGCGGGAGCGCGTAATTCCCTGCTACCGGCGAGCGCACCGCTTCCTCCGGAAGATTTAGAGCTCACCCTGGGCTACTACATTCCAGTCGAGTCGGACTTGATGAAAGTAAAATTTGTAAAAGGATTGGAAGGATATCTCTGGTCGTTTCCGCGTCCCGGACATCTTTCGGTGGGCATCTGCGCGAACATGGCGAAGCATGTTTCGAGGGAATTAAGAAAACTGCTCGACCGGTTCATCGTTGAAGAAAAGCTGGATGTCGCTGGCGCGGAACTATACAGCCACATTCTTCCTTCACCGCGACGGCAAACATTGCGCGACCGCTCCGTGGTTGGTGAAAACTGGGCACTGGTAGGGGACGCAGCGGCCTGGGTCGATCCCGTTACGGGCGAAGGAATTTATTATGCAATGCGGTCCGGCGAAATTTTAGCCGAAGCCCTGATTGCCGGAGCGCCGGCAGAATATCCGGCAAGGATTCAGAACGCATTCCGTGAAGAATTGGAACGCGCGGCAAGACTTTCGCCCATGTTCTATCACGGCAAGTTTCTGGGCGGCGCGGTAACCACGCGGATGATTGCCTTCGCGCGGCATAGCCCAACATTCCGTCAAATGCTGGCTGACGTTTTCGCGGGCTCACAAAGCTATCGCACGCTGAAGGCGCGGCTTTGGGGACAACTTGGTGTGACGCTGGTGGAAACTGCCAGCAGTCTACTGCGAAAACGCAACCCCTCGCGATCGGAATTGGAAGCTGAAGCGTAGAGTTATTCCCACGCCGCAGAAAAATTCAAGAAACTGGAAATCTAGTAAACGGGACGTCGAGGAGCCGCTGCCTTACGTACGGCTAGTGGCGGCGGAACGATCGTCGCCATCTTGCGGATCATCGCCAGCACTAAGCGCTTGTCGCCATCGGAAAGCGTAGAGCTATGCTTCTTGATTTCCGAAAGAAAGCGGATTTCGTCTTCGGAAAGTTCACCCAGCATTTTTTGAGTTTCACGGTCGTGCTGCGTTTCCGCGCCCGGGAAAAAATCGGCGAGCGCAATGTCCATCGCCTCAGCGATCTTTGCGAGAGTTTCGAGTGACGGAACGGTGTGGCCGTTTTCCACGCGCGAAAGGTAGCAGCGCAGCAGGCCGGTGCGGCGCTCAATATCTCCCTGAGACAAACCCCGCTGGCCGCGATAGGCCCGAATGACTTGACCGATGTTCACTTTTGGTTTTTCTTTTGGCACGGGCTGGGCTCCCCAAACAGCGGCTATCTTAAGGAGTCGCGCCCGCGTGCGCAAGAGGATTGTTCAGAATGTTACGAGTTCCTGGGAAGCACAATTTGGGGTTTTACCGGACTCCAGCGTAAACCGCTTTTGTAATCGCCGCCATCAATGCCGAACTCTTGTCGCGATCGTTGATACCTTTCACTAGAATCACCAGCACGAAAGGCCTTGGAGCCAACACTATCGCCGCGTCGTGGTGAATACCTGTGATTTCACCCGTTTTGTGGGCGACGGGAATTCCCAGCGGCACTCCGGCGGGAATAGCTTCGTTAAAGGTTTGGCGTTTCAGGATTTCCATCATTTGACGGCACGATTCTTCGTCACCAGCTTGATTCTTTGCGATTGCTTCCAGCAGGACTTGAAGCGCTCGAGCAGTGGTGGTGTTATTTTTTCCGGCCTGAAATGCTTTACTGTCTTCGACGCCGCGCAGCACCAGGATGGAGCCAGCCTGCGAGTCCGCCACGAAGAGATCGCCGTTGGGTGCAGCATGGATGATGCGCGGCAGCAGGTTCTCGGCTGAGCGGGCCGCGTCCTCGATGCCTTTCAGCGCCGATTCCCAATTCTTCTTGTCGCGACGAGCGCGCAGCGCCTTCAAACGTTCGACCTGTTTCTGCTCCAGAGCTTCATCGATGCGCTGCACCTGGTAAGGCTTCTCTTCCTCGATCTCGAAACGGTTCACGCCGACAACGACCTGCTCGAGCCGATCCACGGACTGCTGGAAGTCGTAGGCGGCGTTCTGAATCTCCTGCTGCACGTATCCGTGCTCGATGGCCTTGAGCATGCCGCCGAGCGTGGCGATCTTCTCCAGATATTTCTTCGCACGCTGCTCGATCTGGCTGGTCAAGCTCTCGATGTAATAGGAGCCGGAGAGTGGGTCGACCGTATTGGGCGCGCCCGATTCAAACGCGATGATCTGCTGGGTACGCAGCGCGATGCGCGCCGCCTCTTCGGTAGGAAGCGCAAGGGCCTCGTCGTAGCTGTTGGTGTGCAGCGATTGCGTGCCGCCCAGCACCGACGCCAGCGCCTGCAACGCGGTGCGGACGATGTTGACCTCTGGCTGTTGCGCGGTCAGCGTGGAGCCGCCGGTCTGAGTGTGGAAGCGCAGCATCAGCGACTTGGGATTTTTGGCTTTGAAGTGGTCGCGCATAATGGCCGCCCACATGCGTCTTGCGGCGCGGAATTTCGCGATCTCCTCCAGAAAGTTATTGTGGCAGGCAAAGAAGAAGGAGATACGGGGCGCGAATTCGTCTACGTTGAGGCTGGCGTCGAGAGCAGCCTGCACGTATGCCATACCGTTGGCAAGGGTGAAGGCGACTTCCTGCACCGCGGTTGAGCCGGCCTCGCGCATGTGATAACCGGAGACAGAGATAGTGTTCCAATCGGGGACATTCGCCTGGGTGTAGGCAAACAGATCGGTGATGATGCGCATCGCGCCCTGCGGCGGATAGATATAAGTTCCGCGCGCGATGTATTCCTTCAGGATGTCGTTCTGCACCGTGCCGCTGAGCTTGCGAATGTCGGTTCCGTTGCGTTTCGCGACCGCGATGTACAGCGCCAGCAGGATGGAAGCCGTGGAGTTGATGGTCATCGAGGTGGAGATCTTCGCCAGGTCGATGCCGTCAAACAGCCGCTGCATGTCTTCGATAGAATCTATGGCCACGCCGACCTTGCCGACCTCGCCAAGTGCCATGGGGTTATCAGAATCCAGCCCGATCTGGGTCGGAAGGTCGAAGGCCACCGAGAGTCCGGTGGTCCCGTGCGCGAGCAGATATTTATAGCGCTTGTTCGATTCTTCGGCGTCGCCCATGCCGGCGTATTGCCGCATGGTCCACAGGCGGCCGCGGTACGTGGTGGGCTGCACGCCGCGGGTGTAGGGAAAGTCGCCGGGATACCCGACCTGTTCGTCGTAACTCCAGCCTTCAAGATCGGCAGGGGTATAGAGCGGCTGCACCTCGATACGAGAGGTGGTCTGGATCGAGGGATCTGGTCCGTTCTTTGGATCAGGGGCGCTCATCGTTTTTTTCTCTTGCGCGCGCGGGCAAAAGACGTGACCGCAAACCAGGCGAACATCAGGGTGAAGATGGCTAGAATTGCAATGCGGCCGGCTGCCGCATGCATCTGCACCTCGCGAACCAGCGCGGCTCCGCCGATCACGGAGAATACGGCGAAGAAGAAGCCGGTGACCTCAAGCCAAAGCACATGGCCGACGCGCAGCAGCGCGGAGGTAACCGCGCCAAAGGCGCGTCCCCAGCGGCTGCGGACGACAACCCTGGCCAGGCCGCGACTGGTCACTGCGGCCTTGTTGGCTGCGGAAAGCTCGCTCACAAGGGCATTGTAGCAGTCCGATTTTGGGGCGAAATGGGATTCCTCAGCCCCCGCTTCCGCATCTAATTCAATCGTAGGCTAGGTTTCTGGGAGTCATATTTTGGATGACCGCTTAAAAAAGATGATGAAGGAGCTTGGCGACGCAATCAATGAGTCGCTCTCCGACTCGGAAGAGATCGCGGAGGTCATTTCCCGCATTAAAGAATCAGGCTACGACATCTTTCTGGTGCTCGAGGCCACCATCGGCTTCAACAAGCGCGACGAGGAAGAGGATGCCCAGCCCGGCCCCGACGTGGTCACCTCAATCAAGGAACCGGATTTCACGGTGAACGCCCAGGACATGAAATTTTTGCGATCGCTTAGGATTGCTATTGACGATGCCGCGTAGGAGCAGCAACAAGCAGTAAGCAATAAGCGGCAGGCAATTAAGCTTATCGCTTATTCCTTACCGCTGCCTTCTGTTACCATCCCCTGTTGCAACTTGAGTACTGACGTCGCATCTCAAGTCCCATGAAAGATACGCTTGGAGTGTTGCTGGCGGGAGGAGCGGGCGAACGCCTTTATCCGCTGACGCGCGACCGCGCCAAGCCGGCCGTCACCTTCGGCGGCATCTACCGCATCATCGACATCACGCTCTCCAACTGCATCAACAGCGAGCTGCGCAAGGTCTACATCCTCACGCAGTACAAGGCGCTATCGCTGAACCGCCACATCCGCGAAGGGTGGGGCAGCATGGTGGCGCGCGACCTGGGCGAGTTCGTCGAGATCCTGCCGCCGATGAAGCGAGTGAGCGAGAATTGGTATCTCGGAACCGCCGACGCGGTGTATCAGAACATTTATTCCATCGGCGCGGAGCAGCCCAAGCGCGTGCTCATCCTGAGCGGCGACCACATCTACAAGATGAATTACGAGCTCATGCTGCAGCAGCATGAGGCCTCCGGCGCCGACATGACGCTGGCGACCATCTTGATCAATCCGAGCGACACTTCGCGCTTCGGCGTGGTTGATGTCAAGAAGGACGGACGCATCGTCGGCTTCCAGGAGAAGCCGAAGACGACGGAGCTGCGCTCGCCCTACAATCCGGCGATGGTCTCGGGGTCGATGGGCGTCTATCTGTTCAACACCGATGTGCTGTTGCCGGTGCTACTGAAGGACGCCGAAGACGCGAATTCGTCGCATGACTTCGGGCACGACATCCTGCCGCGCATGGTCAGCGACTACAAGGTGTATTCGTTCAACTTCATCGACGAGAACCATAAAGAGGCGCAGTACTGGCGCGATGTGGGAACGCTGGAGGCCTACTACGAAGCCAACATGGACGTGGTCGCGGTGTCGCCGGTCTTCAATCTCTACGACAAAGAGTGGCCCATCCGCACGCACCAGCGGCAGTATCCGCCGGCGAAGTTCGTCTTCGCCGAATCCGGACGCACCGGTTCGGCGGTCGACTCCATCGTCTCAGCAGGATGCATCGTCTCCGGCGGCATGGTGAAGAACTCCATCCTCTCGCCCGACGTGCGCGTGAACTCCTATTCCGACGTGGAAGACAGCATCATCTTCTCACACGTCAACATCGGGCGGCACTGCAAGATCAAGAAGGCCATCATCGATCGCGACGTACACATCCCCGAAGGCACGGTGATCGGCTTCGATCCTGAAGCCGACAAGCAGAATTATTTTGTGACTGAGACCGGCATCACGGTCGTGACCCGCGACTATTCCCTCTTTGAGAATCCCGTGGCGGCAGATTACTTCACCAGCGAGTAGGTTTTTCGGCGGCCTGCACGCTGAATCGAACGCCTAGCGTCATTCATCGAATCGCTCAAGAGGCATCTATGCGAGAACGTTTACTCCCCCTCAGCGATCCGAATCTAGGACATCATCCGACTGTTAATCCCACGACCACACACCACGACGGCAGCTTACTCGACAGCTACTCAGAAACCATCTGCGACGTTGCCGAGCGCGCCAGTGCGTCGGTGGTCAAGATCGATGTCGAGCACAAAGGCCGGCAAGGCGGCAGCGGTTCGGGATTCGTCTTCACGCCCGATGGGCTGGTGCTTACCAACAGCCACGTAGTCCGCGGCGCGAGCAAGATCTTCGCCAGCCTTCCTGACGGTCAGCGCTTCGTCGCTGACATTGTCGGCGAGGACGAGGCCAGCGACATCGGAGTGATCCGCATCGATGCTCCCGGCGTCCACGCATTGAAGCTGGGCGATTCGAAGCAGCTTCGCGTCGGCCAGATTGCGGTCGCCATCGGCAATCCCTTCGGCTTTCAGTGCTCGGTGACTGCGGGCGTAGTGAGTGCGCTGGGACGAAGTCTGCGCTCAGACTCAGGCCGGCTGATCGACGACGTGATCCAGACCGATGCGGCGCTGAATCCCGGTAACTCGGGCGGGCCGCTTGTGAACTCGCGCGCCGAAGTGATTGGCGTGAATACTGCGACCATCCAGCCGGCGCAGGGCATTTGCTTCGCTATCGCCATCAACACCGCGATGTTTGTCGCGGGCAAGCTCCTGAAGGATGGTTACATTCGCCGCAGCTACATAGGAGTCGAGGCGCAGACGGCGCGCGTGCTACGGGCCATCGTCCGCTTTCACGATCTCGCGGCCGACAACGGAGCCTTGGTGCTTTCAGCCGAAGAGAATGGTCCGGCGCAGCGGGCTGGCCTGCGGCCTGGCGACGTGATCGTCGCACTGGATGGCAAGCCGGTGGATGGAGTCGACAGCCTGCATCGCCTGCTGACCGACGATGTCGCGGAGAGAACTATTTCCGCGACCATCATCCGCGGCAGCGAGAAGATCACGCTGCCGGTGCGAGCGATCGAGCGGAAGTGATCCTGCTTACCAGGCAGTGAGTTTTATCTGATCGACCCACGCGCTGTAGCTGGTCATCAACTTGTTGCCGTCGAGCTGCACGGCAACGTTGAGTTCGCGTGTGGTTCCCACTGGACGCGGCGTGTAGTAGCGATTGACCGTGGTCCGTACTCCGTCGACGGTTACCGCAACGAAGCGCGTTTTGCCCGTGAGGGTCCGCTCGAACTCCCACTTCAGACTGTGCCAGCCATTCGCCGACGTGGGCGTGCACGGGATGCCGGTGCTTTGCCAGCGCAGCGTGTAGTCCCACACGCGCCAGTAGTGGGCGGTGCCCTTGAAATCACACTCCGTACCAAAGACGTATCGGTAGCCGCCAAGTGACTGGTTCACGTCGAACTCGAGCGCCTGCGGTGCAGTGGAATCGGTGATATAGAAATTGGCTTCGTAAACAAAGTGAGTAGCAGTATCGATCGGGCCTAACTGTCGCCACCATAACGCCGAGGCGTATGAGACGGCGGGATCAACATGGAACTGCGCTGAGTTGCCGTCTTGCGAAGGCGTGGTCTGGTTCTGCGCGATCCAGTGCGGCGTCGTGGCGCCATTGCCGCCGGCGCCGGAGCAAACATCGCACGAAACCCAGCTGGTCATCTCTTCGATCTTGGTAAAGACTCTGGCCGTGGCCGGGATCACCGGCAACGGCGCGACATTCACAACCATCGATGCCGTATAGACGGTTCCCACCGAATCCACCGCACGCACCATCACATTGTGGTTGCCGTTGGTCATCGCGACGGTGGTGTCGGCGGTCTTAAGCGCGGCCGTGTACTTGGTGAACCCGTCCACGATGACGCTGACCGAAGTGATCTTGTTGGTGGTGATGGCGGGCGTGGCGGGCGCAACGATATGCACCGGCGACGACGCGCTGATGCCCACGGCGGGCGCAACAATGGTGACACCCGCATGGGCCGCGGCCACAAGCACGAACACGCAGCAAATGGTCTTCAATAGCGCTCTCACAGAGGCTTCCTCCTGTATGGAGCGCAAAGAGTATTAAGGCGGAGGAGGGCGGAATATCAGGCGGAGGCCCTAGTGGGCGAATCGTGAGGCCAGCCAGAAATGCGGTGATCGGGCATGGTCTTTAGGTAACGTTGGGCGTTACTTCTTGGGCTTGATCAGTACCGGCGTCTCGTCCGTGCCGGTGGGGAGTGGCTTGGGCTGCGCGGGCGTCCAAGCGGTTTGGTTCGCGGGCGCGAGTGGGTCGACGCCGAAATCCCAAACATAAAGGTTCATCTCTTTGGCGCTCAACATCTCGATGAGAGCGTACTCGCCGGGCGCGAGCGGCTGCGCCGGAATGATCTTCACCCAGCCGCCGCTGACAGGCTCGGCCTTGGTTGGGATCCAATTCCCTTCCTGCTTCACCTTGCCAGTGATGTAGACCTTCAGATTGCCAACGACGCGCACGTCTTTCTTCCGCTCGACCTTGGCGATGCGGTAGCGATTGTTATTCAGGTCGGTGTCGGAGTTTGGGAGCTTGGCCTTGGCTTGCGTCGTGGGCTGCTCAGGTTGTTCGGGCTCGTTCAGGTTCACATTCGCATAGATCACCGGCACTACCGCGTGTGCCTGTATGCGCGCCTTCGGGCCTTTTAGCTCTATGGTCTGCTTGGCGACGTTCAGCGGGTTGATGACCGCAACCAGAATGTTTTTCCCGGTGTGCTTATTCAGCTCGCCGCCGTTCTGCACGATCTCGACCAGTTGCGGCTTGTTCTGGAAATGGTCGAGCAGGAAGACGCCGCCATCCTCCGGCAGCTTCAACCCGGGAGCGACGGTCGGGGACTTGGCTTCCTCAGCCGCGGCGTCCGCAGCATCTTCTTTATTCATCTCGACTTGGGTGGAGCGGACACCAGCGTCGGCCTCGGCTTCCCACTTTTTGGTGGCGTCCCAATCGATCATCGACTTCGGGATCTCCTCCCACAGGTAGCGCTCGGCGCTGTAATAGCGGACGCGGTCGCCCTTGATCTCGTATTTCGTGGCGAGCTGGTATGAGCCGTCTTTCAGGATGAGGCGCTTGGCGCGCTCCTCGGCGTCCGCCACCGCGAAGATGGCCAGCAGCAGGCAGATTATGGTCAGGCATCTGCGCATATAAAGGACGACTGAGTCTCTGGACCATTTTAGATGCAGGGGAAGGCATTTGAGGGTAGTGGGATAATTGATATGAGAGCGCCCGAGCGGACGTATGTCAGACAAGAAAACGCGGATCATGTATATCGAGTGCAAAGCAGGCGAACTAACCGGCCCTGCTCGGATCGGTCGAGTCACGTATTCGAAAACCGGGTCCAGCATCTATTACGGAGGCAAGTCGTTTCAGAGCCTGAAAGGTAAGGGATTTAAGGCGAACTATTTCGAAGTGGAAAGTGGGGACGAATACTGGATTTCAGGGCCGCGCCGGGACGGGGCTGATGCTCTATACCGAACCAATGTTCGCACGGATATAGATGAGGACGTCCGCGAGGAATATTGGACGAGCATCCGCAAGAAACCATCGTTGAAGTCTCGGAAGACGACGTAGAACGAGAGCTGTTCTCATCCACCAGAGTTTCTGTATAATAGGTCGTGCACCCCTGCTGGCGCCAAGCCAATCAGAATATCTTCTGGGGCGCAAGAATCTCTAAAACCAGTCGACAGTCGGCAGTCGTAAGTCGTCAGCAAACGACCGCTGGGCTGAAGTGCGTCAACGCAAGTCGCGGGGAAAAATCGAAACAATCTCATCTTCAAAGGGGCAGTCATGCCGGCTAAGTACATCTTTGTGACGGGCGGGGTGGTTTCATCGTTGGGAAAAGGTCTAGCGGCGGCGTCCATGGGATGCCTGCTCGAGAGCCGCGGCCTCAAGGTCAACCTGATGAAGTTCGACCCCTACCTCAACGTGGACCCCGGCACCATGTCGCCCTTCCAGCACGGCGAGGTCTTCGTGACCGACGACGGCGCCGAGACCGACCTCGACTTGGGCCACTACGAGCGCTTCACCCACGCCAAGCTTTCGCGCGACAACAACTGGACCACCGGCCGTATCTATGAGCAGATCATCACCAAGGAGCGCCGCGGAGATTATCTCGGCAAGACGGTGCAGGTGATCCCGCACGTCACCAATGAGATCAAGGCCGCGATGAAGAAGATCGCGCAGGATGTGGACGTGGCCATCGTGGAGATCGGCGGGACCGTCGGCGACATCGAGTCGCTGCCCTTCATCGAAGCCATCCGCCAGATGCGCCAGGAGCTGGGACGCGAGCAGACGCTGTTCGTCCACGTGACGCTGGTACCTTGGATCGGCGCCGCCGGCGAGCTGAAGACAAAACCAACGCAGCACTCGGTGAAAGAACTCCTGAGCATCGGCATCCAGCCGGACATCCTGCTCTGCCGCACCGACCGCTTCCTCTCTAAAGACATCAAGGAGAAGATCGCGCTTTTCTGCAACGTGGAGAATGACGCCGTCATCACGGCGAAAGACGTGGCATCCATCTACGAAGTTCCTGTCGTCTTCGCCAAGGAAGGCGTGGACACGCTGGTGCTGAAATATCTGCACATGGAGGCAACCGATCGCGACCTG
>Ga0137403_10008139_pt1 | contig 11750 bp, 14 predicted proteins | sample CZOMad2_1_16fung_FD_122057 | JGI IMG/M metagenome (GOLD analysis project Ga0137403, IMG submission 122057) | Vadose zone soil fungal communities from Angelo Coast Range Reserve, California, USA - CZOMad2_1_16fungal (Hybrid Assembly) | ecosystem: Environmental > Terrestrial > Soil > Vadose zone...
CTCTCGAATTTACCTTTGGCCGCTGTGCGCGACATGATCCGACCAGCCCCATGGACGGTCGAGTAAAGGGCCTCACGCGATTCACCCGAGTCGACTCCTTCGATGATGACCGCTTCATCGCCCATGGTGCCGCCGACAAAGCCGCGTTGGCCGGGAAACGCCGGCGTGGCGCCTTTGCGCACAACCCAGAATTCTTCTCCGCCATGGTCTTCGCGCCAGGCGAAATTATGATGATTATGCACCTCCTCCGTGATTTTCGCGCCAAGGATTTCACGGACGACGTGCCGCGCCACTTCTTCACGGCCGGCATAGGCATACCTCCCGGCTAGTCTCATTCCAGTTAGGTAATCGGAGCCGATCATGGAGTTCACTGGAACTACGGTCGGAGGCACGTCCATGCCGTCCTTGCCGCCGGCCGCTTTCAAGAAATGCGTCGCCGTTTTGTGTCCAAGTCCGCGCGATCCGAAATGCACGCCTACCCAGATGCGGTCCTGCTCATCCGCAAAAATATCAACGTAATGATTTCCCCCACCGACTGTACCGAGCTGATCCCGGGCCATTTCTTTTAATCCTTGGATGGGCGCGACCTTCCACGCCTCATCTTCGAACAATTCATGATCCACTCGCACTTTGGCCTTTCGCCCGATGCCGAACGAAATATCGCGCACGACATCGTCCATGATAGTTTTGATACTTGGACCGACCTCGCAGCGTTTTGCGTCAGTTAAAATGGCAAGGTTGCCGCAGGCGATATCGAAGCCAACGCCGGACAACGAAATCTTATCTTTGTAAGCGACGACGCCACCGATGGGTTGCGCATAACCCTTATGCCCGTCGGCGCATAGCACCGCGCGTTCACCGCCCGCCTCAAGACAGGTCTCGATCTGCTTCAGCGTCGCCTCATCGTGCTGGCCGAATACTTTCGCTTTCATTATGCCCGGCTTCGCCTCCTAGCTTCTCTCGATAGTCGAAGTTAGGACTGGTGCCGCGAAAAGACAATTATAGGGGCGTTTCTGTGAAACGCCGGGCTGCAATTCGGCGGCTGACGCAGCTGCCCTAACACCAACGTATGCTCATGCTTCGGGCTGCTTTGAAAGGCGCGCTCTGCTTGAAAAGACTATTTGTGAAACAACTATAATTGTTCGTCTTTATTATCCGGGAAACATATGATTAAAATCCATCATCTTTCAGCCGACGAATATGAAGTAAAAGTCAGCGACGCGAGGACAACTACCCATCGCGTCACCGTACGGAAAACTGACCGTGAGCGACTCGGCGGAAAAGATGTTTCGCCGGAGCAGTTAATCGAAGAGAGTTTTCGCTTCCTGCTGGAGCGAGAATCCAATACGAGCATCCTGAGTAGTTTCGATTTGCCGGTAATCGGGAGATATTTTCCGGAATACCAGCGCGAAATTCGGAAACGACTGAGACAAGGTTAGGTGCTTGCATCCCGCTCGCCTCCTTCCGTCATCCTGAACCACGAAAGCTTTCGGGGTGAAGGACCCCTCACAATCAGAGGTCGACATTCCAAGCCTACTTGTGTGACCCACTCATTATTGGCGGGGGTCCCTCGCTTGCGCTCAGGGATGACAGCAAAAGAAAAAAGCGCGCGTTTTAGATGGCGATGGCTGCTACTCCTGCCTGATTAGCTCGTAGAATTTATCGAGATCGATGTTGCCGCCAGAAACTACCGCAACGATCGGTCCTTTGCCGGCTTTACCACTTAATGCGGCAGCTACCGATAATGCGCCGGCACCTTCCGCGATCACGCGGCTTTTTTCCGCGAGCAATCGCATCGCTTGTCTGGTTTCTTTCAAGCTAACGACAATTGAACCATCCGATACCGGCCTCATCCGTTCCCACATCCGCGGGAAAATATTTTTGCCCCCCGCCCCATCGACAAACGATTGCTTCCACCCGGTGAAGGCCTGCGGCGATTGTTTCGCGAACGACAATGCGCCCGGCGCCGCCGTCTCCGGTTCCGCTCCCCAAACTTTCACCTTGGGTTTGAGCGCTTTCACCGCGCTCCCCAGTCCCGTAATCAAACCGCCACCGCCGATTGCAGCAATGACTGCAACTACGTCGGGCGCATCCTCCAAAATCTCCAAACCGATTGTCGCATTGCCCGTAACGAAATTCTGATCGTCGAATGGATGGATAAAGGTTCCTTCCGCGCCATCGAATGCACGCTCTTCCATCGCATTCCATGCTACATCGAACGGCACCGGAATTAATTTGGCGCCGAGTCGGCGCATTCGCTCAACCTTCGATGCCGGGGCCGTCTCTATCACGACGACCGAGCATGGCACGCCTGCCTTGCGCGCGGCATAAGCCACGCCTTGCCCGGCGTTCCCGGCGCTAATCGTCCAGACTCCCCGACGGCGCTCTGGTTCCGATAGCATCGCCACGGCGTTTGCCGCACCTCGCAGCTTGTAAGCATTGATCGGTTGTAAGTTCTCTAATTTGAGGCGGATATCCGGAAAATCAGGTCCCAATTCGAGGCGTACCACAGGCGTGCGGACAATCGTGTCCGCGATTCGTTTCCTCGCTTCACGTATTTCGTCCAGTTCAATCGGGCGAACCGGTTCTAGAATCGCGGACATGGTGAGGGAGTCTCGGATTCGCCTGCCGGCGAGCAAGAAAAATCTCGCCAATGGAAAACTGTGGCTCGCGAGGTGCTGCAGCTTTTTTTTATGAGCGCTTCTCCTACACTCTCACATGATGCCCCTGTGCATCAGCCAACCGACCGCCTCCCCCGGCAGGAACAACAAAGTCCGCGTCTTTATTCGGTCGGGCGCCCTCTTCCCAAGAACACAATTCGTTTTAAATGCGTCGACTGCGGACGGCCGATGGAGGCACGCGCCCAAGACGGCGGTGTCGACACGAATTGCCCGCATTGCGCGGCGCCCCTCACCGTACCGCGGATTCCACCAAATCCGTACCTCCGTCCAATTAAAAACATCGTCCGCCAAATGAAAGGCGTGCCTCTTCCGTTCCCTTATCTGCCACAGCTGATTCAACTCGCAGTATTGACGTCGGTCCTCGCTCTGTTTGGCGTTCTATTTATTACCATCGGGGTCGTGACGCAGGCTGCCGGGGTCTTTCGCGGATTAATCCTCGACACGCAGAAACATTTGCGGGAGGGATCGACCGTAGAACGCAGCGGGACGGCGATCAGCATCGGAATTTATTCCCTGCTCTTTCTTCCTTTCTGGATGATCCAGCTTCCTTTCTCTCTTGTCGGGTCAATCTGGAGTTCGCGTCGTCTCAGCGCTCTTCTCACTCTCACTCTTCTTCTTGCCGTCGCCTACGCCGCTACCCTGTATTCGCACCATCTGATCAGGTTTTGGCATTCGTTTTAAGCAACGTTGTGTCGGCGAACTGCTTTCAGCAGACCTGACACGCGCGACATGCCTGGAGCGGGATTGTCGCATGTGCGACATTTCAATGGTTTACTCGATATTTGCCGGACGTGGCCTCTTGTCTGGAGCACCGCTCCCTTGTTTGGCCTAGGACTTGACCTCAGTGCCGAGTAGATTTGCGACGGTCATTGGCTCACCCGGCTTCGTCATTTGGTTAACGAAGCGCTGGAAACGTTCGGAAAAAAGATCGTGCCGCAACGTCCAATAATGTTCCAGACCGGGCGAAGCGAGATAATGCCGATAAAGATTCCACCAGCCACGCCAGATTTGTTCATCCATTAAACCATAAATGAAATGGAAGTGGATTGTTTCCATCGCCTTTAAAAACTGAAAGCTAACATGGTAGAAGCGGGCACGATCGTCGGGCGAAAGCGCGTTGATGTCTTCCAAGCCAATCCGCCAAATCCGGCCGAGCTCGGCATTTTCGCTAAATTGTTTAGTGACATCACGCAGCGCGCTGGCCGCCGCATCCTGAGAGGCGAGCTTGGCTACGCGCGTACTGCGATGCACCTGAATGGCGAGGTACCAGAGCGAAGCGACGACGGCGAAGGAACTAATCAGTTGCGCGGTAGCATTGATTGCCTCCCAGCTCATCGAGGAATTAACGTATTGAAGGCAGAGCAGCGATCAACTGCTGGCCCATACTAAAAGGCGATCTTCTGGCGGGGAGAGCTCTTCGAAGCCGAACCATAAAAGACCCCGAGGAGTTCGCCTCTGCAAACGCTTAATTTGTAGGCCTTTTTGTGAAGCGCCATCCTTCCGGGTTTGGCGGCTGACGCAGCCGCCCTACATTCATTGCGCGTTATCGAAAGTCGGGCCGGACCCTCCCACCGCGGCGAACCTTGTTCCTGGTTGGAGAACATTACTTCGGCGGCTCAGCAATTTTTAGCACAATTTTCCCCCGGGTATGGCGCGATGCGATTTGCTCTTGTGCCTTAGCGACATCGACGAGAGGCATAACTGCGGAAACGATTGGCGTAATTTTCCCGGCATCAATTAACTTCGCCAGCTCTTCCAACACCTTTGCATCGGGATGCGCACTTAGTCCCGCTCCTCTGATGCCATGTTTCTCCAGCTCGCCTGGATCGGGCTGCCCTGTAATTGAGACAATGATGCCACCTTTCTTCACTACACTGTAAGATCGCGCCAGAGTATCACCGCGTACGGCATTGAGAACGACATCGACATCCTTAACTACATCCTCAAACTTCGTGGTGGTGTAATCGATCGGCTGATCTACTCCAAGCTGCTTCAGCAGGTCCTGGTTCGCGGTTGATGCCGTAGCGATAACTTTGGCGCCACGCGCTTTGGCGATTTGCACAGCGAACGTCCCGACCCCGCCGGAACCGCCGTGAATCAGAACCGTTTGTCCGGCGCTCAATCCAGCTTTCTCCACTAGGGCCTGCCAGGCAGTCGTTGCCGCGAGTGGGACGGCCGCGGCCTTTTCAAAATCGATCGACCTGGGCTTGAGCGCCGCATGATCTTGGTTTGCCACCGCAAACTCAGCATAACCGCCTTGTTCTTCAAAACTGAGATACGCGTAGACGGCGTCGCCTCGTTTAAACTTCGTGACTTTGTTTCCAGCTTGTTCTACTACCCCCGCCACATCCATGCCGGGGATGAAAGGAAACCGAGTAATCCGGCCTTCGCGAATGAAAACGTCAACCGGATTCACCCCTGCCGCGATAACGCGAATTAGAATGTCATCATCTTTCGGCTGCGGTCGCGACGCATCTTCATACTTCAACACTTCAGGCCCACCCGACTCATGAAGGACTATTGCTTTCATCGTCGGTGGCTGAGCTGCAGCTGCGAATGGAAGAGCGGCAACTAGCACAACAAGGAATTGAGAGCAGATCGATCTAAGGAATTGCATAGGTGTTACCTTCAGGACAAAATAGTCCCGCTGGAAGAGAGCATAATCGAATTTGACCTGACCGCTACCCTCACAGCAGAGCACGACTCAATTTGCATGCCGTTCCGATGGAGCTGGGTTAATTTATTAGCTCAACTCCATCGACAGGACGCGCTCAACGGGGCTTGCACCGGGAAATCACTTCAAACACTTTCAACGATTTAACGGCTTGCAATCCGTCTCGGAAACTGGCAATCCGGAAAGTCATTATGACAACGCGCGCATTTCTTGCAGCTATTCTCGGTGGAATCGCAATGTTTATCTGGAGTTTCATCGCGCACGATTTGCTGCCACTCGGCGAAATCGGTATGCGTGAGTTCAAAAATGAATCCGCGGTGCTCGATGCATTAAAAACAAACCTTGGTGACGCTCGCGGCCTTTACCACTTCCCCGGACATCGGGCGGGCCCGAATGCAACGCGGCAGGAGAAGAGCGACGCGATGAAGCGCGCGATGGAGAAGGCCGCCAGCGGTCCGTCAGGATTGTTAATTTATCATCCAAGTCGCGAGTTTACATTCGGCAAGTTGTTGGGGATCGAGTTTGCCACCGAACTTCTCGAAGCCATCCTTGTTGTTTTCCTTCTTACTCAGACCAGGATCGAAAGTTTTGCTGGCCGAGTCGGATTTGTTTTCCTCGCTGGAATTCTTGCTGCGATCACCACGAACATTCCATACTGGAACTGGTATGGCTTCCCTTCCAATTACACAGCTGCCTACATGTCTATTGAAATTATCGGCTTTCTCTGCGTCGGGCTGGTCGCTGGTTTGTTGCTGAAAAACAGATCGCCGGGATCGGCAACCGGTTGAGTGTTCGCTTCACATTAGCGTTGACGAAAGTCCGCGCACACCTTTAGCCTGCGTTCATGACTACGAAACGTGCTCTCCTTGTATCGATAATTATTTTTGCAGGCGTTTCCCTGCTTGGGGCACAAAGCCCCGGTCCGCCGCCCGGTTCCAGTCCCGAAGCATCCGCTTCACCAGCCAAGAAAGCCCGTAAGAAAAAAGCTGAGGCCTCGCCCGCTCCAGCTGCCAGCCCGGAAGCTTCGGCTTCGCCGACGAAGACACGCGGCCGTAAGAAAGCTGAGACTTCGCCTGCGCCGGCTGCAAGTCCCGAGGCATCGGCGTCGCCCGCGAAAACGCGCGGACGCAAGAAAGCCGAGGCCTCGCCCGCACCAGCTGCCAGCCCCGAAGCTTCTGCTTCGCCGGCGAAAACGCGCGGACATAAGAAAGCTGAGGCCTCGCCCACTCCAACTGCGAGCCCGGCGGCATCATCGTCCCCAGCGGAACATCACGCTCGCAACAAAGCAGGCGCACCACCTGCAGCTACGCCAGCAGCGTCAGCGTCACCAGCCAAGCCGTTCTCGATCGGATCACTATTCAAGCCGAAACCGACAGCTAGTCCGGCAGCAACGACCACCACTCGCTCGGCCGAGACTAATGCTACCCCGGCGCCAGGCGGCGGTCATGGCTTGGTATGGGTGAATACCGAGAGCCATATTTATCATAAGGAAGGTTCACGTTTTTACGGCAAAACTAAGCAGGGTAAATACGTGAGCGAAGCGGACGCCATTAAAGAGGGCGACCGCGCCTCCAAGACAAACGACTAACTAGTCGTAGCTTTCATTCGGGGTCGCGCTCTTTGAAAGAGGGCGCGACTCGATCTTTTTGCCGAGACTTCGTTCCCTTAATTTGCGCGGGCCATGGCGCTTGAAACTCGGCGCGCACAACTCAAGACGAAAAGGCGCTAATCGGCCGGCCCTGCGAGACGCTTCGCCAGTTTCGGAGACGCAATCACTGGCGGTAGCTTTTGGACCGTTTTCAGCGCGAACTCTGCGCTCTCGCAACAGCCGCCTAAGGTAAGCGGCGACTTAAACTTCCCGGCTCGGTGGAGTCTACAGCTTAGAAGATCGCCGCGGCTGGCGACATGAATTGCTCATGACTTCACCTGAGTCTCATCCCACCGAACAGCTTCGCGCATGAGTTCGCGCGCACTTGTTACTCCAAATTTCTCTTTCGCTCGGGCAACATACATTTGCACCGTTTTAACCGAAAGACTGAGCTTCTCCGCGATGGCCGTAGTGCTCGTTCCTTGTCCAAGCATTTGGAACACCTCCAGCTCGCGATCACTCAAACGCTCAATCGGTGGCCGTGTCGTTTTTGCATGGCTCAGCCGCGACGCGATCTGCCCCATTAAGCGCTCGCTCAGGAATACTTCACCCTGAAGCACGCTGCGAATGGCTGAGACCACGCGTTGCGAACTTTCGCCCTTCATTAAGTAACCGCGGGCTCCAGAACGTACTGCTCGTTCGCCATAAACCAGCTCGTCGTGCATTGAAAGAACAACAACCGGAAGTTCAGGGTACTGATCTCTGATTTCCTTTACCAACTCAAGACCGGAGCTATGTTCTAAGGAAAGGTCGACCAAAGCGATATCCGGAGATGTTTCCGGAATTGTCTGAAGAGCAGTTGCTGCGTCCGCCGCTTCCCCGCAAACCACCAGGTCTTCTTCCTGTTCGATCAGGTTCTTAAGCCCATCGCGTACGACCGGGTGATCGTCCACAATGAAGACGCGATACCGACTGTTCTCTTGCATTTGAGTAGTTATGCGGCAGAAGTCGAAGACTTGCAATAGAAGATATCCATTTCCGCGAACCTATTGTCAGGCATCGCCCTACATTGATGGAGATGCCAGGGCCGCCCTCAGGGATACCCATGAGGATCTTGAGTGTGCCGAAGGTCATTCGAGCTTCGGCATTCTTTCGTCGTTCAACTCCAGCCCGGCTCGGACCATTCGGCCTTCGTTATTCATCGACGAGAGACCTATACATTTAGGATCGAGGCCGGCACGCGATAGCCATTGGGTTGACCCAGTAGGAGCAGACCTGGCTAGTTCTCGCCGAGCGGTATCTCACAGTGCACGACGGTCCCTTGCACTGCCTTTTCTATTCGCAATCTTCCGCCGGCAAGTTCCGCCCGCTGAGCCATCACCTTTAAACCAATACCATCTTCCCTGGTACTTTGAGATAAACCGCGACCATCATCTTCGATCTTTAGCCGAAGGTAATCGTCAGTAGTTCGGAGGTGGATCCAAACATGCTGAGGCTGGCCGTGCTTGAGCGCGTTGGTAACAGCTTCGCGCGCCACCCAATAAACTTGGGTCGCCAGTTCCTTGGAGCGAGGTGGTTTACCACTATGCTCAAACTCACATTTTACCTGACCTTTACCAACCGAGCGAGAGAGCGATTCCAGCGCAGAAAAGAGGCCGTCGCCATCCAGCTCCGAGGAATATAAACCACGCGCGATCTCCCGCGTTAGCTCGATCCCCTGATCGATCAGCCTCACCACCTTTCTGGCCGTTGGCTGCATAGTATTATTCTCCTTCTCCAAGTGGTTTGCTACCGTCTCGGCCAGTAACCCTGTCCCGGCAAGGTGTTGTCCGAGACTGTCGTGTAGCTCACGTCCTACTCGAGTGCGCTCTTCTTCGGCTACGACCGCGATCTCCTTCTCTAATTGCTGTCTTCGAGCGAGCTCGCGTTGCAAATCAGCGGTGCGCTCCTTTACCCGCAGATGCATTTCGCTGAGGAGAGAATGCCATCGGCGGAGCAGAAAACTAAAAATGAGGTAGGCAACGAAAGCGGTCCCACAGTTCCAAACGGGAACGCGAGGAACACCCGCCGCGAGGTCGGCGAGGATCGTCGCGATGACGCAGAGGATCGCGATGGCGATACCGAACCCGATACCAAGAAACCAGGTTCCGATAGCAATAGGTGCAAGGTAAAAGATGAGGAGCGAATTCTCGAAACCGGTAATGTAGTCAAGCCAGCCAATAAAGCCGATCAAAAGAAGACAACTGGCTATGATCAAGCTTCGCCGAAACACCGGGGACAATATAGCTTAGAGAGGTTGAATTCAACGCGAGGAGACGAACCGAGTAACATAGCCTTTAAGCCCGTGCGCCAAACGGGCTTGCAGCCTGCTTCGTTCAGCAAGTTTCTGAAATTGTAGGGCAGGCATTCCTGCCTGCCGCCCTATGAAGTTTTGGACTTTGACGATCCAAATTTATGCTAATCTCTGGCTGGATTTTGGCGCGATTAGCTCAGTGGTAGAGCGCTTGCTTCACACGCAAGAAGTCGCAGGTTCGAACCCTGCATCGCGCATTTTCTGCCACTTGGGGACTGTTCGAGACAGACGAAGTCTCTGACAGACTAAGCTTCTGATCTCCAACAGTTAGTAGTTTCGTTTCATTGCCGTTAATCATGACAGGCGCAGACACTGCGCGACCCTCTGTGGCTGATTTTTGTGGGTCTATTTGTGGGTTCGCCTGTTTTGCCGCAAAAGCAGAAAGCAATGCAACGGCATCCGAGACTGGCAGCATATTTGCATCGGTGTATGTCTTTGCCGTTAAACGCATATCGCTATGACGCATTAACTCCATCACAGTACACTGCCCTACTCCTGCCAATGTCAGCATTGTGCCGAAAGTCTTGCGAAAGGAATGAAAGTCCGCGTACTCACCGTTCGCATCGATGTACGGAATTCCAGCAGCTTCAAGATCAGCACGAACCGAGGCATCCGAGGAATCAAGCCTTTGAAAACCCTATCCGTCGGTCGTTCATCACCGTGCGTTAATTCCCGAAGAGCGTACACAGCATCCGGCGTTAATGGTTGCATTGCCTGCTTGTGGTTTTTTGAAATCGAAGCACGAACGACGATAAAGGGTAGCGGCGCTTCCAAGTGGATGTCCCGTTGCTCGATCTCGTTGAGTTCTCCTCTGCGAATTCCCGTGCGGGCAGCGATTCTATAAACGAACCCACGTCTGCCGCTAACGCTGCATAACCTCTCTAGTTCCTCAGCCGTAAATGCTCGCTGCTCCCGTTTATTTTTCCCATTCAATTCGGCCTTTTGCACAAAACGAAGCGGATTAATTCCAACACGCGGCTGCAACCAATTCATCAAGCCGTTAATTGCATGAAGATATTCATTCAACGTCTTGGCCGATTTCCTCTCTGCTTCTTTATCACGCCAGGTACAAAACGATTTTGCCGTAACGTCACGAACTTCTCGCCATTTACATTCCTCGGCTAATCTGAGAAGCTTTCGATGCAATTCTCGAACGTATTTTTCGTCGCTGACCCAATGCAGATTTCAACATACCGATCAACAATTGTCGCTATTTTCGTTTCACTTGCGCTAGCTGGTTGTGATCGAAATCAATCGCAAACTCCTCAGCAATCGACAATCAACCAGACGCCTAGCGCTCACTCTCAAACCAAGGCTCTTCGAGCGGCTAGTGCGGTTGGCTATGATGGCAAGCAGTTGCAAAAGCAAGTCGATAGAGTTTTGGAGCAGAAACAAAAGCGCGACGGAGATTTGGAGAAAGCACTCGATGATACCGGCCCGCAATGACAGGTCGCTTTTCGCTATGCGAATCCGCCAAAGCCAACAAGGGAGCGACTAAAAATCTAATTAATGGCGCGGAAAAGGCAATCTAAAGCTTGTCCTTAAGATGTAATAATCGGCGCGGACTAGCTTACGCTTTACCTGCTGCTTCTCTCCGCGCTGCCCAACGTGCTTTCATAAGTTGGGAGAGTCGTCTCCGACCAGCCGGAGTAAGTCCGCCCTTCTTTTCGGGTGATTTATGAGCAATGGTCGTCTGCCTACCTTTCACCCTAGCCCACCGTGCTCTTGCAGCAGCGGCTATCTTAGCCCGCGTTGCTGCTGACATGTGACGATGACCTTTCCCAGTTGTTGAATCTGAGGAAATAGTACGGCCAAGTAGTGCGCCAAGCTGTTTTTCGAGCGTGTCCATTTGCCTACGGATCGAAAGAGCTTCCTCCAATGAATCGAGCGATATATGCATAGTGACTCCGATAAGCTAAGTGTGTAGAGTCAGCAAGGTGAACTTTCTCGATTATTATGATTCGCCTTTGGAACGAAGAGCTTGAGCAAATGAATTAGTAAACCTTATCCTTTTGATGGATTGATTAATTGAAAATAATCCCGGGATTTTCTACAGCGCCGCAAAGAGCATTTTTTGCTGTTGTCAAACGATCCTAATCGCCTTGGCCTCTAATAGACGTTGAACGCTGAGAGAAAGCGCGAAAAAGAGCAAGTCAGTGCGGCGAGTATCAAAAAACGCCAATTACTGCTTTTTGGGGGCGGGGGAGACAGAGGTCAACAAGCAGGCAACGAACGTGCGGAATCCGCAAGTGGACCCAGAGCAGATGATATGACCGCTCAAAGCGATTCTGGAAACAATCCGGGAAAAGGCGGATTATGCGATAAAACTGCCATTGGTCGGCCTGTTCTGACCAATACCAATCCGGTGGTAGAAGAAGACCGACCACGACATTTTCGAGAACTGAGAGACCGCTGAACAGGCGGACACGCTGGAATGTGCGCGCCAGGCCCGCG
>Ga0137403_10008140_pt1 | contig 11750 bp, 16 predicted proteins | sample CZOMad2_1_16fung_FD_122057 | JGI IMG/M metagenome (GOLD analysis project Ga0137403, IMG submission 122057) | Vadose zone soil fungal communities from Angelo Coast Range Reserve, California, USA - CZOMad2_1_16fungal (Hybrid Assembly) | ecosystem: Environmental > Terrestrial > Soil > Vadose zone...
CGTGGCGTCGAAGAAGGGGCTGCACTTCGGGTTCCCGTACTGCCTCCAGGGCGACATCCTCGACCCCGAGTTCGGCCGTGGGCGCTCCTGCTCCGAGTTCGCGCCGCCCTTGATCAAGACGGGCCCGCACGTGGCTGGCAACGGCGTCGAGTTCTACACCGGCTCGATGTTCCCCGCCGAGTACAAGAACCGCGTGTTCCTGGCCCAGCGCGGCTCCTGGAACCGGACGCAGAAGAGCGGCTTCAGGGTGATGATGGTCACCCTCCGCACCGGCGACGTGCCGAAGTACGAGGTCTTCGCGGAAGGCTGGCTCCAGGGAGATCAGATCTGGGGCCGCCCGGTCTACACGCGGCAGATGAAGGACGGCTCGCTCCTGATCGCCGACGACTACGCAGGGGCGATCTACCGGGTCACCTACCAGCCCTGAGCCGGCCGCGCTTCCTCGCCCACCTCGCGCTCGCCGTCGCCCTCGTGGCGACGGCGGGTGGGGCCCGGGCGCTCGCCGCGGACCTCGAGGCGGGTCGCCGCAAGGCGGAGCCGTGCGCGGCCTGCCACGGCCGCGACGGCAACGCGACCGTCCCGGGCACGCCGTCGCTCGCCGGCCAGCCCGTCTATTTCACGCACTGGCAGCTCATCAAATACCGGGACGGGCGGCGGAAGGATCCGGTGATGGCGCCCCTGGCCGCGACGCTGAGTGACGCGGACATGGCGGACCTCTCGGCCTACTTCGCCGCGCAGCGGCCCCGGCGGCGTCCGTCGGTCACCGATCCGGCGCGCGTCGCGGCCGGAGAGCCGCTCGCCGCGCTCCACCACTGCACCTCGTGTCATCGCCCCGGCCTCGTCGGGCAGGAACAGGCCGCGCGACTGGCCGGGCAGGACCTCGAGTACCTCCTGCGCCTGCTGCGCGCCTTCAAGACGCGGACCGCCTCCGATCTCGACGGGACCATGACGGTGGCCACGCAGCCGCTGACCGACGATGAGGTCGTGAGCCTGGTCCACTTCATCGCGACCCTCGGCGAGCCCTAGCGGCGGCACTGGGGGCTGTCGGGCTCGGCCTCGCAGTAGGCTCCCCAGATGGGCGCCGCCTTCTCCTGGTAGCACTTCTCGAAGGGCGCGAATTCGCCGCCGCTCGAGTTCACCGTCTGCGTGTACGGGACGCCCTCGTTGGACATGCGGACCACGCTGAGCGAGCCGTTCTCGCAGGAGCGGGCCGCGGTCCACAGCGCGTTGTTGCGCTCGTGCTGCGCGGCGGTCAAGGTGGCGCACGCGATGGCGAGCCCGGCGACGAGCGTGGCCAGGGGGAGGGGTCTGAGCATCCGCGGGACCTCCTGGTGCGGGATGATCCTCCGGAGGGGCCACCCGGTCAAGGCGCCCGACAGCTCGAGGCGCCTCGTAGCCGCAATAAACATCATGGGCGAGAATGGGGCTCAGGGAGGACCCTCATGCGTATCGTGATGATGGCATTGATCGCGCTGGTCGTCGGCGCCCCCGCCGTGGCGCAGGCGCAGGTGCAGGTGCACGTGGACATCGGCATCCGGCTGCCCGCTCCGCCTCGTCTGGTGATCGTGCCCCAGGTGCCCGCGGTACGGTACGTGGCGGAGCCCGCCGCGCCCGCCAACCTGTTCTTCTACGGCGGGCAATACTGGGCCTTCGCGAGCGGCGGCTGGTATGTGAGCGGCGGGTACAACGGCCCGTGGGTCGTCGTCGCTCCGGAGTTCGTGCCGCGACCCGTGCTGTTCGTGCCGGTGCAGTACTACCACGTCCCGCCCGGGCACTGGAAGAAGTGGGCCGCACAGCGGCCTCCCCACGGGCAGGAGGACTGGGGGCGCGAGTGGGCCGACAAGCGCCAATGGAAGTCGCGGGATCGGGACGACGACGACCGGGACGACCGGAGAGGTAAGGGCAAGGGGAAGGGGCACGGGCGCGACCGGTAGCCCGGCCGCGCCGGGCTAGAGGTACCAGCGCCGGAAGATCTCGAAGACGTTCAGCTCGCCACCGCGCCAGTAGCGATTTGCGGGCAGCGAGAAGGCTCGGCGCGCCCGGTCATAGCTGAGACGGGCCGGCCGCTCCGGGTCGTTCGGGTCGTAGGCGAGGAACTCCGCCCCGGCGCTCGTCCGCGTGCCCTCGAACACGACCATCCCGTGGTTGATGGCCAGCGAGGGGAAGCGCAGCAGGTGCACCAGCGGCGCGCTGTGATCCTCGATCGCCTCCAGGATCTCGCCGGCGGCGCGGTGCTGATGCCCGCGCGAGACCGGGACCACGATCCGCCAGTGACTGTGCTGCACGTAGGACCGCCACGCCCCGCCGCAGGCCGCCTTCACCACCGGCTCCCGCGCCGCGCTGAAATCCCGGAGCCCCGTGTGGCCGGGGATGACCACGTGCTGTCCGGGCGGGGACGGCCGCCGCGGCGGCCGGGCGAGGACGGCCCGGATCAGTCGCCGGTACGTCACGTCGTCGACGGGCTCAGCCGCCGGATCGAAGCGCGCGTGGTAGAAGAACTGCCGCGCGGCCCGGACCAGCACGAAGCAGCGGAGCGCGTAGCGGGGGGCCGGCTCGCGGCGGACCGCGCGAGTCTCCCCGGTCGCCGCGTCGAAGTGGTACTCCCACACCAGCTCGTTCGGAAACGCGAACGCGTCCCGCTCGAACTCGAAGCGTCGGGCCACCGCCAGCATCAAGTCTAGAGCGTACACCAGGGCCAGAGGCGGGGCATTACCTCGCGGGTAATTGCGGTCATGACCGGCCCCGCCGACGATGAGCTCCGAAAGGAGATCACGTTCATGATCAACGCAACCGTGAAGGAGCTGCAGCGGAAGAACGACACCGCGTGGGAGGTGCTCGGCGGAGTGCTCGAGGGGATGGAGGCTCACCTGGAGCGGGCCGACGCGCCGGGCGAGTGGACCGCGCGCCAGGTGCTCTGTCACCTGCTCTTCGAGCCGGGCTGGAAGCCGGTCGCCCTGCTCGAGCGCTTCGCGATTGGTGACCTGCCCCTGGTGGAGATCACGCCGGGCGCCGTGACCGTGACCCCGGAGCGGCAGCGCATGACGCTGGCCGATCTCGTCGCGGCCATCGACGGGCAGCGGCGGGATGTGTTCGGGTACCTCGCGACGCTCGGCGAGGCCGACCTGGCCCGCAAGGCGCGGATTCCCCTCTTCGCCCCGATCCTCGGCACCGATGAGGTCCCGCTGCCCGTCTTCGTCGGCGCCATGTTCGACCGCCACTGGGCCGGACACACCGAGCAGCTCGCGAAGATTCGTCGCGCCGCCGGCTTGCCCGAAGCGCAGTACACTACCCCGACACCAGGAGAGACACGATGAACACGCAGACCGATCGCACGGGATTTCTCCGCCGCAGTCTCCAGTTGGACGGCATCGCCTCCGGTCTCTGCGGGATCCTGCTCCTGGCCGCTGCCTCTCCCATCTCCGCGCTCATCGGGTTGGCCGGTCCGAGCATCGCGCGGGTGGTCGGCGCCCTGTTGATGGTCTACGCGGCCGCGCTGCTGTACAACGGCGAGCGCGCCACGGTCAGCCGGGCCGAGGCGATGGCCGCGGTGGTGCTCAATGCCGGCTGGGTGATCGGCAGCGCGCTCGTGATCCTGGCCGGTCCGCTGACCCTGGTCGGCAACGTCGCGGTGGCCGCGGTGGCCGCCGCGGTGCTTCTGTTCACGATGCTGGAAGTCGTCGGGCTCACGCGCCTTCGCGAGCTGGCGGGGTGAGCGCGGCGTCGTACGCGTTCGACGTCGACACGGCGGTGGAGGCCGTCGCGGACCACCGGTTCGCGGCGGCCATCACCGACCGCTGGAACGTGCTGGGCGGACGGCCGAACGGCGGCTACGTCATGGGCGTGTGTCTCCAGGCGCTCACCCGCGTCATGCCGTCGCCCGACCCGCTGGTGGTCTCGGCGTTCTTCCTGCGCCCGGTGCTGCCGGGCCCCGCCGAGGTGCAGACCGCCATCGTCCGGAGCGGTCGCCGCATCTCGACCGGCGAGGCGACGCTCTATCAGGACGGCAAGGAGACCCTGCGCGTGACCGCGGCCTTCTCGGATCTCCGGCCGGGCGCCGGCCGCACCGTGCTGCTCGCCGCGCGGCCGGACCTGCCGCCTCCGGACCACGCCATTGATCTGATGGGCGGCCGCGTCATCCCCGAGCTCTCGATCGCCCAGCGCGTGGAGTATCGCGTCGCGGCGTGGCCCGGGTGGGCGCGGGGCGAACCGAGCGGCCGGCCGAGCCAGGAGTTCTGGATGCGGTTTCGCGACGGGCGCGAGCCGGATCTCCTGTCCCTGGCCTCGCTCGTGGACGCGGCGGCGCCGCCCGTGCTCGAGCTCGGCGAGACTGGCTCCGCGACGATCGAGCTGACCGTGCACCTGCGGGCCCATCCGGCGCCGGGCTGGCTCGCGTGCCGCGTCGCCACCCGCTTCGTCATCGGCGGCTACCACGAGGAAGACTTCGAGATCTGGGACTCGACCGGCACCCTCGTGGCCCAGTCCCGTCAGCTCGCGCTCCTGCCATAGCGGCGCGCGTCTCGCGGGCGATGCTATGATCCGCCCACATGCCGGATCAGATGGACGACATCGCGGGCCGCATCCTCCTGATCGTGGATGCGAGCGCGTCCGCCGCCGCGCGGGCCGCTTGCGATGACGCGGCCGCGACCATCGCCCAGCGCGCCGGGATGCCGGTGACGCTGGCCGCGGTGCCGGTCGAAACGCTGGACGCGATCCAGCCCGTCATTCGCCGCGGTCCCGGTCACATCCGCGAGCTCGATCCACCCTCGCCGGATGCCATGAGGTCGGCTCCGTTCGCGTGGCGCCGCGACGGCCGCCCGGACTGGGGCGCGATGTGGACCACCTTCTGCGATCTGGCGCTCCACGGTGGCCCGCCCCAGCGCGGCGCGCTCCAGGCGCTGCGCGGCCCATCCGGCGGAGACCCCGCCGCCGCGTCGTCGCCCGAGATCTCGGCCGAGCTCCAGCGCGGGATCGAGGAGACCACCGGGCTCGCCACGGACCCGGCCGAGCGCGGGTGGATCGCGATCACGTGCGCGAGCACGCGCATGGCGGCCTGGCTCTGCGCCACCATCATCCTGGAGAACGTGGACGCGCGCGTGGAGGGCACGCGCCTCCTCGTCCCCGCCGGCCCCGGGTTCGCGCTCGAGGACCAGGTCAAGAGCGTGGTGACGGTGGTGGCGAAGACGCATCACTACTGGCGGGAGCACCTCGAATCGGCGCGGGAGACCCGATCCTGATCGCGGGCCTGCCCCCCGCGCCGGAGTCGCGGGAGCTGGCCGGGCTCGAGGCGGACGCGGTCGAGCTGACCGCCCAGGAGCGCCGGCGCGCGCGGCGCCGCGTGGTCAGCCGCGCGGGCCGCGTCTTCATGCTCGCGCTCCCCGCCGGCGACGTGCTCGTTCCCGGCCGCGTCCTCCACGTGGAGCCCGGGTGGTACGTGACGGTGGAGGCCGCGCCCGAGGCCCTGCTCGCGATCACGCCGCGGACCCCACGCGAAGGGCTGCGCATTGCGCTCGAGGTGGGTCGGCTCCACGCCGCCCTCGCGGTGGCGGGCGGCCGCCTGCTCGTGCCCGACGAGCCTGCCGTCGAGCGGCTGCTCCGGCGCCTCGACGTGCCGTGGGTGCGCGCTCGCGAGCCCTTCCTGCCCGTGTCGTCGGGCTCGCCCCACTGAGGCCGCTCCCGCAGATCGGGCGTGACAAAGCGGGGCCGTTTCGACTAAGGTGCTCGTGCCGAATGCGGAATGGCATTCGGTAATGTGAATGGGAGGGCCAGGGACCATGACCCGGGAGCGGACCATCCGCGGGCGCGTCGCGGTCGTCGGGGTGGGGGAGACGACCTACTACAAGCACGGGCGGGCGCCCGCGTCCGAGTTCGCGCTGGCGCTCCAGGCCATCCTCCGCGCCTGCGCCGACGCGGGCATCGATCCCCGTGAGATCGACGGCTTCGCCTCCTACAGCAACGACCGCAACGATCCCTCGCGTCTGGCCGCCGCCCTCGGCCTGCCCGAGCTGCGCTTCTCGAACATGCAGTGGGGGGGCGGCGGGGGCGGGGGCTCGGCGGCGGTGGGCAACGCGGCCGCCGCGGTGGCCGCGGGGTACGCCGATTGCGTGGTGGTCTTCCGCGCGCTCGCCCAGGGCCAGTTCCAGCGCTTCGGTGCCGCGCCGCCCGGTGGCACGGTGGCCGGTGAGGCGGCGCTCACCTTCCCGTACGGGCTCATCTCGCCGGCCCAGCGCTTCGCGATGCGGGTGATGCGCTTCATGCACGACCACGGGGTGCGCCCGGAGGCGCAGCGGGCGATCGCGCTCGCCTCGTATCATCACGCCCAGGCGAATCCTCGAGCGGTCATGCACGGGCGGCCGCTGACCGCGGAGGCCTACGACGCCTCGCGCTGGATCGTCGAGCCCTTCCGCCTCTTCGACTGCTGCATGGAGAACGACGGCGCCGCCGCGCTCGTGCTGGTCTCGGCGGAGCGGGCGCGCGACCTGCGCCGCCCGCCCGCGTACCTGTTGGGCGTGGCGCAGGGCTCCGAGCACCGCAACGCGGCCCGTGGCCACAACGCGCCGACCTACGCCAGCTCGAGCTTCACCACGGTCGCGCCGCACCTCTGGGAGATGGCGGGCCTCGGGCCGAAGGACGTGGACGTGGTCCAGAGCTACGAGAACTTCACCGGCGGCGTGCTCATGAGCCTGGTCGAGCACGGCTTCTTCGCGCCCGAGGAGGCCAACGACTTCCTCACCCCGGAGAACCTGCTCGCGCCCTCCGGCCGGCTGCCGCTCAACACCAGCGGCGGCAATCTCGCCGAGTGCTACATGCACGGGCTCGAGCTGCAGATCGAGGCGGTGCGCCAGCTCCGCGGCGAGTCGCCCAACCAGGTGCCCGGGGCCCACACCGCCCTGGTCATCTCGGGCCCGATGGTGACCCCGGTCTCGAGCATGCTGCTGGGCACGGAGGCGGTCCGGTGAGCGCGACGAGCTATCTGCCCGCGGGGATGCCACGCCCTGTCCCCGAGCCCGACGGGCTCGACCGGCCCTACTGGGAGGGCACGCGGGCGGGGGAGCTACGGATCCAGCGCTGCCCCGCCTGCCGGGGCTGGCAATGGGGCCCGGAGTGGATCTGCCACCGGTGCCTCGCCTTCGATCTCGAATGGGTAGCGGTGGCCCCGCGCGGCCGCATCTATTCGTGGGAGCGCGCCTGGCATCCGGTGCACCCGGCCTTGAAGGACCATGGGCCCTACATCGTGGTGCTGGTGGAGCTGCCCGAGGCGGGCGGCGTGCGCATGCTCGGCAACCTGCTCGGAGATCCCCGGCAAGCAGTCCAGATCGGCGCGCCGGTCGAGGCGGTGTTCGAGCCGCACGACGAGGCCGCGCCGCCGTTCACGCTCGTCCAGTGGAGGAGAACGCCATGACGCCCACCGACATCGTGGTCAACGAGCCGAACCAGTGGCGGCTCACGACGCCCGGACACGCGGGCTGGCCGCGCAGCGCCCGCCCCGATGATCCGCGAAAGTACTTCATGGTCTCGGCGGACTGCCACGCCAATGAGCCCCACGATCTCTGGGCGACGCGGATCGACGAGAAGTACCGGGCGCGCGTGCCCCGGGTGATCACGGACGAGAACGGGGTGAAGTGGCGTGTCTCCGAGGGCCATCGGCCGGACCGCCTGCGGACCGACGCCCTCGAGGGCGAGGACGGGCTGCGCCAGCGGGTGGGCGCCGATCCGGTGGAGCGCCTGGCCGACATGGACCGGGACGGCATCGACATCGAGGTGATCTTCCCCAACAAGGGCCTCGCGATGTGGGCCACCCCGGATTCCGTCTTCGCGATGGCGCAGTGCCGCGTCTACAACGACTGGGCGCACGAGACCTTCGGACGCTTTCGCGACCGCATGGCGCCGGCGGCCGCGCTCGCCACCGGCGATCTGGAGGGCTCCATCGCCGAGGTGAAGCGCGTGGCGAAGCTCGGCTTTCGCGTCCTCACGCTGCCGTGCAAGCCGATCTGGGGCGGGCACGACGTGGATCACCCGAACTACAACCTGCCGATGTTCGACCCGCTCTGGAGCGTGATCCAGGACGTGAACCTGCCGGTGACCTTCCACGTCTCCACCGGGCGCGATCCGCGCGCCGCGCGCGGCAACGGCGGCGCGGTGATCAACTACGTCTCGCACTCGCTCTCGCCGACCATCGAGCCGGTGGCCAATCTGTGCGCCTCGGGCGTGTTCGAGCGCTTCCCGCGGCTGCGCGCGGCCACCATCGAGGCGGGCATCGGCTGGATCGCCTGGTTCCTGGGCGCGATGGACGAGGCCTACAAGAAGCACCACTTCTGGGTGCGGCCGAAGCTCGCGCGCCTGCCGAGCGAGTACTACCGCGAGCACTGCTGGGCGTCGTTCCAGGAGGACCCGGCCGGGCTCGCGCTCGCCGAGCCCATGCACCTGGCCGACCGCTTCATGTGGGGCAACGACTACCCGCACCACGAGGGCACCTGGCCGCACTCGGCTCAGGCCATCGAGCGCACCATGGGCCACTTGTCGGAGACCGCGCGGGCCAACGTGCTCGGGCTCAACGCGGCGCGCTTCTTCGGCTTCGAGGTGCCGGCGGGGTCCGGGCTCGCGTGACCACCGGCGCGGTCCGCGAGCGTCACGGCGCGGCCACCGGCGCCCATCGCGCGGCCGGGCGCGTGATGGACATCCTCGAACTGGTCGTCCGGACCCGTGACGGGCTGGCCCTGCGCGAGCTGAGCGCGCAGCTCGAGGCGCCGAAGAGCAGCCTGCTCCCGCTGCTGCGCACCCTGACCGCCCGGGGCTATCTCGAGCAGGGCCCGCTCGGCGAATATCGGCTCGGCCCGAAGGCGCTGGAGCAGGGGATGGGCTCGCCCGCCCACCGCGCGTGGCCGGAGATCGCCCGTCCCGCGCTGCGGGCGCTGATGCAGCGTACCGGGGAGACCGTCTTCCTGGGCGCCCTCGGCGGCGACGGCACCGCGGTAGTCTTCGTGGACAAGGTCGAGAGCGAGCAGGTCATTCGCTACACCGCGGGGGTGGGCGATCGGCGGGCGCTGCACGCCACCTCGAGCGGCAAGGTGATCCTGGCCTTCCTGCCCGCCCCGGAGCGGGAGCGGATCCTCCGCGCGCTCCCGCTCAAGCGGTATACCGACCGCACCGTGACGAGCCTGCCCGCGCTGCGCGCCGCGCTCGAGGAGGTACGTCAGGCCGGGATCTGCGTGAACCTCGACGAGCTGGCGCTGGGCGCGGCGGGGATCGCGGCGCCGATCTTCGACTGCGACGGCCGGGTGGCCGGCGCCTGCGCGATCGGCGGGCCCACCGACCGCGTTCGCCCGCGGCTCAAGCCGCTCGCCGCGGAGGTGAGGGCCACCGCGCGCGCCATCTCGGCCCTCCTGGGCCAGCGTATCGATCCGCCGCTCGCGACCCGGAAGGACCCGCCATGATCCGCAAGTTCGCCACCGTCTATGCCGGCCACGTGGATCTCCCCGACATGGGGCAGATGGCCACCCCCGCCAACGAGCGGCGCTAGTCGAACGATCACCTGGCCACCGTCTTCGAGAAGACGGAAGACGTCGCGCGGGCATTGGACGAGTGCGGGTACGATGCGATCTGGCTGGCCGAGCATCACTTCCAGCTTTCCCGGTCTCCAGCACGTCAACATGAAAGTCATGCCGGAGTTCGCGTAGCAAGATCTTCCCGCCCTCTCGCTCGTTCCCGGTAAGCGTTACCGCTCCGGAGCCGTTGGCCGCGCGTATGCGGGCGCCCAACGGCTTCTCCCGCCTCTCGCAGACCTTGCACGCGAAATGCTTCGGCTTCTCGGGAAAGGAGACCGCCATGGACGCGATCGAGTTTCTCAAGCAAGAGCATCAGAAGGCCAAGCACGCGTTCGAGACGCTGCTGGACGCGGCCCCCGCCCAGCGGGGCGCGCGGTGGGAAGAGCTCAAGCCCGAGCTGAAAGCTCACGAGAAGATCGAGGAGCAGTGTCTCTACGGGCCGATTGCCCGGGACGGCGCGTCGGATCCGGCTCTATCCGAGTGGGTCTCGGACCGCCACCAGGATGAGGTGCACGAGGTCGAGGGCCTCATCAAGGAGACCGAGCAGCTCGATCCCGAGGACGAGACCTGGCTCGCCACCGTGCGGCAGATCAAGTCGGCGCTCGAGAATCACATCCGGCAGGAAGAGCAGGACATCTTCCCCCGAATCGGCCGGATCTGGGACCGGACGCGCCTCGAGGAGGCCGGGCGGGAGCTGAGCCAGGGCAAGGCGGAGAAAGCCGGCCGCCGCGGATAACGCCCACTCCCAGGGACCAAACCCTTCGACCTCGAAAGGAAAGAGCCATGGAGCCTCGCGAACGGAAGCACGACGACGAAGCGCCGGAGGTGGATGATCGCGCGGAGGACATGGACCCGGAGAACGAGCCTCTGGATCCGGACGACGACGACACCCTCGGGCGGCCCGTGCAGCTCCAGCCTTGAAGCAAACGCCGACCGGCTCGCGCCCGGCGGGCCGGTCGGCTTCGCTCTACACCGGAATCGTCTGGCGGGTCAGTCGTGACGCGCGTCGCGCCGTGCGTGGTCCCGCATGGACTTTCCCGCGCGCGACTCGGCGACGCCCGCGATGACCGCGATCAGCTCCTCGGGATCCACCGGCTTCTCGACGAAGACGTTGAACCCCGCCGCCTCCGCGCGGGCGCGGTCCTGGACCCGGACGTACGCGGTGAGGGCCACCGCGGGAGTCTCGCGCCCGCTCTCGCGCTCGAGTGCGCGGAGGTTGCGGATCATGGAGTAGCCGTCCTGGTCCGGCATCGCCAGGTCCGAAACCAGCACGTGCGGCCGGATCCAGCGCAGGAGGGCGAGCGCTTCCGCCGCGGAGGCGGCGGTGCGGACCGCCGCGCCCGCGTCGGTGAGCACGAGCGTGAGCATGTCGAGCGCGTCCTGGTCATCGTCCACCACCAGGATCTGCACGCCCTGCAGGACGGGGGTCCCTCCGCCGTCGGCGGAATCGGCCGGGGCGCCCGCGATCGGCCTGGCGAGGGGAAGCCGGACGATGAAGGAGCTGCCGTAACCTTCGCCCGCGCTCTCGGCCTGGACGCTCCCCTCGTGCAGCTCGACGAGGTTGCGCACGATGGCCAGGCCCAGTCCCAGCCCGCCGTGGCGGCGCGTGATGGTCGAGTCGGCCTGGCGGAAGCGGTCGAAGATGAAGGGCAGGAAGTCGGCGGCAACGCCTTCGCCGGTATCGGTGACCGTGATCTGCGCCTGGCCGTCCGCCCGCCCCAGCCGCAGCTCCACCCGTCCGCCCGCGGCGGTGAACTTGATGGCGTTCGAGAGCAGGTTCCAGACCACCTGTTGCAGGCGGCTCGCATCCCCGATGATGTGCCGTGCGGAGGGGTCGAGGATGACCGCGAGCTGGACGCCCTTGCCCTCGGCGACGAGCCGCACCGCGTCGATCGCGGCATTGATCACGCCGGCCAGGTCCACCGGACCGCGGTTGAGACGCAGGCTGCCCGTGATCACGCGCGAGGCGTCGAGGATGTCCCCGATGAGCTGGGCCTGGGTCTGGGCGTTGCGCTCGATCACCTCGACGCCCCGGGCCACCGTGCCCTCGTCGGGCTTGCTCGAGCGGAGAATGTGCGACCAGCCCAGGATCGCGTTCAGGGGTGTCCGCAGCTCGTGCGAGACGGTGGCCAGGAACTCGTCCTTCATCCGGTTGGCGGCTTCGGCTTCCGCGAGGGCGGTGTGCTCGCGGGCCAGCGACTGCCGGCG
>Ga0137403_10008141_pt1 | contig 11749 bp, 12 predicted proteins | sample CZOMad2_1_16fung_FD_122057 | JGI IMG/M metagenome (GOLD analysis project Ga0137403, IMG submission 122057) | Vadose zone soil fungal communities from Angelo Coast Range Reserve, California, USA - CZOMad2_1_16fungal (Hybrid Assembly) | ecosystem: Environmental > Terrestrial > Soil > Vadose zone...
CCGAACCACCCGGCAATTCCAGGAGCGAGCCGCCGTGCGACCTCATCGCGCGCGTACAGCAGCACGATCCCCGGCCCGCCGAGCAGCCACTTGAGCCCGCCCGCGGTGAGAAAATCCACTCCCGCGGCCTTCACGTCTACCGGCACTTGTCCCACCGACTGGTAGGCGTCGACCAGACTCAACGCCCCGCACTGCCGTGCGGCGTCGGCCACTCGCTTGATGTCCTGAATGGCCCCGCTCGTGAAGTACACGTGCGAAGTCGCGACGAGGGCAGTCCGGTCGTCCACCGCCCGCGCGATGGCCTCGACGGGCACCGAGACCTGGTCAGGGCTCTGGACCACCACCAGCTCCACACCACGAGCCCGCTTTGCGAGCCACTGGTAGGCGACCGTGGGAAAGTCGAGCGACGTGACCACGACCTTGGGACGGCGCCCGTAGTCCAGCGCCTCCGCCACTGCCGACAACGCCACCGAAACGCTGGGCGCGAGCGCGATCTCCTCGGGGCTCGCGCCGACGACGCGCGCGTAGCGCGCCCGTAGCTCCGAGAGGGCGGCCCACCACACGTCGTACCATGCGGACGCTCCGCGCGCCTGCCAGAGATCGAAAAACTCCGCGATGCGCCGGCGCGTGCGGTCGCCGAGCGCGCCGAGCGAGCAGGTGTTCAGGTACACCGCGTGGCGGAAGATCGGGAACTCGCTCCGATAGCGCGCGAGCGCGTGAGCCCCCGCTGATGCGCCGGCGTCGAGACCGCTGGCGAGCGTCATAGGCGGTCAATATACAGGAGGAAAAGCGCGCTGGGCACGCCTCGCGACTAAATTCACTCCTATGAGAGCCTCCGCCGGCTGGCCGACGCTCACCATGCGCCTCGTCCTCCGGGCCCTCGTAAACCCGCGGCTCGCGCTCGACCTCGGGCGTCTCACGTGGAGCTTTCGGGCGCGGGACTGGTATCGCCGCGCCCCGTTCCTACCGCTGCCGCCGCGCGACTATGTCCGGTGGCGCATGTTCACCGCGTACGGCGACGAGGACGCGGTGCCGCCGCTCGAAGACGTCGTCCGGTTTGCGCGGTGGCGACGAGAGACGATGCACTTATGAAAAAAGACGTCGAGCAGAGACGTCGCGCAGAGGCGTCACGCAAAGGCGTCGAGGTGAAGCGTCGAGGGCTCGCGTTGGGGTTCGACGCGGTCGGGATAGCCACTCTCGAGGCGAACGCGCACGCTGCCGAGCTCGACCGTTGGCTGGCCGCAGGCTACGCCGGGACCATGACGTACCTCCACCGGCAGGCGGAGAAGCGCAAGGACCCCGCCCGCATCATGCCCGACGCCAAGGTCGCCGTGGTCACGCTCACGAACTACTTCCACGGCCCGGCACCGAGCCCCTCTCCACGGGTCGCCCAGTATGCCTGGTCGGCGGACTACCATGGCGTGCTGGGTCGTCGTCTCGAGCGGCTGGCCGCCGTGGTTCGTGAGATCGCTCCCGGCGCGAAGGCCCGCTGCTATGTCGACGCGGGACCCGTCCCCGAGCGGGAGCTGGCCCAGCGGGCAGGGCTCGGCTGGATCGGGAAGAACATGATGCTGATCGACCCCGACCGGGGCTCGTTCACCTTCATCGGCGTCGTACTGACCGACGCGGATCTCGTCCCGGATCTGCCGTTCGAGGCGGATCGCTGCGGCACCTGCCGCGCCTGTCTGGACGCATGCCCGACGAGCGCCTTCGTCGCACCGGGCGTGCTCGACGCGCGGCGCTGCATCTCCTACCTGACTATCGAGCACGCCGCCGAGTTCGACGAGGCCGAGCAGCGGCTCGTGGGCGAGTGGCTGTTCGGATGCGACGTGTGTCAGGACGTCTGTCCGTGGAACGTGAAGTTCGCGCGCCCGACACGCGACGTCGAGCTCGCCGTGCGCTCCGATGTTGTCGAGCCGGATCTCACGGCGCTGCTCGGGGAGAATCCAGAGTCGTTCCAACGCCGCTTCGGCGACACACCGTTCGAGCGCCCCGGCGTCACCGGCATGCGGCGCAACGCCACCGCGGTGCTCGCGAACCGCCGCCGGGCGCATTCATGATCGAGGTGCCCGCACCGCGACGCGCGCAGGCCGCCGCGATTCAGCACCGGCTCAGCGAGGGGCTCGGCAGGATCGATCCCCATCATCGCCTGCTCGGCCGTCCCGTGGCCTACCGGATCATCGACGGCACCACGCTCGAGATCACGTATCGGGACGTGCCGGGGATCGCGGAAGCCGAGGTGTTGGGCGTCAAGCGTCTGATTGGCGTGGAGTGCTTCTGCACCGTCGCGCCCCAAACGGCGGAGACCGTGCTCGTGCGCTTCGTCGCCTCCCTCAAGTAGCCGTCGTCAGCCGTATGACCGGGAGCTCGGGGGGGTTGCCCCACCGTGGGATCCACGCACTGCCCACGCCCGCCGAGACGTACAGCCAACACTGCCCCACCCGCTTGAGCCCATGCAGGTACTTCCGGCCGAACTGCGACGGCGCCGTGATCGGCCCAAGGAGCGGCAGGTGCGCCTGGCCGTTATGCGTGTGTCCCGCCAGCATCACGTCCACTCGCAGCCCCGCGGGCAGGTATTCGATGAGATCGGGATTGTGCGAGATGAGCACGCGCGGCACGTCCGCCCCAACACCGGCGAATGCCTCGTCGGGCCGGACGGCTCCGTGGGTGAAGTCGTCCACGCTGCCTACCGCGAGTACCGCCGCTCCGCGACGGATGAGCCGGTGCCGGTTGTGGAGCAGCATCGCGCCACTACGCTCGACCGCGGCCCCGACTTGGTCGGGGTCCACCCAGTGGTCGTGGTTCCCGAGCACGGCCACCACGCCGTCGCGCCCGCGAAAGCGCGACAGGACCCGCTCGAGGCCATCCACGTCGCTGCGTGCGTGACTGACGAAATCGCCGCCCAGCACCACGAGATCGGTGTCGAGCTCCCGCACCCGGTCGGCCATGCGCCCGAGCCACCACGTGGGGACGGCCGGACCGTGGTGCAGATCGGTGACCAGTGCCAGGCGGTAGCCCTCAAGCCCGGCGGGAAGGCCCGCGACGGGGACCGCGATGTCCGGTGTCTCGAGCCGGGCGCGATCCCAGCGGATGAGCGGACGCGCCAGCCGCTCGGCCAGCCACCCGAGCGGTCGCTTGGTGACGCGCTCGAGCCGCGGCGGGCGCCGCTCCCGCGCGGGTGGGTAACGGCGGGGATGGATGAACAGCCCGATCACTTCGCGACGAGGCGCGCCACGACGTCGTACAGGAAGTGCACCCCGAAGGTCAGGTCGTCGAGGCTCACTCGCTCATTGTTGCCGTGTACCCCTCGCGACTCGGCCTGACTCAGTGGGAACGGCGACAGGCCGTAGCTCACGATGCCCAGGCGCCGGAAGTAATGGCTGTCCGTGAAGCCGGTGAGGGGCGGCGTGGTGATGAGCGCATCGGGGGTGCGCTCGCGCGCCGCGGCCACGATGGCGCGAAACAGCTCCGTCTCGGTCGAGCTCTCGGTGGCGGGCCAGTTCGGGCCCTGGGGAGTGATCTCGACGGCCGAGTCACCCACAATCCGCACCACGTCCGCGAGGAAGGCCTGGGGGTCCGAGCCCGGCAGGAGCCGCACGTCCAGCGCCGCGCGCGCCACCGGTGGAATGACGTTCGTCTTGTCGCTGCCTTGAAGGCCCGTGATCGAGATGGTGTTGCGGAGCAGCGCGTTGTAGGTGAGATCACCGGTGAGAAAGCGCACGGCGGCGGAGTCGCGCAGAGCCGCGCGCACGTCCGCCAGCGCCGCACGCCGCCCTTGGTCCGTCTCGATGGTCGATAGATCGCGGAAGTAACGTTCGACCGCAGGCGTCACGACCAGGGGCGTCTGATACGCGGCGATGCGCGACAGGGCTCGCACCAACCGGTGGACGGGGTTGTCCGGCGTGGGTCGCGACCCGTGCCCCGGGGTGCCGCGCGCCGTCAAGTTGAGCCAGAAGGGTGACTTCTCCGTCGTCCCTACCCCGTAGTACTCGATTCGTCCACCCGGATCCGTGCGGATCGTGCCACCTTCGTTGAGGAGGAACTCGGCGTCCTGGACGTCGTCGCGGTGATGCTCCACAAACCAGCCTGCACCGACGCCGCCTCCGATCTCCTCGTCCGCCGTGGCGATGAAGATCACGTCGCGCTTGAGCGGCACACCGGCGCGCTTGAGCGTGAGGAGCGTCATGAGCTGCGCGATCGCCTCGCCCTTCATATCGAGCGCGCCGCGTCCCCAGACGTAGCCGTCCTGCACGACGCCCGAGAACGGCGCGACCGTCCAGTACTCGGGGCTCGCAAGCACGACATCCATATGGTTGAGGAGGATGAGGGGCCGGGCGCTGCCGTCTCCCTTGAGGCGAGCGTACAGGTTCGCCTTCCCTGCCTGGGGCTCGAACACCTGCGCTTCGATGCCATCACGCGCGAGCACCGCCTTCAGCCAGCGCGCCGTCTCCAGCTCGTTGCCCGGCGGATTCGTGGTGTTGATCGCCACATACTGCGACAGCAGAGTTGCCGCCTCGCGACCCACGGCGCGCCATTGGGCGTCGGTGCGCGGCACTTCCGCCACGAGCTGCCGCGGCGGCAGGAGGACTGGTTGCGAGGAAGGTCCGAGCAAGCCGGTCTGAGGAGGGGCAGCCGCGCGGGGCGGGCGCGCGCAGGCGACCGCCAGGGCCAGGGCGAGGAGCGGAACGAAACGCAAACGACCTCCGAGCCGAAACGGGGAACCGCAAACTACGAGCCCGCGGTCCGCGAGGGGAGCCCCCTGCCCCCTTCAGCGCGCATCGCGGGCCCTCCCCCCGACCGTGCGGCTCAGTGCACCGTGATGGTCGCCTGACCCGTCTTGCCCTCGCTCGTTGCCCGGAGGAACGCGCTGCCGACGGCGCGGGGGCGAACGATCGCGATGGGGTTCGTGCCGCCCTGGAATTGGATGACGAACACCGAGCTGTCGGTGCTGAACCAGGAGACCGGCCGACCCGATACGAGGGTGCCTGCCGAGTCTCGGACTTCCGCTGTGAAATACACGCTGTCGCCGACCGTCAGGTTGGCGCTCGCGGGCTGTACCGTCACGCTCGCTACCGGGGCGCCGGGCGACCCCAGTACCTGGATCGTGATCGCATCGCTCAACGCGCCACTCGTCGCCGTGATGGTCGCGAACCCCTCTTGGTTGCCCGTGACAGCCGCCGTGTCGGTGCCCGAGGACGAGACCGAGGCGATGGCTGGGTTGTCGCTCGTCCAGGTGACGGAGGGGTTCGAAACCGGACTGCCGCTGGCGTCCCCCACGGCCGCCTGGAGCAGGATCGCTCCACCGATGCCGACCGACGTGGGTCCCGAGATGCGGATGTACGCGCCCCCTGAGCCGGCGCGGGGGAGGGCCACCGAGAGGGTCGTCGTGCCGCCGGTGGTCACCGCGACGCCCGTCGTGACCACGGGGTCGAGCCACGGATGATCGGCCCGCTCGATCCGGACGGTGTAGGTGCCAGCGCGCACAAACGCCACCTTGTAGTGTCCCGCGTTGTCGCTGCGACCACTCGCCACGACATTGGTCGCGCTCTGAGAATCACAGGGACTGCGGGAGCACACGGTGACGCTCGCGTTCGGGACAGGCTCGACGGGACCATTGTAGTCGGTGGTCACCGTGCCGGCGATCGCGCCGGTTGCGGCGGTACTGATCGCCCGGAGCCAGGGGAACAGTGTGAACTCCCGGCTGCCGTACAGGGCCCACTGGAAACTCCGGGCCACGTCGAAGTCGATCACGATTTCCGCGCCGTCGCTGGACACGTTCATCGGATAGTCGACTCCAGCGTACAGCGGCATCTCGTTCGATCCCGAGTAGTTGTTCCAGTTCACCGGGATCGGGCCCGACGGGCCCTGGACCGACGACAGGCTCGTATCGATCGTCATGCGGATGGCGTGGTACTCACCCGCCGGGATCTCCCCCTCGCCCAGGAAGGCGGTCGTGCCCTGCTGCAGCTGCAGCAGGTCAAACGTGTGCCGCGGCTCGGCCACCACGACCCAGTCGCCCCCCACGGTGTCCAACTGCGCGTTCGCCTCGATGCGCACGACGTACAGGTTGACACTCGTGATCGAGTCGTAGGGAAAGGGCGCATCCGTGAGCAGGACCCGGGCGAGCGGCTTGTGGGTGCCCGGCCCGCTCGTATCGTCCTGGTAGCACCCGCTTCCGAGGAGCGCGGCGGCGGCAAGAAGGGGCAAGGCGAGGCGTCTCGGCATCGTTCCGCTCCTTAAAGTCGCGTGGCGGGGGTCTGCCCAAGATACCCCGGGTCCCCTGGCCGAGGTCACACCGGTGGGGTAGTGTGACGCACGGGTCTTCTCAATGGGTATACACAGGGTGGGGACGAGCGACGCCGCCCTGGTGCGCCGTGTGCAGACCGGCGACACCGGTGCTTACGCCGATCTCGTCGCGCGGTATCGCGATCGCCTGGGCCGGTACGCGCTGCACATGCTCGGAAATCGAGAAGACGCGGAGGAAGTGCTGCAGGATGCCTTCGTCCGCGCCTATCGCTCGCTGGCGTGCTGCGACGATCCCGAGCGTTTCGGCGCGTGGCTGTACGGCATTCTGGTGAACCGGTGCCGCACGGCGGGCGCGCGCGCCGCGCGCCGGGCCCGCCGGTTCGTGCACGATCCGGCGGCACTCGAGACCGCGCCGCTGGCGGGACCGGACGGGCGGACCGAGTGGGACGACACGGTCCGATGGGCGTTGGCGCGTCTCCCGTCCGACGCGCGTGAGGCGTTCCTCCTCAAGCATGTCGAGGAGCTCGAGTACGAGGACATGGCGCGGCTCACCGGCGCGGGTGTCTCCGCGCTGAAGATGCGCGTCAAGCGGGCGCGCGAGCAGCTCCAAGCGATGCTGAAAGAGGCCGAGCGTGTTTGAACCGATGGACGACGTAATCGAACGCATCGCGCGGCATCTTCGCCGGCCCGTCCAGATCGACCCGGCGCTGGACGGACGGGTCATGCACGAGATCAACGCGCTCCCGACGCACGCCGGCGCCCCGGCGCTGCGGAGGGCGTGGGGATGGCTCAGGCACCCCCACCAGCTCACCCTGACACCGCTTGGCGGGCTCGCGGCAGCGGCCGTCCTCGCGATCGTCATCCTCCTCTCCCGCATGGGCTCCACTCCGCCCGCTCCCCCGCTGGCGGAGTCGCGCGCGTTTCAGTTCGTCCTCGTCGCTCCGCGCGCGATGCATGTATCGCTCGTCGGCGACTTCAACGACTGGGACGCGACCCGCACGCCGATGCGACGGACCGGGAGCGAGAGACTTTGGACCGTGCTGGTACCGCTCATGCCGGGCCGGTATCACTACGCCTTCTTCGTGGACGGCTCGCGCTGGCTGGCCGACCCCTCGGCGCCCGTGGCTCGCGATGAGGACTACGGCGAACCCAGCTCGGTGCTCACCGTCGGAGGTGGCTCGTGAGGCCCACTTGCACGCGTGCGGCGCTCCCGTTGCTCGTGGCCATGGTGGTCGCGGGACGGGCGACCGCCCAGCAACCCGATTCGCGCCTCGAGCGGCTGGACGCCGCCACGCGGCCGACCGTTGTGGCGCTCGTCGATTCGGCGCGCACAGCCATGCTCCCCACGGAGCCGCTCGTGCAGCGTGCGCTCGAAGGCGCGACGAAACGCGCCTCCGGGGACGCGATCGTCGCCGCCGTGCGGCGTCTCGCCGCGGACCTGGGCCACGCCCGCGACGCGCTCGGTTCGACGGCCTCGCCGGCCGAGCTCACCGCGGGGGCTGCGGCGCTCCGCGCCGGGGCTTCCCAAGCGACCCTGGCCCAGCTGCGGCACGCTCGGCGCGAGCCCCTTACCGTGCCGCTCGCGGTGCTCGCCGATCTCGTGGCGAGCGGGGTCCCCGTCGACAGCGCGGCCGCTGCCGTACTCGGCCTCGCCGCGCGGGCCAGAGACGCGGACTTGGTCGAGTTCCGTCGCGCCGTCGAGCGTGACATCGCTCTGGGCGCACCCCCTGCGGCCGCTACCGCGGCCGCGGCGACGGCCGCGGAAGTGTGGGTGAACGCGGGGGCCCGCCAGCAGCGCCCCGGCCGCCCGTAACCCCGTGCGGCCAGCGCCGGCCGCGCGACATGTCTGGACCGCGTCCCTCGCCGCGGCGACATCCGTATTCGGCGTTCGCACGTCCGCGGCCCAGACCACCGCGACGGTCGACATCGGTGTCTCAACCGTGCGCTACGACGGCTTTCTTCCGTCCGCCGCGGGGTCCCTCACCCCGGCCCTGACCTGGGAGCGGCCCGGCGCCGTCGTGACGGCCCGCGGTACATACCTCCGGTTCGAGAGCGGTCGCCGGAGTCTGCAGGGACTCATGGCCGCTTCGCTCTTCACGCCGCCGAGTTTGCTCCCCCACCGCTGGCGTGGCGAGCTATCCCTCTCGACGGGTGGGAGCAACTACGCCGACTTCGCGAGTTTCTGGCACGCGACCGGTGAGGCCCGGTTGCATTACGTCGGGGCAGGTCGGGGCGCATGGATCGGTGGGACCGGGGGGCGCACCTCGTACGGCAGCGCGCCCCGCCCCGTGGCGGTTGCGGGCGTCGGTGTGTGGGCGCGGCGCGCCCAGGTGACGCTCGCCGCGTCCGCCACGCGATCGTTCGTCGGAGACACGGCCTATAGCGACGTGGGCGCGACGATCCACGCGAGCCGGGGCCGCTTCGAGGTCGACGGGTCGCTCGCAGCGAGGCTGTCGAGCCACGGGGCCGGTCACGGCGTGTACGGCGAGGCGAGCACCACCTTCACGCTGGGCGAGCGCACCGCCCTCTTGATCTCCGGCGGCCGTTATCCGACGGATCCGGTCAGCGGGAGCGTCGCTGGGCGATACTTGAGCGCTGGACTGCGCCTGCGGACGCCGCTGCTCCGACCACGGCCCATCCGCGACCCACCGCTCCCCAGTCGATCTCCTGCCAACGGCGACGGCGGGGGGAGCGCCGACGTCACTGCACGCCTCGAAGTCAAGCCGGCGCCCGACGGAACCGTCCGGCTGGTTGTCTATGCTCCCGCCGCGGCGACCGTAGAGCTCGCGGGCGATTTCACGGACTGGCAGCCCGTCGCCCTCCAACCCACGAGCGAGGGTGCGTGGGAGAGCGTGCAGCATATTCCGGTCGGCGTGCACCGGGTCAATGTGCGGATCGACGGCGGGAGGTGGACCGCACCGGCGGGGACGACGCGCACCACCGACGAGTTCGGCGGCGAAGTCGGGATCGTGGCGGTGCCCTAACCCCGCCCGCCGGCGAGTGCCGCGGCCTCAGGCCGCCTGCGCAGCGTCAGCATCGCCCATACGCCGCACGCCGGTCCGAGCGCCAGCAAGCTCATGCTCCAGCGCCAGCCAATCCGCGCCGCCACCCAAGGCAACAAGTAGATCGTGAGACAGGTCAGGAGGAATCCCAGACTGGTCTGGAGCGTGAGCGCGGTTCCCACGAGCTCGCGTGGCGCCAACTCGCTCACCGCGGCCGAGAACTGCGCCGAGTCCGCGACCACGGTGATGCCCCAGACGAAGAGCAGCGGGACCAGCAGTGCGAGGGGGTGACCGAACGCGAAACCTGCCGCAAGTGCGCACGCGCCCGACAGCGTCATCGCCACGCTCGTGATCAGCGTGCGACCCCAGCGATCACCGTACTTCCCGCCCAGCCAGCACCCCAGCGCGCCGCTCCCGACCACCGCGAATGTGACGAGCGCCGGCGTGCGGCTCCCGGCCGCAGCACCGCCGGTGCGGGCGAGCTCGCTCGCCGCGACGAACGCGGCCAACCACGTCCACATCGCGTACAGCTCCCACATGTGACCGAGGTAGCCGAGGTTCGCGAGCGATACCGCACGGTTCGCGAGGATGCGTGGCGCCGCTCGCCAGCTGAAAGGGGGCGCCGGCGCGGCGAACGGGCCGTCGTGCGGTACGAGCAGGACCAGGACCCCGCCGACGAACGCCGCCGCCGCCGCAATGATGAGCACAGGTCGCCAATGCTCGACCGGGACGGCCCAGCGGACGAGATGAGGAAGCGCCGAGCCCAGCGTCAACGCGCCGACGAGGACACCGATCGCGAGTCCTCGCCCTTCGCGGTACCACCCGGCGACGATCTTCATCCCCGGCGGATACACGCCGGCCAGCGCCGCCCCCGTGAGCATCCGCAGCGCGATTCCCGTTCCGGAACCCGGCGCGAACGCCACACCGACGGTCATGACGCCAGCGAGACACGCGCACGCCGCGACCAGCCGACGGGCGGACCAGCGGTCGGAGAGCGTGAGCAGGGCCGACACCAGCGCGCCGACGACAAAGCCGAGTTGCACGGAGATCGTCAGCCACGCCCCACCCGCCGAGTCAAGCCGCCACACGCGCGAGAGCGCAGGCGCGACGGCAGAAGCGGAAAACCACGGCGCCATGCCGCATAGCTCCGACGCCGCGAGCGCAGCCAGCACGCGGCGGGGCGTCACAAACCGGTCGGATGGTCCAAGAATGTCCAAGGCAACTGGAACCGATCGCGCAGATGACCGGCCAGCGCCTGGACACCTACCGTCTCGGTGGCGTAGTGCCCCGCGTAGAACACGTTCAACTTGAGCTCTTCGGCGTCAAAGAACGTGTGATGGGGACCCTCGCCCGTGACGAAGGTGTCGAGACCAGCAGCGGCGGCCTGCGCGATCATGGAGCCCGCAGCCCCCGTCACGACCCCGACGCGGCGCACCCGCTCCGGGCCGAACGGCAGCAGCCGCGGTGCGGTGCCCGTGATGGCCGTCAGTTGGCGCTCGAGCGCGTTCCGAGGGACGTCGATCTCTCCCCACCGGCCGATCCGCACGCCGTATTCCTCGCCGAAATCGCCGCGCAGCGAGACGCCAAGCTGCCGCGCGAGCACCGCGTTGTTGCCAACCTCGGGATGCAGATCGAGTGGCAGGTGAGCACTGTAGAGCGCGATGTTCTTCGCGATGAGTCCCGCCACGCGCCGATACGCGCGCCCCACGAGGGGCTCGAGCCCACGCCAGAACAAGCCATGATGGACGAGCAGGAAATCGGCTCCCTGCTCCGCCGCCATCCGCACCGTCGCCTCACACAGGTCGACCGCCGCGGCGACACGGCTCACCGCCCCCGCGTTCGCGACCTGCAGCCCGTTGACCGCGTGGGGAGCGTCCGGCACCTCGGCGACTCGGAGATAGCCATCCAGGTACGAGACCAGCGCCGCGAGCTCCATGGAGCCGGTCACTTCTGGCAGTATGGAGACATTATCTCACCAGATTATCGACAGTGACGTGAGATTCCCACACCACATGGTCAGCTAAAGCGCTACTATATATAGAGATAAACAATCCACACGCGGAAGTGCGAACGTGTGGATATCTGGTCGCCTAGTAGGACCGCTGCGCCGCCGCCTTCTCGACGGTCTCGCCCTCGAGCGCCGCTTCGCCCATACGCACCACGCCGTTGATCTCGCCTCCCTCTTGCACGAGCAGGCGTTTTGCCACGACGTCACCGTGCACGACGCTGGTGGACTGGATCTCGATGCGCTCGTCGGCGCGGATACTGCCGCGCACTTCCCCACCGATGATCGCCTCGCGCGAAATCACGTCTCCTTCCACCTCGCCTCCCTTCCCCACGAGCACCTGCCGGCCCGCGCGGACGGTACCCACCACCGTGCCTTCGATCTTCACGACGCCGTCGGCCGTGATGTCGCCCACCACGCGCATCCCGGTTCCGATGATGGACAGTCCGGCTTCCGAGTCCAGCGGGCCCTGCCCTTTCTCGGTGAACATCGCCAT
>Ga0137403_10008142_pt1 | contig 11748 bp, 14 predicted proteins | sample CZOMad2_1_16fung_FD_122057 | JGI IMG/M metagenome (GOLD analysis project Ga0137403, IMG submission 122057) | Vadose zone soil fungal communities from Angelo Coast Range Reserve, California, USA - CZOMad2_1_16fungal (Hybrid Assembly) | ecosystem: Environmental > Terrestrial > Soil > Vadose zone...
TCTCCTCATCGCCCACCAATGGCCGGGGAACTATGACGGTCACTTCGGGGACCGGAGGCAACGCCGTCATCTATATGGTCTCTGCTTCGAAGTTCGTGGCGGTTTCGCTGAACGATCCCAATCCGGCAGTGTTGGACTTTGAATTGTCTTCTGCTGCCCCTGCGTCCGTTACTCTTTCCTCGCTCTCGGTGAATCCAGCAAGCGTTACGGGCGGGAATTCCTCTACGGGTACAGTGACGTTGAGTGGGGCAGCTCCCTCAGGCGGCGCGGTGGTGACGCTCTCCAGCAGCAATACAACCGCGGCGAGGGTGCCATCCAGCGTGACAGTTGCAGCCGGAGCTACCAGTGCGACATTTACAGTCAGCACCAGCGCCGTCGCTGCTTCGACTACAGTCAGCATCTCCGGAACCTACGGCGGCGCGACCAGATCGGCTTCGCTCAGCGTGACGCCTGCGCCTCCACCAACTCCGACACTCTCCTCGCTGACGCTGAACCCGACAAGCGTTGTCGGGGGCACGCAATCTTCTACGGGCACGGTGATGCTGACTGGAGCAGCCCCTGCAGGCGGCGCAGTGGTCACGCTTTCGAGCAGCAACACCAACGTGGCCAGGACACCCTCCAGCGTGACGGTTGCTGCTGGAGCTACCAGCGCCACGTTTACGGTTAGCACCAGCGTCGTACTTGCGTCAACGACGGTCAGCATTTCTGGAGCTTACGGTGGCGTGACGAGATCGGCCTCGCTCACCGTGACGCCTGTGCCGCTTCCGCCGCTTACTCTCTCTTCCTTGACGCTGAGTCCTTCGAGTGTTGTTGGCGGGCTGCAATCGTCCACCGGCACAGTAACCCTGACCAGAGCCGCTCCCGCAGGCGGCGCAATCGTCGCGCTTTTTAGCAGCAACGGGGCTGCCCGGGTGCCTTCGAGCGTGATCGTTCCTGCCGGAGCGAGCCGCGCGTCCTTCACGGTCAGCACGTCTATCGTGCTCATCTCAACTTCTTCGACGATCTCGGCTTCGTACAATGGCACTACGCGAGCGGCAACCCTTGGGGTGCTCTTGTAGCGGGAATAATTTCAAAACGTAGGCGGCTAGCCAACAAGGGCTAGCCGCCAAGCCTCGCCAGACCGGGCGGCTCGTGAGTTCAGTCCCTCGCCTGCCGTCCATCCCAGTTCCAGATGGCCCCTGTTACACTCTGACCGTGCCGGTTGAAGCCCAACCCGAGACGCGTGAACTTCTGGCGATTGGTACTGACGCTGGGACGCGGCTTGACCGGTTCGTAGCCGTTCACTGTCCAGAACTCTCGCGCTCGCGCGTGCAAGAACTCGTCGACGCCGACCTGATCCTCGTCAATGGCCAATCCGCAAAATCTTCGCAGAAACTTCGTGGCGGGGAACTCATCACCGTGAGGGCCCGCCCGCGGCCAGCGCCTCACGCGGCGGCGGAATCAATTCCACTTGATGTGCTTTACGAGGACGACGACGTCATTGCCATCAATAAGGAAGCTGGCATGACGGTTCATGCCGGGGCTGGAAATGTCTCCGGCACACTCGTCAACGCGCTGCTGGGTCGTGGCCAATCGCTATCGCAGGCAGGCGATCCGCTTCGGCCAGGCATCGTGCACCGGCTCGACAAGGAAACTTCCGGCGTGATTCTGGTTGCCAAGAACGATGCCGCGCACGCCAAACTCGGCGAAGCGTTTCGCCTGCGCGCCATCAAGAAAACGTATATTGCGCTGGTGCAAGGCGTGCTCGGCGAGAAGAGCGGCCGAATCGAGCTGGCCATCGGGCGCGACCCAATCCACCGCACGCGCATGACCACGCAGCGCAAATCTTGGCATGGTGAAGCCATCGCCAATCCGCGCGAGGCACGCACAGACTGGAAAGAGCTCGCCAAGATCGACGGCACGACGCTGGTGGAGGTCCAACTCCACACCGGGCGCACGCATCAGATTCGAGTGCACTTCTCCGCGCTGAAACACCCAGTGGTTGGCGATACGCTCTATGGAGCGGCACGGGAGCTGCGTGTCGGAAAGCTCGACTTGCCGCCGCTGGGGCGCAATTTTCTTCACGCTGCCAAGCTGGGCTTCGCGCAGCCGCGGACCGGTGCCTGGATCGAGGTGCGCGCAGCGTTGCCGCTTGAACTGCGCGACTACTTGAAGACACTTTGCGACGCTGCGGGAGAACCGCAGAGTCGAATTGACGCTGCACTGGCGGGATACCTATAATCGATGCAAATGCGACGGACAATCATTTCGATCTTTTTGACCTTGGCGCTGCTGCTCTTTCCGCTCACCGACGGGGCCCAGCAATCTTCACCAGATAGCAAGCCCCAAACGCCCGCACCGGCACAGTCGACTCCTCCGAAGCAGGACCCGGCTCAAAAGAGCGACGAAAAACTTATTTCGATCGTCAACCTCGTCGACGTGCTCTTCACCGTTCTGAACCGCCGCAACAAACTCGTCCCCGAACTGGAAAAGGGCGACTTCAAGATTTGGGACGATAAGTCGCCGCAGGCAATCCGTTATTTCAGCAAGCAGACAGATCTGCCGTTGCGCATCGGCATGCTGCTGGACACTTCCAACAGCATTCGCGACCGTATCAAGTTTGAGCAGGACGCTTCCGTCAATTTTCTATACAGCGTCCTCCGGCGCAACAAGGATGAAGCATTTGTGATGACCTTCGACGACGAGCCGCAAATCGTCCAGGCTTTCACCGGCGATGCGGGCGCCCTGCGCGACCAAATTACCAAGACCCGAGCGGGCGGCGGCACCGCCATCTATGACGCGATTTATGATGCCTGCGTGAAAGAGCTGAGCCATCCGCCGCGGCCGCCGGGCGACCAGCCGGACGTGGTGCGCCGCGTGATGATTCTGATCAGCGACGGCGAGGACAACTTATCGTCGCACACACGCGCGGACGCCATCGAAATGGCCCAGCGCACCAGCGTGGTTATTTACACCATCAGCACCAGCACGCAATGGGTTTCTCTCTCGCAGACCGATCCGAACAAAATGGGTGACCGCAAATACCACCTTACGGACGGCGACAAAATTCTACAGGAGTTGGCCGAGGAAACCGGCGGGCGCGCGTTTTTCCCTTATCACGTCGATGACCTCGATCAATCGTTTCAGGACATCGGTGACGAACTGAGAAACCAATATTCCATCGCTTATCTTCCGACTAACTATGTCCTCGATGGCCGCTATCACAAAATCCGCATCGAAGTGCCCGACCATAAGGGCTACCAGGTGCGTGCTCGCCGCGGCTATTTTGCACGCGCCAACGCCAACGTGCCAAACACGCCAAACCAGCCTGGCGGGACGATTCAGTAATCTGCTTTCAGCCTCTATTGCGGAGTTGCGTTGCTCAGAAGGACCGCGTCAGAATCCACGTGCCCGCGCTCTAGCGCGATTTTCGTTCCGTCTTGAGAATACCGGAACGCCGAAATCGATTCGGACGTAAAGTGGGTTAACTGGCGACCCGGCGAGCCATCCAAAGGCCGCACCCAGAGATTGTCCACCGCTTTTTCACGAATTACGTAGGCAATCGACTTGCCGTCGGGCAGAAAAGTGAGCCCCAGCAATGCCCGCTGGTCGTATTCAATGTAGGTCTTCTTCTTATCCTCGATAGAATAAATGGCCAGCATCAGCTTGTGATCGGAATCCCGGACTTCGTCTCGAATGATTTGCTTTCCATCAGGGGACAATGCGTATGACCCCGTCGGAATATTGATGATGGTCTCTGGAGTTCCGCCCTCGACAGAAATCCGTTTCAGGTTCATGTTGTCCGCGCGATCCACGTAATAAACCCACTTCCCGTCGCGCGAACATTCGGGGTCCGATTCGTTCAATCCAAAGGTGAGTTGCTTGAGATTTAGGCCGGTGGCGTCCATGCGCCAGAGGTTGTCGGCGACACCATTGGTACCTCCAAACTGGCGATACACGATGTACTTTCCCTCACCGCACGAGGCGGACTGGTCCGCAGGATGCTTCATGTTGGAGGCAATAACGTTTTCACCTCCCGTGGGGTTCACAATGCGGAGGTCAGGCCCTTGTGGAACAAGCAAGCGCCCGTCCGGCGTCCAGTCCCATCGCCAGATGCTCAGCCGTGACGACAGCGGGACTGGATGGATGGAATCGGGAGAGGAAGCAGGAGCGACGTCGAGCTCGAATTTGTACTGTGCCTGGCTGGCGGCAATGGTCCGACCATCCGCAGCAACGCTGGGATATAGATACAAATTCGTATCCGTCGTGAGCAGGCGAAATTCGCCGCTTGGATAGGAGACGATTCCGATCTGCCGCCGTTCGAACGCGGTTTCGGCCAGTGATGCCGCAACCAGGACACTCTTTCCGTCGGGCATCCACGCCGGATCGAAATAGCCCCTATCTTTGGCGAGCGCGACCAGTTTTTGCTCGCCACTGGCAACGTTTACAGCCAGAAAGCCCCCGAAATCGGTTGGTGAGGGTTGTGCTACCGGTATCAAAATCGTTTTCCCATCCGGCGACCACGCCATCGTCAGGCTGTTCGTGGCAATCGGCTTATGCCTGAACAAGGCGCGATCCGGGGTGCCGTCTTTGTGCACGAGATACAAATCCGTCAGCGCAGAGTCCTCGTGGCGATGAAGATAGGCGAACAATTGTCCGTCGGGGGAAAACTCGATCGGACTGTCGACGTCCTTGATCACCAGCCGCGGGATGCCTCCCAGCACTGGAGCTTGGTAGAGAGAAGCGATGGATTGTTCCGATTCATCGCGCCGCACGAAGTAGATGTAATTGCCATCAGGTGAAAACGTCAGGCCAGTGTAGCGGGTGGCAAAAGGTGCGACCACTTGCGTGTTGCTGCCGGTTGGAATGTGGCGGAGCCACAGCGATTGAAGCCCGTTTTCCTGGCGGACGTGCAACAGGTACTTTCCGTCAGGAGAAATCCTCGTAAGAAAAACATTGCCGCTGTTGGTGAGATTTTCGATCGACATTCTCTCGACGGGCAATTCCTTCTTGTGTGGCAAGAGTGAATAGACGCCGAAAGCTGCCGCCGCGAGCAACAGCACGACGACAGTAAGAGCGACTCCGGTCCCAAATTTATTCTTGGTGGAAGCCGCGATGAAAATCTTGGCGCTTGAGCTGATCGCCGGCCGGGACGGCTCCGCGGCGGCGCGCGCAACCCCTGCCTGCGAGACCGCCACGCGTGTGGAGGCCGACGAAACCGCCATCGACTTGCCGGAATCGAGTTCGCGTTGCAAGCGCTTCAGGTCGGCGCGCAATTCGGCGGCTACCTGGTAGCGCACTTCGCGATCTTTTTCGAGCGCTTTGTTCAGGATGCGCTCGAGCTCGGCAGGGACTTCCGGGTTCAGGGTGATGGGAGCCGCTGGGGCGTTGTTTAAAATTTTGTCGAAAACCACCGCGCTGGTGCCGCCGGGGAAAGGCAGCTTGCCCGTGCTCAACTGGTAGAGGACGCAACCAAGCGAGAAGAGGTCGCTGCGCGGATCAATATCCTCGCCGCGGGCTTGCTCCGGCGACATATAAGAAATGGTGCCCACGGCGGTGCCGGGGCTGGTGAGGAGCATCGTTTGAGTATCGCCAACAGTTTCGCCGTCAAAGTTGACGTGATGTTCGGGGAGAAGCTTGGCAAGTCCAAAATCGAGGATCTTGATCGCCCCACGCTCGGTGATGAAAACGTTGGCAGGCTTGATGTCCCGATGGATGATGCCTTTCTTGTGAGCGGCATCGAGAGCGTCCGAAAGTTGGATGCCAATGTCGATCGCGCGAGGAATCGGGAGGGCCCCCAGAGGAATGAGCTGGTCTAGGGTCTGGCCTTCGAGCAACTCCATGGCGATAAAAGTGCGGCCATCGTGTTCTTCGATGGCGTGAATCGTGCAAATACTCGGATGATTGAGCGCCGAGGCAGACCGGGCTTCGCGCAGGAAGCGTTCCAGTGTCTGCGGGTCGCGCTGGGTGCTTTCGGGAAGAAACTTGAGGGCCACGCGCCGCCCGAGCTTGGAATCTTCGGCTTCATAAACGATGCCCATTCCTCCGCTGCCGAGCTTGCGGAGGATGCGATAGTGGGCAAAGGTCTCGTTGATCATGAGCGCGGCATGAATAAAGGATGGTAGACGGTTGGGAGAGTGGGGTCAATTCGTTCCCTAACTCTGGAGCCGGCGGTGCTCGAAAAGCTCGCGGGAGAGTACCTGACTCCGACCAAGGTCAAATTCCAAGTACTCTATCAGCCCGGTGCCGGCGTTTCGGCCCCCCCATCAAGCTGATTCCCATCAGGGTCTGAAGTTCAGGACGCCGCAATTCGCGGACGACATCTACGAGTTCGTCATGGAAAACGACATAGTGACTGGATTGAAGGAGCGCGACCCGTCCGGCGAATTCACCTTCCCGCGGCAATAGAGCGGCGACGGGCCGCATTACGCTTGGCTTGCTGCGGCCGGCCGCGCTTCAAGCGCCTGAATAAAATGCTCGGAGTGGGAAACCCATCCGAATAAAGTCTCAACCAGCATAAGAGATGCTTCGTGATTACTAGTCGGTAAATCGTAGCCGATCGGCTCCGCGGTGCAATCCGCCAGCAAGACCGGTGAGTAGTCTCGGAAGGTCGCGTCCCTGATGGTGGACTCTACACAGACGGACGTAGTGCATCCAGTGAAAATGAGGACTTTGGCTTTCAGGCGTTTGAGCGTGCTGTCCAACTCGGTTTGATAGAAGCCGCTGAAGCGATTTTTCCAAATGACAATATCATCGGGCTGGGGCTGAAGTGAGCTCACAATGTCCGTGCTCCATGTGTCGCGAATCAGGATTCGGCTCGGCGTCCCGTCCGGCGCTTGAACCGCCTCTCCAAAGTGCATCCTTGCGTGTTTTATCCAATTTGCAGAATCAGGAGGCCCGGCGTCGGAAAGGTCGGGACGAAACCCCATCTTTAGGTAAATAATCTTGATGCCTGCCCTGCGGGCAGCGGCTACCGCTTTAGCTGTAGGCCCGGCGGCACTTTGGATCTTAGAGATATCGACTCCGGCACGATCGAACATTCCCCCCTTCGTCCCAAAATCATTCTGCATGTCGATCACGAGCAGCGCGGTTCCTTGGGGATCAAAGTTAATAGGCTCGGGGCGAGCGTCAAGCCGCATATCGAAGCTCCTCAGCGATTGGTTTAAGTAGTTGGAAAAGCATTACCGCGGCCACAGCCAGCCGAACGTGCCAGCGGTTAGTAACGCGTAGATGAGGCCATCAAAGGCCTCCTTGAAGACCATGCTCCACGGCTGGCCCTTCCAAATGCCGTTCACCAGTGGCCCCAGGCCATAAGTCATAAACGCGACGCTGCCCGCTACCCGAAACACCGCCGGATAGTGCGCACCGGGCGCAACCGTGCGTCCTGCGATGTAGGCTACGAAAAGACCAATCAGCAGGCAGTAGGCGAACCACAAACCGAGAAACTTCCCCATGTTGGGCGGGGCGCTGGGATACATGGTCAGGAACCCAACCGGTCCCTGCTTATATTTTTCCTGCATGGCTGGCGTGTTCATGTCCTTATGTGTGCAAAACGGGAAATGATAGAGGCCCGGAGTCAGTCCAGCCGGCCGCAGGGCGGCCAGAAGTTTGTCCTCTTCGGGAAGCTGGCGGTAGTCGCTCGCGTGATACTTCAGCACCATGTGAATCAGCGAACTGGCCACGAACACGATAACGGCAGCGATCAGTATGGGCAGCAATAGAGAAGTGAGCGGAACCATGCGCAGCCTCCTTGGAAGCAAAGACCGATGCGGGAAATTAGGCGTGACGCTACCGCCAAACGGGGCGGCGGTCAAGAGATTAGGTGCACGGGAGTGGAGACGAAAAAAAGTGCTTGACATATTCTTATATGGGAATGTATTGTATGAGCATGGCACGAGCGGCGACAACTTCGGATGCTTTTAACGCCGTGGCGGAGCCGCGCCGCCGGGAGATCCTGAACTTCATTGCGTTGCAGGAGCGCCCGGTGGGGGAGATCGTCGATTCGCTCGGAATGGAGCAGCCGTCGGTCTCGAAGCACTTGCGCGTTTTGCTGGAGGTGGGTCTAGTCAACGTGCGGCGCGACGGGCGGCGCATGCTTTACCGCACCAACGCGGAGGCCATTCGTCCGCTTCATGAGTGGACGGAAACATTCGAGCGATTCTGGCGTCATCAATTGAGCCGCGTTAAGGAACGTGCCGAACGCAAGAGTAGTCCGTCGAACGAGAAGGGACCGGAATTCATTTCAGGGAGGACGAATGATTTTGACCGGAACAAAAATTGAGGATTTGACGTTGAATATCATGGAGGAAATCCAAGTTCGCGCGCCGCTGGATACGACTTTCGCGGCGCTCCTCGAACAACTCGGGCCGTACAACGAAGCTCCGAATGTCGGACCCATGCCAATGAAGCTCGAGCCTTGGCCGGGCGGCAGGTGGTATCGCGACCTGGGCGACAATAACGGCCACTTCTGGGCGGTCGTCCAAGCGATCAAGCGCCCGACCTTGCTCGAATTTGCCGGGCCGTTATTCATGTCCTATCCCGCCGTTTCGAACGTGCAGTACCGGCTCAGCGAGGCGAACGGGGTGACGCTCATTAAGTTCCGGCACTCTGCCATGGGGATTATTTCTGACGAACACCGCGCGGGCGTCTCAAAAGGATGGGGTTATATGAACGAGGGCGTACGCAAGAGGGCGGAAGCGGCTCGGTCACACTGACCCCGGTCGCAAGGGAAGGAGGGCGCTTATGTGTCCAGCGTGCCTGGCGAGTGTGGCCACGATGATCGTAAGCGTGTTGTCTACAGGCGGGCTGACTGCGGCCGTGATAAAGAAAATCGGCCACAGGAACGGCGCAAAAAAATCGGTCCAGTACCAAAATCCAAAGGAGGAAACATGGGCGAAGTAACGAATGAGCAAGTAAACCTGATGTTGCGGCTGTTCGAAGAGCGGCGCGAAACTAAGTTGAGGGAAGCGCGCGACTGGTTCGGGGCAAACTTCCACGTGAAGAGTGCCGACGACTTGATGCGCATGTGTCCTCCCGGCAGCAAGGAAAGCTTATACGTGCGCATGGTGCTCGGTTACTGGGAGATGGTGGCGAGCATCGTAAACCGCGGCCTTATCGACGAAGAGTTCTTCTTCGAAAGCAACGGGGAACAATGGGTTGTGTTTGAACAGGTGAAGCCGGTGATCGGCGCGTGGCGCGCCATGTTCAGCAGCCCAAACTTCCTCGCCAACCTGGAAAAACACTGCAACCACCTGGAAGCGTTTCGGGAGAAGCGCAGCCCCGGGTCCAACGAAGCCATCCGCAAAATGCTCGCACAAATGCAGCAGGCGAGCCAAGCTCCTAAGGCACAGGCGGCGAGCAGCTAGAGTTCCGGCTCAACCTTGTACTACTTTGGCGAAATGCCCGTGAATGCGGGAGTGTTTGGGCTCCCGTATTCACGGCTCGGAATACTTGCCTAATAGCTGTGGAAATTGACGTATTTTCCTCAGTATGAGTCTTGGTGAAAGGAGAATCAGTCATGGCAACAAGAGCGATGGAACAATCAAAAGTGGTGTCGCCGGCAGAATGGCTTGCCGCACGAAAGGAATTGTTGAAGAAAGAGAAGGAGTTCACGCGGCTGCGCGACCAGTTAAGCCAGCAGCGCCGGGAAATGCCCTGGGAAAAAGTCGAGAAGGCCTACGTGTTCGATGGCCCGCACGGCAAGGAAACGCTCGCGGACCTTTTCGGCGGCCGAAGCCAGCTCATTGTCTATCACTTCATGTTCGGTCCGGACTGGAAGGAAGGCTGCCCGAGCTGCTCGTTCATTTCCGATCATATCGACGCCAGCGTTGTGCACCTGGCGGCGCGAGACGTCCACCTGGCCGTCGTTTCGCGCGCTCCGCTCTCGCAGATCGAAGCCTTCAAGAAGCGCATGGGATGGCGCTTTCACTGGGTTTCATCGAATTCCACCGACTTCAATTACGACTACCAGGTGTCCATGACCAAAGAAGAGCTTCAGAAGGGCGAAGTCTACTACAACTACTCAACGCAGAAGTTTCCAAGCGAGGAACGGCCCGGCACCAGCGTGTTCTACAAGGATGCCACCGGCAACATCTTCCACACCTATTCAAGTTACGCCCGCGGCCTGGACATCCTCATCGGCGCTTACAACTGGCTCGACCTCGCGCCAAAGGGCCGGGACGAAGAGGGGTTAAAGCACGGCATGGCTTGGGTCCGCCACCACGATAAATACGACGCAGGGTACAAAGTGGACGCGCAGGCGGAGTACGTTCAACCCGCAAAGACGACAGACGCCGCAGCCGGTTGCTGCGAACATCACTGATCGTGAACAAATTTCGGGCATTAGCTGGGGCTTGGCGTCTAATCAAGCGAATTGCAGGCGCCTCAGTTTGATCCGGTCTGCACGCACCTGGGCGAGATCGTGATGCGCTTGCTGTGTGAGCCAGCTTTCGGCGCTGCCGCCGAAAACCTTGGATAGCCGCACGGCCATAACTGGCGAGATTCCGCGCTTGCCGTTGACCAACTCCGAAAGGGTAGTACGCGTAACACCCAATGCAGCGGCCGCTTGTGTGATCGTGAGGCCCAAAGGTTCGATGCACTGGCGGAGCACTACTTCACCAGGATGCGGAGGATTCTTCATCGGCATGGTGCACCTCGTTCAATGGTAATCCACATAGTCGACATCCAATGCCTCGCCTTGTACGTACCGAAAAATGACGCGCCAGTTCGCCAGAACTCTCACAGCCCAATAGCCTTTCAACTCACCCTTGAGGGGATGGAGGCGGAAGCCGGGCAAATCCATATCCGCGATCGTGGTGGAAGAATCAAGCCGCGCAAGAATATCGCGCAGTCGTTCGGTGTGCTCGCCAGCAATCCCGCGGCGGTCGTCGTCCTCGTAAAGGCGTTTCAGCCCCTTGTGGCGGATCGACCGGATCACGTCCCATCGTAATGCGTAACGTAACGCGTGTCAATCGGGCGACGCCAGTAACTATCCTTTTGGCGCGTAGTAGCCCTTGCGGGTGAGGACCTTGAAGTCCTTATCGGCCGTTTCGACTTTCAGCTTGCGGAATTTTCCGTCCTGCGCCGCGTTTGATGGATAGTAGCCCAGCGTGTATTGGCTGCGCAGCTCCTCGGAAATCTCGTCAAAGGCTTCCATCAACTTTTTTTCCGAGCGCACCGAAATCATTCGCCCACCTGTCTCTTCCGCGAGCTTGTGCGCCACTCCCGAGTTGCCGCCAAATCGCGGGTCTGCCACGAGCAGGATGTGAATGACCGTGTCCGTCCGCTGTGCCGCCTCAATGGCTTCTTCCAGCCTTACCTTGCTGCCCTCGTCTTGCGCATCGGTCACAATCACAACTGCTTTGCGCCCCGCTTCCGTGGCGAGTTTTTCACCGCACGCCAGGTAAATCGCATCATAAAGCGCTGTGCCAGTGATTTGCCGCGAACCGACCGGGCCCGGATTTCCGACTCTAGCTCCCTGATCCGGCACATTGATCCTGGTTTTATGAATGGCCCGTTCCAACTGGCTTTTCTCGTCAGTGAAATCCGAAAGCAGGTCCACATTCGAATCGAAGGACATCACCAGCGCTTCGTCGCCCTTGCGGATAATCCGGGAGATGAACTGGCTGCCCGCGTCTTGGATACCGCTGAGCATGTCCTGCTCGCTGCCGGAGGTGTCGAGCAGTAAGGCTAAGGTGATAGGCAGTGCCACTTCTTTCGAGAAAAATGCGATTTTCTGGTCCTGATTATCCTCCGAAATCCTGAAGTCTT
>Ga0137403_10008143_pt1 | contig 11748 bp, 8 predicted proteins | sample CZOMad2_1_16fung_FD_122057 | JGI IMG/M metagenome (GOLD analysis project Ga0137403, IMG submission 122057) | Vadose zone soil fungal communities from Angelo Coast Range Reserve, California, USA - CZOMad2_1_16fungal (Hybrid Assembly) | ecosystem: Environmental > Terrestrial > Soil > Vadose zone...
GAGAGTGCGGTGGACGGCGGCGGAGAGGTTTTCGGTGAAGGCGGAGTCGCCGAAGCCGTCGGAGCGGTAGGCGATTTTGCCGGAGCGGTCGAGGACGATGACGGTGGGGAAGGCGTCGACACGGAAGAAAGAGTCGAGGCCGTCGGCGAAGACAACGGCGACGCGTGGTTCGACTTCGTCGAGATAGGGAGCGACGAGGGATTCATCGTCGTCGCAATCGGCGGCGAGGAAGAGTACGTTTTCGTTGCCAGAGAATTCGGCGGCGACTTTTTCGTAGAGCGGTTCGAGGGCGCGGCACGGGCCACACCACGTGGCCCAAAAATTCACGACCAAAACTTTTCCTTTTTGCGCAGAGAGCGGGAAATCGGCGCCGGCGGGAGCTTTGCGGAGCATGTAGTCGAAAGCTTCCTTGGCGAAAGCGTTGCGTTTTGGTTTTGGCGCAGCAGCGGTAGTGGAGACATCGTCGAAGGTGGCGAGAAGAAAATCGCCGAGGCCAGCGTCGGAACCGCGGGAGAGGCGCCAGACGTTGCCGAGTTTTTGGCGGAGTTCGCGGCGATGGTCGTTTTTGACGGTGGGGTCGGCGAGCGAGAAGGCGCGGGAGTATTGCGTTATGGCAGCGGGATAATTTTTGTCGAGTTCGGCGAGCTCGCCTAGTTTTTCGGCCGCTGGGGAATTTGGGAGGAGAGCGTAACTGGCTTCGGCGTCTTTGCGGGCGGAGATGTTGTCGCGGAGTTTGGATTCGAGGCTCGCGCGGAGAAGGAGAAGTGAGGATTCGTCGCGCTTCTTTTCGGTGGCCCATTCTTCCGGTGAGACGCGGGGAGATTTTTCGCTGTCGGAAGAATTCTTGACGTATTCGATGACGCGGGAAGAGTAGTTGAGGGCGCGATGGAGGGCAGCGTCGTCACCGGTTTTTTCGAGGAGTTGGATGGCGAGAAGAGTGATGGACATGTCTTCCGGGGTGAGAGAGACGATGCGTTCGGCGTAGGATGCGGCTTTGGGAGTATCGCGGAGTTGGAGACAGGCTTCGACGAGAGCGCGGAAGATTTGCGGGCGTTCGGGGGCTTGCGGATATTTTTGAAGATAGATTTCGAGATTGCGGACGAGAGCGGCGCGGTCGTTGCCGGCGGATTCGATAGTTTGTTGGAGTTCGTCGGAGGGGGAGAGTTGTTTGGGGGCGGATTGGGCGGTGGATTTTTTGGATATGGGTGGAGTTTGGGCGAGGAGAGGCGAGGCGAGAAGCACGAGGAGAACGGCGGCACGCGATGAGCACATGAGGGGATTCTATACGAAGGGCGAGGGAGTTTTAACACAGAGGGCACAGAGGGCGGAGCACGGAGGTCACAGAGAAGAGAAAGCGAGTCGAGAACGGGCGTCGGTCTGAGTGACGAAAAAGTGGCGAGGCGGGAAGCAAGAGTAGAACGGAGTTTTAACACAGAGGGCACAGAGGGCGGAGCACAGAGGTCACAGAGAAGAGAAAACGGGTCGAGAACAGGCGTCGGTCTGAGTAACGACAGAGTTGCGAAATCCTATCGAGTTGGATGCGGTGTTTCAGTCTTGCCGAGTGGGTCGAGTGGGGCAAGTTCGCGCGGTCGCCTAGCGAAGAGGGCACGATATATCGTGCCCCTACCGCAGAACCGCTGGGCGTTCAGTCAGGATCGATCGAAGAGAGGTCTCTCCGCTCCGTCGCCCGGCGTGCCAAAAGCGCACGCACCCCTCGGCTCCCCTCGGGGCAAGCGAAAATGCCGGGCGACTCCGGTCGAGATGACAGAAAAAGAAGAGACCGTGCGGGTGGGCGATTGTGCCAAGCATTTCCGGGGCTGAAGCCCCTGGGCTACACAGTCGTTGCCGAGTGGCCGACTGGAGGCCGTTTGCTTCGCCGCCTCCCGAAGAAGGCACGATATGTCGTGCCCTGCTGAAGAGCGAACGAAGTTGTGATCGACCGAAGAGAGATTTCTCCGCTGCGTGGGCCGGCGTGCCAACACCGCACGCAAGAAAATGCCGGCCCACTCCGGTCGAAATGACAGTGCTTTGCTGGATGCGGTGGGGAGGGGATTAAGAGGTGGGTTGGACGCGGATGCCGCCGGAGACGGTGCGGACTTCGACGCGGCCGCCGGGTGTGCCGACATGGGCGCGAAGAGAATGCTTGTCCTGGTCTTCGATGACAATGGGAAGATCGGCGCGAATTTCTCCGGAGACGGCTTCGGCGGAGAGATGGAAACCGGCGTCTTTTGGAACGGAGACTTCGACGCTGCCCGAAGCGGTCTTGAGATGCCAGTAAGAGTTGCCGGAGGGATTGCCGGCGACTTTAATTCCGCCGGAAGCGCTGCTGGCTTTTACGTCGTTGTTGGCGCCAACCACTGTGACGGAGCCGCTGGCGGTTTCGGCTTCGACGCGGCCGCCGGGAGAGGTGATATTGAGAGAACCAGAAAGAGAGTGAGCGCGCAGATCACCCTTAATGGAATTGACATCGATGCTCCCGCTTGCGGCGGTGATGCGTGCGTCGTCGCCAAGATTGCCGGCGTGAATGGAGCCGCTGGCGGACCTGATGGTGACGGAGCGGTCGATGCCGTCAACGCGAACGCTGCCGGAGGCAGAATCGAGATTAACGGGCCCGCGGACGTTCTGAATTTCCTGGGAGCCGCTTGCGGCGGAAACGCTGAGTTCGGTTTCACGCGGGACTTCAATGGTGTAGGCGATGGAAGTGTTGCGAAAACCGTTCATGGATTTCCCGATGCGAATGATGCCTGCGTGTTGTTCGATAGGCGGCGAACTGATGACTTTTTGCAATTCGTCCTTGGCGCTGCCAAGGAAAGAGCCAGCGCTTACATCGCCGTGAATGTGGACTCTGTTGTCGGCGGTGCCCTTGATGCGCACGGCGCCGGAGGCGGTGGCGAGTTCGAGGCGAAGAGGGCCGGAGACGTCGAGAGTGCGGTCGAACGTGCCGTGTTCGGTGGGACCGAAGCCGCAGGCGGCGAGCGAGGCCGACGCGGCGAGAAGAGCCGATAAGTAAAGGGTGCGAGCGGTCATCCGTCCTCCAGCCAAAGGATACGCGGTGGGGTGCCATGGGTAGATACGGAAATTGGGAGGGGAATGTTCCGAGGGAGCGGGGCGGATACCGACACTGGGAAAAGCCGCTGGGTCGGGTTGATTCATACGCCTGGGCGAAACGGCCGGCTTCAGAAAGCCGGCCCTACAACTTCAAGCCCTACAACTGAGGTCGCGGTGACTGGCCGAAGAACGCACGCTGAAGCGTACGCTACAGGGCGGCGTTGAGGGAGCCTTGGCGGTAGCCTTCGAGGTCGAGGGAAACGTAGAGGAAGCCGGCGGATTTGAGGCGGGCGTTGATGGCGGCGGCCATTTCGGGAGTGAGGGCGCGAGGGAGTTCGTCGGGAGCGATTTCGACGCGAGCGAGTTTGTCGTGAAGACGGACGCGGAATTGCCGGAAGCCGAGGTCGCGGAGGGCGGCTTCGGCGCGGTCGATTAGGGCGAGGCGCTCGGGGGTGACTTCGGTGCCGTAGGGAAGGCGAGAAGCGAGACAGGCGGAGGCGGGGCGGTCCCACGTGGGGAGATTGGCGCGGCGAGAGAGTTCGCGGATTTCGGATTTGCGGAGGCGGACGTCGAGGAGCGGCGCGAGAACGTGATGCTCGGCGGCGGCTTTGTGGCCGGGACGGAAGTCGAGGGTGTCATCGGCATTGACGCCGTAGGCGATGGCGGAAAAGTTTTGTGCGACGGCGAGTTCATCGAGAACGCGGAAGAGTTCGTCCTTGCAGAAGTAGCAACGGTCGCCGGCGTTGGCGCGGTAAGAGGCATTGTCCATTTCGTGGGTTTCGACGAACTGGTGGCGGATGGAAAATTGTTGGAGGAAGGAAGTGAGTTGGTCGCGGTCGTAGGCGGAGTACGAGGGAGAAATTGCGGTGACGGAAAGAGCACGATTGGCGAGAGATTGGTGAGCGGCCCAGGCAAGGTAGGCGGAATCGGCGCCGCCGGAGAGCGCGACGATGAGGGAGGGGAGTTTGGCGAGATTGGAGAGGAGTTGGGACTGCTTTTCGTCGAGGGAGGGCGACGAAGAGTCGTCGAGACGGATTTGAATGACGGAACTCATTGTTGAGAAAAGTATAGCGCAGTGGAGGGCGAGTTAAACGAGACCTCCCGGATTTTTCGAAGTGGGTGCGGAAGGAGGTGTTCTTGCTCGGTTGTTTGCCCGCGTGGAGGTTGAGGTCCTTTGCGGCAGGAGCCGGAATCTGCGATCGCGCATTCCTTCGGCTTCGCTCAGGGCAGGCTTTCGTGGATGCGCTCAGGATGACAAGCTTTTTGGGATTAGACCCGCCGCGAAGAGGGCACGATCCCTCGGCTGTGCTCGGGACAAGCAAAAAGCGGCGCCACTTCGGTGGGATGACAGATTTTTATTTGATTGCGGGGGCGGCAGCGTTGCTACGGAGCGAGCAAGCCGAGTGGCTTGACCGCGTCTGAGTATCGGTCACCTAGCGAAGAGGGCACGATATATCGTGCCCCTACTGACATTTTTGAAGATTATTTGAAGTCGAGGAGGACGTCGACGGTGCCTTTGGTGGGGTCGGTGCGGAGCCAGTGGCCGACGTTGTCGTAGTGGACGGGGAGATCGCCGAAGATTTGCGCGGGTTTGTTTTGCAGGCGCGAGAGATAAGTTTCGAATTTGGATTTGTCGAAGAGTTGGTTGGGCTGGACGGGAAAAGTTTCGAGAACTTTGCGTTCGGCGGCGACGGAGAGGCCGGTGAGAACGAAGCTGGCCATTTTGAATTGCGCGCCTTCGGTGATGCGCGTTTTGTAGGAGACGGTGTGGGTGGCATCGTCGAAAGATTCGGCGTGCTCGACCTTTGCGTCGAGGTAGCCGCGGCGGCCGTATTCTTCCTGGACGCGGTCCCATCCAGCGAAGATTTTTTCTCCGTCGGCGAGGTCGGCGGGTTTCACAGCGAACAGGGTGTTGAGATCTTCGGTGGAGAGAACTGAATTGCCGGACCATTGCACGCCGGAGAAATGGTAGACAGAGCCAGCGTCGACTGGAATGTAGACGGGAATTCTGTCGGGGAGCTTTTCGGTGGGCGCGCCGGTGAGACGAACTTGTGGAGGACCGAGCTTGACGCGGAGAAATCCTTTGTTGAGGTAACCCGGGCGAACTTGTTCGGTGAGGAAAATATCAATCGCAAGACGGGAGTAAGGTCTGCCGCGCAGCTCGCCGAGGTGTGCCTGGACGGCGCGGTCGGAATCAAGAGCGGGATCGCCAAATTCGATGGAAGAGATTTGGAGCGCGGCGCCCTCGATAGAGAAAGACTGCACGTTGGCGTCGCCGATGGGATTTTGCATGACTTGATGCTCGACGGTGACGTCGAGTTTGTGCGAGGCGAGAAGGGACTTGATGGCGTCGGCGGCGGCATCCACGAGCGGGCCGGATTCGGGAAGCGTGCCGTCGTAGGCGGGATTTGTGGATTTGATGGCGGCGGCGAGTTCGGAATCGTCGAACCAGGGGATGTTGTCGAAGAACGCGGGGAGAAGAGAATTTTCTTCGACGTGGAAAATGACGGAGACCTGATCGCCGCGCGTGTGGAAATCGTACTTAACGTGAGTGAAGATGCCGGTGCGGATGAGTTTATCTGCACCGGCTTGAAGCGCGTCGCGGTCGACGGGAGAGTTTAGTTGTAGCTCGGTGAGGGCGATGATTTGAGGCTCGGTGAGTTTTTTGGCACCGTCGACGTGGATTTCGTGCAGAGTGGCGGAGGAGGGAGCTGGAGATTGGGCGGACGAAATGGCGGCGAAGAAACCGTAGACCAGGGCGGAATGCATGATGACGCGCGCGATCCGAGAGCGAAGAGGCATGGAGATATTCTAGCAAAAGGCGTGCGGTCGGGACTGGCGCGTAGGCCGGGATGACGGGATTTTATGACCGTGGTTCGAGATCGCGGCGAGCGCAACGGGACGGCAGGATCGTCGGAGCGCAGCCAAGAGTGGCTACGCTACCGTTATTCCACGGTGACGGATTTGGCGAGGTTGCGGGGTTGATCGACGTCACAGCCGCGGCGGACGGCGATGTGGTAGGAGAGAAGTTGGAGCGGGATGATCTCGAGGAGCGGGACGAGAAGTTCGGGAGCGGCAGGAAGCTCGATGACGTGATTGGCCGCGGATTTGGCGAGGTGGTCGCCGGCAGTGACAACGGCGATGACGATACCGTCGCGGGCGCGGACTTCCTGCATGTTTGAAACGGATTTTTCGTAAAGAGTGACGGAAGCGGGGTCGGAATCGTCGCGTGTGGCGAGAACGACGACGGGAAGATTCTCGTCGATGAGGGCGTTGGGGCCGTGCTTCATTTCGCCAGCGGGATAGCCTTCGGCGTGGATGTAGGAAATTTCCTTGAGCTTGAGCGCGCCTTCGAGGGCGATGGGGTAGTGAATGCCACGGCCGAGATAGAGGAAATCGGTGCAGCGAAAAAATTGGCGGGCGAGGTTTTCGTAGAAGCCGGATTCTTCGGCCTGGAGGATGGTTTCCATTTTGTGCGGGATGCGGGTGAATTCCTGGAGGAGCGCTTTTGCAGCGTCTCCGGAAAGCGCGCCGCGGACTTCTCCAAGATGCATGGCGAGGAGGAGCAGCGCGGTGAGTTGCGACGTAAAAGCTTTGGTGGAGGCGACGCCGATTTCGGGCCCGGCGTGCGTGATGATAGAGCCGACGGCTTCGCGCGTGATCATGGAGCCCATGACGTTGCAGATGGCAATCGTGGGCGAACCTTTTTGTTTTGCTTCGCGCTGGGCGGCGATAGTGTCCGCGGTTTCGCCGGACTGGCTGATGCAGACGGTGAGAGTTTTAGCGTCGAGGATGGGATCGCGGTAGCGGAATTCGCTGCCGTAATCCACTTCGACGGGAAGGCGCGCGAGGCGCTCGATCATGAATTTTCCGGCGAGGCCGGCATGCCAGCTTGTGCCGCAGGCGACGATGCGGACGCGGTCGAACGCGCGGAATTGCGCGTCGGTGAGGCCGAGTTCGCCGAGGTAGGTTTTGCCGGTGTCGCGAGAAATGCTGCCGAGCAAAGTGTCACGGACGGCGCGCGGCTGTTCGAAGATTTCCTTCTGCATGAAATGCTTGTAGCCGCCCTTTTCCGCCATGATGGGATCCCAGGCGACGTGGTGCGGCTTGCGCTCGACGGGCTTTCCATTGTGGTCCATCACGTGGACGCCGGACTTGGTGAGCACGGCAATGTCGCCGTCATTCAGAAAAAAAATGTTACGTGTGTGTTCGAGCAACGCAGGAATATCGCTAGCGACAAAAAATTCGTTTTCGCCGAGGCCGATTACCGCGGGCGGTCCCATGCGCGCGGCGACGATTTTGTGCGGGTCGCGCGCGGACATGAAAACGAGCGCGTAAATGCCGCGCAACTGATTCAGCGATTTACGGACGGCTTCTTCGAGAGGCACGCCGCCTTTGGCGTTTTTCTCGACGAGGTGAGCAACGATTTCGGTGTCGGTTTCAGTGACGAATTTATGGCCTTCGCGCTGGAGCTGTTCTTTCAGCTCGAGATAGTTTTCGATAATACCGTTGTGAACGACGACGATTTCGCCGGAGCAATCGCGATGAGGGTGGGCATTTTCTTCGGTGGGACGGCCATGCGTGGCCCAGCGCGTGTGGCCGATGCCGTAGGTGCCTTCCAGAGGATTCTTGCGGATGACTTCTTCGAGATTGCGGAGTTTTCCAGACGCGCGGCGGAGGTCAAGCTTTCCGTCGGCGCCTACGACAGCGATGCCGGCGGAATCGTAGCCGCGATATTCGAGCTTTCGCAGACCCTCAATGACGACGGAGACAATCTTTTTCGGGCCGATGTAGCCCACGATACCGCACATTTATTGCGCTCCTAAAGTGAGAGAGAGCGTAACACGAGGCCGCGAACACGGGGCAAATCGAAATGAATGATGTCACGAATCGTGACTGTGATAGCTGGTGTGACGATGCTCACATCACAAAGAATAAACCGAGGTGCTCTGCGCCACACTACGGGCTTTACTCTACGATTTCGAAACGGAATTCTTCGATGACGGGATTGGTGAGGACTTCCTTGGAGATGCGCTCAGTTTGCGACTGAGCGTCCTCACGGGTGAGGCCGTCGAGATTGAGGACGAAGAATTTGCCCTGGCGGACGTCTTTGACGGAGTTGTAGCCGAGGCCGGAGAGGGCGTGTTGGATGGTTTGACCTTGCGGATCGAGAACGGTGCGCTTTGGCATGACCCAAACGTGTGCTTTCATGAGGCGATTATAGCAAAACGGCCGGCTTCAGAAAGCCGGCCCTACAACACCCTCCACGCGAAGGCGTGGGTGAAGCTCGCCTGAAGGAGGGAGGTGAGTTCGGATTCGGAGAGGCCCATGCGGTGGGCGTTGCGGTACTCGGTGGCGAGGTCGGTGTGGAACATGGTGGGGTCGTCGGTGGAAAGTGTGACGGGGATGCCGTGGCGGAGGAGTTGGGGGAGCGGGTGAGACTTGATTGAGGCGGCGGACTGAGAGAGTTGGCGCGCGAGAGCGCCGGTAAGGATGTTGCTACCTGGGCAGATTTCGAGAGGGATGCGACGGTCGGCGAGGAGGTCCATGAGGGACGGATCGTGGATGGCAGCGATGCCGTGACCGATGCGTTCGACGCCGAGGAGTTCGACGGCTTCGCGAATTTTTTCAGGACCGCCAATTTCGCCGGCGTGCATGAGGCGATGAAGGCCCAGCGCGGCAGCGGACTCGTAGACCGAACGAAACGCGACGGTTGGAATGCTCAGCTCGTCGCCACCGATTCCGAAGGCAACGATTTTTTTTGAGGCAGCGTTGCGAGCGGCGTTGACGACTTGTTGCGCGGCGTCGGGGCCGAATTGGCGGACAGCGTCGAAGATCCAGAAAAGTTTGAGGCCGCGGGCTTCGAACGGTTCGGCGGCGCGAAGGATAGCTTCGAAATTTCTTTCGGGACGCTGATTGCGGAGAAGCATTACGCCGACAGAGAGGGTGACTTCCGCGTAGACAACGTTTTGCAGGAGGAGTTGTTCGGCGAGGTCCTGGACGATGAGCGCATAGTCTTCGGGATTGCGGAGAAAGGAAGTGACCCATTTAAAGGTGTCGAGAAAGCCGAGGAAGTCCGTGTACGAGTAGCGGCGGCGAACTTCGCCTTCGGTGATGCGAAGGCCATGGCGGGCGGTGAGTTCGGAGACGATTGGGGGACGAATGCTGCCTTCGAGATGAAGATGAAGTTCTGCTTTAGGTAGAGAAAGAAGGTGCTCCGGAAAAGGGCTGTCTGGCATACGAGCGAACTTAGCGAGGGAGCTGAGGCTGGCCGGCGTTTTTCCAGGCGGTAAGCCAGAAGGAACCGACGTCGGTGGAGGCATCGGAGAGTTGGCGAATCAGGATTGCGGCGGCCTGATTGTAGAAGCGATCGTAGTATTCGTCGGTGTAAGAGTTGAGGCCGCGGCGCGAATTGCGGTCAGCGAAAAGAATAGTTTCGAGCCAACTGTGGGAACGAAGGCAGGCTTCGAAGGCATAGTCGGTTGGATCGGAAATGAACATGGCGTCGTTGGGACGCATGGGAAAGAAGGAGCTATAGCGATCGATGAGGGTAGTGCCGAAGCGGTCGTTGACGCCGAGCTGGCCGGTGAGTTTGCCATCGTTGTTGTCTGTGGTGTTGAAGGGGTCGTGCGCAGCGGCGACGTAGTTCGCAAGGATGGCGGCGTAGAGGCGCGCTTCGTCCCATTTTCCGCCACGCATCGCATTGGTGAGTTTTTCGCTGTAGACGCCGATTTGCCAGGGGAGCAAGCCGTTGGCTTCCAGTTTTGCGCGGCCGAATTTCAAGACCGCGGCTTTGTATTCGCGCGGCAGCGCTTCGAACGGGAAGCGACCGTATTTTTCTAGGACGAGATATTGGGTGCGGCGCTCCGTAGGAGTCTTGACGGCGGAAGCGAGCGGGTCGTTAACGTGCTGGAGGAGAAAGCCGCGGCTGCCTTCGAAAAAGGGGCGGACGTCTTGCGGAAGAGTCTCGATGGCACGGTTGACGATGAGTTTATTGGCGTTGTCGCCCCAAGCGCGAGATTGAGAAGGAAGAAAGAGCGCGAGCAGGACTGCTGCAGCGTGCAGAACGCCAAGCGAACGAAACCAGGAGACATATACGGCGCGGAAGAGCACGCGATACCCTCGCACTATTTGGCCGGAGGCGGATTGAGCGTACTGCGCTTCCGGCTGTAAAAGAAATAGATTACAAGTCCGATGAGCAACCAACCAAGGAATCGGAGCCAATTCATAATAGGCAGGCCTGCCATCAGGAGCAAGCAGGTAAGGATGGTGAGGATAGGCGCGAGCGGTCCGCCGGGTGCGCGGAAGGCGCGGTGACGGTTTGGTTCGCGGTAGCGAAGGATGAGGACGCCAGCCGCGACGAGCGCGAATGCGAAAAGCGTACCAATGTTGGCGAGGTCGCCGAGCGTGCCGATATCGAGAAGTCCGGCGGGGACGCCGACGACGAATCCCGCGACCCAAGTGGAGAAATCCGGCGTCAGATAGGTGCGGTGAACACGGCTGAAAATTTTGGGAAAAAGGCCGTCACGCGACATAGCGAACCAGACGCGCGCCTGGCCGATCTGGAAGACCAGAAGCGACGAGATCATGCCCATGAGCGCGCCGATGAGTACGATGAGGCGCAGATTGGAGATATGGAGCTTCTTGAGCGTGTTGACGACAGGAGCGGCGTCGTCGAGAAGAGTTTCCCATTTGACGAGGCCGGTGAGAACGACCACGACACCGATGTAGAGAAGAGTGCAGATAACGAGTGTGGCGATGATGCCGCGTGGCAAATCGCGCTGGGGATTTTTACATTCCTCGGCGGCGGTGGAAACGGAATCGAAACCGATATAAGTGAAAAAGACGATGGAGCCACCGGTGAGAATGCCGGGCCAGCCGTTGGGCGCGAAGGGATGCCAGTTTGAAGTGTGAATAAATCTTGACGCGAACGTGACAAAGGCGAGGATAGCGATGATTTTGACCATCACCATGAGGTTGTTAGTGTTGGCGGATTCTTTTATGCCGCGGACGAGAATTACGGTGAGCAACATGACGATGATGAAGGCGGGCCAGTTGAAGCCGAAGTGCCAGCCTGGGCCGTAGATCATGTTGCCTTGCAGATCGGGAAGGCCGCTGGGGAGATAGGCGGGCGAGATCCATTTGGGGTCGGGATGCAAGCCGAACCAGTCGAGGAGGTCGACCAGGTGCGCGGAAAAACCGACGCTGACGGCCATGTTGCTGACCGCGTATTCCAGGATTAAATCCCAGCCGATGATCCAGGCGATGATTTCACCCATAGTGGCGTAGGTGTATGTATACGCGCTGCCGGCGATGGGAATCATGGCGGCGAGTTCGGCGTAGCAAACGGAAGCAAAGCCGCAGGCAATGGCGACGAGGACGAATGAGAGGGCAATGGCAGGTCCGGCGCCGGGGCGGCCGAAGGATGCGTTGTGGTGCATCAGGTATTGCAGCAATGGAGCATTCAGAATCGAAGACGTCTGGAATTTCTGGCCGGCGATCGCGGTGCCGACGATGGTGAAAATGCCGGAGCCGATGACGGCGCCGATGCCGAGAGACGTAAGGCTTAGCCAGCCGAGGGATTTTTTGAGGCGGAGTTCGGCGCTTTCACAATCGGAAATGAGTTGGTCGATATTCTTGCGGCGAAACAGGGATGAAGGCACTCAGAGTCTCCGAGCGCATCCGGGCAACGCGAAATTT
>Ga0137403_10008144_pt1 | contig 11747 bp, 10 predicted proteins | sample CZOMad2_1_16fung_FD_122057 | JGI IMG/M metagenome (GOLD analysis project Ga0137403, IMG submission 122057) | Vadose zone soil fungal communities from Angelo Coast Range Reserve, California, USA - CZOMad2_1_16fungal (Hybrid Assembly) | ecosystem: Environmental > Terrestrial > Soil > Vadose zone...
ATGCAACTCGGAATGATCGGGCTGGGAAGAATGGGAGCCAACATGGTGCGCCGGCTGCAACGAGCCGGACACCAGTGTGTAGCCTTCGACCGAAGTGCAGAGTCGGTAAAGGAAGTCGCCCGCGACGGCGCGACGGCCGCCACTTCACTGGATGACCTGGTGAAGAAGCTACAAACGCCGCGCGCCGTCTGGCTGATGGTACCGGCCGCCGTGGTGGACGCCACGCTGAAGGAACTGGCGGGAAAGCTCGAACCGGGCGACATCGTGATCGACGGCGGCAACTCGTACTACATCGATGACATCCGCCGCGCGAAAGAACTCGACGCGAAATCGTTGCACTACGTCGATGTAGGGACGAGCGGTGGTGTCTGGGGTCTCGAACGTGGCTATTGCCAGATGATCGGCGGCGAAAAGCAAATCGTCGAGCATCTCGATCCAATCTTCAAATCTCTTGCGCCGGGGCGCGGTGATATTTCGCGCACACCGGGCCGAGAGAAAGTCACGGGAACCGCGGAAGAGGGCTACCTGCATTGCGGCCCTTCGGGTGCCGGGCACTTCGTGAAGATGGTTCACAACGGCATCGAGTACGCCTTGATGGCCGCCTATGCGGAGGGACTCAACATCCTCAAGCACGCCAACGCGGGAAGCGGAACTCGCGAAGTCGATGCAGAGACAACGCCGCTCCGGAATCCGGAGAACTATCGGTACGACTTTCCTCTCGCCGACGTGACTGAAGTGTGGCGGAGAGGCAGCGTCGTGGCCAGTTGGCTGCTCGATTTGACCGCCATTTCTTTGCTGGAACAGCCGTCGCTCGAAAAATTCTCGGGGAGAGTATCGGATTCCGGCGAAGGACGCTGGACCATCCTTGCGGCCATCGAATCCACAGCGCCGGCACCCGTCCTCACGGCGTCACTCTTTCAGCGCTTTGTCTCTCGCGGCGAAGACGATTTTGCAGACAAGCTCCTGTCCGCCATGCGGTTTCAATTTGGCGGGCACATCGAGAAAGCCGCGACCGCCAAGTAACGGAGCAAATGGCAAATCCAATACGGATCGGATGAATATGACTGAAACTTTGCACGAACAAGGACAACAGCCAAGCCCCTGCGTTATGGTGATTTTCGGCGCCAGCGGCGATCTGACAAAACGCAAGCTGATTCCGGCGCTGTGCAATTTGGCTAAAGGCCGACTCCTCTCTCCCCAGTTCGCAGTGATTGGCTTCTCCTTCGATTCCCTGACAACGGAAGCCTTCCGAGCGCAGCTCAGCAAGGACATCAAAGAGTTCGCGCCCGAGCCCGTCGATAGCAAGCTCTGGGATTGGTTCCTGGAGCGGATCTACTACGTCCAGGGCGATTTCCAGGATTCCGCCGCTTACGAAAAGCTAAAACTGCAGATGGCAGCAGTGGAAAAAACTCACGCCACGCAAGGGAATCGCTTCTTCTACCTGGCCGTGTCTCCCAAGTTCTTCGCCCCTGTGGCGAAGCAATTGGGCCAAGCCGGGCTCACGCAGGAGGTCGAGGGCATGTGGACCAGGGTCATTGTGGAGAAGCCGTTCGGAAGAGACCTCGATTCCGCGAAAGAACTAAACCGCGAGCTCAAGAAAATTCTGGATGAACAACAGATCTATCGGATCGATCACTACCTGGGCAAGGAGACCGTGCAGAACCTCATGGTCTTCCGGTTCGCGAATGCCATCGCGGAGCCGTTGTGGAACCGCAACTTCATCGACAGCGTGCAGATTACAGCCGCCGAAACGGTTGGAGTCGAACAGCGGGGCGGTTTCTATGAGACCGCTGGTGCTTTGCGCGACATGGTTCCCAACCATCTCTTTCAGCTGCTTTCTCTGACAGCCATGGAGCCGCCCATCTCGTTCGATGCCGACGCGGTGCGAGACAAGCAGGCCGAAATCCTGCACGCCGTTCAGGTTCCCAATCCAGAGGACGTAGACAGTACAGCGGTCCGTGGACAGTACGGCGACAGTGTTGCGGAAGGGGAGCGATTGCTGGGTTACCGCAACGAACCCAAGGTCTCTCCTACATCCAACACCGAGACCTATGTTGCCTTGAAGCTACAGATCGACAACTGGCGCTGGGCCGGCGTGCCGTTCTATTTGCGAACTGGGAAGCGCCTGCCACGTCGCACCACGGAGATTGCCATTCAGTTCCGGCGTTCTCCCTTCGTACTGTTTCGGAAGACCAAGATCGCCGATCTGCAAACCAATCGCCTCGTCATTCACATTCAACCGGACGAAGGCATTTCCTTGCGCTTCGGCGCCAAGGTGCCGGGGCCGGTTATGCAGCTCGGCTTGGTGAATATGGAGTTTGACTACGCGCGGGACTTCGGCCGTTCGCACAGCACGGGATATGAGCGTCTTTTGTATGACTGCATGATCGGGGACGCCACCTTATTCCAGCGGGCGGACATGGTCGAGGCCGGTTGGAGGGTGATTCAGCCTGTTCTAGACGCCTGGAAGGCAACACCAGCCGCACGATTTCCCAACTACGCCGCAAACACCTGGGGGCCCGCAGAAGCCGACGAATTGCTGGCCCGCGATGGCCGGACATGGCGAACGATCGGAGAAGAGCACACCCCGTCCGCGCCTAGTGAGCTTCCGGAAACCCTGGCGCGGGCGACCGCGGGAGTGAAGTAGACCATGACGACCAATCAAGAGGTCAGGATCTTGGCGGATGCCAATAGCATCGCGCAAACGGCCGCAGCGGAATTTCTTCAGGCAGCACGCGAGAGCATCAGCGAAAAGGATTCGTTTAGCGTCGCGCTCGCCGGGGGTTCTACACCGAAAACACTGTACGGCTTACTCGCCAGCAACCCGCTGCTGCAGGCAAAAGTACCGTGGAGCAAGATCCAGTTTTTCTTTGGCGATGAACGGCACGTACCTCCCGACCACGCGGAGAGCAACTTTCGCATGGCCAAGGAAGCGATGTTCGCCAAAGCCCCAATTGATCCGAAGCAGGTGCATCGCATCAAGGCTGAGAAGCGAAATGCCGCCGAAGCTGCAGTGGAATACGAAGACGATTTGCGCGCGAGCTTCGGATTGGCTGCAGACCGGTTGCCGCGTTTCGATCTTGTGCTCCTCGGCATGGGCCCGGAGGGGCACACCGCTTCTCTCTTTCCCGGGACAAAAGCATTGAACGAGGACCACCGGCTGGTCGTCAGCAACTGGGTGGGCAAACTCTACACAGATCGCATCACCCTCACGCCGCCGGTCTTGAACAATGCGGCGCGGGTCATCTTCATGGTGCACGGCGAGGAAAAGGCGCCTGCGCTAAAGGCGGTGCTCGAAGGACCATACGAACCCGAGCAACTTCCTGCACAAATCATCCGGCCGAAACAGGGCAAAGTGTTGTGGCTCGTGGATCCATCCGCGGCCAGCATGCTCGTTCCGCAAGCGAAGGGAGCAGTTTAGGAGAAAACCATGGCTACCAGTGCGCGCACTACTCTTGAAACCCGCTTGGGTGCGAAAGCCCAGGCCTTACTCGAATTTCATTCGCCCAAAATTCCCAAGGAGCGGCTGCACCTTCCCGGCCCCGATTTTATCGACCGCGTTTGGGCCGGGTCCGATCGGAACATTCGTGTTCTGACCAATCTGCAGCGGATCTATGAACACGGGCGTCTCGGTAAGACGGGCTATCTCTCGATACTTCCCGTCGACCAGGGTATTGAGCACTCCGCGGGGGCAAGCTTCGCAAAAAACCCTGATTACTTCGACGCGGAAAACATCGTAAAGCTGGCCATCGAAGGTGGATGCAACGCTGTAGCTTCAACGTGTGGCGTCCTCGGTGCGGTGGCACGCAAGTACGCGCATAAAATCCCCTTTATCATGAAACTGAATCACAACGAATTACTGACCTACCCCAATAAGTTCGACCAAGTGTTTTTCTCGACGGTGAAAGTAGCGTATGACATGGGCGCAGCTGCAGTCGGAGCGACCATCTACTTCGGCTCAGACCAAAGCGACCGCCAAATTGTCGAGGTCAGCAGGGCCTTCGCGCACGCGCATGAGCTGGGCATGGGCACGATTCTGTGGTGCTACATGCGCAACAGCGCATTCAAGAAGGACAAAGACTACCACCTCTCGGCCGATCTGACCGGCCAGGCTAATCACCTAGGTGTCACCATCGAGGCCGACATCATCAAACAAAAGCTTGCGGAGAACAATGGCGGCTATCAGGCCCTCAACATGGGCGATTCCAGCTACGGCAAGTTCGACAAGCGCATTTACACCGACCTTGCCAGCGATCACCCCATCGACCTTTGCCGCTACCAGGTCGCGAACTGCTTCATGGGGCGGGCGGGGATGATCAACAGCGGCGGAGCTTCCGGTGCGAATGATTTTGAGGAAGCTGTCGTTACGGCGGTGATCAACAAACGGGCGGGTGGCACCGGGCTAATCTCGGGTCGCAAAGCATTTCAACGGCCGCTAGAGGAAGGGATTCAGTTGCTGAATACAGTTCAGGACGTTTATTTGAGTCCTGAAGTCACGATCGCCTGAGGAGTTAAGCAGTACACGAAAGTTTAGAGAGGGTTCCTTTCCACAGGAGAGAACCGTTAGGAGGAGTGTTGCAAAATCGGCTGAAGGGGAAAGTAGCCGTCGTAACCGGCGGCGACCAAGGGATTGGCCGCGCTATCGCGGAGCGCCTCGCATGCGAGGGCGCGGATGTGGCGATCTGCTATCGCAAGAATAAGCAGGGCGCGGATGAAGTGGTGGAGCGAATCACGTCTGCGACAAAGCGCCGCGCCGCAGCCTTTCAAGCGGATATCGGCAAGATTTCCGATGGCCAACAATTCATCGAGGAGGCTGTCAGGAGTCTCGGCAAGATCGATATCCTGGTCAATAACGCAGGTCTGGAGAAACGCGCGGATTTCTGGGACGTGACGGAAGCGGATTTCGACGCCGTTCTCAACGTCAACCTCAAAGGGATGTTCTTTGTAACGCAGGCCCTAGTGCGTCATCTCCGGCAAACAAATCGCCCCGGGAAAATCATCAACATAAGCTCCGTGCACGAGGAACTCCCATTCCCGCATTTTGCCTCCTATTGCGCGAGCAAAGGCGGAATCAAGATGCTGACGCGAAACCTCGCCATCGAACTGGCCCCGAACAAGATCACCATCAACTCGATAGCACCCGGTGCGATTGAAACGCCGATCAACACGAAACTCTTGAATGATCCGGTGAAGCTAAAAGAGTTGCTCGAAAATATTCCGCTAGGCAGGCTCGGTAAACCAGAAGACGTAGCGGGCATAGCCAGCTTCTTAGCGTCCGACGAATCCGACTACATCACGGGGTCAACCTTCTTCGTAGACGGCGGCCTATTGTGGAACTACCAAGAGCAGTAATCGCCCGCGACGTATTCGTCACGGCTGGTTTTCGTTTCGATTGCAGTAAGGAGTAGAAATAAAGTGCTGGCGATACGGTGGTTCCGTGCGGACCGGGCTTCGGCTCGGCGATCAGCGAACGAAATACTAAGAGCGAGGTTAAACATGGCATCAAAAAATGGTAAAGCGAACCAGCCAATCAAGATGGTAATCGCAGACGTCGACGGAACGCTCGTTACGCAAGAAAAGGTCCTGACGAAGCGTGCGGCCGAAGCGGTCCAGCGCCTCCACGAAGCCGGAATCCAGTTCAGCATTACCAGCGGACGTCCGCCCCGCGGCATGGCCATGCTGATCGATGCACTGAAACTCACGCAACCTCTCGCCGCCTTCAATGGCGGAGTGTTGATCAAGCCTGATCTTAAGACGGTCGTTGATCAAAAATTTCTGCCGACCGGCGTGCCGGAGAAGGTAATCGAGGCTATCGAGAGTCATGGCCTCGATGTTTGGCTCTACACGGACACCGAATGGTTCGTGCGCGACCCCAATGCGCCTCACGTCGCGCGCGAGCAGTGGACCGTAAAATTTCCTCCGACCGTGGTCAAAACGTTTGACGGACTCCTTGGCCGCGTGGCGAAAATCGTCGGCGTCAGTGACGACCTCGACCGCGTAGCCAAATGCGAAAAGGATGTCCAAGAAGCCGGCGGCACGCATATATCCGCCGCGCGCTCGCAACCGTACTACCTGGACGTGACACATCCGCAAGCGAATAAGGGTGAGGTGGTGCTCTCGATGTCGAGGCTGCTCAATATTCCGGCCGCTGGAATAGTGACCATGGGCGACATGCCGAACGACGTTCTGATGTTCAAGAAGAGCGGCGTGAGCATTGCCATGGGAAACGCAAGTCCCGAAGTGCAGGGCTCCGCCACGTACGTGACGTCCACAAATGAAGACGAAGGATTCGCCAACGCGATCGAAAAGTTCGTGTTGAACGCCCGGGCGGCGAAGGTTTGAAGAGGGCGGCAAGTTGTGGACGAGATGAAATGGGCCGTCGATACCATCTGAAGCATGTGTTCTCGCTTGGGGCACTGTTTGCCATGGTGGCGTTAACCTCTGCGGCACAGCAACCCGACGATCTCCAGAAACAAGTAGAGCAGCTCAAGCAGCAGTACGAGCAAACAACGCGCGAGATGCAGCAACGCATTTCCGCGTTGGAAAAACAAATCCAGGAGCAGAAAGCCAGCAGTGAAAGAGCGAAACAGGGGGCGGTTTCTTCGGTGGAGCTGGCTGCCGAGCAAGCAGCTCAAAAAGCGCTTCTGGGAGAGTCGGATCAAGTAGGGGCAAAGTTCCAGGGTCAAGTTCCTTCGGAACCCACATATGACCTTTTGAGAGAGGCAGACAAGAAAATCGGGAATTTGCAGGAGCAGCTCAAGGCCTTTGAGTTTCACGGCTATTTCCGATCAGGGTATGGCCTGAACAGCAAGGGCGGTTCACAGGTTGCCTTTCAAGCGCCTGGAGCAGATGCGAAGTATCGCCTGGGCAATGAAGCAGAAACCTACGGCGAATTCATTTTCGTCAATAATTGGCTCAACGCGGAGCACGCAACTGACAAAGCCTGGATGAAAACAGAAGTGATGATTCAGGCGAACACAGGGAACTATGCGAGCTTTGCAAATTTTGCGGGGAATACGGGAAACGATCAGTTCCGGCTACGCGAAGCGTTTGTGCGCGCCGGCAACATTCTGGACAGCCAGCCGGACGCGAAGTTCTGGGCCGGTGAACGCTACTATCGCCGCCAGCATATCGAGATCAATGACTTCTACCCTCTGGACATGAGCGGTTACGGGGCTGGCGTCGAGGATTGGAATCTCGGCATCGGCAAGATGTCGGTCGCGTATCTCGCGGGAGCGAGGCCCGACATCGTTACGCAGAATGGAAACTACGCGAAGAAGAATATCGACGTTCGGCTCTATGATCTCAAAGGGCCTTTTGGCCTTTACGCCGTTTGGTTTGATTTTGCGAACGCGAAAGGCGGTACCACGCCGAGCGGCACAGTCATTCCGACCGCGAACGGCTATGCTTTCGGGTTGCGCCACCAGCGGCTGGAATGGCACGGCGGCTACCATGCCTTTTCCATTCAATACGGAAAGGGCGCAGCGAGCAATTTCAGCACGTCGATCGATGACCCTGATCCCTTCATAAAGAGCTCCGAGAGACTGCTAATCGCGGAACACTTGCTCGTGCAACCCAACAACCGTTTCGCCATCATGCCGATTTTTATTTTCCAGCGAAAACGCGACGGCCTGCCGGGTCACGGCTTCAACGACTGGGCATCGTTCGGTGTGCGACCCGAGGTGTTTTTTACCAAGTATATTTCCCTGGCGTTTGAGAGCGGGTTTGACCACACCGAAGGTTTTGCGACGACGCAAAACGGGAACACACAATTCAGCGGCTGGCTGCGAAAGTTTACGATCGCACCGCAAATCGGTGCAGGCCGCCAATTCTTCAGCCGTCCGGTGCTGCGGTTGTTCGCGACCTACGCGAATTGGTCCAACGGATACCGAGGGTTCGTGGGCGGAATCCCATTCCAGGACAGAAGCAGCGGGCTTACTTTCGGAGTGCAGGCGGAAACGTGGTGGTAGGCAACCGCTTGCGGCAAACACGAGTCCGGGAAGCTCACTCGGTATTAGCAGCGATTCAATCTGCGGCTCTGAAAATCTTTCGTAATCTGAGGTGAATATGGCAACTCGAGAAATTGCTGCTAGTCCTAGTTCAGCGGAAGCTATTTCGGTTGCTTCGGCGAACCAAGATTACTCACGCCCTCTGGCTATCGTTACCACCCTGTTCTTCATGTGGGGATTTTTGACCTGCTTGAATGACATTCTGGTGCCGCATCTGAAGTCCATATTTGATCTGAGTTACACGCGAGTGATGCTGGTGCAGTTTGCATTTTTTTCGGCCTACTTCTTATTTTCCATCCCGTGGTCGAAGGTCGTGAACAGGATTGGTTACCAGAGAACGATGGTCGTGGGGTTATTGACCATGGCGGTTGGAGCATTTCTGTTCGTTCCTGCCGCATCGGTTGCTTCATACCCGCTGTTTCTCACGGCTCTCGTCGTTCTGGCTACGGGAATTACGGGCCTTCAGGTGTCGGCAAATCCCTACGTGGTGGTGCTGGGCAAACCGGAAACAGCATCGAGCCGGCTCGATTTGACGCAAGCGTTCAATTCGTTGGGTACTACTATCGCACCAAAACTCGGCGGGCTTCTGATCCTGGCCGCGGCGCCGATGGCGATGGAAGAGCTGCACCAACTGTCGCCGCATGCGCTGCACATGTATCGCGTGCAGGAGGCAGCCTCGGTGAAGATGCCATACACGGTGATCTGCGTTGCGCTGGTGTTGCTGGCGATTGCGATCAGCACCTTCAAATTGCCAAAGATCGAACACGCGGCGCATCGCCCGGGAGTTAACGATTCGATCTGGAAGCATCCCAACCTGATCTTGGGCGCGGTTGGGATTTTTGCCTATGTGGGTGCGGAGGTTTCTATCGGAAGTTTTCTCGTGAACTTTTTCGGCCTGCCGGAGGTTGCCGGCTTCTCCGCCAAGACCGCGGCCGGTTTCGTTTCCTTCTATTGGGCCGGCGCCATGATCGGGCGATTTCTGGGCGCGGGGCTTCTCCGGCGGATTAAGCCTGGAAACCTGCTGGGCTTGTGCGCGATCTGCGCCGCAACGCTGGTGAGTGCTTCCATGCTTCTGGGCGGCCACACGGCAATGTGGAGCATCCTGGCGGTGGGATTGTTCAATTCGATTATGTTTCCGACCATTTTCAGCTTAGGAGTGGCGGAACTCGGTCCGCTTACCGGGAATGGCTCCGGGGTGCTGACGATGGCTATTGTGGGAGGGGCCATCCTTCCGGTGATCCAGGGCGTAATTGCCGACCATGTTGGGATCCATCACGCATTCTTTCTACCAGTGCTCTGCTACCTTTATATATTGTTCTACGGGCTGAGGGGATCGCGGCCGAACAGCGCCCGGTACGCCAAAGCCTGAATGAGACAAGGAAGCTCCCCCAGACCCTGGATAATCATCAAAATAAAGGAGTTGATTGATAGAAACACGGACGGAGACGGCCGAAATTGGCAAGCCAGCTAGCGGGACGGGGTTACCGGTCCTGTTGCATTCGTCGCGGACTGCGGTATCGGCTCTCGTGTCGGTGTTAGTCGCGCGGCTGTTCCGCTTGCCCGAGGCGTACTGGGCGCCGATCACGACGCTAGTGATTACGCAGTCGTCGTTGGGCGCAGCGCTTACGGTTTCCTGGCAACGGTTTGTGGGGACAGCACTTGGAGCCGTAGTTGGCGCGATAGCGGCGAGCTATTTCGAGCCGCACGTTCTCGTATTCGCATTTAGCGTTTTCTTTCTGGGTTTGCTTTGTGCCCTGCTGCGATCGGATCAAGCCGCCTATCGGTTTGGAGGCATAACGCTGGCGATCGTGATGTTGGTGCCGCGTTCGGGTCCGCCATGGCAAATCGCGTTTCATCGGTTCGCCGAGGTGTCGATTGGAATTGGAGTGGCGCTCGCCTTGACCGTTGTGTGGCCAGAGAGAGTTCACACAGCAGCGGAAAGATGAAAAGATGAGTTCTTAGGGAATCCGGCACGCCCGAACGAGTTCCTAAGTTCGAGAGGAGTGAAAGCAATCCGATGACTGCCGAACCACGAGGTACTCCACCGCCAAGTCAGCCGCTGGATTTGCGGACAGTGATCGATGCGATTCCGGCACTGTTGGTATCAGCTCTGCCAGATGGGTGCGTCGAGTAATCAGGGCTGGCGGTAGTGTATGCGGGCCGCTCGTTGGACGAGTCGAAGGCTGTGATCCACCCCGGGCGACATTTCCAAGTTCGTGAAGGAATGGAACGCAGCGCGTGCGGCGGGCAAAGCCCTCCATAACGAAGGGGGCCCACTCGCAGCATCAGAGGCGACCATCACGGTCCTCCAGCCACAGACGAGAGATCTTGAACCCGGGTCTTTACGGCGGCGCGGGCGGTTTCGAGGAGTCGGCTGGCGCTTTCGCGAGGGTTGGCGTTATCGAAAATGGCGCTGCCTGCTACCAGGATTTCGGCGCCAGCGCGGATGATGTTCGCTATTGTGTCGTGGTGTACGCCGCCATCTACTTCGATACGAAAACTTAGTCGGCGAGATTCGCGGATCTTCGCTAGAAGCTTGATTTTCTCAAGGGATGCGCGGATGAAAGACTGGCCGCCAAAACCGGGATTCACGCTCATCACGAGAACATGATGAACTAGGGGAAGAACCTCGTCGAGGGTGTGGACTGGGGTGGCGGGGTTTATTACTACGCCGGGTTTGCATCCATGGGAGGCGATTAGACGGAGCGTGCGATCCAGATGAACACAGGCTTCTTGGTGGACGGAAATCCAATTGACGCCGGCCTCGGCGAAGGCGGGGATGAAATCGTCGGGCCGCTCGATCATCAGATGGCAGTCCAATGGGACGGTGACGACTTTGCGTAGAGAGGCGACTACTGGCGGACCGATGGTGAGATTGGGGACGAAGTGGCCGTCCATGATGTCAACGTGAAGAACCGTGGCGCCGCCGTCGATGGCGGCTTGCGCTTGCTCGCCGAGGCGGGCGAAGTCGGCGGAGAGAATTGACGGAGCGAGCTCGATCATCGGGAGTGCCTCATGTGAGGGAAGATAATTCGGCCACGGAGCTTCAGCTCGCAACTTGGGCGCGAGGTGGTTGTGATTGCGCCATTCGTTCGATCATACGTTTGCTGATCTTTTCTCCCCGGATAAGGCCTACGGGTCGAGGATCAGCTTTGCTCTTAACTACCGGCAACCAGGTAATAGCGTGATCGAGCATGGCGGCGGAAGCCACGAGAGCGGAGTCTTCGAGCGCTACGTAGATTGAATTCGGGATCAGAAGGTCGCTTAGCTTGAGATGGGTGATGTCGCCGCGCGTTTCCGCCGAAGTGACGGCAATGCGAGCGATAATTTGATAGAGGTCGCCACGGTCGAGAGTGCCCCATAGGCGCTGCTTTTCGTCAAGGACCAGGAGAGTGCCGGTGGGACTCTCATTTAGCGCGTTGATGGCGTCGGCGAAGGTAGTTTCTTTCGTGAGCAACTGGGCGGGAAGCGGATCGAGGAAAGAAGCGATCGACTCGCCTTCCAGCATAGCCTTGCTTATGGGCAAACGCCGCCAAAAATCACCGGAGCCGCGAGTGACGGCTCTTACGAGCAGGTCGCGAAACGGTGTGAAGGAACTCGCAATCTGCGAGAACAGAGCACTGCCGACTTGACGGAGACGGACCGCGGAGCGAGCGCGGATGCTCGTTTCGTGCGGGCGGTTTCCTAAGAGTGCGCCTTCGCCGAAGAAATCGCCCTGCCCCAAGACGGCGACAACTT
>Ga0137403_10008145_pt1 | contig 11746 bp, 5 predicted proteins | sample CZOMad2_1_16fung_FD_122057 | JGI IMG/M metagenome (GOLD analysis project Ga0137403, IMG submission 122057) | Vadose zone soil fungal communities from Angelo Coast Range Reserve, California, USA - CZOMad2_1_16fungal (Hybrid Assembly) | ecosystem: Environmental > Terrestrial > Soil > Vadose zone...
CTATGGCATGAAGTTAATGGCGTACACATTGATTAATCTGCGGGCGTTCTGTGGTATCTAAAACTTGCAACCAGTTAAATTTTATCTCCGCGGACATTCTTACATCACGCCAGAAATTTGTTGTCATTCGCTCTGCCTTTGCCCACCTGGCCCTAGGTGATCAATGCTTCCGTAAGCAGCGCGCGCTGAGCGATGAGCAGCGCCAGGACATCACTCGTGTGTATGATACCGCCGTGCGGCTGGTGCAGGGGAGTGGCATCTCACCCGACAACCCGCGCCGCCAGGAGATTGAAAGCTATGCCACCCAGCAGAAAGCCACATTGCAAAGTCGTCTAAATTACCTGGGCCTCTGGGACGCATTCGTGCCGGTCCAGCATTACTCTCAATTAGAGCAGGACGCTACTTCCCTCATCGATAAGGCCAAAGAAGCAGCGGGAGACTTTGCCAAATTCCTGCAAGATGCAGAAACTGAAGCTTTGCAGCAGATGGAGGTGAAGTTTCAACAAACCCAAGAGGAGAGCAATCTGGATATCCTTGACCTTCGGCAGCAAGATACCACCCTGAGCGTCGAGAAGATCGACGAACAGCTGAGTGCCATTGATGACCAACGAGATTCTCTCCTCCCTGGAATGGCTGTAGGCGGATTGAAGGCGATTGTGGAAGGGGTAGCGATGGGAGCGACGGGGAAGCGACCAGACCCTACACTCGGTTTTGCAAGCGCGGGGGTTGGCATTCTGGGAGCCGTGGTCAATGCCTCCGCGCAGGACGACGAACTCGCCCATCAGAGGCGCATGGCGGAGATAGAGAGGGAGATCGCTGCGAACGGTGTCGACATCGCTCATATGGAGCGCGACATGGCTCAACAGCGGCTTGCGTTTTTCGCCCAAAAGCGTGTCTTGCTAGGCACCAGGCGCCTCAATGCCGATTTCCTCTACACCCTGGCAGAACTCAACGAGCAGCGTGCTGAACGTCTGCTTGAGGAGGCCATTTACCTCGCTTATCTCTTTGAGCGCGCGCTGGCCTTCTTCCTGGGAGAGCCGAATATCAGGCACATCCAGTTCGATTATCTTGACCGGGCAGGAGGCATTATCCAGGCCGCTAAATATTTGGAAAATGACTTTATCCTCGTTCTGCTTGAGCGAGACAAGGCCAATAAAGTAAAGTTCGACTTTTTCAAAGAGAGAATCTCGTTGCGCGACTCGTATCCGCTCCAGTTCAGCCGTTTCTTGCAGACGGGAGAGATGGATTTTGACTACTCTCTGTATCAGTTGAGCAAGCGCCGGCCAGCCAGCCACCAATGCCGGTTGCGTGAGGTGGGAGTGGAGATCAAGGGCCTCATTCCCACCACGGGCTTCAGCGGCACGCTCACGCACCGCGGTCGCTTCCTGGTGCGCGACAGGACCGCGACCCTGAGTGATCCAGGAGCCACGCGACTGGTGCCAACCGCTGACCAGCTAGCCCGGGCGTTGGAGGAGCAACGCCAGCAAGGCTTGCCGGTGGCGGCCGTCGGGGGGGTGCTAGTGTACGACCTGGATTCTGACACTAAGGAACTGAGCCTGGATACGCAGTTTGTGTCGCAGGATCCCCCGAACCAAGACACGCTCACCGTGTTCGAGGGACATGGGCCGACCGGGCTCTGGCACCTGGAGATTCAGGAGCACGAACGGCTTGTCATCTCTGATATTCTGCTGCACTTTGCCATTGTTTCGCACGAGTCGGATATCGATGAGCTGGAGCCCAAGGTACAAGACCTGATCCGTAAGTTCGAGGCCGAACTGGCTGGCGGCGACGCACTTGACAGTCTCTCCGTCTTCTCCCTGCGCCAGAACTTCCCCGATACCTTCCTCGCCTTACAGGCCGGCCCAGCGAGCCTCAGTCTGGGGCCCGACAACTTTCCGATCGGGTTGACCAACCTGCAGTGCAAGCTGGTGATCGCCCAGGCACTCGATCAACACGAGAAACCCGTCCCTGGCGTGACGCTGGAGATTGCCAGACCCGACGTTGGGTTCACCCAGGTGCGTGTGACGCGGACAGACGGCTTCAGTGAGGATTTGGAGGCCTCCCCCCAGCCACTGCCTCGTGAGCACCGCTTCCCTGTCGTTGGCACGTGGCACGTGCGCCTCGCCAATGTGGCCCAGTTCGCCCAGCTTGATGACCTGCGCCTGTTCTTCATGTACGCGTTCGAGGAAGTGTAGACCGGCTACGCGGTCAGGAGGCCCCTCAATGAGCAACAAATCCGGCACGTCCCCCCAGGCTCTCACCCTGCCGAGCGGTGGTGGCGCTGTGCAAGGCATTGGCGAAACGTTCTCCCCCGACCTGTTTACCGGCACCGGCAACGTGACGGTCCCTCTCGCGCTGCCCCCTGGCCGCCACGGTGTTCAGCCGCAGTTGAGTCTGGGCTACAGCACTGGCACCGGCAACGGTCCCTTCGGGCTCGGGTGGAGCCTCTCGGTCCCTGGCGTCAGTCGCAAGACGTCGCACGGGATCCCTCGCTATCGTGACCATGGCGCTGACCCCACCGAGCAGGATACGTTTATCCTCTCTGGGGCGGAAGACTTGGTGCCTGTCGCTGTACCGGAACCGGGCGTGACGCGCTTTCAACCGCGTACGGAAGGGCTCTTCGCCCGCATCGAGCGCGTCCAGTCGGCAGGCGATGACTTCTGGCGGGTGCGCAGTAAAGACGGCCTGGTCAGCCTGTATGGCACGCCCGTCGCCGCAGGGGGCGACCCGGCGGTGGTGGCGGACCCGGCGGTGCGCACTAAGATCTTCTGCTGGAAGCTCGCGCAGACGGCTGACCCCTTCGGCAACCGCATTGACTACCAGTACCTGCGGGATCGCGGCGCCGAAGGGCCACATGTCTGGGATCAGCTCTATCTGCACACTGTGCAGTACGTGAACTACGACACGCATGGGGACACGCGCTTCCTGGTCTCGGTCACCTGTGTCTACGAGCCACGCCCCGACCCGTTTTCGGAGTATCGCGCCGGGTTTGAGATCCGCACCCGCCTGCGCTGCAAGCACATCGAGATCCGGACCCATGCGGAGCAGGACCGGCTGGCCCGCACCTACGACCTGGTGTACGTGGATGAACGGGTGCATGTCGGCGAACTGCCCTCGGAGAGCCTGCCGCGGAATGGGGTATCGCTGCTGAGCCAGGTCAGGGTGGTGGGCCACGACGGTGACGTGACGGAGGCTTTGCCTCCGCTCGAATTCGGCTACACGCGCTTTGCACCCGAGCAGCAGCGCTTTCAGGTGCTCACAGCGGTGCACAACGCCATGCCCCCGCGCTCACTGGCGGACGGTGACTTCGAGCTGGTGGGCCTCTTCGGCAATGGCCTGCCCGATACCGTCCAGATGAACGAGTCGGTACAGTTCTGGCGCAACTTGGGAGGGGGAGTGTTCGATCTCCCCCGTACGATGCCCGAAGTCCCTGCGGGGGTCCACCTGCGCGATCCCGGTGTGCAGTTCGCCGACATGAATGGCGACGGGCGCGCCGACCTGTTGGTCTTGCCCCAGCAAGGGTATTTTCCGCTCAGCTTCCAGGGGCGGTGGAGCGCGCAAGGCTTTGTCCAGTATGCGACGGCTCCCAGTGTGAACTTTGACGACAACACGCTTCGCCTGGTGGATCTGGATGGCGACGGCGTCATCGATGCACTGCGCACCGGGGTGAGCTTCGAGCTCTTCTTCAACGACCCCCGGAAGGGGTGGGAGACCGTGGAGACGCGCCAGCGCCGACCGCTGGAAGAGTTTCCGGATGTGAGTTTTGCGGACCCGCGGGTGAAGCTGGCGGATCTGTCCGGCGACAACCTCCAGGACATCGTGTTCGTGGAGCAGGGGCGCATTGCGTACTGGCCGTATCTGGGCTACGGCCAATGGGGCCGGCGCATTACCATGCACAACAGCCCGGTGTTCCGCGACGTTTTGCCCTTACCGGACGGGAGTTTTGATCCGAAGCGCGTGCTATTGGGCGACCTGGACGGGGATGGCCTGGACGATATTGTGTATGTCGAACCGACCCGGCTGACGTTCTGGATCAATCAGGGAGGCGAGCGCTGGAGCGATCCCATCACCATCACGGGCACTCCCCCCCTCACCGATGTGGACGCTGTGCGCCTGGCGGACATGCTCGGCACGGGGATGTCCGGCGTGTTGTGGACCTTCGATCAGATGGCCGGGACCGGGAGCAATTTCCAGTTCCTGGACCTGACCGGCAGCCTCAAACCCTATGTGTTGGAGCAGATGGACAACTATCGGGGCGCGGTCACGCGCGTCCACTATGCCCCATCCACGCAGTTCTATCTGGCAGACGTTGCGCAGCCGCAGACCCGCTGGCACACACCGCTGCCCTTCCCCGTCCAAGTCGTCGAGCAGGTGGAGGTGATTGATGCCCTCTCCAAAGGTAAGTTGACCACTCACTACCACTACCACCACGGCTACTGGGACGGTGCCGAACGGGAATTCCGCGGCTTTGGCATGGTGGAGCAACGCAGTTCAGAGACATTCGACACCTTCAATCACAATGGGCTTCACGGCGACACGATGGACTTCAACCGGGTCGGCAGTGCCCACTTTTCGCCGCCCACCTTAACGAAAACCTGGTTTCACTTGGGTGCCATCGGCGAGGAGTTTCGGGAACGGCAGGAGGCGGATTTCTCGGGCGAGTACTTCCCTGACGATCCTGCGGTGCTGGAGCGGCCCCCACAGACGAGTGCACTGCTACAAGGCCTTGCAGGCCGCCCACGGGCTGACGCCCTACGTGCGCTGCGCGGGTCTATCCTGCGAACGGAACTGTATGCGCTCGACGGCAGTGACCGGGAAAAGCGGCCCTACACCGTGACCGAGTTCCAATATGGCGTCCGAGAGGAGAACCGGCCAGCAGCAGCGGACAGCCATCGGCCGCGGATCTTCTTTCCCCATTTAGTGGCCCAACGCACCACCCAATGGGAGCGGGGCAACGAGCCGATGACCAGCTTCAGCTTCACCGGCGACTACGACCCATATGGCCTGCCGGGCACGCAGATGATGCTGGCGGTGCCGCGGCAGCGCGACTTTCGCCGGGCCTCGCCGGCTGCGGAGGCCTATCTGGGCACCCAGACCGTGACGACCTACGCCCAGAGGGATGATCCGGCGCATTATATGGTCGACCGCGTCGCCAGCGCGACCTCCTTCGAGATCATCAACGACGGCACCAAGGCCCTCGTTGACCTAGTGCAGGACGTCAACAATCGCGCGACAACGCTGCCGTTGTTCGCCCAGACCTTGCACTACTACGACGGCGACGCCTACGTGGGGCTCCCCTTCCGCCAGCTCGGGGACTTTGGCGCATTGGTGCGCAGCGAATCGCTGGTCCTGACGGAGGAGATCCTCGGGGCCGCGTCTCGTGACCCGGCACATCCCGCTACGCCAGACATACCGCCCTATCTCCGTCCTGAAGGCGTCCCAAGCTGGCCGGCAGACTATCCGCAGGAGTTCCGTGACCGCACGCCCGCCTTGGCCGGCTATACTTCCGCCGATGGCGCGGACCACCGGGCCCGGGGCTACTTCGCCCACACCGCGCGCGTCGCATTTGATTTTCACAGCCAAGACGTGCCGCACCACGGGCTCCCCGTGACGCTCCGTGACCCGCTCGGCAACGATACCACGATGACCTACGATCGCCCCTACCATTTGCTGCCGGTACAGGTAACGGATGCCGTCGGGCTCACGACCAGTGCGGAGTATGACTACCGCGTCCTGCAACCTCGTATGGTCACGGATGCCAATGGCAACCGCCGGGCGGTGAGCTTCAGTCCCTTGGGATTGGTGACGGCCATCGCCGTGATGGGGAAAGAAGGCGAGCCGGTCGGCGATACGCTGGAAGCACCGGGCCGCCGCATGGAGTACGACTTCCTCGCCTTCGAGAAGAGTCCACCTGACAAGCGTCAGCCCATCTTTGTCCGCAGTATCGTCCGTCAGCATCACGTCACCGAGACCGACGTCCCGTTGCCGCAGCGGGAGGAGACCATCGAAACCGTCGAGTATTCCAATGGCTTTGGCCGACTGCTGCAAACGCGCACGCAAGCCGAGGATGTCGTGTTCGGCGACCCGACCTTCGGCGGAGGCGTCCTGTCGCCCGATCAATCCATCGTCACGGGCGATGCGGTCGGGCAGCGATCCGCCGCATGTGATCGTCAGTGGGTGGCAGGTCTACGACAACAAAGGCCAAGTCGTTGAGAGGTACGAACCGTTTTTTGCGGTGGGCTGGGACTATGCAGCGCCGAGCGACGCCCAGCTAGGACAAAAGGTCACGACATTTTACGACCCGCGCGGGCAGGTGATCCGCACTGTCAACCCCGATGGGTCAGAGCAGCGGGTGATCTATGGGATCCCGGCAGATCTCACCAACCCCGTGCAGTTCGCACCCACACCGTGGGAAGCCTACACCTATGATGCGAATGACCTGGTGCCCGTGAGTGTCCATCCAACCGACCGACTCCCGGACGGCTCACCCAAAACCCTAACCGACCGTGCACCGGCGACCCATCACTTCACCCCGTCGAGCATCGTGATCGACGCTCTCGGGCGCACGGTCCTCGCGGTTGCGCGTAACCGCGACGCACCGGCACACCCAGGGGACCCATTGCCACCGATGCAGGAGATTCGCACCCAATCCACCTATGACATACGCGGCAATGTGCTGTCGGTGACAGACGCGCTGAACCGCGTCGCCTTTCGCTATATGTATGACCTCGCGAACCGTCCCTGGCGCAGCGACAGCATCGATGCCGGTCTGCGCTGCATAATATTCAACGCGCTGGGCAACGAAATCGAGCGGCGGGACAGCAAAGGGGCGCTCATCCTTCAGGTCTACGATCGCCTGCAGCGCCCGAGCCTCCTCTGGGCACGTGATGAGGCCAGCAGTCCGCTCACCCTGCGGCAGCGGATGGAGTATGGCGACGCCGGCAATCCAGTCCAGGCCGAGCCGGAGCGCGCGGCGATGCGCGCCACAAACCTGTTGGGGCACCTCCATCGCCACCACGACGAGGCCGGGCTTAGCACGGTGGCGGCGGTGGACTTCAAGGGCAATGTGCTCGACACATCCCGCCGTGTCATCGCCGATGCGCCGATCCTGGCGGTCTTTGACCAGGCACCCGCCCACGCATGGCAGGTCACGCCTTTCCAGGTCGATTGGCAGCCGAGGCCGCAGCAGACTCTCACCGACCGCGAGAGTGAGCTGCTGGAGGGGACTGCCTACCAGACCACTGTGAGCGTTGATGCTCTCAACCGCATCAAGCATCTTCAGTTCCCGCAGGATGTGGAAGGCAAGCGCCGCGAGCTGCGGCCAGCATACAACCGCGCCGGCAGCCTCGACCAAGTGTGGCTGGACAACATGCTCTATGTCGAGCGCATCGCCTACGACGCCAAGGGCCAGCGCACGCTCATCGCCTACGGCAACGGCGTGATGACCCGCTATGCCTACGACCCAGAGACCTTCCGCCTGAAGCGGCTGCGCAGTGAGCGCTACACCAAAGCGGATACCGCCACTTACCGGCCGAATGGTGAGGCCCTCCAAGACTACAGCTACGACTACGACCTAGTGGGGAACCTGCTCGGCATCCGCGACCGGACGCCGAGCAGCGGCATTCTCAATAATCCAGAGGCCTTAACCATAGGTGATTCGGCCTTGGCACAATTGCTGGTGAGCGGCAATGCGCTCAACCGCCACTTCGACTACGACCCTCTCTACCGCCTGTACTCCGCCACCGGCCGCGAGTGTGATCGCCTGCCCGAGGGGCCGCCGTGGGAGGACCAACCGCGTTGCACTGATCTCACCAAGACCCGCGCCTACACCGAGCGCTACGAATATGACCCCATGGGCAACATGCTGCGCCTGGAACACCGCAACGGCACTGGCGGCTTCACCCGCGAGTTCACAGTGGAGACGGCCAACAACCGTCCCTCTAACAATCGTCTGCGCCGTATGCAGATCGGCGTTAACGGTTACGACTACACCGTCGACGCCAACGGCAACATGCGCTCGGAGACGGCTTCTCGCCACTTCGACTGGAATCACGCCGACCGGATGAAGGCCTTCCGCACCCAGGCCGAAGGCGCCGAGCCCTCGGTCCATGCGCATTACCTGTACGATCCCATAGGGCAGCGGGTGAAAAAGCTGGTGCGCAAGCAGGGTGGCCAAATCGAGGTCACCCATTACATCAATGGCGTGTTCGAGCACCACCGTTGGGGCGGGCAGTTGCAGGTCGGCGAGAATAACTATGTGCACGTGATGGACGACCAGCAGCGCGTTGCTCTCGTGCGGTTTGGAAACGCACATCCGGAGGATCGTGGCTCTGCGGTGCAACTCCATCTGGGTGATCACCTGGGCAGCAGCAATGTGGTCGTTGACGCGAGTGGTACCGTGACCAGTCGCGAGGAATTCACGCCTTATGGGGAGACGAGTTTCGGGAGCTTTGCGAGGAAGCGGTATCGGTTTACGGGTAAAGAGCGAGATGAGGAGAGTGGGCTCAATTATCACACTGCACGATATTATGCCATGTGGTTAGGAAAATGGTTGAATGCCGATCCAATTGGTATACAAGGTGGCCTAAACCTGTTCGAGTATGCGCGGGTGAATCCCCTCAATTTCCGGGACTCTAACGGCACAGAGCCCGATACGGAAAGCAACAAAAAGCAAGCTGAACCTTGCGAGCCTTGTACGCCTTGTGAGCCTCCGAAGCCCACCCTCAAACCAACAGGCGAACTACGTATAGACTTCGTGAAGTCGCTTGCTAACGACAATCGTTTTGATCCCTTGCGGCTTCCTACGAAAACCTCGGTTACTCAAGGCCAACAAGAATTGACCACAACGACATCTTGGCGCCGCTGGGCTCGGATAGGACTGAATGTAGGTGGTCGGGAGAGGACTTTTACGGCAGAATTAGGCGATGAGTCATCTTTTACGATCGGTAACATCCCAACGGCAGGTACTCTCGCAATAAGGTGGATCGACGTTGTCACCGAGAAAGTGACAACCAAAACGAGCACGGATAGAAACTCAGGTTATATTGACTTTACCGAAATAGATAAAGATGTTGACCTCGTCTCGGTGAAGGGGGAAGATATTGTGACGAGAATGGACGCATCCAAGGATCGATGAAAATCATTCAGAATAACCGCTTTGTCCACTACCCATTCACCTGAATATGGATCGATGATCATGGGGAGTGCCGTTGGTAACACTGAAGTCAATATTGATGACGTTATTACTAAGGGTAAGAGTGTTCAGGGAACTTTTGGTATTGAAGGCGGCTCAGTTATTTCAAGTAGCGGCTCTGTTTCTTATACCGAGACTAAAAGCACTTCTACAGGCGGGAATCAGCATCAGACTAGTTCCACTGATCTCGATCTTAGGCTTGTCCCAATATCCGGGCCTGAGATTTGGCACTATCTTACCCCCTTTACGAGCGCACGCACTGGCATAAACCAACCTATACCGGCGTCATACGGCAAACAGAGAAGGGCACACGAAGGGTGGAGATAACCAACCACAAGGACAATTTTACGGTTGTGTTGCAAAAACTGATGGGCGTGTGAGGAGAGGCTGGTGAGTACTTGTTATGCAGCCAACCCGAACAGCTGATTGATGACGTGGTTCTGGGCCAGGACATCCCCTTTGGCGACCCCCTCCAGCTGACCTTTGCGAAGCCTATGCATGGCTTCATAACCCTGGATCGTCCGCTGTGCCGTATGAAATGCCCCAAACCCCAACCCAGCATTCACGCGGTGTTTCACAAACCGGTGATCCTGTTCTACTGTGTTATTCAAATATGTACACTGTCGCAGTAGACACGTCTCTGGGAGAGTGCCGTCGTGCTGGAGGGCCTCGAACGCCAATGGGTAGGCCGCGTGCTTGTCGACCGTGATGACGCGGGGCATGCGCGTATGGGAGGCCTGGAGCACCTGGCGGAAGAAGCGCTCCGCCGCATCGGCATCACGGGTGGCGCTCAGCATGAAATCCAACGTCGCCCCCATCGAGTCGACAGCCCGGTAGAGATAGTACCAGTGCTTGTTGATCTTGATGTAGGTCTCATCCACGCGGTACGAATCGTTGGTTGCCCGTAGATGCGGCCGACACCGCTTGTCCAGTGCCGGTGCATAGCGCTGCACCCAGCGAAATACCGTGGTATGATCGACGTGGAGCCCACGCTCCAGGATGAGGTCCTCCACATCACGATAGCTCAGCGAATAGCGCAGATACCAGCGGACCCCGCACAGGATGATCTCAGGTTGAAAGTGACGCCATTTGAATGGGGATGAGCTGGTCATAGGAGGTCTCCGGTGGTCTGATTGAACACTGCGCGACCCCTTGTATCAGATCCCCGGCAGTTTTTGCAACACAACCCTCACGTGTGTCTGGCCTCGCCACCAATAGGATGGTGGGGCGTGCATCCATTCCTGCACCGACAGGGAGACCGCCCCACCACACGGCAGGCGAGAGGTGTCTCACGGCCAGTCGCCGCCTGAGAAGATGGGCGGAAGAGTTTCTGGTAAGGACAGGGATAACGTTTCTGCGGATTACAAGCTTTTTGATGGTCTCCTCCTTTTGATGTATACTTATGGTGCATAGGAGGTGCACCATGATAAGGCTTTCGATCTCGGTCGATCCGGAGCTGCTCGAGGAGGTCCGACAGCTGGCGAAGGTGCGAACAAAACGCGAAGCGATCGAACGGGCTTTGCAGGAATTCGTGCGTCAGCATCGGCTCCAAGAGCTGCAAGGACTGGCGGGCTCAGGGATCGTCGACATGGAACTCGAGGAGCTGCGACGCTGGCGCCAATCCAGTCTTGAGCAGCCTTAGATGGCCTGTGGCATCTTGCTCGACACATCCATTTGGATCTGTTATCTGCGACCGCACGGGTGGGATGACCTCAAGCGGGCGGTGCAGCAGGTGCTCACAGTGGAACAGGTGTATACCTGCTGGGTCGTCATGGCGGAGCTTCTCATCGGTGCGCGGGATGAGCGGGGGTTTACCCAGCTCTTCGAAACGCTGAGCGCCCTGCCGGAGATTCCCGTCACGGACCAAGTCTGGGAAGCGGCAGCTCGCCTGGGATATACTGTGCGTCGGCGGGGGATTACCATCCCCCTGCCTGATCTGGTGATTGCACAGGCCGCTATCACCGGTGATCTGACGCTGTGGCATATGGATGATCATTTCGAACACCTGCGTCGCCACACCACGCTCCAGACCCAGAGCTTTGTGCTGGACGCGCGCGGGTAAACAGCATCTCAAGCGACGACTCACAACATACGTGATTGACTGCCACCGTTTTCGCACGCCGTTATCGCGGACGGTGGACAGTCTGTACCACCTCCCAGCATCCCATGCATGGCAAGCTGATTGCGGGGGACGAGGTCGTTCGTCTCCATCACCATGCTGAGTGGCGGACGGCATGAGAGAGTCGACTCCAAACGTGTAGATCAATGCGCGTTTCGGATTTTCGGGAACGACAGCCAGGATGAGGACGTGAATGGAGAGAACCAAGAATTATAACGTCTTCGAGTTTTCGGGATGGACAGCGTTCCCACGAAATCCGATGGAATGTGGGAAATCGAGAGATGATAGCCACGAGGGCGCATGTCTATACGCCCCCATCGTGGGTCCACTGCTCAGCCTGGGATCCCGCGAGACTATCGCAAGACCCGGGCGGCGATGTCGGCCAACCCGGCCAGGGCCTGTGGTTCGGGAGCGCTGGGCAGCATGATGATCGC
>Ga0137403_10008146_pt1 | contig 11746 bp, 8 predicted proteins | sample CZOMad2_1_16fung_FD_122057 | JGI IMG/M metagenome (GOLD analysis project Ga0137403, IMG submission 122057) | Vadose zone soil fungal communities from Angelo Coast Range Reserve, California, USA - CZOMad2_1_16fungal (Hybrid Assembly) | ecosystem: Environmental > Terrestrial > Soil > Vadose zone...
GGTTGATGCTGTGCGCAAGAAGATTGTCGCCACTACCGAAGGAGGAGCCATCACCGGCGAAGAGCGTTTGCGGGAGCACACCGACCAGCTTTATGGAGCGATTCTGAGCTATGAAGGAAAACCAGGCGGTTACCAGATGGCTTATATCGATTCGCTGAAGCGCGAGTTGGCTGATGTGACAAAAGACTTCGAACAACTGCTCGCACAGGACCTGCCGGCCCTAAACGAATCGCTCAAAACCAAAGGCCAGCAGCCAATCCCGCCGCCTCCCGCTAAAGTTGCCGTAGACGACACCGCCGGTGGCTCGGCCGATGGCTCGGCCCGGCCATGAGATCACGACGCACCTGTCGCTAGTCCATTGCCCCGCCGACTTCCGACTCTTGTACTGACACACTGGCGGCGACAGCAGCGTTCTTTTGCTTGATGAAGGATTTCTTCATCGTGATAGTTTGCTTGCCATCACGGGGTATAGCTTGGTTGGTGGAGCGAATCCTTTGCCTTCCAAACTCCGTTCTGGTAAGCTTCTACCCTGAATTCTCCTGGGCGCAATATGCCCCAAGCCCTCACCGAGCATCGCAAGCTCGCCGCGATTATGTTCACGGACATGGTCGGCTACAGCGCGCTCGTGGAGCGCAACGAGGCGTTCGCACTTGCATTGCTTGAGGAACACCGCCGACTCCTGCGCTCAGTTTTTCCAAAACATCAGGGTTCTGAAATCAAAACAATTCTGGCGTATCCCGGAGTGAAAGCGGAGTTCAACCGAGCCACACTAGGCGAATACCTGGCATTTGGATATACCTCTGGCGCAGATACCATGTTCGCCGGAATTCATAAGCTGATGCCGGGCCACTGGTTCGAACTCGACGAAACCGGCGACTGGCGCGGCGGACAGTATTGGGATCTGGACGTCACGCAGGACGATGGAAGTCTCCCCGAAAAGCACTACATCGACATGTACCGCGCCGGCCTCGAAGAGGCCGTTTCCAGCCACCTCATGAGCGATGTCCCCCTGGGGGTCTTCTTGAGCGGCGGCGTTGACTCGAGTGCCGTGGCTGCTCTTACGAAGCGCATTCGCCAAGCTCCGGTTGAGACGTTTTCCGTAGGCTACGAGGAGGCGGCCTTCAGCGAGCTGGGATACGCACAGGAAGTGGCAACTCACATCGGCACGCAGCACCACGAGGTCCGGGTCTCGCGCAAGGAATTCTTTGACGCGCTGCCCAACTTGATCTGGCACGAAGACGAACCCATCGTATGGCCCTCCAGCGTTGCCCTCTATTTCGTCGCCCGATTGGCGCGCGAGCGAGTCACAGTCGTCCTGACCGGCGAGGGCAGCGACGAAACGCTCGGCGGCTATGGCCGCTATGCTCGCACCCTATGGAATACCAGCGCCGACCGCTTCTACCGCGGCACTACGCCCTCATTCCTCCGCCGCCAAATTCGCAACTCGATCCAGTCGGAATTACTGGGCGCGAAACTCCAGAAGCGCCTCGAGCACACCTTCCTCGGCCGCGACGGCGAGCACTGGGAGTCGATGTACTTCGACAATTTCTATTCCGCCTTCACCGGCGATGAGCAAAACGAGTTGCTCACCTCGGAGGCGCGAGAGAGCGCCGGTAAACCCTACGCCAGCGCCATGGGCTACTGGGAAAACTCCTCCGGCGACCTGCTCCACAAGCTGCTCTACACGGATATGAAAACCTACCTCGTAGAGCTGCTGATGAAGCAGGATCAAATGAGTATGGCGGCCTCCATCGAGAGCCGCGTACCGTTTCTGGATCATGTACTCGTCGAGCAGGCGATGCGCATCCCGACGAAATATCTCTTGAACGGCCTATCCGGCAAGATGGTTCTTAAGCGCGCACTAGAAGATCTTTTACCGCGCGACATTCTCTACCGCAAGAAAATGGGTTTCCCCACACCCTGGGCGCGGTGGCTGCAAGACGATCAGCTCAACGAAGTGGAGCAAATGCTGACAAGCGATCGCAGCCTGGCCCGCGGTCTGTTCCGGGGCGAGACGCTCCACTGCATCTTCGCCGAACACCGCAAGAAGCAACGCGACCATACCGACCGCATTTGGCGCTTGATGAACCTGGAGCTGTGGCACCGAGTATTTGTCGACGCCGAGGCGCCCAAGACCCAATCCGCCAACGGAGCTTTATAGGTTTCATGCTCAGAGCAGCCAAGCTCGGAACGTTGCGTCTCCTGCAACGCAGCGGCATTTCCGCGCGCATCCGCGATAGCCGCTGGCGTCAGGAGCGACTCCTCATCCTCTGCTATCACGGTGTCTCCCTCGAAGACGAGCACCAGTGGCGCCCCAACCTCTATATGCCGCCCGCAACGCTGCGGGAGCGCTTTGATGCCTTGCGCCGAGGCGGCTATCAGGTTATGCCTCTGGGAGAAGCAGTCGAAAAGCTCTACAAGAACGACCTGCCACCGCGCAGCGTAGCCCTTACTTTCGATGATGGCGGCTATGACTTCTACAGGCAAGCCAGCCCGATTCTGCGCGAGTTTAACTATCCCGCCACCGTCTATCAAACAACCTATTACAGTGACTACGCCCGGCCCATCTTTGGCATCGCAGCTTCATATCTGTTGTGGAAGCGCGCAGGCGAAGTCCGGCAGCCTCGTCCAGACCTGGGATTTCGCAAGTCCATGGATCTACGCACGGAGGACGGCCGTCGGCAAGTTGTGACAGAACTGGAACAGTTCAGTGTGCTGGAAAAGCTCACCGGATATCAGAAGAATGAACTGCTGGAGCGTCTCGCCGGCTTTCTCGGTTTGGACTACCATGTGTTCGTCACGAAACGCCTGCTCCAGATCATGCGTCCCGAGGAAATCACTGAGATGGCTCGTGCAGGTTTCGACATCCAGTTGCACACACATCGGCACCGCACACCGTTAGAGGAAACCTCGTTCCGCAAGGAAATCACAGATAACAGGCTGCGGGTTGTCGAGGCAAGCGGCCGGACGCCCACCCACTTCTGCTATCCGTCGGGACACTACGAAACCGCATTCCTTCCTTGGTTGGAACGAGAGGGCGTGATTTCGGCAACCACCTGCGATCCTGGCTTGGCCAGTAAGCAAAGCCATCCTCTTTTGCTGCCGCGCTTCGTGGATACGATGATGCAGCCGATGCACGTTTTCGAAGCCTGGCTCAGTGGCGCCGGCCATCTCGTATCGGCGCGGCATCCTGCAGCGGCAGCTCGCGCTAACGAACGGGCTGCGGTTTCTTAGGCGCTGGCATTTCGGCTGCCGCAGTCAGAGCGATAATTTCGTTCTTTAACGCCGCTCCGCCTGCCAACAATCCCGTCAGCTTCGGTTTCCGATTATTAAACACAAGCGGTGACTGGTCCAGCGTCCCTGTGAAGCCTCCCGCCGCCTCGATCAAAGCGACTCCCGCCGCCACGTCCCATTCATGCTTCGGCGTCAACGTCCAGGTCGCATCGGCCAAGCCTGCCGCAACGCAAGCGAGCTTATAGGCAACCGAACCCGCTGGACGAACCTCAAAACCTCTTCCCTGAAACTGATCCCATTCCCCGCGCTTCACTTCGCTGCGGCTCGCCAGCACCACTCCACCTTCGAGCTTGGCACGAGAGCTCGGCTGCGCCGGTTTGCCGTTGAAAATCAACCCACTCTCCACCGTACCGACAAAAACTTCCTGCGTGGCCGGATTGCAAATCCCCCCTGCAAAAGGCTTGCCGTCGCGTGCCAACCCAATCGAGCAACACCACTCCCGAATCCCCCGTACAAACTCGCGGGTGCCATCCAGCGGATCCACAATCCAGACCCAACTGCTTTCCAGGCGGATGGGATCGTCCACACTTTCTTCCGAAAGCCACCCTTCGCCCGGACGCAGCAGGCACTTCCTGAGCGCGGCATCAACCTGTGTGTCGGCTTGCGTTACTGGATCGTGTCCAGCTTTGTATTCCGCTTCCACGTCACCCGGCGTGAAACGGGCAAAAATAGCGCGTGCGGCAAGCAGCGCCTCTTCAATGCGAGATAAAGCTTCAGTATGCGAAATGACATTCATAAAATGGAATTAAGCCCACAACATACGGGTTCCGGTAATCAGCAACACAGCGCAAAGGATCCTTCGCAGCCACAGGACCGGTGCGCGGGTAGCTAGATATGCCCCAAATAACCCCCCAGGGATCGATCCGATCAGCAGCGCCGTGACCAGGGTGAAATCGATATTGTGCAGCCGAAAGTGCAGCAAGCTGGTAAAGCCGGTAAGGATCAGTGCGTGCACGATATCCGTGCCCACCATAACTCGCGGCGGATAGCTATAGAAAAGCAGCAGAAGCATCATGACAATGCTGCCTGAGCCCACTGAAGTCATACCCACTAGAAATCCGGCGAGCAGTCCAATTACGGTCATTCCAAAAAACGATTTCGCCGTGGGCTGGCGGACCACAAGCTCCCCTTCAAACCGGCCCTGCAATAGCAGCAGCATGGGAATGCAAATGAGTAGGATGCCGATGGCGTGCGAGATAAAACTATTGACGCCATCGCCGTAAAGAAAGCGAAGGTGCTTCAGTACGGCTACGCCGCCGTAAGAACCGGGAATGCTGCCGCACGCCAGCGCAATCACAACCTTGCGTCGAACGGTGCCTTTACTGAGATGGACCCAACTAGTGCCAATCTTGGTGATGAAGTTGAAGAGCGCGTCCGAGCCGACAGCCAGCATGGCCGGAACGTGCAGCCCGTAAATGAGAATGGGGAGCAGCAACACGCCGCCCCCCAAACCCGTCATGCCGATCAGGGTGCCAACCAGAAAACCGACGAGAATCTTCAGCTCGAACATTGGTCTCGAAATGTCTCGAAGTTTTTCCGACCCCTCTTACTTGTCGTCGCTAACGCCGATATAACCCTCGCGCTCCAGGTGCAGAACGATCTCCTGGGCCGCTTCTTCCGCGCTCACAGCTCCCGTGTCGATGGTCATGTCAGCCTTCACCGGAACCTCGTATGGATCGGAGATTCCCGTGAATTCCTTGAGGATACCCGCGCGGGCCTTGGCATACAGCCCCTTGCGGTCGCGCTGTTCGCAGACTTCGACGGAAGTAGCCACGTGAATCAGAATGAAGCCACCGAATGGCTCGATCGTTTCTTTCACGGCCTTGCGCGTCGCTTCATAGGGGGCGATCGGAGCGCATACCGCAATACCACCATTCTTAGTGATCTCCGATGCCACATAACCGATGCGCCGAATATTGATGTCGCGGTGCTCCTTGGAGAATCCAAGCTCGGAGGAAAGATTCTTGCGGACCAGATCCCCGTCGAGAATCGTCACCGGGCGTCCGCCCATCTCGAGAAATTTCACCATCAAGGCGTTCGCAATGGTCGACTTACCCGATCCCGAAAGCCCTGTGAAGAACACGGTGAATCCCTGCTTGGCGCGAGGCGGATAGCTGCGGCGCAGTTCGCGAGCTACTTCCGGATACGTGAACCACTCCGGAATATCGCGGCCCTGGTTCAAGCGGTCGCGCAGTTCCGTTCCGGAAATATTCAGCGTCGGCACGTCCTTCGCCACTTCGTTGTCCGGAGCGTAGACACCTTCCTTTTCCAGATACACCATCATGTTGAATGGCACCATCGCGATGCCCATTTCTTTCTCGTGCTTGGCGAAGACTTCTTGCGCCTCGTACGGCCCATAGAAAGGCTTGCCCGTCGAATCCTTGCCCGGGCCGGCATGGTCGCGGCCGACAATGATGTGCGAGCAGCCATAGTTCTTGCGGATCAGTCCATGCCACATCGCCTCGCGCGGTCCACCCATGCGCATGGCCAGAGGGAGCAGGGAAAGCTTCACGGTTCCGTGCGGATACTTTGGTAGCAGCAACTGATAGCAACGCACGCGTGTGTAGTAATCCACATCGCCCGGTTTGGTCATGCCGACGACTGGATGCAGAAGCAAACTCGCTTCCACATTCTTCGCAGCCCGCATGGAGAGCTCCACGTGAGCGCGATGCATTGGATTCCTCGTTTGGAACGCAACAATCTTCTTCCAGCCCAGTCGTGCAAACTCCGCGCGCAACTCCGCCGGCGTCAGACGAATGCCACGGAAATCATAGTGAACCGGATGCTGCAGGCCCTCGACCGAGCCGCCCACATACACCGGATTCGTCCGGTTCATCGTCTGGTCGGCGCCCGGATGCAGTTTGTCGGTCGTCCCGAAAACCTGCCGCGCTTCCGCCGCACGATCCGGCTTGTAAATATCCTCGACGTTCAGCACAGCGAGCATGACGCCTTCAGCATCCCGCAGAGCCAGCTTCCCACCAACCGCCAGCTTGCCTGCAAACTCTTCCGGTAAATCCAGCGTAATCGGCATCGGCCACAAGGTGCCATCGGCCAACCGCATGTTCTTACAAACCGACTCGTAGTCGGCTTTCTTCAGAAAGCCGCGAAGGGGCGAAAAGCCTCCGTTGAGCAAAAGTTCTAGATCGCAAAGCTGGCGCGGGGTGAGGTCCCAGGAAGGAAAATCTTTGGATGCGGCCTGTAAGGCTTTCTTGCGTTCGGGGCTAAGGATCAAATCCACGAGTTCCCCGCCATGCGGGCTGGTCAAATGACTGGTCGCTGTCAAACGTATCTCCTTGAAAAGAACAGATTATTTGCGGCTATGACTGACATGGAAAACAAACGGGGCAGAACCCGCTTCTCAACAACCCCTTAAGGCTCAACTCTTTGGGTGCTCTCGTGCTGATGGAAGTCGCAACTTTATCTACCGGTTGGATGGGAACTCCCGGCTAAATTGTGGAAACGAAAACCCTTAACGACCACCCAAACCTGAGGCTCAACGCGGAACGCACCGGATGTGCAATCCCATGCACACTCCCCGGCTTCTGCAAAACTCATAACGCTCGATCCCAACCAATGCACAAACTGGATGCCCTCTATAGTAGGGGATCGACGGTTGATTTGCCAGCAGAGAACGGCCCCAGGATAGCGGTGGTAACGTCGGTACCCAGCGCGTCTGCCCATCTAAAGGGGGGAGAGTTGGGAGGGAACCATCCCCAGCGGATTACGCCACATCTAAAGGAGGGAATGCTCGGGCCGCGCCTCGTTGCACTAGAGTGCCTTCGACAGTCGATCCGGGATAGCCTAGACTTGCTGTACGAGTTCCACTTAGGAGTTCATTCCCATGCGTTTTGCTGGTTATTTCGCTCTCGCCCTGACGTTAAGCGCAATCCCAGCGATTTCTGCCGCGCAAAAACCAAAGAACGATGGCAAAGTAGGCTATTCGCGCCTCGCAGGGAAGGGCACGTCGGCCGATCTTTCGCATCACAGAGACAACTCCGCGCTGGTCTTGCGGCAGAACAGGCACGGTGGTCCGGCCGCGGATCTCAACCGGATCGAGCAACAGTCCTTGCACTCCCAGGTGGGTACCTCGAAGCAATCGCGCATCCGTCCCGCAGGCGTCCCGAAACTGGGTGCGACGAAGGTTGATAAGAGCGTTCCGATCAACTTTTCCGGACACGCTCCAGCGCACAGCCTCACCACGACCAAATCCACCGGTAAGGCGCCCGGAGCGGTACCGGCTAAACCGCACTAGCTCGCATTTCGCGCCCGAGCAGTAGCTCCCGGAGCTTGCGCCGTCTGCGCCGCAACAACAGGTTCCTTCAGCGAGTACTTCACCAGACAGTAGACGGCTCGCACGCCATCCTTCCACCCAATCTTCTTGCCTTCCTCATACGTGCGGCCCCAGTAGCTGATCCCAACCTCGTAAACCCGCAGCCGGCGCTTCGCAATCTTCACCGTAATCTCTGGCTCAAAGCCAAAGCGGTTTTCCTCGATCGGAATGGCTTGCAGAATTTCCCGCCGGAAGACTTTGTAGCAGGTCTCCATGTCGGAAAGGTTCATGTCGGTGAAAATGTTGGACATCAACGTCAGCAGCCAGTTCCCAACCGAATGCCAGAAATACAGCACGCGGTGCGGCCCCCCACCCAGAAACCTCGAACCAAACACGACGTCAGCCTTGCCCTGTTCGAGCGGCCCCAGCAACACCGGATACTCCGCTGGGTCGTACTCAAGGTCGGCATCCTGCACGATGACGTAGTCCCCCACAGCCTCCTGTATCCCGCGCCGCAACGCCGCTCCCTTACCCATGTTCTGGGGCTGCAGGAAGACCCGAATCTGAGGAAATTGCTGCTGCAGTTCCGCCAGTATCTCGCGCGAACCGTCCTTCGACCCGTCATCCACGCAGATCAGTTCCAGCTCCACGGGAACAGCCAGCACCCTCTGCACCACTTCGTGCAGCGTTCCCCGTTCGTTATAGACCGGCATCACGACTGACAACTTCACGGTTCCTGGGCCTCCTGACTACTTTGCAATGATCGTGTCGAGGTGAAGACGCTGGACAAGACATGCATGAAGGTGGACAGCCGAAAGTATCACACGCAAGCCCTAAACTTCTCGGAGACGCGTCTCAACGTGGAATTTCTTCCTGATACAGGGGGAGGAACCACCGAGTAAAATGGGAACATTGTTCTAAGCTATTTTACCTAGTTGTCGGACCGTTACAGGTAAGTGTGGATTTTTTTAGCGGCAATTCGATCGCCGAATGTTACTAAAGTTTGCCGGGGGGTAACCAGTCATTAAAGTCCATAAAATCATATCTTTACCACTTCCATTTGTCACAGAATTGTCACTGTAAGGGCTTCCTTCGAACCCGTCTGTGCAATTCTCCGTCTCAAATTGGCAATCAGGCTGCTACTGTATGCCGCAAGTACAGTCTTGGGCATCGTTTTCACTCACATCTGGCGTGAGGAGGTGCTAGACGTACACCCCAGCCTCTCCCGCGCCGCGGAGAGCAGGGAAATCGCCCAAATTTCACCGAAGTGGCTGGCAAGTCACGTCCAGAAAGGGGACGCCACGTGGAGGAAACCAAGGTCCAGCTTGGACCGCGGGAAAGGCAAATTGCGGAACTGCTGCTACAGGGTTGCGACAACGAAGAAATCGCCCGTCAGCTCAACATGGCGCGCCGCACCGTTAAAGCCCATTTCAACCGTTTGTTTTTGCGTTTCGGTATCACTACCGGCATCAAACGGGTTCAGTTTTGTCTGTTCCAGCAAAGCTGTTGCGGCCGCGTCATATTTTGCCAGACGAATATAAAGACTGCCGAGCGTTGAATGCGCCGTTTTGTGTTTTGGCTCCAATTTGATAGCCCGCTGTAGCAATGCCTCGGCCCGTGTAAATTTGTCGGCCCTGATTGAAGTCTCGGCTTCGCTAATCAATTCGTCCGGTTTCATCGATTCCGGAATGGCTTCAGACTCCGCCTCAGTTTTTGCGGTCGCCTTATCCATATCCCAGGAAAGCAACTGCGATTCGTCAGCGTGCAATGATTCGAGAAAAGCCTGATAGTCCTGAATATTGCTGACTGCCACTTCGCGTTGTCGCAGACGCAGAACACGTTCGCAGATAATCGTGTCGCCTTCGACCTTGTAACTGGAATGATATTCGGCGTAATCGCGATCCAGCGCAATCGGTCGCGGCAATTTCGGTTTTTTAGTGTTGGCTGCCAGCGTCAGTTTGACGCGATAAGTAATTTCGGACGGTAGTTTGAACTCTGTCGGTTTCGTCTCGTCTTGTTTGGTCGTTTTGTTTGCCGAAGGATCAGGTAAACCAAACTTGGGCATCGGAAATTCGGAATGGTGGTAAACAGAGGGACGACTGCCGTACTCTCTGGTTTTAAAATCATAATCAATCTCAAACGGTTTTTCTGTTGCGTTTGGATCGCCAGGTTTGATGTCCGTTATCTCAATCGTGTAATCCGACCCAACTGCGCGAGACAACATATAATCCATATTCTTCCATTGCGAAGGTGGGGTCGCCCGAAATGTGGCTCGCAATTCGAGTTCAGAATCGCCGCGAAGTCTGGCATGCGCGTGCCCGGTCAGCAGGCCTTTCTCATCCGTTTTGGCATCGATTTCAACGATTAACGACGTCGGGAATGGCGCATCGGCTGGTGTTGTTTCCAAACGCGCCTCAGCATTTTCAGGAATATACAGCGCCTGTTTTTTGCGCAGAGTTTTTGACAGCAATCGAAATGGCGCAACCTCAGGCGTTGTGTCCATCCAGACCAGTTTGTTCTCGATTGGAATCGCGGTTATCACGTGATTGAATTGAGCCGGAGACGGAACGTCCGAATCCAGTTTTCGATAAGGATTTATCAAAACCGGATATGCGTGAATTCCCGCGGCGGCCAGCATCGCAGACAGCAATGTATGTTTGTCTTTGCAATCGCCGTATTGATTAGCCAGAATTTCCGCGGCCGCGTGGGGTTGGTAACGCCCCTGGCCAAATGAAAGACTGACATACCTGAAGTTTTTTGCGACAAAGGAATAGAGCACTTCGATTTTTTCCAGGTCAGTTGTTTTGTCTTTTGTTAATTCGGCGACTTTGGCTTTTATTTTTTCGTCAGGAATTATTCGGTCGCGTTGTAATTCGTCGTACCATTTGCCGACCTCGTCCCAATTCTTAAAGGTCGTCAACTGCACCTGCGGAGCCTTTTGCTGACTTAATTCGAACTCGTCGAATCGTTCTTCAAGCGTCCTATCTTTATCCTCTTTTTTCGGGTGTTCCAGATTCGCGTGTTTCCACGTGTAAACGCGTCGGCCGTTTTCCTCCTTGATTACCGGATCAAGACCCTTTTCCGATTTCAGTTTTACGATGCTGGATTGGGGAATATTCACTTCCAGTTGTTCGTCCAGAATAATCAGGGGCTCGCCCACAAAATTGTGCTCGACCCAGAACTGATTCGGAGCAAGCGCCGCGACGACGTGCGTTGTCGCGTGAAATTCCAACGTGTCACCTGGCCGCAAACCTGGCACGGTAACCATTTTTATTTTCAGGTCACTGTAGACAGGTGCGACGCGAGAAACCGGAGCCTCCATTTCCTTAACGCTGCTGACTGGCGCAGTGATGATGCTGCCGTCTTTTTTTAGTACCCTGACAAAATCGATGTCGATTTTTTCGTTGGCGCTGCTGTACGGAAACGGCAGCTCGCCAAAGGCCTGCACACCGGCGTCGGTTTGAATTTTGATCCGCATGCTATGCTCGGCTTGACCCGTGCCGTCCTTTTCGTATCGAAAGACCGTTTTCATCTGTTCGACGACCAATGCTTCCTGTGAATAGTCAACCGGCTTTTTGTCCTTTGGTGGCGCGGCAGCCTGCGCCGATTGAGGCGGCGGAGTTTGTCTGGCTGAAACAAGATAAGCAGGTTGTAGACAAATGCCCGCGAGCAGCAGAACGGCTATGAATGCTTTACCTGAACAGCGCATTGATATTTCTCCGGTGATATAGCTTACCGTTTCTGGTTACGGGGTACGCGCAGCCAGTCGGCAAATTGTATAGTTAAGCGGCAAAGTAACGTTTGATTTTCGTTCGCATCAGCGCGATCCAGATACAAAGATTGCGGAAAAGCGACGTCAGATTGTGCATTCAATCGGACTGCTGATCAAGACATCGCGCACCAGCAAGAGTAAATCTAACATAGATTTTTTATTATCAAAGAAGATTGGTTAGATTTATAGACACACTACTGGATGGATTTTCGAAGTTGGAAGAAGGCAGGTCACAACTTTGTAACGGTGAGAACCGCGCAGTCGGGTGCAGCTAAAGTCATTTTACAGCGGTTTTCATATAAATAGTCCGGTGTCCGAAATATTTTGACCACAGAGAACACAGCGCGGCATACAGCCGCAACCAAATAAGATCCAAATCCCCCTAACGTGAGTTAGGGGATTGTTCATAC
>Ga0137403_10008147_pt1 | contig 11746 bp, 8 predicted proteins | sample CZOMad2_1_16fung_FD_122057 | JGI IMG/M metagenome (GOLD analysis project Ga0137403, IMG submission 122057) | Vadose zone soil fungal communities from Angelo Coast Range Reserve, California, USA - CZOMad2_1_16fungal (Hybrid Assembly) | ecosystem: Environmental > Terrestrial > Soil > Vadose zone...
TCCAGAGATTAACTGGACAACTCGAGGCCGCATCAGGGCGGCTTGCAGAAGCCAAACAGCACATCGCGCAAAGCGTCTCGATCTTTACCACGACTGAGATTCCGTTCGAGTTAGCACGGAGCTATTACTCGATGGGGTTGCTGCTGTCAACGGCGCACGATCCCAAGGGTGCTGAATCCAATTTGGTTCAAGCCAAAGCGATCTTTCAAAGGCTGAGCGCCGGACCCGATTTAGAGTTGACGATGCGGGCGCTGGCAGCGGACGCAAAGTCGGAGGATATCCCTCTGCCATTGCGAGCCTCGCCACCTAATGATGTGCTGTTGATGCAAAGGCTGATCGAAGCTTCGGCGTCGCGCGATCTGCTGGTACAGGAATTGGCGGCGGTTATCTACGAGAATTTTACGGTTGGCGGGGTTGTAATCTGTCGTGTAGAGGCCAATGGCAGGGCAGAACCGTTGGCCGTGCAGGGTATTGGGCGTCACGAAGCCGAAGAGTTGTGCTCAAAACTAGATGCTTCAAGTGAAGAAGGCGTCAGTCGTTCGGGCGATGGATATCTCCTAAGACTGGGGGACACTGTGAATCCCCCGATTGTCGTCTACATTCGGGCTAATGGTTCGCCGGATGTCGGCCGGCTGCAGCCGCTGTTGAGGCAGGCGGAGTTCGGGCTTGAGGCTTGTTCGTTGCGCGCAGCCGCTCGTGGAGGCACGACCCGAAGCCTGGAGCAACGCATACAAACAATAATGCCCGGGTTCATCGTTGCCAGCCCGTCGATGTTCGACGTGATCGACAAGATTTACAAGATCAGGACAAGCGACGTAACGGTGTTGATAACCGGCGAGTCGGGGACCGGAAAGGAACTTGTCGCAAGGCATATACACAATCAGTCCGCCAGACCGCGTGCAATCTTTCTCCCTTTCAACTGTACTGCCGCGCCTAAGGAGATCATAGACAGCCAGCTCTTCGGACACCGACGAGGCGCATTCACAGGGGCGACAACCAACTATCCCGGGATCATTAAGGCTGCTGACGGCGGCACTCTTTTTCTCGATGAAATCGGCGACCTGTTATTGGAGGTGCAGCCAAAGCTGATGCGATTCCTCGAAGAGGGCGAGATTCAGCCTCTCGGAGAAACCAAGCCTCTTCGAGTAGATGTCAGGATCCTTGCGGCGACGAACACCGATCTGGAACGCGCCGTTGAAGACGGGCGTTTCCGAGAGGACCTTTTCCACCGGCTTAATATTATTCGTATACACGTTCCACCCCTTCGTGAGCGCCGCGACGAGATACCGGTCCTGGCTGCGCATTTCCTCGAGCACTTTTCGTCTCGAGCAGGCAAGCAGCCTTTGACCATGGCCCAGGAGGCGATCGACGCGCTGACCGAGCATGACTGGCCAGGCAACGTTCGGCAACTAAGAAATGAGATAGAAAGGGTCGTGGCCTATGCAATGGATGGTGCGCGCATTTCGACTGAAGACTTGTCGCCCGAGGTAATACACCCACGCAGGCAGTCCGGTTCAGACCGGTCGCGATGGCGGGACGAGCAGACACAAGGATCAGTTGGTAACAACCGACATGCATTGGGCGCGATGGGAGGTAATGGCGGCGGGTTCAGGGGTTTGCCGGCCGGCGGGGCCAGACTCAAACTCAAGGAGGCAACCGCTGTGCTCGAGCGGCAGTTAATCGCAGAATCTTTGATCCGCAACAAGAACAATCTCTCACGCACCGCCATAGACCTCGGACTGTCAAGGAGGGGGCTGAGGCTTAAGCTTGCGCAACTGGGCATTCAAAAGGAGGCTCGTGCGTAAGCGGATTTGCTGATGTTGGTGACCGCGCCAGGGGCACGCAAAGTCTTGGGAATGCTCAGAAAACGCTTGACACGGCGTGGTATTTGAAAATATCATCGCAGTCTGATCGGCTTAGCACGACGATGACGAAGGTGCCACTCTTGGCCCTTGCGTACCTTAGGGATTGCTGAACGCGAGTTTCAACGAGCCGCAGGGCAGGACTTAAACCGAGCATATGGCTTGTAAGCGGGAGAAAGAAGGCACGGCACCTGGCCCCCCGAAAAGAACCGTATAATGCTACGCGTCAGTAGCCAAAGATAGAAGGTCCGAGCCAGATTCTGCAGGCAAAGTGAGGAAGAAGATGAATACGGGTGGACTCTTCAAGAGAATGCGAAGTATGCGAATTGTCATTGTATTGTTAGGTCTGCTCCTCGCCTACGGCGCCGTGAGTTACTCACCGCGTGCCTCGACCTCCTTGCCTATCTATTCAGTTGGCCTGGGTGGAGTCACGGGCGTAGCTAACAATACAGTTCTTGCGTTCGGTCGATACGTTTTGGTATCTCCGTTTTGGCCTTCCAAGGGAGTGGCCGAAAATGGAGAACTCGATCTGACACAACTCGATAACTCTTTCATCTATGTAATTGATACGAAGAAGCCTAATAGCCCGCCATTCTCCAAAGAGCTCACCGCGTGGGACTCAAAGCTGAATGCAGCTAAGACGGTCTATTTTCCATCGCGAGTGGTATTCGATCCGCAGAGCGCGAACGTTTACGTACGAGGCACAAGGTTCGAAGAAATAGACGGGTTGGTCACTCCGATTGATGTGATCGCCTACGTGCACTTGAACCTCGACGATAACGGCAAGCCTGTGTTCGACAGTACGGTAGTGCCGGTTGACATCCAGGGCGTGTCGACGCCGTACACCGGCGAAGCACCGCTCGACTTTGCGTTCGGAGCGAAGGGTGAGTTGATGGTCTTCACGAACGGAGCGTCGGTGTTCTCGTACAACCTCGACCACGGCTATCTATACGCGCTCCCGATTGTGCACCCAACCAAGTATGGCGCAGACGACAACATCTCCTTCCTGGACGTTGATCCGACGACGAATATCATAAGCATTTGCGAAAACGTGAAGTCAGTAGATAAAAACAATGTTGCCACCGTTTCATCCGCGATCTCGTTTCACAGGCTTCTGGAGGATGGCACATTTTCTTTGTTGAAGCTGGTATCCGCGGAACAGTTCCCGAACGGAACCGCACTAGCGGGCGGCAGTAACATAGCAATTGTTTCCGATGGGGACTCAGAGTTTGCAGTCTTCGCCACAAACGATGGTTCATTGTGGACCGTTGATCTTCAAGACGGCCCGATACCAACGACAGCTAAACGGCTGTACAATTTCCCGGAATTGGCGTCTGACGCAAGTGCTCCGAATCCTCTCTTGATCCAATACGATTCGGAGAAGCGTGTGATCGGGGTCGTGAAGCCCGGCTTTACGGTGCAGATCTCACGACCCACCAACGGGAGGCGAGGCCGTATTTCTCGACCGACAAATCTACACATCACCTCTGAGACTCCTGTGCTTGCGATGGCTAGACTCGGAAAGAAGAACAAGGTTGTGTCTGGCAGTTCGTTCAGTGAAGAGTTCAAGAGCGAAGGTGGGCTTTCAAACTTTGTGAGCGGGCCAGGCGCGCAGTGGTTGATCTCTACCTATGCCGGCAACCTATACTCGGTCGATGTCGCCAGCGACTTGCCGAATTCCAAGCTCAGGCTGCTCGGACAGGTTGGATCGAGAGTCAATCGAATCGATTACTATGCCGACCGCTCCAACGTCGTGGCGATAAACTCGTTTACGCTGGAAGATGACGGAATGGGAGTAGCATCTCCGGGAATGCTGGTTGTTGGCAGACTATCATCCGTAGAGAATCAGTCTAGCGCTGTCTTGCAGGCGCTTCTTCCGGCGGCGTCCGTGCTCGGCCGGCCTGCGCCTTCCATACGCAGACCCTGCAACATCAGGCGATGAACCGGGCGCAATAGGGTTGAGACGAGTCTCGAGTCGCGCTGACGTAGTTAGTACAACTAGAGGTGTTGGGGAGGGCCGCTTCTGGCCCTCCCTTTTTTGGCTCTGGTGCTAACCAGCGGTTGTTCTCGCAACGTCCATGAACCAAACCGCGAGTTCCCGTGCTATAGTTTCCATCCTGGCAATGCCAACCAGCGTAAACAACTCGAATACCGATCAAGCTCTCCCAGGTTCGGCAAAGGGCACTCCCGATACGCTGCCCGACTCGTCGTGGACTTCCATTCTCGATGCCATACCTGAGGGCATCAGTGTTCACTCGGCGTCCGGTGAGATATTGTTTGCGAATAGAAAGCTTTGCCAGCTATATGGCAAGCCACTGTCGGAGCTAAAAGGTTTAAGCTGTTGTGAGGTCTTCCAGGATGGCCCGGCCTGCCCGCACGAGCAAGTGTTAGCCGCCGGAACGGCCGTGCCGCTGGTTGGCGAAGTGCGTGTGTCTGGCAGGAACCTCTCCGTGACGTTTGAGCCGATATTCGACGAACGCAAGAACAATTGCGGCTTTATGAGAGTGATGCGGGATGTTACAAGTGAGCGTCACGCGCAGGAACAGCTACTGAAGGCAGAACGGTTCGCGACCCTCGGTCAGTTACTATCCGGAGTTGCGCATGACGTTGGAACGCCACTCAATGTCATCTCGGGTTACGCCGAATTCTTATTGATGCGAAGGAAACCTGAGGGCGAGGGCCATAAGGAGCTTTCGGCGATAGTTGATCAAACACGGCGCATAGCAGCAATGTTCGGCCAGGCGCTTGATCTGACGCAACCTGCCCAGGGCCGGACCGACGCAATCGAGATCAAAGCCTTACTGGCGGACTCGCTGGATTTGATTGGACACCATCTCCGCAAAGCGGATGTGAAGGCCGGCCTCACTTGCAGAATCATCCCGCCGCTGGTATATGGAGAGGCGCAGCAGTTGAGACAGGCCTTCTTCAACCTATTGCTGAATGCTGGTCAACAAGTCGGAGCCGGAGGCCGTCTTCAAGTAGTAATCGACGAAGCGGCGGGTGTCCCTGGGTTCTTAGGGCTGGCATTGTTTGGGACCGAGGCGAGTGGAGCCGGGCACGATTTCTCACGGTCCTTTGCAGCTTTCTTTGCTGCGCAGAGCGAAACCGAAACAACAGGGATCGGTCTATACCTTAGCAGGAGAATTCTGGACGAAGCCGGAGCGAAAATAAGTTTCACCGAAGCTGGTGAGCAGGGGGTAGGGCTTATCATCCATTTGCCCGTGAATGCCGGCAGCCGGGCTTGATGTTGTGAATCATGAGGAACATTAGTCAGCGCATTTTGATAGTCGAAGACGAAGCTCCAATGTGCGAGCTTCTTACGTCTTTCTTTTCAGAAAAGGCATATGATGTGGGCACCGCCCCGGATGGCGAACACGCACTAGCCCGTCTCGAGGAGCGGGACTACGCGCTCGTCATTACTGATATCAAGTTGCCCGGGATGAGCGGCCTCGAGTTGCTGGCAAGAATTCGCGTCGATTGGCCGGAAATGGCGGTTGTTATTATGACCGCCTTCAGCTCGATATCCTCGGCTGTCGAGGCAATGAAACTCGGCGCTGAAGACTACATCGGCAAACCCTTTCAGCTTGATGAGCTCGCCATCACAGTTGAGAAGGCTCTGGAGCGACTCAGCCTGCGCCGCGAAGTCAGGGAACTTCGAGCCGAGGTCAGAGGTCGCTACAATTTCTCGAACATCGTCGGCCGCAGCAAACCGATGCAGCAGCTATTCGAGGTCATAAAGCGAATAGCGGCCCGCAGAGATGCCTCCGCCTTGATAACTGGATCGACTGGAACTGGAAAGGAGCTGGTCGCGCGTGCGATTCACTATAACTCGGATCGCCGGGACGCGCCGTTTATGCCCATAAACTGTTCGGCGATTCCAGACACTTTGCTTGAGTCCGAGTTGTTTGGCCATCAGAAGGGAGCGTTCACCGGCGCGCACGAGACGAGGAGGGGTTTGATTGAGGAAGCGCAAGGGGGCACCGTATTCCTGGACGAGATCAACACGCTTTCCCCTAGTCTTCAGGTGAAGCTGCTGCGGGTGCTGCAGGAGCGTGTCGTAAGGAGGGTCGGCGGGCGTGAGAACATCCAGATCGATATTCGGCTTGTATCGGCCAGCAATCAAGACCTCGAAGAAGCAGCAAAACGCGGCGAGTTTCGACAGGATTTGTTCTACCGCTTGAACGTCGTACCCGTGCGTCTGCCAGACCTGAAGGACCGGCGTGAAGATATTCCGCTTCTCGTCCTACATTTCCTACAAAAGTTCGCCCAGCAGCACGGCGAGCCTCCACGCCGGTTTGCGAATGAGGCGATGCGCGTTCTGATGACGCACGCATGGCCTGGCAATGTCAGAGAACTGGAGAACGCCGTTGAGCACGCGCTTACAATGGGAAGGGGCGAGATTCTTCTGTCGGAGGACCTGCCGGTCAGCGTCACCGCTCCTGAGCGCGACATCATCCATGAGGCAACTCTTGATGACGTTACGCTTGCGGAACTTGAACAGCGTTATATTCTTCTTGTGCTCGAAAAGATGGGTGGTCATCAGATCAAGACTTCAAGAGTGCTGGGTATAGACCGCCGCACACTGTATCGACGGCTTCGCCAGTATGGCTACACTGGACGGCTGCGCGGTGAGGAGGAAGATCTGGACGAACCGATAGCGAAGGATACAGAGCAGGCGACCGCATCATCGGTCTGAGCCTCAAACGCAGTTGTATTTTGGAACTGGAACTATGAAAGACGAACTAGCCTCGAAAGCACCGCCGGATAGGAAGGAATGTGAGTCGCGCAATTCAGCCGGAAGACATCCTTCGCGGAGCCTCGAACCCCGTGCGAAAGGCTACGGGATAGGCGGCGGGTACGAAAGACCCTATCGTAAGCCACCCCGGTCTGCGGACCAACGAAGCGAGTCCTACGGCCCGGTCCCGCATTCGGGATACTACGGCGCGGGAGCAGGGGATGAGCGGTTTGAGAGGGGACAAGCAGGCTACAATAAGGAACTCTCGTGGTATGGCGCGCAGTACGGTGAGAGTACCAGCGGACGATCCAAGGAGCAGAGCTGACGTTCCGCGGGCGTGAGCCAACCAACCTTTTCGGTTACTTACCACCCGCGAGGAGTTTGGCGGCTTGCTGTTGATCCTTTGTATAAGAGGTCGTGCGTTCGATTCGCCATCCATTGCTCTCTTGCGTCAGTATGAAACCGAGAAACTCTCGCTGAGGGTTTCCGCCGGAGCTCGCAAAGTTATACGTCACTGTGGCGCTGGTGTAGGCTTTGCCAGGAATTTTCGGATCGGTGAAGAACGAATCTACAGTAAGATCGGTAATCCCCTGATTCTTCATGTATTCCTGAATGACCTGTTTGGCTTTTGACTCGTTGGTTGAACAGGACGTCGCCACAAAAACCAGACCGAGGCAAACTAATAAGGTAAGAACGAAAGTGCGACTTCGAAGTCTTTCACTAGTCATAGGCATCTTTTTACCTTACGCCGGGCGCTTTTTTCAAGGAGCGTGTCTCGACCGTTTCGGGGCAGATGCTGAACGGAGGTGACGTGGGTCTGTACATTCGACAACTTCTTGCGGGCCGCGACTTTGCGACGGCGGATTACTTTGCGTCGCAGATGGCCAACTTCGTCTATCTGGTCGGCGACGACGAACAAAAGGTTTGCATGGTGGTTGATCCAGCTTGGGACATACCGGGCATCATCGAGGTGGCTGACCACGAGGGCATGCGGCTGGCTGGAGCGCTGGTGACCCATTATCATCCCGATCATGTGGGTGGCAATATTTTCGGCCACAACATAACCGGCCTTGCCGATTTCATGTCGATGCGGCCCGTCAAGGTGCACGTGAACGAGGTCGAGAGTGAAGGGGTCAAACAAGTGACAGGTCTTTCCGACAGCGACCTCGTAAAGCACCACGGCGGCGATGACATTCTTGTTGGCAATCTTAGAGTCAGCTTGCTTCACACTCCGGGGCACACTCCCGGGAGCCAGTGTTTCCTGGCGAATGGCGCACTGGTTTCAGGTGATACTTTATTCATTGGCGGATGCGGACGTGTTGACCTCCCGGGCAGTAACCCGGAGGCGATGTACCATTCGCTAACCCAGATTCTATCCAAGCTCCCCGAGGACACTTTGTTGTTTCCCGGGCACAACTATGCTTCAAAACCCGTGAGCACAATAGGCGACGAGAACAGAGAAAACCATTACATGAGAGTCAGGAGCCCTGAAGACTGGACGAGGCTCATGGGTAGTCACTAATAGCAGCATACTTCTTAGCGAGCTATTATTGGGTGGCGGCGGACAAAGAATCCCCCAATCCAAGAGGATCAGTAGCGGATTTGCAGAATAGTGTTGACTCCGTCCCCGTAAGAGCCATAATAGAGCGCGTCTGTTGCTCAGTCGCAGGAAGAGTCCCACCGAGCGTGCCCCTTTTAAAGAGTCAATCGATACGATGAGTTACAAGGATTTGTTGAGGTGCACCTTCCTCACCTGTCTTGCGCGACTCAGCTTTGCCACGGTGACGCATGTCTAAACCGTAGCCAAGAATGCGCCCTGACGTTCTTTGCCTATCAGCACACACCCAGGAATCACAGATTATGAGTACGTCCATCAAGTCCGTAGAGAAAGAGGGAAAAACTCGGACCTGGTTTTTCAGATTCGACGCCCTGCAAATACTCGGCCGGCTGGGGCTGAGAACGCTCGGAATGAAACTATTCGTTGCTGTTCTTGCCCTGACGGGTCTCTCGATAGCGCTTGCCTGTGTCGTAGCTTACTTGAGTTTTGCCAGAGCCATTGAATCCGGCGACCAACTTCAGCGGGCGGCGGTCGCGACCGCAGACGCAGTCGATCTTTTTCTCTTCGAAGACATCCAGTTCGCCAAGGCTATCGCGAGCGACGATCTTCTGGTTGAAGCAGCCCAACACGGTACGCGGGAAGCTGAGAAATTTGGCATCAACAGAATCCCCGACGTTGAACAAACCACGCGGCTTGAAGAGCGCTTCAAGGATGCGCGAGTGCTCAGGTTGGATGAGGAAATCAACAACTTTCTCCGGGAGAAGAGGCGAGTCCGAGGCGCAATTGAACGGATGTTCTTCACTGATAAGTACGGCCTCAATGTGGGAATGACGAGCCCGACGGAAGACTTCGTTCAAAGTGACGAGTCGTGGTGGCAGGAGGCGATGAAGTCGGGGATATACATCGAAGACGTCAAGTTCGATAAGCCGACTGAGACTTTTGACATCGAGATATGTGTGGCCATTGTCTCAAAGACAGGAGGTCCCCCAGTCGGAGTTCTAAAGATCAAGTACAACCTTCAAGACGTGCAGGATTACATCTCTCACTTCAAGCAGTATGAAACGGGCTACGCATACGCGATATCCAGCAGTGGCCGGATTGTGGTGCATCCGGACCCGGCGATGCGAAATCTGGAACTAGTTCAGGCTATGCAAAAGGTCGGGGTGCCCGACGCTTCTTCCCTGGGATCGGATCTCACGGCGCTAACCGAAGATCAAGCATCAGGAACGTTGTATTACAACGGCATCAACCCAAAGACGAGAAAGGTAGAGCCACGTGTTGCCTCTTTTGATAAGACGAAGAAGTTCATAGGCGCCAACTCTGGACTCCCTGAATTTGGTTGGACGTTCGTCGTCGATAACGCCAAGGACGAAGTCTACGCACCGGCCTACAAGATGCTGAGATCCATCTCGGCCGCGGGACTGCTGTCATTCCTGATCTTTGGCGGGCTCGCTTTGGCCTTCTCCAGGAGCTTTTCAAACAAGATCAAACACTTGCTTGCCGCGACCGAACAGGTTAGGGCGGGAAATCTCGATGCCAGGGTCCACATAACAACTCGCGATGAGTTGGAGCAGGTCGCCGAGGGTTTTAATGAGATGATGGATCGACTGGCGGAAATGGTCGGGCACGAAAAATCCAGTAACGAGCGTCTACTGGAAACCGACCAGGCGATGCAACGCAGTCTAACGGAATTCCTGAGTATCGTCTCGTCGGTCTCGGCGGGGAACCTGACCAAACGCGGCGCCGAAGGGGACGACACACTCGGTATGGTTGTCCAGTCGGTGAACAAAATGCTTGAACACTTCAGCACTATGCTGACCGAGGTCAAACAGATCGGGCTTTCGGTCTCGTCCAGCGCAACGGAGATTCTCGCTGCAGCAGAGCAGATCGCCGTTGGGTCTCAACGACAAGCAGACGAAATAACCAACACATCGAGCGCGGTCGAGGAGATGGCAGCATCGATGAATCAGGTCTCAAGAAATGCGGAGGCTTCAGCGGATGCCGCGCGTCGCGCCCTGGAGATGGCCGAGCACGGTGACAAGTCCGTCCGCGACACCTCGGAAGCGATGTCCAGGATCGATTCCGCCGTGCAGCAAACGTCCGAGAAAATGCGGCTGCTTGGGGTTCGTAGTTCTGAGATCTCGGAGATCATCGACCTGATTGACGAGATTGCGGCTCAAACGAACCTGCTCGCTTTGAACGCCGCAATCGAAGCAGCACACGCCGGAGAGGCCGGCCTTGGGTTTAGCGTAGTGGCGGACGAGATCAGGAAGCTGGCAGAGAGATCGGCGCGCGCGACCAGAGACGTCGGGAATCTTATCAAGTCAATTCAAAAGGAGACGTCGGAAGCACTAACCGCGATGGAGGTTGGGATGAAAGAGGTTCGGGGAGGGAGTCACCTTGCCACCCAGGCGAGTAACGCCCTTCAAGATATCTCCAAGGCAGTGCGTCAGTCATCGGAGCTGATCGAGGAAATCTCAGCGGCCTCCGAAGAGCAAGCGCGAGTGACCAGCAACGTAGCCGGCGCCATGCAGACCATCTCAAGCATTACTCTCGAAACATCTGCGGGCGCTCACGAAACCGCGCAAACGATTGAGGGCATGGTGGGGCTCGCTGACCGCTTGAACAAGTCAATCTCGCAGTTCAAGGTCGCGGATGACTACATTCACCCGTTCTCGTACGACATGCCGGGCTCACGCGCCAACGGGTCTACTCTGCCGCGCTATCGGCAGGGCGACTGAGTGACGCAGGCTTGCAAACGAGCAGGGAGACAGTTTTGGCAGCAAGACGACAACTGGTGGTCTTCAGAGTAGGGACCGAAGAATTCGCCGTCGACATCATGCTCACTAAGGAGGTCGTGTTGATGCGGGAAATCACTCCCGTGCCCGAGACGGAGGATTATGTAGAAGGCGTAATGAATCTCAGAGGAAACCTTGTGCCCGTGCTCGACTTCAGAAAGCGGCTTCGCGCTTCCGCCACCGCCGCGCACATGGACCACCGAATCATCATCGCGAATCTCGACGGACGTACTGCGGGTTTGATCGTCGACGGCGCATCCGACGTAATAAGGGTAACCGAGGATATGATCGAGCCCGTGCCTCATCTCATTGCGGAGCTCGGGGCTGGATACGTCGAAGGGGTGATCAACGTCAAAGGTAGATTCATAACACTGATTGACTTGAGAAAGGCACTCACTGGAGAAATCGTAGGCGAACTGGACGAAGTGATTAGAGTCCTAGCCAGGCAAAGCGAGCCAGTCACACCCGCCAAAGCGGTCTAAGTATGATTTATTCATCGCAAATCTTGACATCAGGATCGATAAACCAATTGGGATCGGGGCCGCTCGGAATGAGCATTCTTTCCGATAGCGAGTTCAGGCTGTTCAGGGAGCTCATCTATGAAGAGTGCGGGGTCAGTCTGGGCATCGAGAGGAAATCGTTTCTCGAATCCAGATTAAGACGACGCATGGATGAACTGGGTATCAAAAGCGGTTACGAATACTACTGCATCATCAAGGCTCCCGACAGCAGATCAGAGGAGCTGCCAACGCTGCTCGACTCGCTGATGATCTGCGAGACTTCGTTTTTCAGG
>Ga0137403_10008149_pt1 | contig 11745 bp, 11 predicted proteins | sample CZOMad2_1_16fung_FD_122057 | JGI IMG/M metagenome (GOLD analysis project Ga0137403, IMG submission 122057) | Vadose zone soil fungal communities from Angelo Coast Range Reserve, California, USA - CZOMad2_1_16fungal (Hybrid Assembly) | ecosystem: Environmental > Terrestrial > Soil > Vadose zone...
GAATAAAGACCGGCGTTGTTCACGAGGATATCGATGCGGCCATACGCTTTCAACGTAGCTGCAGCCATCGTCTGGGGCTTTTCCGGGGAGGTCACGTCGACGACCACCGCGATGGCTTCGCCGCCAGCCGCTTTGATGTCCGCCGCGACTTTCTTCGCTTCCTCTTCCTGTATATCGGCGACGACGACCTTGGCCCCCTCTTTCGCCAAACCATGGGCGTAAGCTTTGCCGATGCCGACGCCCCCGCCGGTGACGATAGCTACTCTGTCTTTCAGTCGCATGGTGTTCCTCCGTTAGTTTCGAGACTGAGAATATTTAAGAGAAAAAATTCAAGAATGTTTGTCGCGCCAAGACGCCAACTACGCAGAGAAAACAAATATCTTATTTCCGAACTTGGCGAGCTTTGTGACTTTGCGCGAGTCCTCCTCTTTCCTCGGTTAGAGCCTCAGCCCGTAAAAGTTGATCGGGTTGTCATGCAGGATCGCTTTCTTGGTGTCATCGCCGATATCCGTCCGCCCGAGAAATTCCGGCAGGTCGTGACTGAACATGTCGGGCAATCGCTCGTGCGGATAATCCGAAGGCCACATGAGACAGCGCGGATTAAATTGCTTTAGCACCTGCGTCAGCGCCTGCTCTTCGACCTCGCAGGTGGCCCACACCTGGCCCGAGCGGATATACTCGCTGGGTTTTTTCTTGAGCAGCGGCGCCTGGAAACGGTAGGGCTTTTCAAACTCCTCATCCATGCGGTCCATCATGTAGGGCAGCCAACCCGAGCCGGCTTCGAGGAATGCCACCCTCAGTCTTGGGAAGCGCACGAAGACGCCTTCGAAGACCATGTGGGTGAATTGGACCAGTATCGCAAAGGGATGCTCCAACGTATGAACATGGAGAAACTTGTTAAAGAAATCGAACCCCATGCCCCGGCTCGGCGCGCCGTGCACAGTGAGCGGCATGTCGAGTTTTTCCGCTGTTTCGTAAATAGGATCGAAATCCGTGTGGCCGTAACCCTTGTTTAGGACGGTCACCGCTGGCATAAGCCCGGCAACCAGTCCCAGCCCTTTCGCGCGCTCGAGTTCCTTGGCTGCTTCGGTGGGTTCGTGAACCGGCAGCAGGGCCACTCCTTTAAGCCGCTGACTCTGTTTGGTGAAGCGCTCGGCGATCCAGGAATTGTAAGCACGGGAGATGACACAGGACCATTCCGGATTCTGGATGAGTCCGAGGGCGAGACCGCCGGTCGGATAGAGCACAGTAGTGTGCACGCCAAGCTCGTCAAGGAACTCTAGCCACTTGGACGCCGGGGTCTCGTGGATTTTGCCCGAAACGCCGAACCCACGGTTCCAGCCATCCAGCGAGGGGAAAAAGCTGTAGGTTTGAAAATGGGGCCCTTCGCGATATCGTCCTTCGAGAAACTCGCGCAACTCGGCGTCTTTTTCCATCACGTGTCCGTCGGCGTCAATAATTGGATAATTCACGTTCATAATCAGTTCTCCTCTAACTCAGGACGAACGGCGGAGTCGCTGCAGTAAAATTTTGCTGATCCGTTCATGCTGAGCCCGTCGAAGCATTCGGATTTTTTCAAAACCCACGGACCTGAGCCGTTCATCGAAACGAAATACCGCCATCGACATTGATGGTCTGGCCAGTAATGAAATCACTCAGGGGCGACGCGAGAAACAACATGGCGCCGACGACATCCTGTGGCAATTGGACGCGCTGCAGCGCGCGGCTGCCGATGGATGATCGCCGGAAACGGATCATTTCCTCCGTGGGGTTCTCTTCGGACAGGGTGTTGCCGGGAGCGAGCACGTTAACCTGAATATTATCATCGCCCACTTCGCGAGCCAGCGTGCGAGTGAAACCAATCGTTCCTGCCTTCGAAGTGACGTAGTGGATTCGTCCCGGGCTGCCATTAAAGACTGTGCCGGAAGCGATGTTGATAATCTTGCCGGATTTCTGCGCGCGCATGGTCGGTAGCACGGCGCGACAGCAGAAAAAGAGCCCTTTCAAATTTACCGCCATCAATTTGTCCCACTCGTCAGAGGCAATGGTTTCGATCCTGCCACGGTTCATCGGAATAGTAGCGAAAATCGCCGCGTTATTGATCAGCACGTCGATTCGACCGAAGCGCTGCAGCGCAGCCGCAGCCATCTCCTTCGTCGAGGCCTCGTGCGCGACGTCCACATGAACGGGAAGCGCTTCGGAGCCAGTCTCCTTCGTGATTTGTCCGGCGACCTGCTCGGTCGCCGGTCTATCGATGTCCGCAACGATGACGCGGGACCCCGACCTGCCAAAGCCGAAACAGTAAGCCTTGCCGATGCCGTGGCCGCCGCCCGTCACAATAACGATTTTGTCTTTCAGCCCTTCGATCATTCAATTGGCGTCACTGGTACGACGGACCTAACCCAATGAAGGATTGATCAATGCCTTAGTTGGAAACATTTCCGGGACCTCGCCGCCGACGGCACGGATACACTTTTCAATATCCTTCAGTGGAAAGACATGGCTGACCATTTCTTGCACCGGAAACTTGGTTTCTTCGATGAGCCGGAGTGCGGCTTCCGTAGCGTCGTTGTCGGCGGTGAAACAACCCTGAAGTTTGATTTCACCCCAGACCAGTTTATCCATGAGCATGGGCGTTACGGTGGTATCGCCGGTCAAACCTGCCAGCACCATAGTGGCCTGCCGGTGTAAGCAATCCACTGATTTCAGGATCGCGTTCGGATTGCCCGAGACATCCACGACGACGTCGCACATCTCGCCATGGGTTTCCTTGCGGATGACTTCCACGACGTCTTCTTCTTCGACGTTGATCGCACGATGGGCGCCGAACTTCTGCGCCAGTTCCAATCGCGGTTTGTCGCGTCCGATGCCCGAGATAAAGATCTTGGCGGCACCGGCATGGCGCGCGGCGAAGGTGCAAGAGAGCCCTTGCTGTCCCGGACCCTGGATCAAAACATAATCGCCCATCTTCACGCCGCCTCTGCGAATGGCCCACTGAAAGCCGTTGGCCATCACGGAACCGATAAGGGCTGCCGCTTCGGCGGGAAGCGCGTCGCTGATCTTGGTCGCGAGAACATCGGGAGCCAGGTAAATATAATCCGCGAAGCCGCCGAACAGGTGCGGCGGCTGATCGCATTTTGTTCGCCCGCCATAGTTTGTGCGCTGCTTGCAAAAGCGCTGATTGTTGCGCCGGCAATCGGCGCAGCGGCCGCAGCCGATGGCGCCTTTGAGAGTGATGCGATCGCCTTCCTTTACGTGGTGAATCGCCGCGGCGTTTTTTCCTAGCTTCTCGATGCGGCCGAGAATTTCATGCCCGAGAATGATCGGATAATCGACTTTAAGCTTGCCGTGAAGGTATTTGACGTCGGTACCGCAGACGCCGCCCATCTCGACCTTAACCAGGCCGCCGTCGGCGGGAATGTCGGGAACCGGATATTCGCGGACTTCCAATTTGTCTGGACCAAGTAGGGTTGCTCCTCGGACTGTTGCCATGGGACCTCCTGTGATTCCGGGCTAGCTATTTTGGCCTAGGATCCTTCACTGCGTTCAGGATGACGGAACCTGTAGATCATTTTGAGCAGAGCAAAGAATCGCTCTTCTTGTCCGTCATTTGACTTTGTATTCCTGGGTCAGCTTGTCGATAAAACCACTGGCGTCGAGTTCCTTCACCAGCGACTGATCGGCGAAACGCTCAGGATCTTCCTTTAACACTTTAGGATCCTTTTTGCCGACTTCCTGAATCGGCAAGGCGAAGTATTCCTTGGCTGGATAGGGCTTCAAAGGGAAGTCATACTCGCGGAAGTTCTCTTCGATCACTTCCCGGTCTTCGACTTTCATATATTTGCCTATCACCTTCATGCTGAATTCTTTGTTAGCTTTATAGTAGTGCACGCCTTCGATCATCGCTTTTGTGAAGTTGACCAAGTCGGCGCGATTCTTTGTCATGTAGGGCCGGCGTGAAACGAAGAAGAGACTGGAATAGGGGATGCCGAGCTTGGACGCGTCCGCGATCAACGTCATTCCCAACTTCCGTGCTTGCAAGGTCATAGGCGGGGTGAGCATCGCGGCCTCGGCATTGTTAGTCTCGACGGCGGCAATGCGATTGGCTTGGTTGCCGACTTGAAGCAAAGCCACATCGGTGTCTGGTCTGAGTCCTTCGCGCTGCAAAAGATATCGGGCGGCGAAATCGGCGTTGCTGCCGAAGCGGCTAATGGCAAGTCGTTTGACTTCCCTGAGGCTTTTTATTCCTTTCCTAGCGTAAATGCGATTATCCATGGTGTTGCCGAGCCGGCCGAACATGACCAGATCCAGCGCCGGCGTTGAGACCACCACTTGCGGCGAGAACATGCCGACTTGTGCGTCACCCGATGACAGCGCTGCGGCGGCGGAGCTGGCGCCTTGGATAAAAATCAACTGGACTTGGTTGCCGTATTTTTCAAACAGCTTCGCTTCCTTGGTGATCCACAGCGGCGCGAATTGACCGACTTCGCTGGTCCACACGACGTTGATGTTCGCCGCGGTAGCGGGCCGCGGTTTCAGAAAAATCAACTCAGTGAGTAAACTCAACAGCCACAAATTACGCGCTATTTTCATTCGTAATCCTTTCGCTCGCAAATACTAGGACCTATGTTGACCTCTGTTCCCGCTTACCCCTATACTGCCGAACAATCGTTGAATCAAGGTCAAGGAGGGCTCGCGATGCGAATTCTCATAGGTTTGTTAGGAGCGCTGTTATGTCACGGCACGGTGGCGGCGCAAGGTCTGACCCGAGTCATGTCCGGCTATGCTGCGATTTCGGGCCCCCACGCCGTGCTGTGGGTGGCGCGGGACACTGGACTATTCGAAAAGAATGGCTTGCGCACCGAGGTGGCGTATATCCGCAGCGGTTCGACCATGGCTCAAACGCTGGTTTCCGGAGAGATTCAAATGGCTCAGATGGGTGGCCCTGCTGCGCTGGCGGCGGGTGTCGCGGGGATGGATTTGAGTTTCCTGGCGGTGGCGCTGAATACAACTCCCATCGTGATCATGGGGACGGTTTCACGCATGGAAGAGCTCAAAGGCAAAGCCGTCGGCATAACCCGTTTCGGCTCGAATACCGATATCTCGGCTCGCTTCGCGATCAGAAAAGCCGGCCTGCAGCCGGAGAAAGATGTGGCGCTGGTTCAACTGGAAGACTATCCGGGCATCATGGGCGGCATTCAATCCGGTAGGATCGCCGCCGGGGCATTGGCGGATCCGTTTACCGACTATGCCAAGAAACTTGGCTACAAAGAGATCGCCGACATCGCGGCCCTCGGGTTGGAGTTTCCCTTTGTCGGAATCGTTGCCAAGAAAAGCTACATCAAAGATAACCCCGACACCGCGCAGCGGTTCGTCCGGGCGTACACTGAGGCAATTGCGCTTTACAAAACCAATCGGGAGCTGGCGATGAAAGTCACAAGCAAATACACCGGGATCAAAGATCCGGCGATTCTCGCCTCAACCGTCGACTTCTATGCCCCCAAGCTGGCGCGTGTCCCTTATCCAACCATAGGCGGCATGCGCTTCGTGCTCGAGCAGATCGCGACCCGGGACCCGAAAGCCAAGAACGTCAATCCGGAATCGTTCATAGACGTGCGTTTCGTCAAGCAGCTCGAAGACAGCGGCTTTATCCAGACGCTCTATCCGAAAGGATAGTTTGCTGAACGGAACCAATGATCAAGCCTAAACAAGCACTAAGCAGAAAGCATCGAGGTATATGTATGGAAAACGATTCGGTCATGTTGGAAAAGACCTACGAATTTTTCACCAAGCAGGCCGGTTTCAATAAGGACCTCACCTTTACCGATCGCGGTTTCGAACAGATTCTAAAATTCTTGGGAGCGACGGTGCTCCCAGCGGCAAAGGATGCTCCGGTCAACCAGTTTTATGATACCCGGATTATCGAGAGACTGAAAAAAGGATCGTGATGGTGGGGGTCGTGCCTTGTATAACGCCGATGGGATGATTGCAAGACCTGGGGTTTTTTCTCGGTGATCAACTATTCTTAGGGAAGGAGTCGCTTAAAAATTGGCGATGTGTTTCAATGAGCTTTTCAAAATGAGGCCTTTCCTCTTTTGGGAGAGTCGTTGGAAATTTTGAACCACTTCGTCTCCATCGCGCGAGCCACTCCTGGCCCAGGAGCTGTGGAGACAAGGGATGGGTTCGGGCTCCTGCCGCTCTTGTGAAAGCGATGGTGGTGTCTGACTTAGGTCCGGTGCCGACACCCTCGGCGACAAAAAACCCTGCGGTTAGAAGAGAAACTCTCACGGCAGTCGAAGCGGAGTAGGTGTAGAGCTCTGCTGATTTTGGCAGGCAACGATTGAAAATTCGCGCAAAGATCTCGTGGCTCCAAAGCGTGGGGTCCGCTTTGGATGAAAAAGGATCGTAAAAAATAAGATCCGGGATGCTCGCTGATTCGATAAACTCCGAGAAGTCTCCCCTAAGAAGCTCCCATTGGAGCAGGTTTGAAGCGTGTTCCCACTTGCCGCTTTCAAGAATCCGGTGGGGCGCGCTGTGCCGCAGGTGAGGGAAGCAGCCGGGATTTTTAGTCGCGAGGGTAAGCGGATCGAGATCCCATTCGAAACTCACAAGGCGCAAAGGACGAAGGCCGTTGGCATTTTTTTCTGCATAAGTTCTTTCAAAACAACGAATAGCCGCCATGGCATTTGACGCCGCGCCGAGTCCCACGTCCCAGATCACCAGCTCGTCGGCCTGGGCCTCTCGCTTCAATAGGCGAGAGGCGAGAATCGACTGCTCCACGTAGAGTTTATTGGCTTCATCACTTGGCGCATTCACCGAGTGCATCACCTCACCGGAGCTCACCTGCTGAACGCTCGAAAAGCCCTGAGCCGACGTGTGGATTTCATAATCGCCCAGGCGGGCCGGCTTAAATCTCTTGGCTTTTTTCGGGGAGCGGCCGGGGTGCTCTTCGTCGGCGCGCACCAGCTCGAGTCGTTTCTTCTCATAGTAAGAAAGAAAGTCATCACGCAAAATGCTCTCTCTCATCTCCCTCATCAGCCGATGATAGAACGCCATGTTGTGAATGCCTAAAAGGTGCCATCCCAGGATCTCATCTGATTTAATGAGATGGTGCATGTAGGCGCGGGAGTATCGGTTGCAGGCCTGGCAATCGCATTGGGCATCGAGGGGCTCTTCTGAAAATTTATAGACGGAGCGGCGCAACTGAAGTCTCCCATGAGAAGTAAAAACCACCCCTCGTCGCGCTAGTTGTGAGGGAATAATACAGTCGAACATATCGACCCCACGGTGAACGCTCTCGAGGATATCAATCGGCGTGCCGACGCCCATAAGATAACGCGGAAGATTTTGCGGCAGTTGTTCGGTCACGAGTCCAGTGAACTCGTAGCGCTGAAGATGTGTTTCGCCCACCGCCAGGCCGCCAATGGCCAGGCCATCAAAGGGAAGCGCTCGCAAAAGCTCCGCACTTTTCTTTCTGAGATCGTGATGGCAGGCTCCCTGAACAATTCCAAACAGTGCTTGGGGTGAGTCGCCTCTGGCCCGAAGGCAACGCTCGGCCCAACGATGCGTCAGTTCCATGGCCGCCTCCGCTTGAGCGTAGGGGGCGGTGGAAAGGATGCACTGATCGAGAGCCATCATGATGTCGCTGCCGATCGCTTTCTGCATCTCGATGCTTGATTCAGGCGAGAGGAGATAAGACTTCCCATCCACATAACTTTGAAAACGAGCGCCCTCTTCGTTCATTTCTCTGGAATGGGGCAGTGAAAAAATCTGAAACCCGCCGGAGTCTGTAAGCACCGGGCCATCCCAGTTCATGAAACGGTGAATGCCGCCGAATTTGTTTAAGACCTCAGGGCCTGGACGAAGCAGCAGGTGGTAGGCGTTGGCCAGCAGCACGCGCGCTCCAGTCGCCTTTAAACTCTCAACCGTTTGTCCTTTCACCGTCGCCTGGGTTCCGACCGGCATGAAGATCGGAGTTTTGACCTCGCCATGGAGCGTCTGAAATGTCGCGGCGCGGGCTTTTGAGCCGCCGGATTCTCTTTCCAGGGTAAAGTTTAAGGGACTTTTCAACAGTCGGGAGGTTTTTCCAACTGCGGAAATCTGAGGATCGGGGAAATATTCCGGCATCGTCAAAGAGGCTAATCAGTTTAAAAATCCGTAGAGCCGTCGGGTGTTCTCGCAAACCACTTTTCGGCGAACCCTTTCCTTTAGCTGGCTCATATTTTTCTGAGTGATTCGTTTGGAATCCGGCCAAACGCGTTGGCGGTAAAAAGATCCGCGGGCAGCCAGCTCAGATCGATGTGAGAATCGCCAGAGATCATTTCGTAGTTCACAATCCGGTTCTTTTCGCCGATTTCCAAATCGCACTGATTCTAGAGAATGCGCGTTGATTGTGTCAAGGATTGACCCGGGGGATCTTTCGACATTTGGGCGTGCATTCTGTCGGAGTATTTTGCTAGATATATCCCAGGGACGCCGAGCATGAGGTGCCCCGGGTTTCACGGTGTACGAGGTCTTACCGGAGTATAAAATATTTTCAAAGGAGGAATCGTTATGGCTAGTCTAATCACGATACACCCAGCAGTCGATCGGGGGCTAAAACCCAAGGCCGATAACTTTGCGGGCGGGACGCTCCTATGCCACTGCACGGACAACCAGGTCGCGGTGACGATCAAGGGGCAATGCGCGCATAATCACGTATGCGGTTGTACGAAGTGCTGGAAACCGAAAGGGGCATTATTCGCACAGGTTGCTGTTGTCCCGCGTGAAAACCTCACCGTAATAAGAAACGGAGAAAAACTCGAAGTTTTAGATGCCAAAGCAGTGATTCAGCGGCATGGCTGCAAACAATGCGGTGTTCACATGTACGGCCGGATTGAGAATAAAGCTCATCCGTTCTACGGGTTTGATTTTATCCACACAGAGCTATCGAAGGAGGACGGCTGGGCGCCACCTGAGTTTGCGGCTTTTGTTTCATCCATTATCGAGTCAGGTGCGAACCCCGATAACATGAATGCGGTCAGGGGCAGGTTAAAGGAACTCGGCCTGGAGCCTTACGATTGTCTATCCCCGGCATTGATGGACGCCATTGCGACTCACACGGCCAAGGCCGCCGGCGTGCAGAGTCATTAACGCGGCGACCATTTTACCCTCTCTTGCGGCTTTTGCTCACGCGACTCGCTCGTGTAAGTTTTTGCAGCAAACCCTTTGGAGCAAACCCATAGAGGAGTTTTTGTGGGCAAAAAGCATTTCCAGCGCTTGAGCTAAAGGAGGAAAGAATATGGCGTCTGATACATGGCGTGGCATGGTGGGAATCATTAAACCCACCAAGGGTTCGGCTTCACTGGTCGAGATGATCCGCATGCTGCCGGACGGCATCGGGATCATCCCGCTCTTCAACAATATCCGTCATGGCAAGATCGAGGAGTTCCGGGCGGCGATCCCTGTCTATGAGGAAAAGATCGCAGAGCTTGCGGCGGACCAGGTGGACCTCATACACGCTGCCGGCACGCCACCCTTCATGCTCCTCGGATATAAAGGAGAGCAGGAGATCATTGACAAGTGGGAGAAGAAGTTCAAGGTTCCGATCTTCACCTCAGGCACGAACCAGATCGCGGCACTGAAGGTGCTGAAGATTAAAAGGTTCGTCGGTGTCGGTTACGACTTCGAAGACACGAGCATTGTCGTTAACTACTTTACGGGGGCCGGCTTCAACGTGCTTGGCATCGAGAGGCTGCCGGTTCCGTGGGAGGAGGTCGGGAGGCTTTCGTCGAACGAGGTCTATTACCACGTCAAACGGCTGTTTCTAAAACACCCGGATGCGGACGGGATCTATTTTCAGGGAGGGAAGCTGCGTATCCTGGACATCATTGAGCTGCTGGAACAGGATCTCCAAGTGCCGGTCCTTCACCCGGGAGTCGCGCAAGCTTGGGAGATCCAAAAGCGGCTCCACGTGCGGCAGCCCAAGACAGGCTACGGTCGACTCCTAGCCGAGATGCCTTAGCAGGCTGCTGAAAAGGACCTCAGACCGTTCATGCTTCGACAAAGCTCAGCACGAACGGTCGTTGATTGTAATTGCTAGTATTTAGCCGATCACCCTGAGCATCGCCGAAGGGTGCCTCAATCGCCTGGCTTCACAGAAGCAGATCAAAGCGTTCACGCCTTGATTGGCTTCATGCGTTTCGTCCAGGGCCGGATCAAAAACAAAATCAATAGCGTCGCGAAACTAAGCAGGCTGAACCAAATCCACAAGACGGTCCTATAACTCTCAGTCCGGTCGTAGATCGCGCCAGCGAGCACAGGACCGGCAAAGCTTCCCCACATATAAAAGAAACTCATCGATCCCCTGACCGTCGCGAAATGGCGACGGCCGAAAAAATCTCCCACCGTTGCCCAGACGATGGGAAACGAGGCATCCAACAAAGTAAACACGATGGTGAAAAACCAAAGTTGCCAATAGCCCAAGTCCCACAAAAGTGGCGGCACGGAGAGAGCCGGTAGAAGCTGGCATGCGGCCAAGAGTTTGGGCTTGTTCACTCGGTCGGCGATCCACCCGAGGACAAAATGCGCCACCAAATTGGCAAACGCAAAGGCGCCGAGAAGGGATGCGGCGGCGCCTTCTGACAATCCCTTCCACACCATGAGCGGAACAAAGTGCACCGTGGCGGCGCTGTAACATGTCACACGAGCGGTCATCGAAACGACGAGCACCCAGAAAACCCATGTCTTCATGGCTTGGCGGCTGGTGAGATCGGCATTGGCGTTTTTGTTCGTTGTGTCCGCCGATGAAATCGCGCCCGTATCCGCCGGAGCGACATCACCATCGGGGAGCAAGCCCATGCTTTCCGGCGAGCGCTTCAACTGAAAACTCAAAGGCAAGCACACCAGTAGAAAGATGCAGCCCGAGGCAAAAGCCGCCCAACGCCAGCCTATGGAAGTTACGCCAATGGCCAACAACGGAGAGATCAGCGCGCCGCCGATGGGCACGGCGGCGCTCACGACGGTCATGGCGCGGGCACGCTGGCGAATGAACCAACTATTGGCGACGACCATCGGCGAGTGGATAAATCCGGCCACGAAGGCGAGACAGATCACGCCCAGGTAGACGATCATGAAGCTCGTATAGCTATTCACCCACGACAGAAGGATGTAACCGACGCCGGCAAGAAAAACCGCCGTTACGAGGATCGGCCGTGGGCCGTAGCGATCGATGAGATAGCCGACGAGCGGCGCTTCTATGGCGCCCTGCGCGCGTGACAGCGAAAACGCGAGCGAGGTTGCCGCCCGGCTAAGCCCCAGATCCTGGCTAATGGGAAGGAAGAAAACAGTGAAGCCAAACTGGTGCAGCCCGCCGCCGACGATGCGAATGGCGGAGACCAGTCCCACCATGCGCCAACCGTAAAAGATACGCGAAAGAAAACTAAAAACCACTTTGAGGCTCATGGCGGCGAGAAAAAGTTACAGCCGCGACGTTACGTCAAGAAAAGGTCAGGCGTCAACAGGCTGTGCTTCAACGACCTGAAGAAGTTTCAAACGGTTCAATTTTTGTTTCCCAAACGCTGTGCCCTAAGATAACTGACTGCACGTGAATGCACGCGCCTGTTTCGTCTGGACATCACAGAGGAATTGGGGAAGCAAGGATGAATAGGTTGTGGGCAGGCACGAGATTAGACATCAATCGGGCACGGTCTTATGAAAGCGAGGGTTAGTTTTTGCCAATGGAGATCCTGCGTTCTCCTCGCATCG
>Ga0137403_10008150_pt1 | contig 11744 bp, 9 predicted proteins | sample CZOMad2_1_16fung_FD_122057 | JGI IMG/M metagenome (GOLD analysis project Ga0137403, IMG submission 122057) | Vadose zone soil fungal communities from Angelo Coast Range Reserve, California, USA - CZOMad2_1_16fungal (Hybrid Assembly) | ecosystem: Environmental > Terrestrial > Soil > Vadose zone...
CATTCCTTCCACGCGGCGCGGTAAGAGCGGTCATTTCACGATTCACTCACCAGCGGTCAAATCACGTATCCCCAACACGCCACCGGCGCCCCGGCTTGACGGTCCGCGCCGGACAGCGCAGTATCTGCCGTCACCGACACGGAGGAAGACATGAGCGTGTCCCGGCGCGAGTTCCTGAAGACCTGCGCGGTCATATCCAGTGTCCCGATGGTCGGCCTGGCGCCTGGCGTCGCCGCGGCGCAGGCGCCGAAGAAAGGCGGAACGCTGCGCGTGGGCTTCTACATCGAGGCGGCGACGATGGACCCGCACCTGTCGGGCAGCAAGGTCGACCGGCAGGTCTACCACAACATCTACGAGCCCCTCGTCACGCTCGACGCCAAGCTCGGCATCAAGCCCGGCCTGGCCGAGTCGTGGACCCAGCCCGACGCCCGGACCCTCGTCTTCAAGCTGCGGCGCGGCGTCAAGTTCCACGACGGCAGCGACTTCACCGCCGAGGCCGCGAAGTTCAACTTCGACCGCATGAAGACCGAGCCCAAGTCGGTGCGCAAGGGCGAGGTCGCCAGCATCGACTCGGTGGACGTGGTGGACTCCCACACGATCAAGATCAACCTGAAGCGGCCGGACGCCGCGCTGCTGGCGACGCTCACGGATCGCGCCGGCATGATGGTCTCGCCCAAGGTCGTGCAGGAGCGTGGGGCCGAGCTGCAGCGCAACGCCAAGGGGGCCGGCACGGGGCCGTTCGAGTTCGTCGAGTGGGTGAAGGACGCGCATCTCGTGATCAAGCGCAACGACGGCTACTGGAATCGGCAGGGCGGCCCCTACCTCGATCGCGTGCGCTACCGGCCGATCCTCGACGACACCGTGAAGCTGCAGAGCCTCCAGTCCGGTGAGATCGACGTGATGGACTACGTGCAGCCGCGCGACGTGGCCGCCGTCAAGGCGGACAAGAACGTCGTGGTCCTCGACGTGCCGTCGCTGGCCGCCTTTGCGTACCAGCTCAACCACCAGAAGCCGCCCTTCAACAACAAGGCGCTGCGGCAGGCGGTCGCCTACGGCCTCGACCTGGAACAGATCGTCAAGGGCGTGTGGCTCAACGTCGGCGTTCCGGCCAACGGGCCCATCCCGCCGACCTCGTGGGCCTACGACAAGTCCATCCCGTACATCAAGCGCGACCTCGCCAAGGCGAAGGCCAAGTTGGCCGAGGGCGGCAAGCCCGGCGGCTTCGAGTTCACGATGACCACCGCCAACATCCCGATCAACGTGCAGGAGGCCGAGGTCATCCAGGCCCAGCTCCGCGAAGCCGGCATCACGACGAAGATCAGGCTCGTGGACGCCGCCACCCAGCTGTCCGACGGCAACAGCCGCAACTTCGAGATGATCAGCTACCAGTGGAGCGGCCGGCCCGACCCGGACGGCAACATCTACCAGTTCTTCAAGACGACGCCGGGCACGTCGCTCAACTGGTCCGGCATCTCCAACCCGAAGCTCGACGAGTTGCTCGACAAGACGCGCGAGGTCTCGAATCAGGCGGAGCGGAAGAAGCTCTACAGCGAGCTGATCCGCATCCTCCAGGACGAGCTGCCGATGGTCTACACCGTCCACCCGATCGAGCCCAAGGCGTTCAGCCCGCGCGTGCAGGGCTACGAGCCGATTCCCGACGGCATGATGCGCTTCAAAGACGTGTGGCTCAGGTGAGCTAGCAGCGGGCGCGTCATGGGTCGCCTGCTCGCGCACCGGCTGCTCGCGACGATCCCGGTGCTGCTGCTCGTCACCGCCGGCGTGTTCGCGCTGCTGCACCTCACGCCCGGCGATCCGATCGACGCCATGATGGCGGAATCGGTCGACGCCACCGCGAAGGAGGCGCTGCGCCGCGAGCTCGGGCTCGATCGGCCGATCCCCGTGCAGTACGCGGCGTGGATGGGCCGGCTCCTGCGCGGCGACCTCGGCCACTCGATTCGCAACGGCGAGCCCGTCATCGAGAACGTGAGCCGCCGCATCCGGCCGAGCCTCGAGCTCGCGCTGCTGGCGATGGCCATCTCGCTGACCGTCGCCTTTCCCGTCGCCATCGCCTCCGCCATTCACCACAATACGGGCGTCGACCGCCTCGGCACCACGTTCGCGCTGTTCGGCATCTGCATGCCGAACTTCCTGCTCGCGCTTCTCCTGATCTTCCTCTTCGGCGTCACGCTGCGCTGGTTGCCGATCTCCGGCTACGTGGATCCGCTGGAGGAAGGCTGGAACGGCGTGCGCTCGCTCGTGCTGCCGGCGGTGACGCTGGGCCTGGCCCTGGCCGCGGTGGTCACGCGCACGCTCAGGTCGAGCCTGCTGGACGCCCTGGCGGAAGACTACGTGCGAACGGCGCGGGCGAAGGGGCTGGCCGAATCGCACGTCATCCGCCGCCACGTGCTCAAGAACGCCCTGATCCCCGTCGTCACCGTCCTCGGCCTGCAGCTCGGCACGCTCATCGGCGGCGCGGTGATCACCGAGTACGTCTTCGCGCTGCCCGGCGTGGGACGCCTGGTGGTCGACGCCGTGTTCGCGCGCGACTACCCCCTGGTGCAGGGCGTCATTCTATTGATCGCGGTCGGCTTCATCGTGAGCAACCTGCTCGTGGACGTCCTCTATGGCTGGATCGATCCCCGAATCCGCCTGCGCTGACGGCATCATCCCCGGCGCGTCCGCCGTGCGCGACCGCCGCTGGGACGCGCTGCGCCGGGCCGCGCGCGCCCGGCTGGCGCCGTTCGGCGCGGCGGTGCTGATCGTTGCGCTCGCCGTCGCGCTGGCCGCGCCCGTGCTGGCGCCGTACGACCCGTACGCGCAGGATCTCGGCAGCGCGCTCCAGGCGCCCGGCCGCGCTCACCTGCTCGGCACCGACAACGTCGGGCGCGACGTGCTGAGCCGCGTGATCTGGGGCACCCGCGTGTCGCTGGTCGCCGGCTTCGTCTCCGTCGCGATCGCCGCGCTCGCGGGCAGCCTGCTCGGCATCGCCGCCGGCTACGCGGGCGGCCGCGTGGACGGCCTGGTGATGCGGCTGATGGACGCGGTGCTGTCGTTCCCGCCGCTCGTGCTCGCGCTGGCGCTGGGCGCCGTGCTGGGCGCGGGGCTCACGGGCGTGCTGATCGCGCTCGGCGTCGTCTACACGCCGACGTTCGCGCGGCTCATGCGCGGCCAGGTGCTGACGGTCAAGGCACGCGACTACGTCGAGGCCGCGCGCGCGCTCGGCTCGCCGGCCTGGCGCATCGCGTGGCAGCACGTGCTGCCCAACGCCGCCGCGCCGATCGTCGTCCAGGCCTCGCTCAGCGTGGCGTTCGCCATCCTGGCCGAGGCGTCGCTGTCCTTCCTCGGCCTCGGCATCCAGCCTCCCGGCGCGTCGTGGGGGAGCATGATCAACGCCGGCCGCGGCTACCTGCAGCAGGCGCCCTGGATCGTCTTCGGACCGGGGACCGCGCTCTTCCTGACCGTGGTGGGACTGAACTTCGTCGGCGACGCGATCCGCGACGGCCTCGACCCGCGGCTGCGCGGCTGAGGCGGTATACTCCCGGCCATGGCGATCACCGCGGACTACGCCCGGCTCGAAGAGCGGATCCTGGCGCGCGACCAGGTCGGCGCCAGCGCGACGCTGTACGAGCTGATGAAGGACAAGCGCCCCGTTACCGAGATCGTGGCGCAGACCGTGCGGATCCACGCGCCGTACACCCACGTGCCGTACCACCAGCGGCTCGACGACGGCATGGTGAAGTTCGTGAACAACGACCACTGCCTGCTCAGCGAGCGTGTGGCGCTGCCGCTGATGTCGATGCTCCCATCCCAGCTCCGCTACCTGCCGCTCGCGCAGGCGGTCTGGTACATGCCGACCGGGCTCGACCCGTGGAACCAGCTCCTCGGCAAGGCGCCGGGCCACTACACGCGGCTCTACGAGATCAAGGTGGACCAGGCACCGCCGAAGCCCGAGGCGCACTGGCCCGATCAAGAGCCGCTCCGTCTCGACGGTCCGCTCGCCGAGCGGCTGAACCACTGGCTGACGCTCGTGCAGCGCGGCGAGGTGCTGCCGGCGTATCGCGTGTTCCTCGGGCTGATGGAGGACGCGCCGAACCGCCGGCAGGTGCTCGCCCACCTCGCGTTCGCCGGCCTGATCGACGTGCAGGACCGGATGCTCCACAACCGCTCCTACACGACGGGCCACAAGTCGTTCCGCGCGCGCGCCACCATCGAGCTGGGCGAGGCTCTCGGCTGGAACGCCGCGCACCACGTGCTCTACGCGGGCGTGCCCGATCTCGCAGTAGGCCCACGCTGGTACTCGACGTACGAGATGGGCTGCAACGTCGTTCAGAATCTCCTGGACGGCCGCGACGCCGACGTGCTCCGTCAGGACGCGCCGCTCACGCCGGCGGAAGAGGCGATGCTCGTCGACACGATCACGCGCCAGCGCGAGTGGTCGGTGATCGAGGCGATCGTGGCGCTCCTGAAGGCGGGACGCGGACCGCGCCGGATCCTCGACGCGATCCAGGTCGCCGCCGCGCAGGTGATTCTCGAGACGGGCGCGCCCAACAACTTCTCGATGTCACAGCACGGTTACGAGTACTGCAACACGCTCGGGTGGTTCTACGACACCTTCGAGCACCCGCACCGGCTCAAGCTGCTCTTCGTGGCGGCCTCGTTCATCAACCGCGCCGCCGAGCACCAGGCCAACACCCCCGACAACGGCCGGCGCGCCATCACCCCGCCGCCGGGCGCCGAGGCTCTGGGACTGGGGCAGCTCCTCGAGCGGTTGGAGCAGACGCTGCTGGCCCTACGCCCCGAGGAGGCGGTCGCGCTGACGGCGACCTATCTGAAGTCCGGCGCCGAGCGCTCGCCGCTGGTGGAGACGCTGGCGACGGCGGCGTGCAAGATCGGCAACGATCCGCACAACCAGGAGCTCGGGCTCTGCCTGCTCGAAGACTACCTCCGCTCGACGGCCGCCGACCGGGAGCGCCTGCTCCTGGCGTGCGCGCAGCACACCGCCGGTCACCGCAAGTACGGCGACCACCTCGAGTCGTATCGCCGCTTCGCCGAGGCGTTCGGGCTGTCCTAATTACATGGGGGGCCCCGAAATGGCCCCCCAAGCCCCCCAACGCTCGTCGCACCCCGGCGAAGCCGTGGTGCGCCTCGATGCACGCATCTCTAATTCCGCCGCAGCTTCGGGTCCCAGGCGTCGCGCAGCGTGTCGCCAAAGAGGTTGAAGCCGAGCACGGCGAGGCTGATGGCGAGGCCCGGGAAGATCGCCAGCCAGGGCGCCTGCTCCATGAACGCGCGCCCCGTGCTGGACAGCATCAGGCCCCACGACGGCGTCGGCGGCTGCGTGCCCACGCCGAGGAATGACAGGGTCGCCTCGATGAGGATGGCGTTGCCGAGCCAGATCGAGGCGATGACGAGGATCGGGGCCGTCACGTTGGGCAGGATGTGGCTGACGATGATGCGCGGGTGGCGGCAGCCGACGGCCTGCGCCGCCTCTACGTAGCGGTTCTGCTTGGCCGACATGACGGCGCCGCGCACGATGCGCGAGTTGCCGGGAATGATGACCATGGCGATGGCGAGCATCGCGTTCGTCGTGTTCGGCCGCAGGACTGACACGATCGCCAGGGCGAGCACGAGGCCGGGGATCGCCTGGATCGCGTCCATGACGCGCTGGAAGATCAAGTCGAGCCGTCCCTCGCAGTAGCCGCAGAGCAGCCCGATGACCATGCCGGCCGCCGTGCCGATCCCGACCGCGAGCAGCCCGACCCAGAGCGAGATGCGGCTGCCGTGAATCACCCGGCTCAGCACGTCGCGACCGATGTCGTCGGTGCCGAAGGGGTGCTCCCAGCTGGGCGCCTTGAGGCGGATCTCGGGCTGGGTGGCGAGCGGATCGTACGGCGAGAGCACGTCGGCGAAGATCGCCATGAGCACGATCATCACGATGAGCCCGGCCGACGCCGCGCCGAGCGGCTTGCGCTTCAGCGCGGTGAGCAGCGCGCGGCCGCGGCTGATGACGACCGGCGCCTCCTCGACGCGCGCGACCCGCTCGGTCACCGTCGCCATCAGCGGTACCGGATGCGCGGGTCGAGCCACGCGTAGGTGAGGTCCACGACCAGGTTGAGCGTCACGAGCGTGGCCGCCACGAGCATGACGTTGGTCTGCACGACCGGATAGTCGCGGAAGAGGATCGCCTCCACCGTCAGCCGCCCCATGCCGGGCAGCGCGAAGATCGTCTCCACCACGACGGTGCCGGCGAGCAGGACCCCGAGCTGGCCGCCGATGATCGTCACCACGGGGATGAGGGCGTTCTTCAGCGCGTGCTTGTAGACCACGATGCGCCCCTCGAGGCCCTTGGCCCACGCGGTGCGCACGTAGTCTTCGCGCAGCACCTCGAGCACCGTCGAGCGCGTCATGCGCATCGTCGCCGCCGAGAGGCGGAAGCCGAGCACGGCCGCCGGCAACAGGAACTGCTGCAGGTTCTTCCACGGCGACTCCCAGAGGCTCACGTACCCGATGGGAGGGATCCAGTGGAACCAGATGGCGGCGAAGGTGATGACGAGGGTGCCGAGCCAGAACTCGGGGAACGACAGCCCGGAGACGGCGATCACGCGGCCGACGTAGTCCGATGCGCTGTCCTGCCGCGTGGCCGACATCACGCCGATGGGCACCGCGATGACGATCCCGATCACCATGGCCAGCGCGGCCAGCTCCAGCGTGACGGGGATCGCCTTCCTGAGCGAGACGGCGATCGGCTCGTTGGTGAAGATGGAGTGCCCGGGGTTGAGGCTCACCATCTGCCAGACCCAGAGCGCGTACTGCTCGTGATATGGACGGTCGAGGCCGAGGTCCTTGCGGAGCTTGGCCAGCTCGCGCTCGCCGACGTTGCCGGACTCGCCCATGAGCGCCACCAGCGCATCGCCCGGCATCACGCGCATCAGGCCGAACACGACCAGCGAAGAGAGGAGGAGGACCGGGATCACGAGCAGCATCCGCCGGAGCACGTACTTGTACATCGCCGCCCGGCGCTCCCGCTTACCCGGTCCCCATACCTCTCGATGTCCTTACTTGTCGATCCACGACCGCGCGATGGTCGGGCACCCATACCCGTCGGTCCGACGGAGGGCGCCGGCGGCCACGTTGCGCATGTGCGGCTGGAAGACCAGGAAGCCGTTGTCGTACGGCATCCACATGCGGAGCACCTGGTCGTACTCCCGGTCCACGATCTTCTTGGCGATCGTGCGCTGCTCGGCGCGGTCGGGCGTGCGCCGCAGCTTGGTGGTCAGCTCGTCGATGACGGGATCGTTGACCCGGAAGAAGTTCTTCGTGGACTTGGAGTGCATGTACATGTAGGTCCGCTCGTCGAGCCCGACCGCGTGGCCCGACTGGAAGCCCCACGACATGCCGTCCCACTTGCTCTCGACGTAGCGGCCGTAGTAGGTCGTGTAGTCGAGCTTCGTGATCTTGACGTTGATGTTGAGGTTCTTCTTGAGATCGCTCTGGACCAGCTGCACTTGCGAGCTCATCTGCGGGAAATACTCGTAGTAGAACAGCGTCGTCTCGAAGCCGTTCGGGTGACCGGCTTCGGCGAGGAGCTTCTTGGCCTCGGCGGGACGGAACTGCCACCAGGGGCCCAGGTCCTTCGCGGTCGGCGGCGTGTCCTGGTAGTAGATGTACGGTACGCCCCAGCCGAGGATGCCGTGGCCCTCGAAGACAGTGTCCACCTGCTTCTGCCGATCGATGGCCATCGAGATGGCGCGCCGCACCCGCACGTCGTTGAACGGGGGCTTGTCCTGGGCGAGGGCCACGCCGAACGGCGCCAGGGTATTCGAGTACGCTTGCACCTGGACGTTCGGGTTGGTCTTGCGGATGGCCTCGACGTCGCTCGCGCTCGCGCGCCAGATGATGTCGCTCTGCCCCGTACGAAACGCCGCCACGCGGGTGGCGTCGTCCGGCGTGGAAAGGATGATGTACTCGTCGATGCTGGGCCGCCCTTTGTCCCAGTAGTCGGGGTTCCGCTGGAGCACCACGCGCACCTTGCGCGTGTGCTCCTTGAGGATGTAGGGGCCGGTGCCGATCAGGCGCTTCTTGAGGTCGCCGTCCTCTTCGAGCACCTCGCGCGCGAAGATGATGGCGACGTGCTCTGCGACGTTCTGTGGGAACAACGTATTGGGCGTCTTGAGGTGGACGCGGAGGGTGTGCTTGTCGGGCGTCTCCATGCCTTCGATTTCCTGGAACGTGAAGGCCTGCACGCCCTCCTTCGCATACGCCTCGTAACAGTACTTGACGTCGGCCGCCGTCAGCTCGCGCCCGTTGAGCGGCGGCACGTTCTGCCACTTCACGCCCTGGCGCAGCTTGAACGTCCACACGCGATGATCGGCGTTCGCCGACCACGACTCTGCCAGATCGCCCTTGAGGGTGAGGTCATTGGGGTTGGTGGCCTCGTCGGAGAACGGATGGCGTACGAGACGATTGCTGGTCAACCCGGCGAACTGGAAGAGCCCGACGGACTGGGTGTGCCGTGGATCGATCACGGGTGGATCCCAGGCCGACGCGCGCGTGAGGACGCCGCCGCGCTTGGGCGGCTTGGTGCTGGCGGGGAGCCAGTCCGGATACGGCGAGGTGGCCGCCGCCGCGCGCCGCCGGCCGCCGACGATGGCGGCGGCGCCGACGCCGGCCGCCGAGAGCTTCACGAAGTCGCGTCGATTCAGTCGGGAGGGCATGGCGGACTCTCCTTCTGATTGAGCGCCTGTCAAAGGAAAAGACACGATCGGTACGGCCGCTGCCGAGTGGCCGGAACATTGCCGGACGTTCGGAGACAAGTCAAGGGGCTGTCCGGAGGTATCATCTGCGGCTGGAGGAACCCGCATGCACTACACGCGCATCTCCGCCGACTGCCACATCGACATGCCCTGGATCCCGACCGACCTCTTCACCGCCAACGCCTCCGCAGCGCTCAGGGACCGGATGCCCTACGTCACCGACGGGCCCGACGGTCCGTACTGGGCGTCGAAGAAGGGCGCGTCCTTCGGGTTGGTCGGCGGCGTGGGGCCGTCGGGACAGAAGCTGGTGCCGGGGCAGAACTATCGGGTCGACAAGATGGCGGAGACGGGCCTCTACGAGGACGGCAAGAAAGGCATCCGCCGCCCGACCGATCCCCACCTGCGGCTCAAGGACATGGAGCGCGACGGCGTGGACGCCGAAGTCATCTTCGGGATCCTGGGCGCGGCCACGCGCCTGAACGACCACGAGGCGGCCATCGAGATGTTCCGCATCTACAACGACTGGCTCGCCGACTTCTGCCGCCACTATCCCGATCGCCAGATCGGCCTCGCGTGCCTGCCCTACGGCGACATCGACGCGGCCGTGCGCGAGATCCACCGCGTGGCCAAGCTCGGACTGCGCGGCGTCGAGATGTCGTGCTCGTGGGACATGGAGCCGATGTATCACCCGATGTGGGAGCCGTTCTGGCAGGCCGTGAACGAGGTGCGGCTGCCGCTGCACTTCCACACGTTCCCGTCGGTGCCGCCGCAGGCGCGCGACAAGCTGACGGGCCTCACGCGCCGCGCCGCGCTGTTCACCGGCGTCTCGGCGTTCCAGATGAACCTGATCAACATCCTGGCCGCGATCATCGGCGCCGCCGTGCTCGAGCGGTATCCGCATCTCCGCGTCTCGTTCGGCGAGAGCGGCATCGGCTGGATCCCTTACGCGCTCGACCGCATGGACTTCGAGTGGGAGGACCGCTTCCGCGATCTCGGCCTCACGATGAAGCCGAGCGACTACTGGCGGCGCCAGTGCAAGGCCACCTTCCAGTTCGACCGCATCGGCACCCGGATGATCGACGAGATGGGCGCGGAGACGCTGATGTGGGCCTCCGACTATCCGCACACCGACGGCGTGTGGCCGGAGTCGTCGAAGTACATCGAAGAGCAGTTCGGCCACCTGCCGGCCGACGTCGTACGCAAGATCACCTGCGAGAACGCCGGGAAGTTTTACGGCCTGATGAGGTAGCCACCATGGGCGACGATCTCTCGAAACTTCTCGAGACGACGCAGGCCGAGCGGCTGGCCACGGGCTTCCTCTTCACCGAGGGCCCGCTCTGGCACCCGGACGGCTTCTACTACTTCGTCGACATCCGGCGGAGCAACCTGCATCGCATCACGCCGGGCAAGCCGGCGGAGCTGGTGCGCGCGGACACCGGCGAGGGCAACGGCACGACGTTCGATCTGCAGGGGCGGCTCGTGATCTGCGAGGGCGGCCACCGTCGCGTCACGCGCTGGTCGGCGGACGGGCGGAGCGAGGTCCTGGTGGATCGGTACGAGGGCAAGCGGCTCAACCGGCCCAATGACGTCGTGTGCAAGTCCGACGGCAGCCTGTGGTTCACCGATCCCGGGCTGCGCGTGCCGCTGGCCGAACGCGAGCTGCCGTACGCCGGTGTCTATCGCATCGCTGCCGACGGCGTGGTCACCCTCATGGCCGATTGCGAGTACCCGAACGGGCTGGCGTTCTCGCCCGACGAGCGCACGCTCTATGTGGCCAACACGCGCTGGACGGCATACATCCACGCGTTCGAGCTGGACGCCGCCGGCAAGGTGCTGCGGCGGCGGATCTTCGCCGACATGTCGTCCGACGAGCCCGACGGCGTCCCCGACGGCATGAAGGTCGACGTCGAGGGCCGCGTCTACTGCACCGGCCCCGGCGGCACCTGGGTCTTCGCGGCGGACGGCCGGCGCCTCGGGATCATTCGCACGCCGGAGATCCCGGCCAATCTCGCCTTCGGCGGCCCCGATCTGAAGACGCTCTTCTTCACCGCGCGCACGTCGATCTACACGCTGCGCGTGACGACGCCGGGCCGCCCGCACCCGTGGTACCGATGAAATTCGGAACCTTCCTGCTGATGCAGTCACCGTCGGCGCGGTCGTCGCAGGAGATCTACGCGCGCGGGGTCGAGGTGGCCCAGGCGGCGGAGGCGCTCGGCTTTCGCAGCGTCTGGCTGGCCGAGCATCACTTCTCGACCTACGGCTACCTCTCGCGGCCGGTGCAGCTGGCCACCTACATCGCGGCGAAGACCACGCGGCTGCGCGTGGGCACGGCCGTCATCGTGGTGCCGCTGCACCACCCGCTGGTCGTCGCGGAGGAGATCGCCACGCTCGATCTCCTCGCGGGCGGGCGGATCGACGTCGGGCTCGGGCGCGGCTACCAGCACTACGAGTTCGAGCGCCTCGGCCTCGAGCTCGAGAGCGGCCGCGCGCGATGGGACGAGTCCGTGGACATCATCTTGAAGGCGTTCGAGGGCAAGCCCTTCTCCTACGACGGCAAGATCTTCAAGATCCCCGAGACGACGATCTTCCCTCAGCCGCTCCAGAAACCCCGTCCGCCGATCTGGATCACCGCGCAGAGCGCGGACTCGGTGGAGGGCGCGGTGCGCCGCGGCTTCAACGTGCTCACGGGGGGCTTTGGCGTGCCGCTCGAGCGGATGGCGGAGTTCCGCAGGCTGTTCGACCGCGTGGTCTCCGAGGTCAAGCCGCCGCAGCCGCTCGAGGTCGGCGTCCAGCGCGCCGTCTACGTGGCCGACAACGACGCCGACGCGCGCGCCGCCGCCGAGCAGGCGCGCTGGAACATGCGCGTCACGCTGAGCCTGCGCAACAACTACCAGCGCGTCGAGCAGGGCCGCGCGGTGCCGGTGGCGGCGCCGACGGAGCCCAGCGTCGACGAACTGCTCGACCGCTATCTCGTCATCGGCACCCCCGACA
>Ga0137403_10008151_pt1 | contig 11742 bp, 9 predicted proteins | sample CZOMad2_1_16fung_FD_122057 | JGI IMG/M metagenome (GOLD analysis project Ga0137403, IMG submission 122057) | Vadose zone soil fungal communities from Angelo Coast Range Reserve, California, USA - CZOMad2_1_16fungal (Hybrid Assembly) | ecosystem: Environmental > Terrestrial > Soil > Vadose zone...
TTTCTCGTCACCTTGATCGAGGATGCCTGTGCCACATTCACGCAGGAGCGCCATGACGCGACGCTGAGGGCGATCAAGGGCTATTGCCGCCAGCGCAAGACCGAGCAGGTCGTCACCGAGCTCAAGGGCCTGCACAAGCAGGCGGCCGAATGAGGATCGCCGACACAGTGATACGGCGATAGGCCGGCCAGGAACGCAAAAAACTTTGAACCAAGTCCGGCGATGCCGCCGGTGAACAGGGGAAGGGAAACGCCATGAGAAAGAAGCTGGTTGTGGGGTTGATCGCGGTCGCAGCGTTGGCGGCCGGATCGGCGAAGACAACGACGGCCGGGGACTCGGTTACCATCGGCTTTGCCATCGCCAAGAGCGGTTGGATGAGCGCCTATGACGGGCCGCCGCTGAATGGCGCCATGATGGCGATCGAGGATTTCAATGGCCAGGGCGGCATCCTCGGCAAGCAGATCCAGTCGGTGGTCGCCGATACGAAGACCGATACGGTGGAAGGCGCGAAGGCCGGCGCCGAAGTCATCGCGAAGGGCGCGCAGTTCATGGCCGTGTCATGTGACTACGACATGGGCGCGCCGGCCGCGACGGTGGCCAACGACAACAAGATGATCGCCATCTCCTTCTGTGCCTCGGACGCCAAGATGGGCGTGCAGGGGATCGGGCCTTACGCCTTCAGTCTGGAGATCTACGGCCAGGGCGAAGGGGCCGTCGCTGCCGCCTATGCCTGGAAACGGGGATGGCGGAAAGGCTACGCGCTCCTCGATGCCTCGATCGAATACGACAAGAGCGTGTGCGACGGATTCCTCGAATACTGGGCCAAGCTCGGCGGCAAGGTCGTCGGCGTCGATACGTTCATGCAGGAGGATGCCTCGATCGCTTCGCAGATCACCCGCTACAAGGAGGCGGCCGCCAGCGGAGGCGAGCCCGAAGTCATGATCCTTTGCTCGTACGTTCCGGGCGCGGCGAGCGCCATTCGGCAGATCCGGGCCGCCGGCATCAACGTGGCGATCATGGGCGGCGATTCCATGGATGGCGACTATTGGATCCAGAGCGTCCCCGACCTGAGCGAGCACTACGCCGTGACCTTCGGGTCGAAGTGGGGCGATGACGTGCGGCCGGAGGTCAACGCTTTCTTCCAGCGCTACCGCGCCAAGTTCGGCGAACCCGAATCGTCGTTCCCGCTCAACGGCTACAGTATGGTCCAAACCATCAAGATCGCTGCCGAGCGGGCCGGTTCGCTCGACACCGAGGCGGTGTTGGCTGAACTCAACAAGTTCCACCAGCAGCCGCTGCTGTGGGGCGCGACGACCTTCACGCCGGAGATCCACATCGATCTGGTCCATCCGATGACGGTCGTTCAAATCCAGAAGGGCAAAGGCAGTTTTGCCGACCAGATCACCGTCGAGGATCCGCCGAAACTCAAGCTGATCTTTCCGGAGTTCAGGGCCGACCTGTATCACTGATCGGCTGACGCTCGATCGTGCCGCCGGACCCATCGGGGAGCCGGGCCCTCATGCCTCAATCCGCTCGGCATGAGGGCCCGGCCGCGGTCGCACGGAAAAGAGGGGCCCGTTGCTCGCCGGTGGGCGGTGCAACCTGTAGGCCCGGCGCGACACGGCAAAGGCAGGCGGCAGCGTGACGAATCTCATCCAGGTCGCAATCGACGCACTCGCTCTCGGCAGCCTCTACGCGCTCACGGCGCTCGGGATCGGCCTCATATTCGGGGTGATGCGCCTCATCAATTTCGCCCACGGCGACTTCATCATGATCGGCGGCTATGCGCTCATCGTGCCCTCGACGGCTGCCACGGCCACGCTTTTCATCGGCGCCTGGCCGACCCCCCTGCTCATCGGCGCCGTCTGCGCGATCGTCGTTCTGCTGGCGCTGGCGTCCGAGCGCCTCGCCTTCAGGTCGGTTCGTGCGGCCGCTCCCTCCGTACTCCTGATCACCTCGTTCGCTCTCAGCTATTTCCTCGAGAATGCGGTCATCATGACCTACGGCGGGCGGGCGAAGGCCGTGAACATATGGCCGCAGCTGATGGACCCGATCCTGCTGGCAGGCGTTCGCATCCCCAAGCTGCAGATCGTGACGATCGTCGTCACCCTCGTCCTGCTCGTCCTCCTGGTCCTGTTCCTCCGCCGCACACCGCTCGGCGTGGCGATGCGGGCGGCCTCCGAGGATTTTCGCATGGCACGGCTGCTCGGGGTCAGGGCCAACCTGGTCATCGCCGTCGCCTTTGCCATCAGCGGTTTTCTGGCCGCCGCCGTTTCGTTCCTCGTCGTGGCGCAGACCGGCGTGCTCTCGTTCCACATGGGGGTGTCGCTGGTCCTGTTCGCCTTCGTCGCCACCGTGGTGGGCGGCATGGGCAGCCTGGCCGGAGCGGTCCTCGGCGGCTTCGCGGTCGGCATCGTCAGCGTCGTGTTTCAGGTGATCCTGCCGATCGATTGGCGGCCGAACCGTGACGTCTGGGTCTACGGCATGATCCTCCTGGTCCTGCTCCTGCGGCCGACCGGCCTGGTGAAGGTGAAATCCATCGAGGAGCGGGCATAGCGATGCCCAGCAGCAAGGGTGTCCTGCGGCTGTTGCGGGCCATATGGACGCCGCTTGTCCTCGCCGCGATCCTCACCGCCTTCGTCGTCGCCGTCGCCGCCACCGGCGACGGCGTCCTCGCGCGCACCGTCACCGACGCGCTGATCCGGATGGTTCTGGTCATCGGCCTCTACATCTTCATCGGCAACTCCGGCGTCCTTGCCTTCGGTCACATTGGCTTCACGCTGATCGGGGCGTATGCGACGGCCTGGTTCACGCTGCCGCCGTTCAAGAAGAGCTTCGCCCTGCAGCTGCCGGGGTTCCTGGCGGAGCGTCAATACCCCATGATTCCATCGGCGATCGCGGCGGGGGCGCTGGCCGCCGCCGTGGCTTTGATCGTCGGCGTGCCGATCATGCGGTTGGGCGGGATCGCGGCGAGCATCGCCACGCTGGCGGTGCTCGGCATGCTCTACACGTTTTACACCAATTGGGCCGCCTGGACGATGGGGGCGGCTACGCTGCCGGGCATACCCATCTACGTGAACATGTGGGTCGCGCTCGCCTGGGTCATCGTCGCCCTCATTGCCGCCTTCGCGTTCCAGCAGTCGCGTTCGGGCCTCGCGCTGCGCGCTTCGCGCGAGGACGAGTTCGCCGCCCGGGCAGTCGGCATCAATATCTGGACGCAGCGACTGGTCGCGTTCGTGCTCAGCGCGTTTTTCATGGGGATCGGCGGCGTGCTCCAGGCCCACTTCCTGGGCTCGATCGCAGTCAAGAATTTCTGGCTGAGCCTGACGTTCGTGTCGATCGCGATGCTCATCGTCGGCGGCCAGCGCAGCCTGACCGGGGCGGTGGCCGGCGCCGCCTTGGTCTCGATCATCGTCGAGATCCTGCGTCAGTTCGAGGTCGGCGTCGATCTCGGGGGCTCGCTCATTCAGCTACCGCTGGGCGCGCGGGAACTGGGCATCGCCATCGTGATGCTGCTGGTACTGATCTTCCGTCCCTCGGGGATCACCGGCGGCCGCGAAATTCCCTGGCCCTTTGCGATCCGCAGACCGGCCGGCGGGCAACCCTTGCCGGACGTCGGTGCGCCGGCAGCGTCGCAGCCATCACCCGATTGAGAAGCCTTCGAGCGCGCGGCGGCGTCTACCCCGCCTGCGACTGCGCGTAACCGAAGTAGGCTTCCTCGACTTCGGCATCGCTCACGTCGGCGCTGCGGCCGTGCAGCTGGATTCGTCCCGAACGAATCACATAGATGCGGTCCGCATTTTCGAGCGCGCGGTGCGTACTTTGCTCCACCACCAGCAATGTGATGCCGTTGTCGCGCAAGCCGCGCAGGATGCGGTAGACCGTCTCCACGACGAGCGGCGCCAGGCCGAGGGCCGGCTCGTCGAGGAGCATCAGCGTCGGTCGCGTCATGAGCGCCCGCGCAATGACGAGTTGCTGCTGCTCGCCCCCCGATAGTTTGCCGGCGGTTGTTGCGAGGCGGTCCTGCAGAAACGGAAACTCCGTCAGCATGCGGTCGAAGTCGCGCTCCACCTCGGCGCGATCGGCGCGCATCTGGGCCCCGAGCCGCAGGTTCTCCTCCACGGAGAGCTGCGTGAAGACGTGGCGCCCCTCGGGCACCAGGCTCAAGCCCATGCGCGCAATGGCCTCCGGAGGCGCACCCGCGGTCGAGCGGCCATCGAGACGGATCGTTCCCTGCGTCGGCGACAGGACGCCGGCGATCGCCAGCAGCGTCGTCGACTTGCCCGCCCCGTTGGGGCCGACGATGCCGACGATTTCGCCGCGGTCGACCTTCACCGAGACGCCGCGGACGGCGGGCACGCGGCCATAGTGCACATGCAGGTCATCGACGACGAGCATGCCCCTGCTCCGATTTGCTGCCGAGGTAGGCGCGGATCACCTCCGGATCCTGCCGTATCTCGTCGGGTGTGCCTTCCGCGATCGTCTTGCCGACGTCGATGACGTGAATGCGCTGGCAGGCGCCCATGACGACGCGCATGTTGTGCTCGATCAGCAGGACCCCGCAGCCGAACGTCACGGGTATCTGGCTGATGAGTCCCATGAGATCGTCGCACTCCGAATCCGAGAGCCCGGCTGCGGGCTCGTCGAGCAGCACGAACTTCGGCGCCGTCGCCAGGGCGCGGGCGATACCGACGCGGCGCTCCTCGCCATAGGGCAGCGAATCGGCCCGGTGGTCCGCCTTGTGGTCGAAGCGGATCCACTCGAGGATTCGGACCGCGCGGCGGCGCGCGTCACGGCGCGAGAGGCCGGACCCGACGGCGGCCGCCTCCAGATTTTCTATCACGGGAAGATCGCGAAACAGCCGCACGGCCTGAAACGTACGCGCAAGCCCTGCGCGGGCGAACCGATGGGCGGGCTGTCCGGTGATGTCGACCCCTGCGAGATGAACACGTCCCCGGCTCGGTCGCTGGAACCCCGTCAAGACGTTGACGAGAGTCGTCTTGCCGGCCCCGTTGGGGCCGATCAGTCCAAGAACCTGCGCGCTTTCCAGCCTGACGGTGACGCCATCGATGGCCGTAAGCCCGCCGAACGCAACCACGATGTCCGTCGCTTCGAGTCGCCGCGCACCTGCTTCGCCGCCGCCGTCAGCCACGTCGTACGCGCTCCCCGACGAACCCCGGCAATCCGCTTTTCCTACGCGGACCGCTTGCTTACACTGGATGCTACGCGCAACGCAGGCGTTCCACAACGACGGACGCGTCCGAGCGAAGCCGAGAGTCTGGATTGGCGCCATGCGTATCGCCTGCGATGTCGGCGGAACATTCACCGATCTCCTCGTCGAGGATCGCGGACGCCTGCGCATGTACAAGGCGTCGACGACCCCGGACGATCCCGTTGCGGGCGTCCTGAACGCGCTGGCGCTTGCGGCCGCCGACGTCGGCGATGCGACGCAGGCATTCCTCGGCCGCGCCAGTGCGTTCATCCATGGTACGACGCGCGCCATCAATGCCATCCTGACCGGCACGGTCGCCCGCACCGCGCTGCTGACGACCGCGGGACACCGCGACATTCTCGTAATACGCGAGGGCGGGCGGATCGAGCCATTCAACTTCACGGTGCCCTATCCCGAACCCTATGTGCCGCGCGCGCTCACCTTCGAGGTGCCCGAGCGCATCGATGCGATGGGCCGCGCGATCGTGCCGCTCGATGAGGCCACATTGCTCGACACCATCGGCCGGCTGCGCGAATCGAAGGTCGAGGCCGTGGCGGTCTGCCTGCTGTGGTCGATCGTCAACCCCGCCCACGAGCTTCGTGTCGGTGAGCTCCTTGCCGCGGCGATGCCCGGGGTTCCCGTGACCCTGTCTCACCGGCTGAACCCGACGTTGCGCGAGTACCGGCGTGCCGCATCGGCCTGCATCGATGCCTCGCTCAAGCCGCTCATGCAGTCCTATCTTGGCGGGCTCGACCGGAAGCTCCGCGCCGCCGGCTTCCGCGGTCGCGCCCTCATGGTCACGTCGCAGGGCGGCATGATGGATGCGGATGCCATGGCGGCGGCGCCGATCCACGCCATCAACTCGGGGCCCTCGATGGCTCCGGTAGCGGGACGTCACTACGCTGGAATCGATGCCGCGACTGACACCGTGATCGTCGCCGACACCGGCGGCACGAGCTACGACGTGAGCCTGGTGCGTCGCGGCCGCATCCCCTGGACACGGGAAACCTGGTTGGGACAGCCACACCGCAGCGACATGACGGGTTTCCCGTCGGTCGACGTGAAGAGTATCGGCGCCGGCGGGGGATCGATTGCTTGGGTCGACTCCGGCGGGTTGTTGCACGTCGGGCCGCGGAGCGCGGGGTCGATGCCGGGCCCGGCCTGCTACAACGCCGGCGGCCAGGAGCCCACGGTGACCGACTGCGCCCTGGTTCTCGGCTACATCGATCCCGCGTTCTTCCTGGGCGGCGCCATGGCGCTGGACATAGAGGCCGCGACGAGGGCCGTATCCGACCGGGTGGCGCGGCGGCTCGGGCTGGGGCTGGAGGGGGCCGCAGCCGCGGTCATCGCCGTCGCGACCGAGAAGATGGTGGGCGCCATCGGGGAGATCACCGTCAATCAGGGCATCGACCCGGCGACCGCCGTGCTGGTCGGCGGCGGTGGCGCGGCCGGCCTCAATTGCGTTGCCATCGCCCGCCGGCTGGGTTGTCGGCGCATCATCATTCCCGCGGTCGGCGCCGCGCTCAGCGCCGCCGGAGCCCTCATGTCGGAGCTGAGCGCCGAATACGCCCGCCTGGCGTTCACCACCGCGCGACGATTCGACGCGCACCGCGTCAACGCCGTGCTGAGGGAACTGGACCAGCAGTGCCACGCGTTCATCGCGGGACCCGGCGCGGGATCGGTGGAGCAGACGATCGAATTCGCCGTGGAGGCGCGCTATCCCCATCAGATCTGGGAGATCGAGGTGCCGGTGCGGGTCTCGCACCTGGACGAGGCGGGCGACCTTGCAGGCTTGATCCAGGATTTCCACGCCACCCATCGGCAGATCTTCGCCATCGACGATGCCGGTTCGGACGTCGAGTTCGTAACCTGGCGGGCGCGCGTGCACTGCCGCTTGCATAGGGATGGCGAGCAGCCGCTGCGGCTCGATGCGGGAGGGGACCGGGTTGCCAGCCGTCGGCGTGCCTATTTCCCCGGCGCCGGTTGGGTCGACACCCGCGTGGAGCAGTTCGCGGCCCTGGCCGGCCAAGCCGCGGTGGAAGGGCCCGGCATCGTAGAGTCGCCGTTCACCACCATCGTCATCGATCCGGGAGCAGCGGCGCAGCGCAGCCCCTCAGGCGGCCTTGTGGTGAGCCTGTGACGTCAGGGTCCGGCAGTCCACGTCCGAGTGCGAATACATTGTCGAGAGGAATCGCCATGCTGGCTACAGCCGACGACGCCGTGCGAGAGCGCCCCGCCGACGGGGTGCGGATGGCGCTCATCACGAACCGCCTGCAGAGCATCGCGCGCCGCATGCAGAACACGCTGTTCCGCACCGGCCGGTCGGGCATCCTCAACACGGCGCACGATTTCTCCTGCGTGGTGCTCACGCGCGACTGCCGCCTGCTGGCAGCGGCCGAGAGCCTGCCGCTCCACGTCATGATCGGGCCCGACATCATCGCCCGCGAGATCCTGGCTTATCATCCTCGCCTCGAACGCGGCGATGCGTTCCTGCACAATTCCCCCTACCACGGCAACTCGCATGCCGCAGACCATTGCATCGTCGTGCCGATCATCGACGACCAGGGCGTGCATCGCCTCACGGTGCTCGCCAAGGCGCACCAGGCCGATTGCGGCAACTCGCTCCCCACGACCTACATGGGTCACGCCCGCGACGTGTACGAAGAAGGGGCGCTCATCTTCCACGCCGTCAGGATTCAAAGAAACTACCGGGATATCGACGACATCATCCGCATGTGCCGCCTGCGCATCCGCGTGCCGGAGCAATGGTGGGGCGACTATCTTGCGGCGCTTGGCGCAGCGCGCATCGGCGAGCAGTCGCTGCTTGCACTGGGTCAGGACATCGGCTGGGACACGCTCGACGCGTACGCCGAGGACTGGTTCGACTATTCCGAGCAAAGGATGGTCGACGCGATCCGCCGGATGCCGAGCGGCCGGGTCACGGTGAAATCGCGTCATGACCCGTTCCCGGGCGTGCCCGACGGCATCCCGGTGCAGGTAACCGTGGAGATCAAGTCCGCTGAAGCGCTCATAGAGGTGGATCTTCGCGACAATCCGGATTGCCAGCCTTGCGGGCTCAACCTCACCGAATCATGCGCGAAGGGCGCTGCGATGGTGGCCGTCTACAACAGCCTCGTCGATCACACGGTGCCGGCCAACGCCGGCGGCTTTCGGCGGGTGCGCGTTCTCCTCCGCGAGAACTGCTGCGTCGGAATCCCGACGCACCCCTTCAGCTGCTCGGTGGCGACGACAAATCTCGCCGATCGCGTATCCAATTCGACCCAGCGCGCGATTGCCGAAATTGCCGATGGTTTTGGCATGGCCGAAACCGGGCCGATCATCCCGCCCGGCGGCGGGGTCATCTCCGGCGTCGATCCGCGCGCCGGCGGCGGCGCGTTCGTCAACCAGGTCATGCTGGGAATCACGGGCGGCGCGGGTACGCCGGTGACGGACGGCTGGCTCCTGATCATCCACGTCGGCAATGCCGGGATGTGTCACCACGACAGCATCGAGGTCGATGAACTCCACCATCCCATCCTCGTCCACTATCGCGGGCTCGTGCCCGATTCGGAGGGCGCCGGGCGGTTCCGCGGCGCTCCCGGCATTCGGGTCGAATTCGGACCTACAGAGGCATGCAACCTGGACGTGCTCTACACCGCCGACGGCATGGTCTCGCCGGCGCTGGGCGCACGCGGCGGCCATGCCGGCGGCCTGTTGCAGGCCATGAAGCGCACGGCGTCGGGGGAACTGATGTCGCTTCCCGCCTGTGGCGGCGTGAGGCTTGCGCCGGGCGAGACGGTGGTTTCGGTCGCCTCCGGCGGCGGCGGCTACGGTTCGCCCCTGGAGCGCGACCCCGATCGCGTCAAAGTGGACGTGGATGAAGGCTGGATCACCCCGGAGCGCGCCCGCGACATCTACGGCGTGACGTTCGATTCGCCCGGGACCGTGGATATCGCTGCCACGCGAGTCCGGAGGGAGCGCCTCGCATCGGCGGCAACCGCGTGCGAGTGCGACGACCGTCCCGGCGATCACCCCGTCGGTGCAACAGCGCGAAGCCAAGCGCGGCCGCAATCCGCATAGCGGAGGATCGCAGTTGAGCACCCTCGACCTTCCGGCCGCCGCCGACGCCGCGGAGATTGCCCGGACCATCGCCGATCTCGACCGCCGCGACCCCCTGAAAGCAGTGCGCGACGCGTTCGAGATCCCCGCCGGACTTATCTATCTTGACGGCAACTCCCTCGGAGCGCTGGCTCGACCGGTCGCCGACCGTGTGCGCACCGTGCTGACGCATGAATGGGGCCGCGACCTCGTCGGTGCATGGGTTTCGGCCGGATGGATCGACCTGCCGCGTCGGGTCGGGTCGAAGCTCGCACCCCTCGTCGGTGCCGCGCCAGATGAGGTCGTCGTCGCGGATTCGACCTCGGTCAACCTGTTCAAATGCATTCTCGCCGCCGCCGACATCAACCGGCCGCGGTCCGTGATCGTCACCGAGCGCGGAGAATTTCCGACCGACGTTTATGTTGCCGAAGGAGTCGAGCAGGCGACCGATGGCCGCCTCCGTCATCGCCTGTGCGAGCCGACGGCCCTTGCCGCGAGTATCGACGGCGACACGGCGGCCGTGATCCTGAGCCATGTGCATTATCGCTCGGCGCTGGTCCGCGACATGGAAGCCTTGACCGCGAAGGCGCATGCGGTTGGCGCGCTGACGATCTGGGATCTCAGCCACTCGGCAGGGGCGATCCGCGTGAATCTCGACTCGGCGGGGGCCGATTTTGCCGTGGGCTGCGGCTACAAGTACCTGAATGGCGGTCCGGGGGCGCCGGCCTTCCTGTATGCGGCGAGCCGCCACCACGCCTCGATGCGCTCGCCGCTCACCGGTTGGCTCGGGCACGCGGCGCCGTTCGCTTTCGAGGATGGCTATCGGCCGGTCGCCGGCATCGGCCGCTTCATCTGTGGAACGCCGGGCGTACTCGGCATGAGCGCGCTTGAGGCGAGCCTCGACCTGCTGCACGGTCTCGACATCGCCGAAATCGAGCGCAAGGGGCGACAGCTCGGACAGCTCTTCATCGCTCTGGTCGAGCGGCGCTGCGCCGGGTTCGGCCTGACCCTGGCGAGTCCGCGCGATCCCGCTCAACGCGGCTGTCACGTCGCGTTTCGGCACGCCGATGGCTATCCGATCATGCGTGCGCTGATCGAGCGCGGCGTGATCGGCGATTTTCGCGAGCCGGACGCCTTGCGCTTCGGCTTCGCGCCGCTCTACCTGCGGTATCGCGATGTGCAGGATGCGGTCGAAATCCTCCGTGATGTGTTGGCGAACGAGACGTGGCGTAGTGCGCGCTATGCCGAGCGCGAAAGCGTGACCTAAACGGGATCCCAGGAAGCAGGACCGCAAGCAGTCGCGATGGGTGTTCGCCGTTCGAAAGGCCGTGGCGGACGCCGTTGGCAGATCCCCTATTGAACGGGAGCGGTAGAGAATGAGGCGATCAGGCAGGGTGGCCGTCGAGGACGGCGTCGAGCTGCACTACATCGAAGAGGGCGAGGGCCGGCCGATCGTGTTCATCCACGGCGTGTGGGCCAGCGCGCGCTTTTTCGACCGTCAGATCGCGGCCCTTGGCCGACGTTTTCATTCGATCGCGGTCGATCTCCGCGGCCACGGACAATCGACGATGACGCTCAAGGACCAGACCGTCGCGGTCTACGCCCGCGACTTGAAAGCGTTCCTGGAGCGGATGGGGATCGAGCGCCCGGTGCTGGTCGGCTGGTCCATGGGCGCGTTCGTGATCTGGGACTATGTGCGGCAGTTCGGCGCCGGCGGAATCGCGGCCACGGTGATCGTCGACCAGGCCCCGAGCGACTTCAGGTCACCGAGCGAGCCCGATGGTCTCATAACGATCGAGGCCTTGGCCGCCTGGCACCGGCGGGCGCTCATCGACCGCGCGGCTCTCATGCATGATGTCATCCCCATGATGTTCAGCCGGCCGCCGGCCGAACCTGACCATCGCTGGATGTTCGAGGAAATGACGCGGCAACCCGAGGCGATCGCGGCCGCCATCCTGGTCGAGCAGACCTTTCAAGACTATCGCGACGTCGTCGAAAACTTTCCCATTCCGACGCTGGTCTGCTACGGCGAGAAAAGCCCGCAGCCAAGAGTCAGCATGCAATGGATCGCGCGTGCCGCGCTGATCGGCGAGGAGCGGATATTCGAGGGTTGTGGCCACTGTCTCTTCCTCGAAGCGCCTGAAGAATTCAATCGCGTCGTCGAGACCTTCGTTGATCGGGTGGTGCCGGATTGACCGCGGGGCGCTGACCGCAAGGACACCGAGTTCAAATGCGCGGAACACCGACGGACACGACTTACGGGTTACGGGCTTGGTGAACCTCGACATCCAGTGCCGCGCTTGCCCGGAAACCACAAGGGCTTAGCCGGCTACGGCTAAGCCCTTGACTTATCTGGTGGAGCCAAGCGGGATCGAACCGCTGACCTCTACAATGCCATTGTAGCGCTCTCCCAGCTGAGCTATGGCCCCGAA
>Ga0137403_10008152_pt1 | contig 11741 bp, 11 predicted proteins | sample CZOMad2_1_16fung_FD_122057 | JGI IMG/M metagenome (GOLD analysis project Ga0137403, IMG submission 122057) | Vadose zone soil fungal communities from Angelo Coast Range Reserve, California, USA - CZOMad2_1_16fungal (Hybrid Assembly) | ecosystem: Environmental > Terrestrial > Soil > Vadose zone...
TTCTTGTCCGCAGCAAGCTGGGGAGTAGGGCGACCGTTGAAATTCGGAGAATAGGGTGCGGACCGACGTTGCTGCGGACAAGAATGTCCGCGCTCCGCTTCTATTCGTGATAATTTGTGAAATTCGTGTCCATTCCTTATCCGTGTTTATCAGTATTCATCCGTGGTTAGATACCCTCCACGGCAAATTTTCATTTCCAAATTCCCCCCTCGCTCGCTAACGTCGCCCCACGCTTATGGCTAAACGACATGATTACAAATTCTGCTTCGGTCCTTGGAATCTCAGTGAAGGTCAGGACCCTTACGGCCCCACGACTCGTCCCGCCAAAACTTTCGATTGGAAACTCGACCAGCTCAAAAAACTCGGCTTCGATGCCATGATGTTCCACGACGACGATGCCGTCCCTGACATCGACGGCAAGTCCGACTCGCAGCTCCGAAAAGAGGCCAAAGAACTCAAAAAGCGGCTCGATGATTCCGGCATCGCTGCAGAAATGGTCGCTCCACGACTCTGGTTCAGTCCGATGACCATCGACGGCGCATACACAAGCAACGATCCAAAATCCCGCAAATACGCCATTGAACGTTCCCTTCGCTCTATTGATATCGCAAATTATCTGGAAACAGACATCCTCGTTCTTTGGCTCGCCCGCGAAGGGACCTATTTGCGCGAATCAAAGAATGGCCGTCGCAGCGTTGAACTTCTCGTCGAAGCGTTCGATAAAATGCTGGCGCACGATAAAAAAATCCGCCTCGCCATCGAACCCAAGCCAAACGAACCCATGGACCACGCATATTTGCCCACCATCGGCCATGCGCTGGCCATCGCGCAATTAACACGCGATCCAAAACGAGTTGGCTGTCTGATTGAATCCGCCCACGCCATTCTTGCCGGATTGGACCCCGCCGACGAAATCGATTTCGCAATGGCGTTTAACAAACTCTGGTCTTTGCATTTGAACGACCAGAACGGATTGAAATTCGACCAGGACAAACCCTTCGGCAGCGCAAACCTGCGCGTTGCTTTTAACCAGGTGCGTTCCCTGGAGCGCAACGGTTACGGAAAAAAAGGCGAATATGTTGCCTTTGACGTGCACCCGTTCCGCACCACCAAAGTCGAGCATTGGGTGGCACACCTTGAAAACAGCCGACGCACGTTTCTCCGCCTGGTCGAAAAGTCACGGACATTTAATGAAAAGAAGGCGCAAGAACTAATCGCGGACCGCAATTATGCGGCGCTCGACCAAATGGTGTTGGAACATTTGATGGGAAAATCCTAACTCAATTATCAATGAAAACGACACGGATCACAGTACTTATCGGGCTGGCTGCCTTGGCCATTTCCTCGGCATCTGCCGCGGATGATGCGGCCACTAAAACCGATGCCGCCAAGCTGCAAGGCGCATGGTCTATGGTGTCCAGCTCGGCCGATGGCCAGGAGGTTCCAAAAGAGATGCTAGCGGACTCCAAACGCATCTGCAAAGGGGATGAGACGACAGTAACCGTTGGCGGACAGCTCATCATGAAAGCGAAGTTCAGCCTCGAAGCTGCCAAGCAACCCAAGACCATCGATTACGATGTCATTGGCGGACCGACGAAAGGGAAGAAGCATCTGGGAATTTACGAGCTGAACGGTGACACGGTGAAGTTCTGCTTCGGCGCTCCCGGGGCCGAGCGTCCCACGGATTTCACCAGTAAACCCGGCGAGCGACGCACGGCCTCGGTGTGGAAACGCGACAAGAATTAGCGGCGGCGCAAATTCGACAAGGCCTGGCGGGCCCACAAAAGAATTCGCAGCAACTTGAGAACATGAGGAACTTCACTACCGCTATTCTCCTCGCCCTCGCAGTTCGAACGGAGGCGAGGGTCACGAATAACGCAGCCGATCCCATCACGTGGATTTTCCTGGATACCGGAGCGTCGGGCGACAAGACGAAGGAGATGAGCCGGGGGGAGGTTGGCAAGATGCAAGACGAGCACGTCGGCAATTTCGGCGCCTTATTCGAAAAGTCCAGATTGTTTGCGGCCGGTCCGCTGGGCGACAATGGAATCATTCGCGGCATTGTGGTTCTGAACGTCGCGACGCCCGAGCAGGTTGCGGATTGCTTCAAGACTGATCCATTTGTTCGAAACAATATTCTCGCGGTCGAAGCGCATCCGTGGCTGGTGGACATCATGAGCTTTGGTTCGCCCAGAGTTCCATTTCGGATGGCCCAGAACACGCTCTGCATAGTAAAGAAAGGCAGGAATTGGAAGCCGGCAAAGGCGGAACTAACCGGCGACACGTTGCTCGGACTTTTTCCGACACTGAAAGAAAAGCGTCATTCCGGTGAGTTGGCGATTTCCGGACCGTTTCTGGATTCCGGTGAGAAACTGGGGGTATTGATGTTTTACTCCTCCAACCATACGCAGATAAAGACGGAGCTGGAAAAATCTCCGGCGATAGGCAAGGGCCTGGTGGAGATTGAGATTCACCCACAGTTTCTAGGCGCGGGAACTTTCCGGAGTCCCGGCGATGGCCCCCCGAAACCCGACAAGCGAGTGCGCCTGTTCGACGGCCGGACATTCGCGGGTTGGGAAGGAGACACTCAGGTCACCTGGCGGATCGAAGCAGGTGCGCTGGTCGGAGGATTTTTGACTGAGGCCGTGCCTCACAACGACTTTCTTTGCACAACGAAGGAGTTCAAAAATTTCGATTTGCGACTGAAGGTCAAACTCGCCGGCACCGGTTTCGTCAATGGAGGAATTCAAATCCGCAGCCAGCGGCTGAGGGACCCCGCTTTTGAGATGACCGGTTACCAGGCCGATATGGGCGAAGGTTATTGGGGCTGCCTTTATGACGAGTCGCGGCGAAACAAGGTGTTAGCGCACACCCATGCTGCGATCATCAAAAGGATCGTCAACCCGAATGATTGGAACGATTACATCGTACGCTGCGAGGATCGGCACATTCGCCTCTGGCTGAACGGCGTTCTGACCGTGGACTACTTTGAGGAGGATAAGGAGATTCCCGTTGGTGGCTTCATCGGTGTTCAGATCCACGGTGGCGGAAAGGCCGAGGCTTCCTACCGGGACATGACGATTGAAGAACTGCCCTGATTAAGATTGCTGTGAGACTCTGGACGATCCATCCACGGCACCTTGACGTAAAGGGCCTGGTGGCTCTCTGGCGGGAAGGGTTGCTCGCGCAAACGGTCTTGCAGGGCCGGACGAAGGGTTACAAGCATCACCCACAATTGCGTCGTTTTCTCGACCACCCCATGCCCGTGGCCGCTGTGGCCACTTACCTTGTTATCGTGCTCAAGGAGGCAACACGGCGAGGGTACCGTTTTGATGCCTCGAAGATTGGCAAGCGCTGGTTTCGCGGCACGATCGCCGAGACCAAGGGCCAATTGCGTTACGAATGGGAACACCTTCAGCGAAAATTGAAGAATCGCGATCCGGCCACGTACCGTAGTTGCCGATCCGTTCGCGTACCGGAACCTCATCCACTCTTCCGCCTCGTGCGGGGGCCGATTCGAGAGTGGGAGAAGGCGAAGCCTAGAGGCCACAGCAATGCCGCACGACTTTGAATTCGAGAAAGGAACCCTGTTTGGCGAATGGCTGCACGAACAGATGCGCGAGGCGATGCATTTCGAGGAAGAAGCCTGGGCAATCGACCGTGTCAGACGAGTTGAGAACCGGCTGCAGGCCGGCAGGGAACCCGGACACCGATTGGTGGTCGAGATTCCCTGGCTTGATGAGGTGACGGCGTTCACGGCGCCTGGACGCTATATTTACTTTGGCCGCAGACTTTTCGAACGATGTCCCACGGACGAAATGGTGGCATTTGTCATCGCGCACGAAATCGCGCATCACGATTTGAAACATGTGAGACTGTTCGCCGGATGGGCGCTTAAAATCACCAGACTTCCAGGAGCGAGCCTGTTCGCATTCGCATTCCATGCCCTTGAGCACCACCTTTATGGTCCGCAGAAGGAGTGCGATGCCGACCGACATGCTCTGGATCTTTGTCTTGCCGCACAATACGACCCACAGAAGTGTTTGGAATTGTTTAGCATTCTGGAACAGTATGCTTTGGACATGGAGGACTACGACATGGTTTACGGACCCGACATGGCGTCCGATGACGAATTGGACGAAAATGCGAGTTGGAAAACCAAGGCTCAGATTTGGGCCTGGCAGCGGAGGAGAGGCTACCTGCCAATACGCGACCGCCGCCAAATGCTCCAGAAGCATTTGCAGAAGCGATTAGGGGCAGCCCACAATTAAGGCAGGCTTGGAACAGTGAATCCAGAGCACACGCCAGGTCTGCGATTCAATCGAAATCCATCCTCCGTACTCTTGCTGAGATGATTCTGCTTGAAAGGTTGACTGGACACTGGTAAAAACTTGACGTACGCGATAAACCTAAGCACTCCATGAAAAGGTCCCCCATATTCGTTCTAACTCTTGCGCTCTCGGCCTTCGCGGGTGGGGCCTCTGATGGCCTCCATGAAGCTTACGGGCCGCTCTACAAAGTCGCGCCTTCGCTGGCCGGCACGCAGAAGCAGGGGCCGCGGAAAGGACTCGACTCGATTCGTCGTTGGAATCAGATCGCGATTGATGCCAGTGGCCTCGACCACACCCCACCGGGCACCGGCGAAACCAGAATCTGGAAAGAACAGCTTGGACCTGGTCGAGCAAGCCGTGCCATGGCGATAGTCCATATCGCGATGTTTGACGCAGTGAACGCAGTGGTGGGCGATTATGAGAGCTACACGGGTGTTCAAGCCCCACGCGGCGCTGTTTCGCTTCAAGCTGCTATTAGCCAGGCGGCGCACGATACTCTGGCGGCGCTCTTCACCGCGCAGGCGGCGAGCTTCAACACCTGGCTGGCCGAAGACCTTGGCCAGGTGAAGAATAAAAATGCCAAGGCAAATGGTATCGATCTGGGCAAGCGAGCCGCCACAGCCATCCTCACCCTCAAAGCCAACGACGGCTCCGAAATCCCCGAGCCCTTGATGGGCCAGGGTTATATCCCTAGCGAGCAGCCGGGGAAATGGCGCCAGGACCCTATAAGTCTGATCCCTATCGCCCTGGGCGCACACTGGGGTGACTGTTTGCCTTTCGTTTTACAATCAGGTAGTCAGTTTCGTGTTCCTCCATTCCCCGACATGACCAGCCCTGACTACACCGCAGCTTACAATGAAGCGAAGCGCCTGGGTGGCGATGGCATTATTACTCCGACCGAGCGGACAGCCGACCAAACCCATGCGGGCATTTTCTGGGCCTATGACGGAACGCCGAGTCTGTGTGCACCACCGAGACTTTATAATCAGATTACGGTACACATTGCCGACCAAATGGGAACCGGACCCATCGAACTGGCGCGGCTACTGGCCCTGGCAAATGTTGCGATGGCCGACGCAGCCATCGCCATCTGGGATTCAAAGTACTACTATGACATCTGGCGTCCGATCGCTGGTATCCGCGAATCCGATGCGAGCACTAGTCCAACTGGCCTCGGGGATGGAAATCCCAGCACGATAGGAGATCCAACCTGGACCCCGCTCGGCGCTCCGGCCAGCAACCTTACTGGACCGAACTTTACGCCGCCATTCCCATCCTATCCTTCGGGTCACGCGGGCTTCGGGGGTGCCCTCTTCCAGACGCTGCGCAGGTTCTACGGAACTGACAACATTGCGTTCACTTTCGTGTCGGACGAATTCAACGGAGTCACCCGGGGCAACGATGGCAACCCACGTCCTCTCCTTCCGCGCAGTTTCTCGTCGCTCTCACAAGCAGAGGAAGAGAACGGCCAGAGCCGCATCTACCTCGGCATCCATTGGAAATTCGACAAGACGGAGAGCATAACTCTGGGCAGGCAAGTTGGTGATTACGTGTTCGACAGCGTGTTCGCGCCGTTGCGTCCCCACGATCGCTAGAGTCCGCCGTTCAGCTTCACGCTTTCACGCTTCCGAGATTCCTGGCCTTGGATCCGTCCGGGAGAATGCGGCGCCACCCCCTGTGCTGTGGTTGCGGAATCGTGCCTAAACCTCCAGTCACCAGGATGCGCTTCCAGCCTTACAATTCTTTTACAAACCTTTGACGCACGCCTGACAACTTTGCGCACGGCCATGACAGAGTGGCAGCATGAAAATGATTGCACTTGCTGGTGGTCTGGCGATGGGTCTCGCCGCGCAGCTGATCGCCGGAGAAACACTGCGACTGAAACTTGAACCGGACCACGATTACCTGCTGGCTGGTTCGCCCGGGGAGGTCGTGGTAAAGATCGACCTCCTCGCGCTGGATCATAAAACGAAGCATAAACGCCTGCCGTTGAACTTGTCAGTCGTATAGGATCGCTCGGGGTCCATGTGCGGCTCCAAGATCGAGAAGGCGCGGCAGGCAGCAATGATGCTCGTGGATCGCCTTGGGCCGGAAGACATCTTTTCGTTCATCGCCTACAGCGACCGCGCGGAACTGGTCTTTCCGGCGCAAGAGGTCGAGGACAAGGAGGCGCTCAAGAGGCGGATTTCGCGGATTCAGCCTGGCGGCAGCACGGCTCTCTACGCCGGGGTACAACTTGGCGCCGAGCAGGTCCAAAAATGTCTTTCCGGCGGGCGGATCAATCGTGTCATCCTGCTCTCGGATGGTCTGGCTAACGTAGGTCCTAGTTCGCCGCGGGACTTGCGGCGGTTGGGGGGCGCACTGTCCGAGCGGGGCATCGCGGTGACGACCATTGGCGTGGGGGACGATTATAACGAAGATTTGATGGCTGGATTGGCGGAGGCCAGCGACGCGAATTACTACTACGTAAAGGACACGGAAAAACTGCCTGAAATCTTTGCGAAGGAGCTCGGCGAGCTGCTCACCGTCGCCGCGCGTGAGGTGCGGATCGAGATCTCGTGCCCGGATGGCGTTCGGCCCATGGGCTTCATCGGCCGCCCCGAAAGATTCGATGGCCAGACAGCGGCCGTGCGCTTGAGTCACCTGACGGTCGCCCAGGATAGGTATCTGTTTCTGCGTTGTCGTGTTGAAAACGGCCAACCCGAAATCGCGCGCGTCAAGGTAAGCTACAGGGATGAATTGAACGGGGGTATCGAACACACAATCAACGCATCGGCGCGAATCCGATTCACGGAAGATCGGGAATTGGCAAATAACTCCCTCCGCGCGGAGGTTGCCGCGCAAAAGGAACTGTTGCGCGCTGCAGACGCAAAGGACGAGGCCCTGGCCGACGCAGATGCCGGCCGTTATCAGCAAGCCGCAAAAAAGCTCGATGATGAGGTCAAATCCCTCGACTACCAGTACCAAAACGCGCCGGCTCCTTTGCAGAGCCGGCTTCGGGAGGAGATTGACAACCTGCGCCTCCGCTCGAACCAACTCCAAAAAAACCAATACGATTCAGGCACGCGCAAGGCGTTGCAAAGCGAGTCCTGGACCGTGCGCAATTCCAAATAAGGTCACCATGAAAATTAAACAAAGTTCACATAAGAAGGCCGTTTTCTTTGGCAGTCTGACTGCCGCAATCGTGGCCTCCGGGCTACTCATCGCCGCCAGGCCGGCTCCCAACTACGTCGCCCATGAATGGGGCACGTTCACTTCTGTCCAAGGAGGAGATGGAGTGCTGCTGGATTGGCGGTCGTTGGAGACTTCGCGGCTGCCAAAATTCGTTTATGATTGGACACACCCGGGCGCGGGTCAACAACGGCCAGCGCTCCTTGGAAAGGGCGCTATGATTGCGCGGCAACGGATGGAGACACCGGTGATCTACTTCTATTCGAAACAGCAACAGACGGTCGATGTCTCGGTCGAGTTCCCGGAGGGGCTTATCACGGAATGGTACCCGCAGGCGTCGCTGATCGGCCCTAGAAGCAGCCCCGCGGTTAAGCAAAGCAGCGCGCGCTGGACGCATCTCCAACTCCTCCCGGAAAAGCAAAACCAGGGCCTCGCCGGCGCGCTGCCTTTTGATCGATCGGGCAGTCATTATTTCGCCGCGCGCGAGACGGATTCTGATTACGTGAAGGTGATTTCGCGACGAACAACCAATGCTTCGCCGGAACAAGAGAAATTCATATTTTATCGGGGCATTGGAAATTTCGGCACGCCGCTGCATGTCACGATGGCCTCCGATAGTCAGGCTGTGCTTGCGAATACAGGCAAGGAATCAATTGAGAATCTGTTTGTTCTCCAGTTGCGGGACGGGGCAGGAAAATTCATCTATATTGACGGGCTTGGAGCGGGGGAAACACGCAGCATCGCCATCGATTCATTGACTGGCTCCGCGCCATTAGGAACGGTTTCGCTTCAACTCGGCCAGCGAATGGCCCAAGCTCTCGTGCAGGCGGGCCTTTATCAGCGTGAAGCCACGGCGATGGTCAAGAGCTGGACAGATTCGTGGTTCCAGGAAGATGGGGTACGGGTGCTTTATGTGCTTCCGCGCGCCTGGACCGACCACACCTTACCGCTCACCTTGGACCCTTCACCTCACGATCTTGTGCGCGTCATGGTGGGGCGGACGGAGGTTATCACGCAGGATGTGCAGCAACGGCTTCGACAAGCGCTCACCAAAGCAAGCAAGGGTGATGTTGGAGCGCGAGAAGAGGCAATCGCTGAGTTCAGAAAACTTGGCCGCTTTGGCGAGCCGGCGTTGCGGTTGGTCACCAAAGGCGCAAGTCCGGAAGTGAACCAGATCGCATGGACGCTCCTCCAGGGTGCCGCGGCCAAACCGGTGAATGTAACGAAAGCGTATTGAGCCGGGCTGATTACAGGAATAATGCGTGCCCCACAGGTTGGGCGGGGCGCGCGTTATCACCCATGATCGTTGCGTGCTGCCAGGGCGCCCACCTATCTGCAGAAATCTGTTCCGAGAAGCTTGTCGCCAAGAAAACAAAAGCCTGCCAAGATGGCCGCGAGAGCCGAGTCGCAAAACGGTATGAAAAAAGTCGCCCTGGTTTTTGTGCTGGCGGTGTTCGTGCCGAGCCTGGTGCTAGCCTGGCTCGCCGTGCGCTCCTTGCGCGATCAACAGTTCCTGCTGGAGCGACAGCAATCGCTCCTCTACCAGGGTGTGGCGGATGCGCTGGCAAAAGAAATTCAGGATTTGGTGGCCGATTACCAGCGCAGCTTCATTGAGAAGGCCACGGCGATGTTACGGGACCATCAGCCGCAGGATCTCACGAGAACCTTCGATGAAACTTTGCGCAAAGAGTGGCCGCCCGCACAAGTGGGATTTGTCGTCACCCTGTCCGGGAATATTCTTTGCCCGCGTCCTCAAGGACCCGAAGCACAGACCTTCTTAACCTGCAATAGCCGGTTCCTGGCCAACCGCGAAAGCGCCGAGGTGTATTGGAGTCCCAAAGGCGCTGCTTTGAATGCTCCGAACGAGTTGAAAGAGCAGAGTCCCGTCTCCAGTCTCAAGCGGAGCGAATCGGTGGGCAACTCAAGTCAATATGATTCGCTCAAGAACTCTTGGCTCAATAATAACAAGTTCCAATCGCGCGCGGTACTTCCACAACAAGCATACGCGAAAGACGAACAGCTCCAAAGCAAGGCTGGCCCTCAGTCGAAGCAAGTGACCCAAGAGATCGGAAATATTTCTAAGGTCGCCCCTTCCGAAACCGAGTTCCGCCAACTCATCGGCGAAGCCAACGACGGAAAACTAGCTCGCTTCGTTGATGACAAGCTCAACTTGCTGTTCTGGTATCGGCCCCCGAGGGAACCACAGCTGGTGTTCGGCGCCCAACTGGCCTTGCCACGCCTGATCGCCGCCCTTCAAGAGGTCATGGGCCAGTTCGAGCCGGCTCTCCGGGACCAGATCTGCGTGGCCGTCTTGGATGACAAAGCTAAACCTGCAGTGAAGTCGGTGGTCGGATTTAAGGCGAACTGGAAGCGGCCGTTCGTGGCGACGGAAATCGGCGAAGAATTGCCGCATTGGGAAGCAGCGGTATATTTGATGGATCCCAACGCCCTGGCCCGCTCGGCAAATACGATCAAATGGACACTGGGCCTGCTCATCAGCGCGCTGGTTCTCGCGATTGGTATTGGCAGTTGGCTGATCGTTGCGGATCTGAACCGCCATTTGACCATCGCCCGGCAGAAGACCGATTTCGTCAGCAACGTTTCGCACGAGCTGAAAACGCCACTAACTTCGATTCGTATGTTTTCGGAATTGCTCGCGGAGGGCCGGGTCGCGAATGCGGACCGCCAGCGGTCATATCTCAACATTATCACAGCGGAAACCGCTCGCCTCACCCGGCTCATCAATAACGTCCTTGATTTTGCCCGGATGGACCGGGGCGAAAAGAAATATCAATTCCAGAAATGTGATCTGACCCAAGTCGTTCGTGAGACGGTTCAGAGTTATCGGCCACAGCTCGAAGCGAACGGATTTCAAGTGGAATGCCAGATCCCCGATGCGACTGTTTGGGTAAACGGCGACCACGACGCTCTGTCACAGGTCATTGTCAATCTGCTCTCGAATGCGGAAAAATACTCGGACAGCCGTAAGGAAATCGCGTTGGACTTTAGCCGACAGAACAGCCCTCTGCCCTACGTCGAAATCAAAATTAAAGATCGAGGGATCGGCGTGCCAAAGGATAGTGCGGAGAAGATCTTCGAGCAGTTCTACCGCGCGCATGATTCACTGAACAGCGGCATTCAGGGATCGGGACTGGGTCTGACCCTGGCCCGGCAGATCGCCCGCGCCCATGGTGGCGAGGTCGTTTACGAACGAAGGGAGGGAGGCGGGAGCTGTTTTAGTTTACGCCTTCCAGCGTTGGCAGGATCCCTCCAAAATCCGAAGACCGAATGACGAAATCCGAAGGAAATCCGAATAACAAAACCCGAACAACCGGCCAACGGAGAACCAGCTTGTTCATTGTCGTAGAGTTCTTTTTCTTTCCACTTCGGGTTTCGGATTTCGTTCGGGCTTCGGACTTCGTAGCCGCCTGCCGCTGACAAGTTCGCACGAATAAAATGAAAACAAAGGTTCTAATAATCGAGGACGATCCTCACATCCTGCTTGGCCTGGAAGAGGTGCTGACGAGTGACGGTTTCGAGGTAGCGGTGTGCCATCGCGGCGATCACGCGGTTGCTGCCGTTGCCCGGCATCGTCCTGCTCTACTTGTGCTCGATGTGATGCTCCCGGGCTTAAGTGGATATGATATCTGCAAGCAGCTTCGGGCAAAGAAAATCGGCACACCTATCCTGATGCTGACGGCCAAGGGCCAGGAAATCGACAAAGTCGTAGGATTGGATCTCGGCGCGGACGATTATGTTACCAAGCCTTTCGGCGTCCGCGAATTGTTGGCACGGATTCATGCGCTATTGCGGAGGTTGGGCGGGAATGGTGCAGTCGCCGAGCAGCCACAGACGCCGTTTCAAATCGGCTGTGCCGCGATCAATCCCAAGACCTTTCAACTAAAGCGCGGCAAAGCAGTGGAAGAATTAACGGCTAAGGAAGTCAAACTCCTGCAATTGTTTTCCATGCATCCGCGTGAAGTTCTGTCGCGCGATCGCTTGCTGAATGAGGTTTGGGGGTATGGTTACTACGGCACGACGCGCACCCTGGACCAAGTGATTGTCCAACTGCGTAAAAAGCTGGGGGACAACGGCAACGAGCCCAGGCACCTGGTGACGGTGCATGGTGTTGGCTACAAATTGATGCCCTGAAATCGCGGCGCTATGCGGCTACTTCAGGATCTGAAACACGCTTGCGAAGTCATCCGTCCAAAGCGGGATAGTGTTCCAATTGGTTCT
>Ga0137403_10008153_pt1 | contig 11740 bp, 8 predicted proteins | sample CZOMad2_1_16fung_FD_122057 | JGI IMG/M metagenome (GOLD analysis project Ga0137403, IMG submission 122057) | Vadose zone soil fungal communities from Angelo Coast Range Reserve, California, USA - CZOMad2_1_16fungal (Hybrid Assembly) | ecosystem: Environmental > Terrestrial > Soil > Vadose zone...
ATGACGTGGCGGTCATTTTCATCAATCCTGATAAACCGGCGTGGAGCCTGTTCACCATGATCCCGGTCGGCATCGAACCACGTCAGATAGCTATCAAGGCTTTCACCGCGACTCAAAAACGGTAATACACGCCGCCCGAGATCCTTCCTTCGTAGCGCAATCCCGTGGACTTGAACGTACGAAACTGCGCAAGAGGCTTGGATAGAGTCGAAGGGGCGAAGGACTGATTGTCACTGAACTGGATGCCTGTGTCCCCGGCGGAGAGGACGATCGCATTTCCGCTTCCACCGTCGCTGAACTCCGGCATCGCAGTGACGAGTGTCTTGAAGGAATGAGACTCGAAGTTATTGCGCATTTCCATGCGCAGACCCCAGCGGTCATTCAGCTCATATTTCGCTCCGGCGGCCACGATGAGGGCAGGCACGACCGCCGGCACCTGGAAACCCACCCTTACATGATCGGTTCCTTGGATCGTGTGGTTGCGCAGCGAGAAGTGTCCGAAATATTCCTGGCGAGGTGTCCCGGCGAATGACATCACTAAACCCCCACCGGCGCCGATGTAAGGAACGAATCGACCCTCGCGCTGAAGGTCGTAATTCACAGTAAGCGCAGAGCTGATTTGGTGTCCTTTTTCGTGCGTCGTGTCCATCTGGCCGGCAACTGAGTGGGGGCATGGCGCGCCACATGCCTCAAACAATGATCCCAATGATGTGACCCATGCCTGCATAGCGAGGAAACCGTCAGCCTCTTCTTTCTCGTTGATCTCGAAACTGCCGTTGTCGTAATCGATGTCGTATTCATTGGTCCAATCAAGCCAAATCCGCTTCCCTACGTAGCGCGACACCCTGACACCCACGCTGATATTGCTCTGGCGCTCAAGCGCAAAGCGGTTATTCAAAATCGCCGCATCGAGCGAAGGGATCGGATTCAGTCCCTGGCCGGCCAGCACTTGATTGATCAGAGCGTTGCCGTCCCCAAAAAGAAAAGAGGAGACCGCACGCGAATTCACGTTCGGCGCAACGGTCGCGAATGAGTCCCTTGGGCCGGGCATCGTCTTCACTCCGCCATTGGCATCGTCTTTGAGAAAACCGCTGGCGTGGACCTCGATCTCCCATTTGTACTTGCGTTCGGAGACGCCAGACTGGGCGGATGTAAGCTGTGCCGTTATCAGGCAAAACATCAGCGGCAGATATTTTCTGGCCAAAAGTCCCTCTCGTTACGAGAACGCGTAACGATAAAGACCAATTGCGACGGTGTCAACGTGATCAAGGCTATTTGGCAGAATCGAGTAGGCGTGGGGTAGACCCGGTAAGACAAGTACCAAAACACAGAGCGCCGCAGAATCGCGGCGCTCTGACGCGAGACTCAGTCTAAACGGATGCTTTGGCGCAATACTTCTTGAAAGCGTCAACCAGCAGCCCGGCAATCTCCTGGGCAGGACGGATCTCGATGTCGCTGCGCTGCATGAAGTAGACGAGTTTGCCGTCGCGCAAAATCCCAATCGATGGCGATGAGGGTGGGAAGGGCGCGGTGTAGGAGCGCGCCTTCTCAGTGGCTTCGCGGTCCTGGCCGGCGAATACCGACACCGCTTTATCGGGAAGTGTCGCATTCTGCTTTGCGTGCTCCAGCGCGAGCCGCACGCCTGGCCGCATCTTTCCGGCGGCGCAACCGCAGACAGAATTCACCACCAGCATCACAGTGCCTTCGTTGCGGTCGAGCACGCTGGCAACTTCTTCAGCGCTGCGCAACTCTTCCACTCCGGCGCGAGTCAGCTCTTCGCGCATGGGCACCAACATCACTTCCGGGTACATCGGCATTTTGCTCTCCTCATTTGATTTTATCTGATACCGGCGCGACGCGCATTGCGCTTTGGCCCGGAAAAAGCCATGGTAATCTGGCGTCATTGAGATTCCAGGAAAAAATCCCTTTAGCTCCATTGACCACCTTCAAGGTGGGCGGCCCGGCGCGTTGGTATGCGCAGGCGGAGACGGAGTTCGAAGTCGCAGCCGCTGTGGATCACGCGCGCAAGCACTCACTCCCACTTTTCATTTTGGGGGGCGGAAGTAATCTGGTCGTCTCCGATGCGGGCTGGCGCGGCCTGGTGCTGCACCTAGCGATCAAGGGCGTCTCCCAGCGCGGTGACCTCTTCGACGTCGGTGCCGGCGAAGACTGGGATGGCTTTGTGGCTGAGGTCGTCGCCAAGGGCTACGCCGGAATCGAATGCATGAGCGGCATTCCCGGCACTATCGGTGGGACTCCGGTGCAAAACGTCGGCGCGTACGGCCAGGAGGTGCGCGACTCGATCGCAGCGGTGCGGGCGCTCGACATGCAGCGCGGCGAGGTGGTCGACATTACGGCTGACGAATGCCGCTTCGGATACCGCAAGAGCCGCTTCAATGCCGATGAACCCGGGCGATTCATCGTGCTGCGCGTGACCTATCGGCTGACGTCAGGAGGGCGGCCGGGTTTGGGGTATACCGACCTGCAAAGATATTTTGCGGAACGCAACAATCCTGAGCCGAGCTTACAGGAAGTGCGCGACGCGGTGCGCGAGATTCGCCGCAGTAAGGCGATGTTGATCGTCGAAGGCGATGATGATTGTCGCAGCGCGGGAAGCTTTTTCAAGAATCCGCAGGTCACGCCCTATATGTACCAGCAGGTTGTTGCAAAGTCTGACGGAAAGAATGTACCGAACTGGCCGGGAGCCAACGACCTGATAAAGCTCTCGGCGGCATGGCTGATCGAGCACTCTGGTTTTCACAAGGGATTGTCGCGCGGACCGGTGGGGATCTCGTCCAAGCACACGCTCGCGATCGTGAACCGCGGCGGCGCCAAGGCCGCGGACATCATCCTGCTGAAAGACGAGATACAAAAGAAGGTCTTGGGCGAATTCGGCATCGAGCTGACGCCGGAGCCGGTGATGGTGGGTTTCTAGCGCACGTAAGATGTGTCGTCCTGATATGCCCTTTGGACGTCTCTGCTCGTGTGATGAAGCAAGTGGCACGAGTAGGTCTTGATGATCAGCCAGACCTCCTGACCCACCTTCAGCCCGAGCGATTCGACAGCGCTCGGCGTGATGTCCACAGTGATGAGCACCCCGCAATCTACTTCCGCCACCACCATGACGCCGACGCGGTTCATGGCGACGAGTCTTCCGATGAAGACGTTGCGCGCGCTCAGCGCCTGCGGCCTTTGCGTCGAGAGCAGGATGTCGCCGGCGCGCACTGCAATGCGTACGCCGGCTCCGAGATCCATGCGCACGAGTGGGACTTCCAGTTCGAGGGGTTTTCTAACCGGCGTCGAGCCGGCAGAGCGAGGATCGCCTTCCTCTGGCGATGGTCCGTCGTGCTGCTTGGCAGTCACACGCCGCTCCAAACGGCAGGCCATGGTGCCGTGGGATTCGTACTGAGCGACCACCGTGGAATCAAAGATGTTCTCGAATCCGGCAAGCTGGGCCAGCATCTCGTGGCTGGGCGCAGCCAAAACGTCCTGCGGAGTTCCTTGCGCGATGATCTTGCCGCGCTCCAGCGCAACCACGCGTTCGCCGAGAGAAAACACCTCGCGGCGTCCGTGGGTGACATAGATGATGGGAATGTTCCGCGCCTCATTCCAAGCGCGCAGGTCGTCCATGATCTTGGACTTGGTCACGCCGTCGAGCGCGGAGAGTGGCTCATCGAGCAGAAGAACGCGAGGATCTGTGACCAGCGATCGCGCCAGCGCTACGCGTTGATGTTCGCCGCCGGAGATCTCGTCTGGCTTGCGGTGCAAGAGGTGAGGAATGTGAAACGACTCCAGCACCGCCTGGGTGCGGCGGTCTTTCTCTTCGCGCGAAAATCCGTCGAGTCCGTAATGAATGTTCTGTTCGACGGTAAGGTGCGGAAACAGCGCGAGGTTTTGGAATACGTATCCGGTGTTGCGCTTCGAGACCGCAACGTCCACGCGGGAGTCACTGTCGAAGACGACCTCATCACCGGCGACGATGCGTCCCTCATCTGGCTTGAGCAGCCCGGCGATGCACTGCAAGATGGTGGTCTTGCCCGAGCCGGAATGTCCGAAGAGGATGGTGATGCCGGGTTCGGCAACGAACTCGACATCGAGCAGAAATGTGCCGACGCCCCGCGAGGTCAGCTTCTTCTTGAGCTTGAGTTGCAACGAGTTGCCGGAAGCCGGGGTCATTTAGTGGGAAACGCCTCCCACATGCGACGGTTCAATCCATAAACGATCGACAACACAACGAATGAGAAAACCAGCAAGAGCAGCGCGGTCTCGCCGGCAGCAACGTTATTAAAAGCTTGCACGTTATCGTAGATGTCGATGGAGACGGTGCGGGTGACGCCTTCGATGTTCCCGCCAACCATCAGGACCACGCCAAACTCGCCCAACGTGTGAGCAAAACTGAGAACAACGCCGGTGAGAATGCCTGTGAATGAAAGCGGCAGGATCACGCGCAAAAAGGTCCGCAACTTTGAGGCGCCCAGCGTCCAAGAGGCCTCGATCAACTTTCGGTCCACACCGGAGAAACCGGCAGCGAAGGGCTGCACCGCGAACGGCAGGCTATACAAGACTGACGCAATCACCAGCCCTGGGAAGGTGAATGCGAGGCGGCGGTCAAACCACGCTTGCCATATCTTTCCGACCCAGCCATGGGAACCGATGGCCATCAGAACATAAAAACCGAGCACGGTGGGAGGCAATACGATGGGCAGCGCCACAACAGCTTCCACAATGAATTTCCAGCGCCAGCGTGAATAGGTGACCCAATAAGCGATCGGCAATCCGATGAGCAGCAGAATCGCCGACACGCAGCAGGCGAGCTTGAAGGTGAGCGCGATGGCTTGCCAATTCACGGAGGAATGCGTGCAGACATCTTCTCATTAAAGAGAAAAGAGGCACAAGGCAGACTCTCCGTGCTCGACAGAGCACCCCTCCGAATTATTGCACCGTCAAGGTGACCGGAATCGCATGCACCACATACGGTGACAAGCTGTATCCGATGACTTGAACGTTATAGATTCCGGCCGGAGTACCACTCCCGGCCTTGAATGTGACGGGAGACATGCCGCCTGCGGGCACAGTCGCCCCGCCTGACGAACAGGTCACATCTGCATTGGCTTGAATATCTGTAGGCAGACCGCCGCACGTCAGGAATACCCCTGAAGCAAAGCCGTTCACCGGGCTCAGCGTGACTAGATAGCCGGTCCCGTTGGCATCGCCGTGCGTCACCACTACTCCCGGCGCCCCATTCATTGTGAAATCGGATGTGTTCACGATCAGGCTTACATTTTGCGTATGGCTCTTGACTCCAAACATGCCGGTAACATGCACCGTGTAGGTTGAAGCCGGAGTACCCGCCCCTGTGTCCACCGTGAGGTGGGCGACGGAATCGGCGCTGATGCTAGTCTGGTCAAAACTGCAAGCAGTTCCGGTAGGCGTTCCCACGATCTGGCACGTCAAGTTCACCGTGCCGTTGAATCCGCCAGTGGGCAGGATATTGACCGTATATCCCGCGGAGGCGCTTGGTGCCACCGTCCGTGATAAAGGCGTGACCGCCAACACGAAGTCGAACAACGCCGAATTCTGCTGCAAGTCGATCTGCAACGGCGTCGTACGGGTAACACCTGCTGTTTGGCCGTCCAAGGTAAGCGTGTAGCCGTTCACCGAAGCAAGTGTATTGGCGGTTACCGTCAAACTACCTGTGGCGAAGCTGTTCTGCGGAGGTGTCAAGGTTATCGGAGTGCAGCTCACTCCTCCGGGAAGCGAAGCGGCATCACAAGAGACGGTCACCGGACCGGTGAACGTCCCCGTTGCCTGCACGTTCACTGTTGCTGCTGAAGACGTACCGCGTAACACGGTCATCGGTTGGGATGAAGTGACGCTGAGGCCGTAGTTACTCACATCCAGCGTCACCGGGAAGTCATGTGAAAGCACTCCATCGGTGGCATGGATCTTAAAGCTGAACACCTGAGTGCTGTTGCTAGCCGCGTCGACAGTGAAAGCTCCCGCGCTACTGCGGCTGGTTGGAATAGCGGAACACGTCGAAGGTACGGCGGTGCCTCCGGGGATGCAACTCAGACTCACAGTTCCGGTATAGCCATTCAGGAAGTTCAGCGTGCCGTTGAAAGTTTTAACCTGCCCGGCGAATCCCGATAACGAGGGGTTGCTGATCGAAATGCTGAAGTCGGGTGTGACAGATGTTGCAAGAGCGTTTTGCCAAACTCCGCGTCCGTAGGTGGAGGCACGCAACAGTTTTTGGCCACCCACATTGAATGTCAGAAGCCGAGTGACCGGAGCGCTGGGGAAGGCGCCCGCTCCGCTGGCGGGGCCATATTCAACCCAATTTGCGCCGCCGTCCGTGGTGTAGAAGACGCCGAGATCGGTGCCCACATAAAGCGTGTTGCCGGTCGCGTCGCCGGGATCGATCGCGATGGAATCAGCCGGGACATCAGGCAAATTACCCGAGATATTCGTCCAGTTGGCGCCCCCATTGATAGTCTTCCAAACGTGACCAGTGCCAAAACCCATTATCGTGGCGAATGCTGTTAGCCCATTGCCGCTGTTGCCGTCCTTCACAGCGATATCAGAGACCGGGAAACCCGCCCAACCACCCGATTGCAGGTTCCAGGTTGCCAGTCCGATGTTAGCGTTGGTCGTGACCCAGAGTTGACCATTTTCATACCCGGCGTAAATCACCGGGGAACCATTTGAGTTCACGGTTCCGCCGAAACCGAGCGACGCGCACAGGAAACCAGAACCGAGTTCTTTGAGAAGGAACGCGGCGCCGAATTGTTTCTGTTGGAAGGCGGATTGTAGCCGCGTGGCGCGGAGTAGTTGCGGTTGGGAGCTGAATTGTAACTCCCTGACGAGCGATTGTTGTTGTAGGCAGGCGGCGCATAGGAACGATTGCCACCCGGCTGAGAAGCGTAGTTGCGCGGTGCATTGGATGCGCCGTTGCCAGCCCAGGGCGGACGATTGCTGGAATTCATGCGAGTCGTCTGCGAGCTAGCGGGGCGGTTCGAGCTGCCGAACCCCTGTGGGGCGCGGCCGGAATCCGTCGAGTTGCCCTGCGCATTCCAGGCGCGGCCGGAAGCAGGCGGCCGGGAAGTATTATTGTTCAGCGAACTAGTTGCGCGCGAGCCGTTGGCGTTGTTGTTGAACGAACCGTTCGGGCGCGAACCATTGTTGTTGAATGAACCGTTGGGGCGGGCGTTCTGAGATTGCCCGGCCGAAGGTGGCCGATTAGACTGCAACTGCGATTGCCGCCCATTGTTGAATCCCTGCGTGTTATTGCCACCGCGGCTGCCGGAGAAGGAGCCGGAATTCATTGTGCGAACCGGCATGTGAGAAGCGGCAGCGGCCGGAGTGGAACGGGCGACGACGCTGCGATTCTGAACGTTGGTTGAAGGCGTTGCCACGCGGCCGTGCGAGTTCGATGCGCCGAAGAAGCTGGAGCGGTTCGGCGACGCGTTGATTCCGCCGGCGACGCGTGCATTGCGCAAAGAGCTGGCCGAAATGTGAGAGTTGCTGCGACTGATTCTCTCGCCGTTTACGAAAGCATTGTGCGATGCGGTGGTGACCGCGTGGTCGTTGCGAGCATACCGGTAGTTAAAGTTCCGGAAGTTGTTCACGTTGTGAAAATCGTTGAAATGGTTGAAGTGCGTGTTGTACACGTTGACGTGATTCCAGTACCCAGGACCACAGTGATACCACGGACGGAACGGCTCTCCCCATCCGAGCGGGAACCAGCCAAAGCCTCCGCCAAAACCAAAGCCGAATCCGGCGCCGAAACCGAAGCCGCCGCCGAGGAATCCGACATACGCCGGCCCATAATATGCAGGCGCGTAGATCGGGCCCGGGCACCAGCCCCAGTAAGAGCCGAAGTTGTTCCAACGGCCGTAGTGATAGGGAGCAAAACCCCAAGGTTCAGAGCCGACCCACGTCCAGCCCCAGGGCGCGACATACGCCCAATTGCCGTCGCTGTAAGGAGCCCAATCGGGAGAGACATTGTTGGGGACCCAGACGTTGCCGACTTCCGGCTCTTCTTTCCAAGTTCCATAGTCGTCGAGATCGCTATAGCCGACAGTGTCACGGTTCACATAACGAGCTGACGGAGACTGGTCTTCCTTGATGTTGCGTTCCTGCGCCCAACGATCAAGCGCATCGGGTTCCGAAGCCGAACCAGGGATGTATTTCACGTTCTGATCGGTGCCGCTGACATCGCCGCGCTCGCCGGCGTTCACGGGATAGGTCTGCCCACCAGTTGCGATTTCGCCGTTACCGCGAATTACGGTGACCGTGGTGTAGTCGCCGTTTTCGTTCACGTCGACGCGGAAAGCGCCGGCCTCACGGACGGTGAATGCCAAATTTGGAGCGTCAATTTCGTAGGTTTCCCCCTGGCGGAGTTCACGGACACGGAAATTTACATGGCCTTCGGCCAGCCGCATCTGAATCACGTTCTGATCGAGATTGAGAAAGGAGAGGGCAGTCATGCTGCCGAGGTGAATCGAGGCTTGCCCGGCTTGAAGTTCTATTCGCGAGTCCTTGTCTGTCCAGAGCTTGTCGCCGATGGTTACGGGACGGTTTTTTGCTGCGGAGCCCCAATCGCCCGCACCTCCGGGTTGCATGGATACGGAGCCATCCATGTAGCTGATGCGCGCCACGCGCGTGGGAGGATTTTGAGAGTCGTCGGCGCTGGGTACCATTTCGCCGCTGTCCTGCGGGTTTACGTTGGCGACGTTTTCCTGAGCCTGGGCCCGGACCACCGGGTTCACCAGAAACAGTAAACCGGCCAATGCGAAGCAAAGGGCGATAAGGCGTTTGCCGGTCAAGTTGTGCTGCATATTCATTTCCCCTGGACTACGGCCCGAATCAGGATTCAGACCAAAGAACCGTCGGTAGTATGACGCTTGGCGGCTTCTTGATGGGTATAAACCCGGAGGGGCATTAATAGTTGCAGAGGAAGGATGTACGAGTCTCACCTTGAGAAAGTACTAGTACGGAAGGAGCGTTGTCCCCAATCTGGCCCTTCGTACAGCACCCCCAGCCCTTGCCCTTCCCTAGACTAGCGGGGAATAGTGACTTGTAGGCGCGATAGCGCTCTGGGAGAATGGCATGCAAATGAAGAAGGTATTCCTTGCTTTGGGGATGTGTGCGACGGTTTTCGCGCTTTCGTCCGCAGCGCAAACCTGGAGGCAAGTTGGCCCTCCGGGTGGTACGGTCATCTCTCTCGCGGCGGATCCGAATGATATTAGTAAGTTGTTTCTCGGCACGGCCGACGGGCACGTGTTCGCTTCGAATGATGAGGGCGGGCACTGGCAGTTGATCAGCCGGGTTGGCACGGGCCAGGATGACGTGATTACGCACATCATCGTGGATCGCCGGAATGCCAAGCACCTATACGCAAGCACGTGGTCCCTCTATTCCGGCGGCGGCGGCGTCTACAAGAGCGATGATGGCGGACGCAACTGGAACATCATCGGACTTGCGCACGAAACGGTTCGCGCGCTGGCGCAGTCCCCGAACAATCCGAAGCTTTTCCTGGCCGGCTCGTTGAGCGGCGTTTACCGCTCCAAGGATGACGGCGCGACCTGGGAACGCATCACTCCTGAGAAGCACGACGACCTGCGGAATTTTGACTCCGTGGCATTCGACCCGAAGGACGACAATATTATTTACGCCGGAACGTATCACTTGCCCTGGAAGACTTCGAACGGCGGCAAGGACTGGTTCCCGGTGGTGAAGGGCATGATTGACGACTCCGACGTGATGAGCATCATCGTGGATCCCACGAATCCGGACAACGTTCACGCGACGGCCTGCTCCGGCATCTACCACAGCATGAACGGTGGAACGCAGTGGGTGAAATACAAAGGCATTCCGAGCGTGTTCCGCCGCACCCAGCTGATCCGGATGGATCCCTCGAACGTGACCACCCTTTATGCCGGAACCACCAGCGGTTTGTGGAAGACGGAAAATGACAAGGATTTCAAGCGCGTCTCTCCGGGCAACTGGATCATCAACGCACTGATCATCGATCCGAAGAACACCAAGAAGCTGATTATCGGCACGGAACGCGAAGGCGTGCAGATCAGCACCGACGGTGGCACGACTTTCACCGCGGCGAACACGGGATTCCATCACCAGCACATCGCGGACGTAGCGATGGACCGGGAGCATCCGGAGCGCGCGCTGGTGGAATTGACCTTTGACAGCGATGCATTCCTTGCGACGCATGACAACGGCAACAGCTGGGCGACGCTTGGCCCGGGGCTGAAGCGCACGGAGACGCGGCATATTTATGCGACTCCCAGCGGCTGGTGGGCTTCGCTGACGACCGGCGGCTGGATGAAGTATGACGATGCAGCACACAAGTGGTCGCGCACGGGTCTGTACGTTCCGGACTCTGCAGCCGCCGCGTCTGCCTCCAGCAAGAGCAAGAAGGGCGCGAATTCGAAGAGCAAGGCTCCGGTGGCGCGCAGTTCGGCGCCGCAGCTTGCCGCGTTCCTTGTGAACGACATGGCGTTTGGCAATGACACCTGGTTTGCGGCCACCGCGGGTGGCGTGCTGTCTTCGAAGGATCACGGTGCAACGTGGAAATCCGCCAGCAAAGATCCGCTGGTCCGGAAGGCCGCGCAGTCCGTGGAAGTTTCGACGGATGGCAATCAGGTATGGGCGATCGCGGAACGGAACATCGTTTACTCCGCCAACAAGGGCGAAAGCTGGGATGCGAAGGAGCTTGCATTCGCTTCCGCAGGCAACCTGAAGCTGCACCGCCTGGACGACTCCACTCTCTTCATTACGACCAACATGGGCCTCTATTCCTCGCGCGACGCGGGCCGCAACTGGAATCGCCAGGAAGTACGAGACCTGTCGTTCCAATCGGTTGCCGGTTCGGGGAACGCGATGCTGGTTGCTCTCCAGAAGCGCGGGTTGATTGCTTCGTTTGACGGCGGCAAGAGCTGGCAACACATGGAGGATCAACTGTCGCAGGGTTACTTCCCTGTCGTGGGCACGCGCCGCGACGGATCGGTTGTGGCGGTTTCCGCGACCGAAGGAATCCTGAACCTGGACCCGAACGCCAAGTCCGCGAGCTCGAGCAACGGCTCTGGCATGCGGTAGAACAAGACGTTAGTTCCCTTTTTCCGAGGGCGCCTGGAGAGATTCCGGGCGCCTTTTTTTGTTTGGGGAGTGGGGCTTATTGAATCGAGATTAAAGGAGGCGTGGCCACTTGAAAGTGGCCGCTACTCGTGTCGAGCAGAGGTGCTTCCGTTGAAATCGATCAACTGGATTCAAGGAAAGAAAATGCGCCCGCCGAGGACGGCGGCCGCTACATAGGCTGCGTTGGGTACATTTATCCTGGGTGGTGATTGCCGCCGATTTGGTAGCCCACGCCGCGGATGGTGCGGATGAGGGGGTGGTCGGCGCCGGTATCGATTTTGCGGCGGAGGTAGTTGATGTAGACGTCGACGACATTGGTGATGGAATCGCCATGGATGCGCCAGACCTCTTCGATGATGGCGGCGCGAGTGACGGGGCGGCCGGGATTGCGAAGCAGGAATTCAAGGAGCGCGTATTCTTTGGGGCTGAGTTCAACGGGGCGGCCGGCGCGCCGGACTTCATGCGAGACGCGGTTCACTTCCAGATCTTCGAACTGAAAGACTTCACGCGTGGGACGGTTGCGGCGACGCAAGACGGCGCGGATGCGGGCAGCAAGCTCTGACCAGGCGAAAGGCTTGACGATGAT
>Ga0137403_10008154_pt1 | contig 11739 bp, 6 predicted proteins | sample CZOMad2_1_16fung_FD_122057 | JGI IMG/M metagenome (GOLD analysis project Ga0137403, IMG submission 122057) | Vadose zone soil fungal communities from Angelo Coast Range Reserve, California, USA - CZOMad2_1_16fungal (Hybrid Assembly) | ecosystem: Environmental > Terrestrial > Soil > Vadose zone...
GGGTTTAGGCAAGGAACATTCCACGGGCGTGCCTCAGAAGAAGGGATTTGATGAGTTTGCCGGTTATCTGGACCAGGTGCATGCGCACGATTATTACACCGATCGCCTTTGGCGCTTCGATCCCAAGGTCCCATTCGACGATTGGCAATATTTATCAGAGAATCAGGGCGGAAAGAAAGGACTCTACATCCCGGATTTGCTGGCGAAAGCTTCGCTGAATTTCGTCCGCATCCACAAGCCCGATCAATTCAATCACTTCCGGCCTTTCTTCCTTTATCTTGCCAATATTATTCCGCACGCCAATAACGAAGAAGCGCACCGTTCCGGGAATGGGATGCAGGTGTCGAGCGATGCGCCCTACTCCAGCGAGCCCTGGCCTCAACCCGAGAAGAACAAAGCGGCGATGATCACGCGGCTTGACGCAGACGTTGGCAAACTGATGGATAAATTGAAGGAATTGAAGATCGATCAGGATACGGTGGTTATTTTCTCCAGCGACAATGGCCCACACAAAGAGGGCGGCGTTGATCCGAAATTTTTTCAAAGCGCCGGTCCGTTGCGAGGGACCAAACGGGATTTATACGAAGGCGGTGTTCGGGTGCCCTTGATCGTGCGTTGGCCTGCTCAGATAAAACCGGGCCGGGTAAGCGATTTTATTGGCGCATTTTGGGATTTCATGCCCACGCTGGCCGGGATCGCCAATGCGAAGTGCCCGACGAATATCGATGGGATTTCATTTGTTCCCACGCTGCTGGGCAAGACCCAAACCAACCGGCACGAGTTTCTCTACTGGGAATTTCATGAGCGAGGTTTTCAGCAAGCTGTTCGCATGGGCGATTGGAAAGCGATTCGCCCGCAAGCGGGCGAGCCTCTCGAGCTTTACAATCTGAAGAGCGATATCGGCGAGAAACAAGACGTGGCAGACAAAAACCCGGCAGTGATAGCCAGGATCGAGGAATACCTCAAAACCGCTCGCACGGATTCCGAGCGCTGGCCGATTAAACCGCCACCGCAAAAATAAAGGCCTTCAATACTCTCAGCTTAGCCTGACCCGCAATTACTTTACTTGCGTTGGAGCCGTGAAGTCCCGATTGCGCCGGGTCCGAGCCACTTCATGGCTCATCCAAATGATTGCCAGGACAATCCCTAGCAGGACAGCCGCCAGCAAGAACCACGGCCAGGTGTAGCGCTGTTTGGGTCGATGTTGGTCACCGGTGCCTGCAGGATCGTTCACTTCCGTAGTATCTTATCAAACTGCCCGCGGACACAACTGTGAAGAAAACCGAAAACAAGGATTCTGGGGTGATTTCCCCATATCAAACGCGAGCGACCGTGATAAATGATACCTGGCTCGCCAAGAGGGGGAATGTGAGTCGTTGTTGGGAAAATAAATCGGCGGCATCGCAAGGTGCCGCCGATTTCATTACGAAATCGTTTCGAGAAATCCTTCCAATTTGCTCCGGCGAGTCGGGTGACGCAATTTGCGCAACGCTTTGGCTTCGATTTGTCGGATCCGTTCGCGGGTCACGCTGTATTGTTTGCCAACTTCCTCCAATGTCCTCGGGTAACCGTCCGCCAGCCCGTAACGTAGCTCCAGGATCTTGCGCTCACGCTCGGACAGCCCATTCAGCACTTCGAATAATTTGCCTTTTAGCAAGTTGAAGCTGGTAACCTCGCTTGGGTTTTCCGCCGCTTTGTCTTCCAGCAGGTCGCCGAAATCCGTGTCGTCCGTTTCTCCGACGGGAGCCTGCATCGAGACGGGCTGCTGGGCCATGCGCAGGATAGCGCGCACGCGCTCGACTGACAGCTCCAGCGCGTCAGCCAGTTCGTCCGGAGTCGCTTCGCGCCCCAGCTCCTGCATGAGCTGTTTTTGCGCACGCCAAAGCTTGTTGATGATCTCGATCATGTGGACCGGAATCCGAATGGTACGCGCCTGGTCGGCGATACAGCGTGTGATGGCCTGGCGAATCCACCAGGTCGCATAGGTGGAAAATTTGTAGCCCCGGCGATATTCGAATTTTTCGACGGCCTTCATCAGGCCCATGTTTCCTTCCTGGATAAGATCGAGAAATGATTGACCGCGATTGGTGTATTTTTTGGCGATCGAAATGACGAGGCGCAGATTGGCTTCCACCATGTGCATCTTGGCATCATGGGCCCGCGCCCGAGCGCGGCTCAAGAAGGCGCAAACTTTGAGAAAATCCTCATGCGGCAGGCGCACGAAGCGTTCGAGTGCGTGCAGGTTTTCCTTCTCGCACTTGAGAATCGTCGCCGACTCGGCGGATTTATCCTGGTGATGGGATGATTCGAGTCGCTGCAAGCTCGACTGCATTTTATCCCGAATGTTCTCGGTCACCAGAGTCATTTCATCGATAATCCTCTGCTTGAAATGAAAGCGCGAAAAGAGAGACTGTAGTTCCTTGTCCGTCCGTTTGAACCCGGTCCAAAGTCGTTGGCGTGATTTTGCTGCGGCCTGCTGCCAGGCTTCGAACTTCTCGTCCACGCGTTCGTCCAGGAATCGCACCTTTTTGACCAGGAAACGCAATTGCTTCAGATGCTTCTCCCGGGCCTCGACCAGCTTGTCCACCACAATGCGGTCAAATCGTTCCTTGGGCGGAAAGCCCAGCAATTTTTCGGCTAAAGCAACGTGTTCCTTGCCGGCAAAACCCAATCCGTAAACGATTCGGCGTGATTCATCTTCCGCCTCCTCAATACGTTTGCAAATCTCTACCTCCTGATCGCGAGTCAGCAACGGCACTTTGCCCATCTGCCGCAGATACATGCGGACAGGGTCATCCAGGATGTCGAATCGCTCAGTCTCTTCCTCGTCTCCTCCTGCCGGTTTGATCCGATCCACTTCAGCCGGATCGATGATATCAATATCGAGAGTCCGCAACTTCGTCAGAATACGATCCAAATCGTCTGGCGTGACCACGTCCTCGGAGAGCGCGTCGTTGACGTCCTCGTAAGTCAGGTGTCCCTGTTCGCGCGCCAACCGGATCAGTTCCTTGGCCTTTTCCGTGAGGTCGAGAGCCGCCGGACTCTTTGCCGGCGCCTCGTGCGGTTGAGAGTTCATTGCGGATTGAGCCGGCGCCGAATCTACCCGCGCAGGACGCCCGCGCTTGCGCCGCTCCGCCGCGGCGGCCGGCGGTTGGGCTAAAGCCGCCGGCGGGGGCTTTGGTTTTGTGCCTGATAACTCAGGTTTGGCTTTCTGCATATTTTCCTGCGATTGCCGTTTCGGCTGCCTGGTCCGATCACCAGATCGGCCGGCGGGGCGTACAATATCTTCACGGGCCAAATGAGCATACAGGTTTATTGCCAGACACAACAAGAAAAGTGATGGGTGGGTAATGGTTGAGTAATACTCCTTCCGCGAAGTTTCCCTGGGCGAGCGATCAAAAAAAATTAGTTCTTCGTTCCCCGCTTGATTATGTTGGGAGCTTGATAGAGACCGGTTCATCGCCCGATTCCGTGGTGTCAGCGCCCCTCGTGCTGCCGCATGATCCCTACGTGGTCTTGCAGAACCGGGATTTTCTCCTCTACCTCGTTGGCCGTTTCATCGCGTCTCTTGGTCAGCAAATGCTCACCGTGGCAGTGGGTTGGGAACTTTACGAGCGCACGCACTCGGCATTGAACCTGGGCATGGAGGGGCTGGCGCAGATGGGAACAATGATAATCTTTACGCTGCCAGCGGGGCACGTAGCTGACAACTTCAATCGCAAACGGATCATCGTCCTGATGACCTTCATCATTGCGTGTGCGAGTTTGGGCCTGACTCTGATCTCGGCCTTGCAAGCCGAGGTTTTCTGGATTTATTTCTGTGTCTTTGTGGCCGGGACGGCGCGCACATTTCTCTGGCCCGCCAGCTCGGCATTCCTGCCGAACCTGGTTTCGCGCCAGCAATTCTCCAAGGCGGTCACCTGGAGCAGTGGCAGCTTCCATTTATCGTCAGTCATCGGCCCGGCCGCCGGCGGCGCGTTGATTGCGTTAACTGGCCACGCGGCTCCAGTGTATGCCGCCAATGCCGCGGCCGCCATTCTCTGCCTGCTGCTGATCGGCCTTATCCGTCGCCATCATCTCGCGCCAGTGAAAGAAAAGATGACAGCTTCGAGCCTTGGTGCCGGGTTCAAATTCGTTTTTGCCAACAAAATCATTTTGGGAACCATCACGCTGGACTTGTTCGCTGTGCTACTTGGCGGCGCGACCTCATTGCTGCCGGTCTATGCTAAAGACATCTTGCGTGCTGGTCCGAGCGGGCTGGGCATCTTGCAAGCCGCCTTACCCGCTGGGTCGCTGCTCTGCTCCCTCATCCTTGCTCATCGCAGGCCCATGCAGAAAGCCGGCCGGGCCTTGCTTTGGGCGGTCGGTGGCTTCGGCCTGGCAACGATCGGGTTTGGACTTTCTCACTGGTTTTGGCTCTCCTTTCTACTGCTGTTCGTTTGTGGCGCGCTGGACAATATCAGTGTCGTCGTGAGGCACACGCTGGTTCAATTACTCACACCCGACGAAAAGCGCGGGCGCGTTTCGGCAGTCAACAGCCTGTTCATCGGCACCTCAAACGAATTGGGCGGATTCGAGTCCGGTCTCGTCGCTTACCTGGTCACCCCGGTGTTTTCCGTAGTTTCAGGCGGAGTCGGCACGATACTGATAGTTATCGGTGTGGCCCTGGTCTGGCCCGAAATTCGAAAGTTCGGCCGGCTGGATCCAGGTTGAACCGGGTCAACCAGATTAGATACTCCAATAGGTCATGTCATTTAATCGCCACCGGATGAAAGCAGCCGCTGAGTCGCTGGCCAAACAAGGCGTTTTCATCGGCACTTCCTCCTGGAAATATCCCGGCTGGCGCGGACAACTCTACGATGATGACCGCTACGTCTGGCGCGGCAAGTTTTCCAAAATCCGATTCGAGCGACTTTGCCTGCTTGAATACTCGGAGGTGTTTAAGACTGTTTGCGTGGATGCCGCTTATTACAAATTCCCCGATAGCCGCTACCTGGACCTCCTGGCAAACGGAGTGCCGGATGATTTTTTATTCGGGCTTAAAGTGACGGACGAAATCACCATCAAGAGATTCAGCAACCTGCCCCGATTCGGCCTTCGCGCCGGGAAGCCTAACGAAAGTTTTCTCAATGCGGAGCTGTTTGCGTCCGCCTTTCTCGCGCCCTGTGAACCTTTCAAGCAGAGGATAGGCGTGCTGCTCTTAGAGTTCTCGAAGTTCTTTTCCAGTGATTATGAGTTCGGGCGCGACTTCGCCGCGGACCTGGACTCGTTCCTGAGCAAGCTTCCCAAAACCTGGCCGTACGCGGTTGAAATCAGGAACAGGTATTTTCTGCACCGGGATTATTTCTCCGTGCTGAAGCGGCACAACGTGGCGCACGTCATCAATTCCTGGGCCGACATGCCGCCGCCAGAGGCGCAAATGGCTCTCGAGTATAGTCAGACGAATCCCGATTTGTGCGCCGCGCGCTTTCTATTGAAGCCGGGGCGAACGTATGAAGAGGCAGTCAAACTTTTCGCGCCTTATGATACTATCAAGGACCCGAATCCTTCGGCCCGCGCTGCCGGCGCAGCCCTGATCCGAAAAGGCATCGCGGCCGGTGCGCAAGGGAAAACCTTTATCTTCGTAAACAATCGCCTGGAAGGGAATGCGCTGAACACGATTGCCGCGATGATCGAGCAAGCGGAGAATTGACGTTTTTCCGAATTCGTCATTCGGACTTCGGATTTGTCCTGGCCATCTCCCCTTGTGCGGTCTCGATCAATTCCTTAATTCGCTGGGCGTCTCCTTTTTTATGGCCATGACTTGCCAACGGGTCGGAGCCGCCGGAGGACTCGATCAAAATCTCCGACCAAATCAAACCGGTCTTAATGTGAACGGAAGCCACTTTACTGATACTCATGCTCATCTCGTCCAGGCGGAACCAGGAGCGTTTGCGTCGGCTTACCGACTTGTCACTGACTTCGATGTAAGTTGGGAACAGTAGATTCCCGCGTGTCCAACGACTGGCTTGAAAGACTTCTGATGGCATAATAAAGAGGACCTTACAGACTTAGGTGTATGAGATAAATCTATTTTGCATTCTCCGCACGGTATTAACAAGCTCCCTGCGTCGAGCCACGACATTGAGCTCGTTTAGGAGCTAGCCATTCTCATCGTTACAAGTTCAGAAGAAGCAGTCAGGTTCCGTAGAGGCGGCCGGTGCTCGGGTTTGGGGATTCCGTGCGTTTGGATGTTTCTCGTTGAACAAAAATCACATTCGCAACTGGACCGCAGACCGGGCTTGCCCTTCTGCCGCATTCGCTACGGCGGCTGCGATCGTCCCCTCGCCGCCCAGCCACCGTTCGTGCAATCCCTCCACCAAACTAACGAACTCGTCCATATCGTACGGCTTCGTCAGAAACTCACGTGCTCCCAAATCCATGGCGTTCTGAATATCCGCGTGGAAAGCCGAGGCCGACAACACCACCGCCGGCAACGACCTTAGCTCGGGACACGTCCCGAGCCAGGCCAGCACTTCGAAACCGTTAACTCTCGGCATCTTCAAATCCAACAGCAGAAGTTGTGGCAGCGGATAGCGGGCACGGTCATTGAACGGAGGAACGCCCTTCAAATAGTCCATCGCGGCCACGCCATCACGAACCTCAAGTATTTCGTGCGGAAGGCCGGCCTTCCGAAAAGCCCAGCGCAGCAGAAATACTTCATCCTTGTCATCCTCTGCCAACAATATGCAATGCTTGGTGGTCATAGAAATAAGTCAGTTTTTCCATCGGCTTGCCATTACAAGCAACAGTTCCAATGAGTTAAGTTCGCGTGATTGGGAGCATTTATTTTGCCAATACTTGCCTGGGTTCATTTTTCCAACCCAATCGCAGCTTTGTCCAACAACTGTTCAGTTCTGTCTCGGAATGAGATGTTTCGCCTTCCATTTTGAAAGTGCCCACCGTGGAAAACGAAGGGATGCTGTTTTGATTTGCCCGGAGGCACAAACATTCAAAAACGGCATCATTCTCCAAGCGCCCGCCTCGGGGGTCTAATCGGCTACCCGGGGAATCCCCTGGCTTCCGCACCGGAAGTGCCCCGGGACAACCTTCCTGCCTCGCCCCGGTTTCCAACATTTCAACTGCGCATATAACCTCACTCCTGTCGATGGTTGGGAATAACTCAGAACTCCCTTAGATGCAGCGCGATACTTTCAGATGAGCCCGGCAACTTTGGCCCGGTTGCCGAGGATTTTCGCCGGTTCTGCCGGCATCCTTGTGTTCCTTATCGGAGCGATGGCGCTGGCCGGTTGGACGTTCGACGTCGCCATTTTCAGGAGCGTTGTGCCGGGCTGGGCGCAGATGGCAGCGAGCTCGGCGTTGGGTTTTGTTTTGGCGGGGTTTGCCCTTTGGTGCGGTGCCACTGGGCCATCACAGGCGATTCAGGTTACGCGCGGCTCATGGCGTCAAAGCTTGCTGCGGGGTTGTGGAGCGGCCATGGCAATCATTGGGCTGTTCAAGCTGAGCGAAGCGCTCGGAGGCTGGAACCTTGGGATGGAACAACTCTGGTTCCATGGGTTTTCGGGCCCTTCCGGTCCCGCCCGAATGACACCGACCACCGCTGTCAACTTTGTGTTCCTTGGCTGCGCGCTCGCCCTCACCCCCGAAACTCGTTTCATTTCCTGCTTCCAATTTCTTTGCATCCTGGGAGCGGTCATTGGTTGGCTCGGCTTCAGTCATTACTTTTACGGGGGCGAACCGCTGATGCCGTACGGACAAATGCCCATGCATACCGCTGGCGCTTTCCTGGCCTTGAGCGGAGGAATTCTCTGTTTGCGGACTGACGGTGGGATAATGGCTTTATTGATCAGCGATAGCCTTGGTGGAGGCCTTGCCCGGCGTTTGGTGCCTGCCGTAGTGCTGCTTCCGATTTTCCTGGGCTGGCTTCGGCTGCAGGGGCAGAGAGCCGGATGGTTCGGAACCGAGGCCGGGGTGTCAGTGCTGGCATTGGCAAATGGTGTGGGTTTTGGTGGCCTGATCTGGATCAATGCCACTTTGTTGCATCGCACCGACTCTGGCCGCAAGATTGCCGAGGAAGAACTCGTGCGCCTCAATGCCGAATTGGAACAACGCGTCAACGAACGCACCGCTGAACTAACCGCCGCCAACCAGGAGATGGAGAATTTCACCTATGCTGTCGCTCACGATTTGCGCGCGCCCTTGCGCCATATGGCGGCTTTTTCTAAAATACTTGACCAGGAACTCAGTCCTTCACCGCCTCCCACCACACAGCGTTGTCTCAATAGCATCAGCCGCGCCATCGGCAACATGACGCAGCTAGTGGACGATTTGCTCAAATTGGCCCGGCTCGCCCGGCATCAACTGATGCGCAGGCCTACTCCGCTCGGACCTGTTGTCGAAGCACTCCTCACCTCTCTTAAGCCCGAAACTGCTGCACGCTCTGTCGAATGGCGGATTCATCCGCTACCCACCGTCGAGTGCGATCCTGACCTCATCCAACAGGTCTTTGCCAATCTCCTCTCCAATGCTATCAAGTTTAGTCGCACGCGTCCCAGGGCCATAATCGAGCTCGGTGCGCTCCTGCATGACGATCACCCTGTCTTTTTCGTCCGCGACAACGGCGTCGGTTTCGATATGGCATACGCTGACAAACTCTTCGGAGTTTTCCAACGTCTCCATCATGTCGATCAGTTCGAGGGCACCGGCGTTGGTTTGGCCGCTGCCGAGCGGATTATCCGCCGCCATGGAGGCCGGATCTGGGCCGATGCCGCCCTAGATCACGGAGCAACCTTCTATTTTACCCTCGGAGTTCAACAGGATCTCCCTCCTGGTTTGGCTAACGCAGACAACCTCCCGGATATTATCGGTCCACAGTCACCCGCATAAAACATTCACGCAAGACTCTGGCCTTTCCAACTTTCATCCTCGTTTTCCCCTCACCCTCTGACGTTAGCCGTTGCAAAAGTGCGGCCCTCTTTCTGTAGGACACCTCCTACAACCGAAACAGAGGTTTACACCGCTTTGACGGCCTAAGGAATGCGGTTTCGAGAGAGGCTTGAGAATGTAGGCTAAAGCGAATCTGACCACTCTCACACGAGTAGTGATCCTGATCGCTTTTTACTTTGTGGGTGGGCTGCTCGGCAAAAAGGCTTCGTTCCTATCGGGCAGCATTGTCCTGGTATGGCCCCCTGCCGGAATTGCCCTGGCCGCCCTCCTTTTATTCGGACATAAGTTTTGGCCCGGAGTCGCCCTGGGCGCTGTTCTCTTTTCGTTGATGAATGGCGAACCGTTCGGATTTTTCACCCTCGGCACCGCCATCGGCAACACTTTTGGCGCCATCATTTGCTCATTCCTCCTGCGTCACCTTGTCGGGTTCGACGGGGCCATGGAGCGCACCCGCGATGTCACTGGCTACATTGGCCTCGCTTGCTTTCTGGGCACGACTGTGAACGCCACGTTCAGCGTCGTCAGCCTTGCCTATGCCGGCGTCGTTCCGTGGGATAACCTCTTTACCGAAGTCATTGGCTGGTGGGTGCCTAACGCTCTCGCCGGATTGGTAGTAGCCCCTTTCATCCTGACCTGGTCAACGACTTCTTCAATGCGTTGGAACACACGACTGCTGGGCGAAGCGATTCTCTGCGGCACAGGACTTGTCGGCGGTACGCTCATCTCTTTCGATTCATGGTTCGTTTACGGTGTTCAGAGTTATCCCCTCGCGTATTTGCCATTCCCTTTCCTGGTGTGGGCGGCCTTTCGCTTCGGCCAGCGCGGCGCTACTACCGGCACTCTTCTGGTTACCTCCCTCGGCATCTATTCTCTCCTCAAGGGCCGGGGACCTTTCCTCGCCAACTCTGAACACGAAAGCCTTATGCTGATCGGCAGCTATATTGGTATCGTCGCCGTGACCAACATGCTCCTCGCCGCCGCTTCCACGGAACGCCGCAACGCCGTACAAGCCGCTTCCGCCAGTGAGAAGCGCTATCGCACCATGGTCGAAGACCAGACAGACATGATTTGTCGTTTCACATCGGACGGAGCACTCACGTTTGTCAACGGTGCCTTCTGCCGATTCCATGGAAAAACTCCCGAAGAACTCGTGGGTACGAACTTCCTCGCCGGCCTGGGCGGAGAGGACGATAAGATTCCGCTCAGTTACTTTAACGCTTTGCCAAAAGAGGAGCCGGCCGTCTCATTCGATTATCGGGTGTCTGCAAGGGAGGGTAAACTTGTTTGGCAGCAACATACTGTCAGGAGGTTATTCGATGGAAACGGCGGCACTCTCGAGTTTCAGGCGGTTGTGCAGGACATTACCCAGCGCAAAAGAGTCGAGGATGATCTGCAGCACGCCAAGGATGCCGCCGAGGGTGCCAATCGATCCAAAAGTCAATTCCTGGCTAATATGAGCCATGAGCTGCGCACGCCCCTCAATGCCATCATTGGTTTCTCAGAAATCCTCGCCGACAAAACCTTTGGCGATCTAAATCCGCGCCAGCTTAAGTATTCCAATCACATTCTTGCGAGCGGCCGCCACTTGCTGCAATTGATTAATGATATCCTTGATCTTTCCAAGGTGGAGGCGGGCCGGCAGGAACTCGGTCGAACAACCTTCAATGCAGCGGGTGCGCTGGAAAATGCGCTCACGATCGTCAAAACTTTGGCCAACAAGAAAAGCATTCTGGTCTCGCTGAACGTCCCATCGCAGCTTCCGCCGCTCTACGCTGATGAACCTAAGTTCAAACAGATCCTTTACAATCTCCTGAGCAACGCGATCAAATTCACTCCTGACGGGGGGAAAGTACTAGTTCGGGCGATGCCATATACCGCGTCGTCGGCAGATAATAGAGCACCCACCTCCGGGGACTGGTTGCGCGTCGAGGTTGCCGATACGGGCATAGGCATACATCCTCGGGATCACGACCGGGTTTTCCACGAATTCGAGCAGTTGGATTCTTCGTACGCTCGGTTGCAACAAGGCACCGGGCTCGGCCTGGCTTTGACCCGCAAACTCGTTGAGATGCACGGCGGTCGCATTTGGGTCGAGAGCACCGGCTCTGGAGGCAGCACCTTTATCTTCCTGCTCCCAGTTGAACGGCTGGAAAATGTTGCCCCGCACGAGGTCGAAGAGGAAATCATGCGCCCGTTGGTTCTCGTGGTTGCAGACGACCCTCAACTCCAGCGCTCAACCACCCGCTCTCTTTTCGGCATCGGCTATCAGGTCTCGATCCTCTCTGGACTGGTCCGGCTGGCTGAAACTTTGAAGAGCGCGCGCCCGTATGCAATCTTACTTGATCGAGATCTGGCTTCCGGGCGAAACGAGCAGGAACTGAAGCACATTCGCTCCACCGTTCCAACCAGCATTCCTCTCGCGCTTGTAGCCCTGGACGCTGACGGCCGGCCGGCTTTCGGTCCGGTCCCCAATGGAACGGAGGGTCCAATTACTATGCGGGCCAGGTTGCTCGATGTCCTACGTCCTAATGCCCGGCTCTCGGGCAAAGAAGTCAAAACCGCCCTGGTTGTGGATGATGAGCCGGCGTTGCTTGAGTTGCTTGGCCACACGCTCTTGATGAAAGGCATGTGTGTGCTCAAGGCCCCGAATGGCAATAGGGCGATGGATTTAGCGAGGCAATACCACCCCGACGTCATCATCCTCGACCTCATTCTCGCCGAATGCACCGGCATCCAGGTCGTGGAGCGTCTTCGGGCAAACGCAGCCACAAAGAACATTCCGGTGCTGGTTCA
>Ga0137403_10008155_pt1 | contig 11738 bp, 10 predicted proteins | sample CZOMad2_1_16fung_FD_122057 | JGI IMG/M metagenome (GOLD analysis project Ga0137403, IMG submission 122057) | Vadose zone soil fungal communities from Angelo Coast Range Reserve, California, USA - CZOMad2_1_16fungal (Hybrid Assembly) | ecosystem: Environmental > Terrestrial > Soil > Vadose zone...
CTTTCAACACCATGAAGCCTCCCGGCGCGCCGCTCTTTAATGAATAGAGAGTTTGGATAGACGTCAAAGAGAAGGAGAATCACATGGCCAATCAAATCGTGTGGTGTGACATTCCAGTGCTAGATCTAGACCGGGCGATAAAATTTTATTCCGCGATTCTCGGTCAGCCGGTAAAGAAGCAGGAATTTCCGGAGATGACGATCGGCATTTTGCCCCACAACGACGGGGAAGTTGGCGCGTGTCTATTCACCAGCGCGGAGGAAAAGCCGTCGGAAAAGGGCATGATGATTTATTTGAATGCGAGCGGACGTTTGGATGATGCGGTCTCGGCGGTGGCGCCGCATGGCGGCAAAATCGTCAAGCCGAAGCATCCGATCGGGCCGTTTGGTTTTCGCGCGATTATCATCGACAGCGAAGGCAATCGAGTTGCACTGCACTCGGATTAGTTTTAGGATTTTCAATCGGGGGTTGGTGAAGGTTAAAACGATGCGCGAGACATTGCCGCGGATCTTGATACTAGTAGTGCTTGTTTGCATTCCCTACTCTGCCCACACGGCGCAAACCGACAAGGCAAAAGTTTCCAAGGCTCCGCCCGCTAAAGCGGAACCGGCGACCTGGCTGCTAGCGGGACGCGAGGGCGAATGCACGTCGCTGTCGATACTCTCGAAAAAGGGTCCGGAGTTCAGCGATGTCAAAAGTCCGTACCAGCTAGCCGAGACACTTCAGGCCGCCGGTCACAAAGCGGAGATCAAAGAATTTAAAGCGGGAACCCGGCCGGCGGTCGAGGTTAGGGCGCCTTCGGCGGGGCTGTATGTCATGTTTGTAAAAAAAGAGTTTTGCGACAAGCCCATCCCTCCGCCGGAAAAAAAATGATCTGCTAATCGTCGTCTTCCTGACGTCGTCTCGGACGGTCGGCCTGCTTCAAGAATTTCTTTCTCAGTCGAATCGATTGCGGCGTTACTTCCACTAGTTCATCGTCGGCGATCCATTCGATGCCTTCTTCGAGGCCCATTTCTCGGTGTGGAGTGATGATAATATTCTCGTCGCGACCCGCAGCGCGGATATTGGTAAGCTTCTTCTCGCGGCAAATATTGACGTTGAGATCGACATCGCGCGAATACTCGCCGACGACCATGCCTTCGTAGACCCGCACGCCCGGCGGAACAAAAATAATACCTCGCTCCTGCAAGTGAAAGACGGCGTACGGCGTCGTCTGGCCTTCGCGATCGGCAACCATGGCGCCGTTGGTGCGCGATTGAATATTTCCATGCCAGGGCGCCCAGCCGTCGAATAGGGCGTTCATGATGCCGGTGCCGCGCGTATCGGTAAGAAACCGGGAGCGAAAGCCGATCAAGCCGCGCGACGGCACGTTGAATTCCAATCGGACCCGGCTTGAGCCGCCATGGGTCATTTTGGTCATCTTGCCTTTGCGCATCGCCAAAAGCTGCGAGACGACGCCGATAAAATCCTCCGGGATGTCGATCACCAGCAATTCCACTGGCTCGTGGAGCTTGGCATCAATCTCCCGCGTTACTACGGTCGGTTTGGAGACCATCACTTCGTAACCTTCGCGGCGCATGGTCTCAATGATGATCGCTAGTTGAAACTCGCCGCGGCCGGTGACTTGGAACGAATCCGGCTGCTCGGTATCGGCGATGCGCAGGCTGACATTTTTCTTTTGCTCCAAGAAGAGCCGCTCGCGCAGCTTGCGCGAAGTCACAAATTCTCCCTCGCGGCCCGCCCACGGTGAGTTGTTCGAGCTGAAGACCATCGTGATCGTCGGCTCGTCGATCCGTAGCGCGGGCAGCGCTTTGGGATTTTCCCGGTCGGCGACGGTATCGCCGATGCCGATGTCCTCGATGCCGGCGATGGCGACGATATCTCCGGCATCGACAGAGTCGATCTCGACGCGTTTCAAGCCCCGCCAGCCGTAGACTTGAGTAACTTTTACCGCCTGCTGTGTGCCGTCGGCCCGACAGAGGGTGTAGTTGCCGGCGGCAAGCTTGCCGCTCTTCAATCGTCCGATGGCCACGCGGCCGACATAATCGTTGTAGTCTAAATTGTTCGCTTGAAACTGCGTCGGTAGAGCGGGATCAAAGGCGGGACCCGGCAACGTCTGGACGATCAAATCGCAAAGCGGTTGCAGATCCTTGCCCGGCTGTTTCAGATCCCGTGTCGCCGTGCGCGCACGGGCATTGGTGTAGACGACGGGGAAGTCGAGTTGCCCTTCGGTGGCGTCGAGATCAATGAAGAGATCGTAGATTTCGTCGAGAACCTCAGCTACGCGCGCGTCTGGCCGGTCGATCTTGTTGATACACACAATCGGCGGCAGGTTAGCTTCCAAAGCTTTCTTCAAAACAAAGCGGGTTTGCGGCAACGGTCCTTCGGAAGCGTCGACCAAGAGCATCACCCCGTCCACCATCGCCAAAGTCCGCTCGACCTCGCCGCCGAAGTCGGCATGCCCCGGGGTGTCGACGATATTGATCTTCACGCCGCCATAGCGAATCGTCGTGTTCTTCGCCATGATCGTAATGCCGCGCTCGCGTTCCAAGTCCATGGAATCCATGATGCGCTCGGCGACGTGTTCGTTGGCGCGAAAAATGCCGCTTTGATGGAGCAGTCCGTCGACCAGGGTTGTCTTGCCATGATCGACGTGAGCGATGATCGCGATATTGCGGAGGTCGTCGCGGCGAACGAATTTCGTTGAAGTCATACTTCAATGTTATTGGGGAGCGCAGCTATCTTGTCAAGCGACGGCCGAATAACCGCCGGTTCGGTGCTCCCGTCAAAGGGGCGTTTCTTGCGACTGGGTCTACCCTAGAGTATTCTACCAGGATACATGGGGCGACTGTCGCGATATATATGGCGTTACTGGCGAAGTTATCTGGTCGGCGGGCTTTGCCTATTCGGGACGGCAACGTTAGTGATGTGGATTCCCTGGTGGATCCGCGAGGCGGTGCGCGTCATCGAGCATGGGGGGGCCATGCGCGACGTCACCTATTACGCCGTGCTCATCATAGCCGCCGCGGTGGTGCAGGGCGTCGTCCGTGCCTACTCGCGCGCGTTGATCTTTAACGCCGGGCGCACTGTCGAATACGATTTGCGCAACGATCTGTTCGCACATCTTCAGAAACTGCCGCTGTCCTTTTATCACAACCAACGCACCGGCGACCTCATGTCGCGGGTGATTAACGACATCTCCGCCGTGCGCATCATGCTCGGTCCGGGAGTCCTCAATTTTGTCAACGCGCCGCTTTATTACGTGTACGCCGTGGCGCTGATGCTGTCGATGGACGTGCGCATGACGTTGGCGGCGCTAGCGCCATTCCCGCTGCTGATGTACGTGGCGGCCAAGTTTCGCGGCAGGATCATGAAAAGCTCGCTGCAGGTGCAGCAACAGATGTCGGTTCTCAGCAGCCACGTGCAGGAAAATCTGAGCGGCATGCATGTCGTCAAAGCCTACGCGCAGGAGCAGTTCCAAGCCCAGCAGTTCATCGGTTTGAACAAGGACTACGAAGTCAAAAGTCTCGAGATGGCGAAAATGCGCGGCATCGTCAATCCCATCATGCAGGGCATCAACGGCCTGACGGTGCTGATCGTCATCTGGTACGGCGGGGTGCGCGTCATGCGCGGTGATTTGTTGGTCGCCGACATCGTCGCGTTCATCGCCTATCTCAATGTGCTGGCATGGCCGACCGCGGCGTTCGGATGGATGCTTTCCCTGGTGGAACGGGGCCGCGCGGCCATGCGGCGTCTCGAAGAGATTCTCGAAACGACGCCGGCGATCGCTAATGAGCCGACGCCGCAAATCGCGTTTTCGCTCAAACAGGGCATCGAATTCCGCGACGTCTCTTTCACCTATGAGCGGCAGAGAAACGGGCACGCGACGCTCGAGGGCATCGACTTCAAGCTGCCGGTTGGACGCTCGGTCGGGCTAGTCGGACGGGTCGGCTCGGGCAAGAGCACGGTTGCGCAATTGGTGCCGCGGCTATTCGATGTCTCGACCGGCGCGGTGCTCGTGGACGGCCAAGATATTCGCAAACTGTCTTTGCATGAGCTGCGCAAGATGATCGGCTACGTGCCCCAAGAGCCGTTTCTTTTTTCCACCTCGCTGAAAAACAATTTGGCCTTCGGCCGCGACGCCTGTTCCATGGAAGAGGTCGCGCGCGCCGTCCAAATCGCCAAGCTGGACCGCGACGTGGAAATCTTTTCCCACGGTCTCGATACCATCGTCGGCGAACGCGGCGTGACCCTTTCCGGCGGACAAAAACAGCGGGCGACGTTGGCGCGCGCGCTCATCATGGATCCGCCCGTGTTGATCCTCGATGATTGTCTTTCCAGCGTAGACGCGCAAACCGAGGCTGAAATTCTCCATGAGCTTAGGGCGATTCTCAAAAACAAGACCTGTTTGATCATTTCGCACCGAATCTCCGCGGTGAAAGAGGTGGACGAGATTCTCGTGCTCGACGAAGGCCAAATCATCGAGCGCGGCAATCACGACCAACTTGTGCGGCTCGGCGGCGTTTATGCCGAACTCTATCAGCAACAGCGGCTGAGCGAGGAGTTGGAACAGATCTAGATGGCGCAAGCAATCTCCCAAGAGGAACTTCTCGGTAAGGCCTACGATTTCAGGCTGATCAGGCGCCTGTGGCAGTTCATCCGTCCATACAAACGGCTGTTCCTTATCAGCATGCTGGTGCTGCCGCTGCAGCAGGCATTTGGTCTAGCCCAGCCGTATTTGATGAAGATCGGCATCGATCGGTATATCGCCGGAAAAGACCTCTGGGGCTTGCAGACGGTGATGCTGCTGTTCCTGGGCGCGCTGATCGGCGAGACGGTCGCGATATTTGCTCAGTACTATCTGTCCATGGTGGTGGCGCAGCGTTGCCTCGCCGACCTGCGCGTGGCGATCTTTTCCCACGTGCAGAAACTGCCGATGAGCTACTTCGACCGCAACCCGGTGGGCCGCCTGGTTACCCGCATGACCACCGATGTAGACGTGCTGCAGGAGATGTTTTCTTCCGGAGTCATGACACTCGTCGCCGATTTCACCATGGTCATCTGGATCGTCGGCATCATGTTCTATCTAGACGTCGAGTTAGCGTTAGTGTCGCTGGCTTTGATCCCGCCGATGGCATTCGCCATCAACTTCTTTCGCGTCAAGGCGCGCCAGACCTACCGGCTGATCCGCGAACGAATCGCGCGCATCAACGCGTACCTGGGCGAGGCGATTTCCGGTATGTCGGTGATCCAGCTGTTCGCCCGCGAGGAAAAAACCTTTCATGAATTCGAGGTGCTCAACGCCGACCATCGCGACGCCTATCATTTGTCGAATTTGTACGAAGCGGCGCTCTATTCGATGGTCGAGGCGGCGGGCGCGGTCAGTGTTGGTCTGTTGCTGTGGTACGGCGGCGGCGAGGTGCTGCAAGGCATCATCGGCATCGGCACGCTGGTGGCGTTTAAGGAATATATCCATCGGTTCTTCGTGCCGCTGCGCGAGTTCAGCCAAAAGTATGCAGTCATGCAGTCTGCGATGGCATCGGCCGAGCGAATCTTTCAGCTGCTCGATACGCCGGTGGACATTCAGAGCCCGAGAAATGCGCAGGTGCCGAAGCCGTTTCGCGGTGAAGTGGTATTCGACGACGTTTGGTTTCACTATCAATCCGGCGACCCGGTGTTGAAGGGCGTATCTTTCCGCATCGAACCGGGAGAGAAGGTAGCTCTTGTCGGAGCGACAGGCTCCGGCAAGACGACCACGATCAAGCTGCTCAACCGTTTTTACGATATCGGGCAGGGCTCGATTAAGGTTAGCGGCCTCGACGTGCGGCAATGGGATCTCCGGGCGTTGCGCCAGCATGTCGGAGTGGTGCTGCAGGACGTCTTCCTCTTTGCCGGCGACGTGCGCGCCAATCTAGCGCTAGGCGATCCGTCGATTCCGCTGGAGCGAATCGAGCGGGCAGCGCAGCTGGCCAATGCGGACAGCTTTATTTGCGCGCTGTCGGACGGCTATCATGGCCACGTGCGCGAGCGCGGCAGCAATTTTTCCGCCGGCCAACGCCAGCTTCTTTCGCTGGCGCGAGTCCTGGTTTACCAGCCGGAAATCCTCGTCATGGATGAAGCAACCTCGAGCGTCGATACCGAGACCGAAGCGCTCATACAAGACGCGTTGGAAAAGGTCATGCGCAACCGAACTTGTCTTTTGATCGCGCACCGGCTTTCCACCATCCGCAACGCCGACCGGATTATTGTTCTCCACCACGGTGAAGTTCGCGAAGTGGGTTCCCACGCCCAGTTGATGGAGAAAAAAGGTATCTATCATCGGTTATACCAGTTACAATACGAGCGCGAACAATTGAAATTCGCCACCCCTGAAATGGTGTTGAAAGTTAATGCGTAGTCCCGCTCAAATACGTCTTAACGAGATCTCTCTATCCCCTTATCTAACGCGACTGAGACGCAGCCCATACTCGTGGCTCATCCTAGTAGGTACTCTGGTCGGATCGATCGTTTCTGGCTGCTCGCCGATCTACGTGCTGCGGGCCGCCTACGAAGAGGGCAAGATCCTCTGGCGGCGCGAGCCCATCGCGAATTTCATTCAAAACGCCGAGGTGCCGCAGGACACCAACGAAAAATTGCGGCTGGTCTTGGCGGTCCGCGAATACGCGCGGGACGTGCTCAAGCTCAACGTCCGCGGCAGCTACTCGAGCTACTCCTACGTTGACCGGCCGGATCTGACTTACATCGTCATCGCTGCGCCCAAGACTGAGCTGCGTCCGTATACGTGGTGGTTTCTGATCATCGGCAGCGTGCCCTACAAGGGTTATTTCTCTAAGCAGGACGCTGAAGCGGAAATCGAAAGATTAAAAGCCGAGGGTTACGACACCAATATGCGTACCTCGGCGGCCTTCAGCACGCTGGGCTGGTTCGACGACCCTCTGCTCTCTCATTTGCTCAAATACGACAGGGTGATGCTGAGCGAGATCGTCTTTCACGAGTTGTTTCACAACACGCTTTATGTGAAAGGCGCCAGCGCGTTCAACGAAAGCGTGGCGAACTTCGTCGGTCATCGCGCGTCGATCGATTTCTTCCGCGAACGCTCCGGCGAAGGCAGCGCCGAGCATCTGCGCGCGACTCAGTTGTGGGACGACGAGCATGAATTCGGCGCGTTCATCGGTGAAGTCGCCGGCACCCTCACGGAGCTTTATGGCCGAGACATCTCAAAAGATGACAAGCTCCGGCTGCGCGAGGAAATCTTTGCCCGCGCCAAGTCCGAATGGGCGCGCCGTATCGCCGATCGGCCGCTCCAACGCTTTCGCGGCTTCAGCCAACAACCGCTCAATAACGCAGTGCTGATGCATTATCTCGTCTATTTGAAGGACCTCGACTTGTTCGAGTCGATCTACGAGTCCAACGGTCGCAGCTTGGTACGGACGATCGAAGCCATCCGCAACGCCGTTCGAGACCGCGGCGAGCCGTTCGAAGCATTGCGAGCCTGGCTGGATAAATCACAAACCAATCAATCTGCGGCGCGGCACTAAACTTCCCAATTACCATTTACTCGCCGTTGCGGCCTGGAAGCGCTGGATCGCTGCGATGTGGGCCGACGGTGACGACAGGCCGGCTCGCATCGTATTCAAACTCACGTGCGTGGCGCCGAGATCTTTCCAGGCTTGCAACTCTCTCAGCCAAGAGTCGGGTGAACCCTGGCCAAAACCAATGCGCCCTTCGATGCCGATATCGTCGGGGTTGCGGCCAGCCTCACGTGTATAGAGTCGAATTTTCTCAATCGCTGCCCGGCATTTGTCATCGGGCGCCATCAGCGGAAACCAGCCGTCGCCAAGCTTGGCGAGACGGCGCAAAGCGCGGTCGTCGCTGCCGCCGAACCAGATCGGGATCGGCCGCTGAACCGGCAGCGGATTGATCCCGGCGTCGATGATCTTGTGCCAGCGCCCTTCGAAAGTGACGAGTTCCTGCGTCCAGAGTTTGCGCATAACTTCGATTTGCTCTTCCGACCGGCGTCCCCGATTATTGAAATTTTCCCCCAGCGCTTCGTATTCCACCGGGTTCCAGCCGATGCCGACGCCAAGACGCAAACGTCCGCCGCTTAAGACATCCAACGTGGCTGCCTGCTTGGCGACTAGAACCGTTTGGCGCTGCGGCAAAATAATGATACCGGTGACGAGCTCGACTTTCTTAGTCAGTCCGCCCAAATAGCCAAAAAGAACAAGCGGTTCGTGGAACGTGTCTAAATATGAATAGGCCGGCTTCCAGCCGGGCCGGCTGGCGGGATTGGCGCCGATAACGTGATCGTAGGCCAAAATATGTAAAAACCCCAGTTCTTCCGCGGTTTGGGCATAGTCCTTGATCAGCGCCGGGTCGGTACCGATTTCAGTTTGGGGAAATACGACTCCAACTCTCATGGCTAACTCCTATTTTTATGGTAGATATTAAACAATAGGCTTATTTTTGTCCGTTATAAAAGGAGGGCCCTTGATTTTTCATTGCCCCGTGCGCAAATTCTCATTGATTATCTAGAGTGACATGGTCTACTTATTTCGTAGGATTTTGCAGAAAAGGGAGGGGGAAATATGAATGGTTTTCGTACCACGATTCTCCTCGCGGCGCTGACCGCGTTGGTCGTCTGGATCGGCCAGATGGTCGGCGGTCCAAATGGCGCGGTTCTGGCACTGATCATAGCCGGCGCTATGAATTTCTTCAGTTACTGGTTCAGCGATAAGATTGTGCTCAAAATGTACGGCGCTCAAGAGATCACGGCAAACGATGATCCGGAGCTGTACGGCTTGGTCCAAGATTTAACGACAAGGGCCGGTTTACCCATGCCAAGAGTCTACATCATACCGGAAGAGACGCCGAATGCGTTTGCCACGGGTCGCAATCCTGAACACGCAGCGGTTGCAGTAACTCAGGGCATCCGGCGGATTCTCAACAAACGCGAGCTTGCCGGTGTGTTGGGACACGAGCTGTCTCATGTCAAACACCGCGACATCCTGATCAGCAGCATCGCCGCCACCCTTGCCGGCGCAATCAGCTACCTGGCGTACATGGCCCAGTGGGGCATGATGTTCGGCGGCGGTCGCGATCGGGAAGAAGGCGGTGGCGGGGGTAACATTCTAAGTCTGTTATTTATGATGATCGTCGCGCCGCTGGCGGCAATGCTGATTCAAATGGCAGTGTCGCGGTCGCGCGAATATGGCGCTGATGACGGCGGCGCGAAAGTCACAGGCGATCCGCTAGCGCTGGCCAGCGCGCTGCGCAAACTGCACATGGGCGCGCAGAATATTCCGCTGCAAGTAAACGACGCGACGGCCAATGCCACGGCTCATATGTTCATCGTCAACCCGCTCACCGGCGGAGGCTTAGCTAATTTATTCAGCACTCACCCGCCTATGGAAGAACGCATCGCCCGGCTCGAAGCGATGGCGAAGGATATGAGCTACATGCGGAGCTGAAGCACGCTGTGCTAGCATCATTCTTGTAGAGGCGACCGGCCGGTCGCCTCTACGTTTTTTCCAGCTAATAAATAGAGCTTCGCCGTTTCAAAGCCGTTTCAAAACCGCTGAGGGTTTCAAAAGCCCTTGGCGGTTTTTCTTTCTTGGGCGGTGAAAGTAATCCGTTCTCTCGAAATTGCCCTATCAGCATCGGGTCGGTAAATCTCAAGTACTCGTCGTGATCAATTCCAATCTCAAGGCTGAATCTGGTCTTCCACAGTAAATCTCACTTTTCTCTACTACCGTCCGCGTGATACATAACGAATGGTGTGCGCAATGAAAAAAGCGGGTGTCTTATCAATCCCGTTTGTAGTGGTACTGCTTGCTGTTGCAGTCCTAGCCGAAGCGCAGCCGCAGGCAAAAATCCCGCGGATAGGTTACGTGTCAGGAACTGGTGATTCATCGAATCCCGGGCCTTACGTCGAGGCATTGCGGCAAGGGCTGCGAGATCTCGGCTACGTCGAGGGAAAAAACATCGTGATCGAGTATCGCGGCGCCGAGGGGAAATCCGAGCGGATGCCAAGCCTCGTCACCGAGCTCGTAGAACTCAAGGTCGATGTCCTCGTCCTGACTATAGGAGCGATCCTCGCTGCCAAGCAGGCGACCAAGACGATCCCCATTGTCATGGTGACTCAGGTGGATCCAGTTGCGACTGGGCTAGTCGATAGCTTGGCGCGCCCGGGCGGAAATATCACGGGGCTCGCCACACTTCAGCGCGACTTGAGCGGGAAGCGGCTGGAATTGCTTACGGAGGTGGTTCCAGGATTAGCGCGAGTCGGAGTTCTTCGGGATACGAAAGGGCCAGTGTCGGCTAGGGGTTTTAAAGATTATGAGGCTGCGGCACGCGCTCTAAAGATACGGCTTCAGTCCCTAGACGTGCGAGGTCCCAACCCGGATTTGGAGGGCGCATTTCGCGAAGCGGTCAAGGGGCGTGCGAACGCGGTTGTCACAATTACGAGTAACCCGCTCTTTCGTAATTCGAAGCGGATTACAGACTTGGCCTTAAAGAACCGACTGCCTTCGATGTACGAGGGGAGTACGTGGGTGGAAGGTGGCGGACTCATGTCTTATTCAGCCAACGATCTTGAGTTATTCCGCCGCGCCGCCATTTACGTAGATAAGATATTGAAAGGCGCCAAACCTGCTGACTTGCCTGTGGAGCAGCCGACGAAGTTTGAATTTGTCATCAATCTCAAGACCGCGAAAGCGCTCAACCTGACGATCCCGCAGTCGGTGCTGTTCCGCGCGGATAAGGTGATCAAGTGAGCCGAGGGATGAGTGACGAGTGTCGGGTGGAAAAAACAAAGAAAAACATGAAGAGAAAAATCACGGTCATTACTCTTTGCGCTTTCCTCCTTGCGCTTTGCTCGCCCGCCGATGCACAGCAGCCAACAAAAATCCCCCGGATAGGATTTCTCATCACTTCCTCACCTGCGGTAATTGCACCCCGCATGGATGCATTCCAGCAGGGTCTGCGGGAACTGGGGTACGTGGAGGGAAAAACATTCTCATTGAGCGGCGACATGCGGAGGGAAAACTCGATCGCCTCCCCGCGCTCGCAGCCGAGTTAGTGCGGCTCAACGTCGACGTCATCGTCACCAGTGGTCCAACAGCAACTCGTCCCGCGAAAGAAGCAACTTCTACGATTCCTATCGTCATGACGTTTGATGATGACCCGGTCGGCAGCGGTTTTGTTGCCAGCCTCGCGCGACCCGGCGGGAACGTGACCGGATTGTCGACTCTTGCCCCGGAGATAAGCGGAAAACAATTGGAGCTTCTCAAAGAAATTGTTCCCAGGCTCGGCCGAGTGGCTGTCATTGGAACTTCAACCAGACAGGGTACCGCACAAAGTTTAAAAGAGATGGAACTCGCCGCGGGGGCGTTTGCGATAAAGGTTCAATACCTAAATATACAAAGCCCCCAGGATATTGAGACTTCATTCCGAGCCGCAGGCAAGGAGCGCGCTGACGCACTCCTTGTGCTGCAGAGTCCCGTCTTCAATTCTCAGCGAGCACAGATTGCAGACCTCGCACTAAAGAGCCGGCTCCCGGCGACATACCCCAGGCGAGAATTTGTCGAAGACGGCGGGCTCATGAGTTACGGCGTGAGCATTTCCGACTTGGACAGACGCGCTGCCACCTATGTGGACAAGATACTTAAAGGTGCCAAGCCCGCCGACCTTCCGGTCGAGCAGCCGACGAAGTTTGAGTTCGTGGTCAATCTGAAAGC
>Ga0137403_10008156_pt1 | contig 11736 bp, 9 predicted proteins | sample CZOMad2_1_16fung_FD_122057 | JGI IMG/M metagenome (GOLD analysis project Ga0137403, IMG submission 122057) | Vadose zone soil fungal communities from Angelo Coast Range Reserve, California, USA - CZOMad2_1_16fungal (Hybrid Assembly) | ecosystem: Environmental > Terrestrial > Soil > Vadose zone...
GTATCGCTGACCATCGAGCTGATTACGCCGGTGGCCATGGAAAAGGGCTTGCGTTTTGCCATCCGCGAAGGCGGACGGACGGTGGGCGCGGGAACGATCAGCGAGATCATTCAGTAAGCAAGATTGGGCAATTGAGTAATTTGGTAATTGGGTAATTTGAAACCCGAGCCAAGAAAGAAACAGAAATTCAGGCCATGCCGTTGGTTCTTAAAGAGATCGAGCTAAGAGCCAATGGCTAACGGCTAAAGGCTGATTTTATGAGAGAAATAGTCACGTTACAGTGCGGCGATTGCAAAGAGCGGAATTACTCGACCACCAAGAACAAGAAGACGACCACGGGGCGGCTGGAGTTCAAGAAGTTCTGCAAACGGTGTCGCAAGCACACAGGGCACAAGGAAGTTAAGTAAGAGCAATTGGCAAATAGCAATTGGCGCCAAGCTCCTGTGCCTTTAGCCTGCGACTCTGGGATAACGAGACAAAGGCTAATTACTAATGGCTAATTGCTAAGTGCTGATTTACAGGGGCGTAAGCTCAACGGCTAAACTGCCGGTCTCCAAAACCGGACTTGGGGGTTCGAATCCCTCCGCCCCTGCCAGATTTTGGAAAGCCGGCCGAACAGGTTGGGACAAGGAAGGAACCGATGGCGAAGGCAGTAACGATGGCGCGCGAAGATCAGGGCAATAAGATGACGCAGTTTCCTGCGCGTGCGAAAGCTTTTCTTACTGATGTCCGCAATGAGATGCGGAAAGTTACTTTCCCGAGCAGGAAAGAAGTTCAAGCCACTACGACAGTGGTGATCATCACGGTCATTCTCTTCGGCGTGTATTTTTTTGTGATCGACCAGGTGATTGCGTCCGGAATTAATTGGGTGTTGCACCACCGCGTGCGGTAGGGGAACCCCGGAAAGCCAAGTTGGCAAGCATGACTGAGCAGAACATCAACGCGACTCCCCCGGAAGGCGAACAGGCCCCACCGCCGGAGAACACGAACCCGAACATGAAGTGGTACATCATCCACAGTTATTCGGGCTTTGAGCGCAAAGTGAAGGAATCACTGGAATCGCGCGTACAGGCCTTTGGCCTGGGAGAAAAAATCGGCAAGGTTGTGATTCCCACGGAGCCGGTGACGGAGATCCGCAACGGCAAGAAATATACCGTGGAGCGGATGTTTTATCCCGGCTATGTGCTGGTGCAGATGGACCTGACCGGCTTCCGTACCGGAGGCGAAGGCGACCACGTGTGGCATGTGGTGAAATCGACGCCACGCGTGACCGGATTTGTGGGCACGGCCAACGATCCGACGCCGCTGACCGAAGAAGAGGTCAACCAGATTATCTATCGCGTGAACGTGGGCAAGGACAAGCCCAAGATTCGCGTGAAGTTTGAAAAGAACGAGACTGTCCGCATCACCGATGGGCCGTTTGCCAACTTTAACGGCACAGTAGACGAGGTGAATGAAGACCGCGAGACGTTGAAAGTAATGGTCACGATCTTTGGCCGCGCGACACCGGTGGAGCTGGAGTTCGGGCAGGTAGAGAAAGTGGCAGCATAAAAAGATTTTCGAGCACAAGGCAGGAGTGCCTGTGCCACACAGAAGAGACGCAGGTCCTTCGGCGGAAAACCAACCGCCTCAGGATGACGGCTGAGAGCGTGAGCGGCACAAGCTGCTCCGACAAAAAAAGGATTCAGGTAGATCACAGATGGCACCTAAAAAAGTACAGACATCCGTTAAGTTGCAGATTGAAGCCGGCAAGGCGACGCCGGCTCCTCCGGTCGGCCCGGCACTGGGCCAGGCGCAGATCAACATCATGGAGTTCTGCAAACAGTTCAATGCCCGCACTTCCAACAAGGAGATGGCGGGTCTCATCATCCCGGTAGTGATCACGGTCTATACCGACCGGTCATTCACGTTCATTACCAAGACGCCGCCAGCGTCGATTCTGCTGAAGCGGGCCGCTGGGATCGCCAAGGGTTCGGGCGCGCCCAACAAAGATAAAGTCGGAAAGGTGACGGAAAAGCAGGTTGCCGATATTGCCAAGCAAAAAATGCCGGACCTGAACGCCGCCTCGATCGAATCAGCGATTAAGAGCGTGAAGGGTACGGCGCGCAGCATGGGGATCGAAGTTACGCCGTAAGGCGTTACGAGCAGTGGAGGCAGTAGGACGCGCGATCAGCATTGGCCCTGGGAAAGATTGCCAGAATTGCCAAGACTGCCAAAATTGAAAATTGAGTCCCTGTAGTTTGGCTCGTTTACGAGATGTGAATGCAAAAGTAATAATCGATAACACTACGGCGACGGAGAAGAGCCCGGCGCGGTGGGAGATAAGGAAAACAAAATGAGTCGCAAAGCAGGAAAGAACATAACCAAGTCGCGCGCGGCGATCGAGAAGCGCCAGTATCTGTTGAGTGACGCTGTGCCGCTGCTCCAGAAAGTAAAGTTCGCGAAGTTTGACGAGACGGTGGAAGTCACGCTCCGCCTGGGCGTCGACCCGAAACACGCTGACCAGATGGTCCGCGGCACAGTGGTTCTGCCGCATGGGCTGGGCAAATCGAAAAAAGTCCTGGTCATTGCCAGCGGAGAGAAAGTCCGCGAAGCTGAAGCCGCCGGAGCCGACATTGTTGGCGGCGAGGAGATGGTGGAGAAAATCCAGAAAGAGAGCTGGACGGATTTTGACGCCGTGATCTCGACGCCGGACATGATGAAGTCAGTAGGTAAGCTGGGTAAGGTGCTTGGTCCCAAGGGCCTGATGCCCAATCCGAAGACCGGCACCGTGACGTTCGACATTGCCAACGCGGTGAAAGAAATCAAGGCCGGTAAAGTCGAGTTCCGTACGGACAAGACCGCGCTGGTGCATGTGCCGGTAGGAAAGATTTCCTTCACGCCGGACAAGCTGGTGGAAAACGCTACCGCTGTCATTATGAGCGTGGTGAAAGCCAAGCCTTCGGCGGCCAAGGGCAAGTACATCAAGGCTGCTTACATCTCGTCTTCCATGGGGCCTGGGGTTTCCGTGGATACAACTCCGGTGGAAGTAGCGGCCAAGGCGTAATCGGTATTTCGCGACACCAGACATTTGCGATGCGGGGCCGAAGGGCCCTCGACTAGAGAAAAGGATTCTGACATGGCGGTCACAAAAGCGAAAAAAGCGGAACAGATTGAAAAGCTTAACCAGGACCTGCAGAAGGCCAGCAGCATGATTGTTGGCACATTCTCCAAGCTAACGGTGTCCAAGGACTTTGAGCTGCGTAAGACGGTACGCACGGCGGGCGGCAAATATCAAGTCGTGAAAAATACGCTGGCCAAGCGAGCGTCTGAAGGCACGCAGGTAGGCGAGGCGCTGAAAGGGCTGAAAGGCGTTACGTCGATCGCCTACACCAGCGGCGACCCGGTTGCTCTGGCCAAGGCGCTTAGCAAATACGTTAGCGACAATCCGGAGTACTCCTTTAAGGCCGGTGTGCTGGAAGGCCGCGTGATCTCGATGAACGAGATCAAGGCGCTGGCCACCATGCCGTCGAAGGAAGAGCTTTACTCCAAGCTGTTGTTTCTGATCAATGCTCCAGCACAGCGCCTGGTTACGGTGATGAATGCCGTGGGCCGAGACCTGGCAGTGGTCGTAAGCCAGGGCGTGGAGAAGAAGAAATTCAAAGATGCGGGCGGCGCGGCGGAACCAGCCGCAGCCGAAGCCAGCAGCTAAATAGGTTTTTCCTGGGGACGTAGTGCGGCCTCAGGTATGGGTTTTATCGCTGTCAGAAGCTTAACGTGGCGCTAGTCTGGGCGCATTGGAACACGGTGGGCGGAGACGGCGAATCAGCACAAAACTGACAAAGAGTGGAGATACACATGGCAGATCTGCAGCAGCTAGAAGATTCAATCGTAGGGTTGAGCCTGCTTGACGCGGCCCAGCTCGTAAAGAAGCTTGAGGAGCGCCTTGGCGTCTCCGCAGCGGCAGCAGCCCCGGTAATGATGGCGGGCGGCGGTGGAGCAGCAGCAGCCCCGGCCGAAGAGAAAACCGAATTTACCGTGGTCCTGACTGGCGCCGGCGCCAATAAGATCAATGTAATCAAAGCGGTACGTGAAGTTACCAGCCTGGGCCTGAAAGAAGCCAAGGACCTGGTGGATGGCGCACCGAAGAACGTGAAAGAGAACGTTTCCAAGGAAGAAGCGGAAACGATTAAGAAGAAGTTCACCGACGCAGGAGCGACGGTCGAAATCAAGTAGCTGGTTCATTAAAGAAGCGGATCGGCGGGCTTTACGGCCTGCTGCTGGCCGCTCATCCGGTGCAGAAGACCGACCGGAAACCTAAAGGAACACGGGGGGCAGGAGGAACAGGCCCCCAGGTTTCCTTTTAAGGAAAGGTTGAGGCCTTTCATAAGTTTGAATCCTGGAGTACACTACTATTATCAAATAGATACGGTAGTTCTTCTCCAAACCGGTATTTACAAATCTTTTTTGACGCAGGACAGGCGTGGTGCTCCAGCAATATTCGCCTTGCTCGGAGTCGTAGCCAGACCTGCCAGTTGTTGTTCTTATGAACAGGTTCGCATTGGGCGGACAAAGAACGGTCTATTCAGACGGGCGCGGATAAAAACATTTTAGACATCGCACTACGCTGTCACGGCGTCAACGGAGACTCTTGCCTCCTGTTGGCGCGATTCGTTTTGTCCGTTTTGCAGTGAATTGGCCGCCACTAACGCTTCATTAGAAACGCGTTGGTCAACAAGGTTTGCTTTTTGGGAAGAAAAATCTTCGCGCAAGCCGCTTCTTTCGCCCCGCCGCGAGATGAAGCAGAAAAAGTCTTTAGGAGTTATTCATGCCGAACAAGAATGGCCAGGCACGTTATCGTCTCGATTTTTCCAAGATTCCGGTAGCCCTGCAGATCCCGAACCTGATCGAAGTGCAGAAGCGTTCTTACGACCGCTTTCTGCAGATGGACAAACTGCCGAGCGAGCGTGACGACAGCGGCCTCCAGTCAGTGTTTCAATCCGTTTTCCCCATCACCGATTTCCGCAATGTCTCCGAGTTGGCCTTTGTCGATTTCGCCATTGGCAACTGGGAGTGCAAATGCGGCCACCTGAAAGGGCTCCATCATCTGCGCACCACCTGCCGCAATTGCGGCAACACGGTGATCACCGATCCCTTCCACCCCGGCGACGTGCTTTGCCAGAAGTGCGGCACGTACAACGCCAACACGCCTGACTTCTGCAATAAGTGCGGCGACCCTGTTGGCCTGCAGCTGAAATATGACGTGGCTGAGTGCGAAGAGCGTGGCATGACGTACTCCGCGCCGCTCAAGGTCACCATCCGACTCACGATTTACGACAAAGACCCGGAGACCGGCAACAAGAGCATTCGCGACATCAAGGAACAGGAAGTGTTTTTCGGCGACATTCCACTGATGACGCAGAACGGCACGTTCATTATTAACGGCACCGAGCGCGTGATCGTCAGCCAGTTGCACCGTTCGCCCGGCGTCTTCTTTGAGACAGCGAACAACAGAACTTACTTCCTGGGCAAGATCATTCCCTACCGCGGATCATGGGTGGAGTTTGAATACGACCAGAAGAACGTTCTTTATGTCCGCATTGACCGCAAGCGCAAATTCCTGGGCACAATCTTTTTGCGCGCCCTGGGTCTGCGCGCCGATGAAGACATTCTCCGCACGTTCTACACGGTTGATCGCATCAGCCTGAAAGACAAGAAGCTGCGCTGGACACTGGAGAGCGGCATTGAACGCCCGACAAACCTGCTGGGACTGAAACTGGCCCACAGCATCAAGGACAAGAGCGGGCATGAGATTGCGCACTCCGGCCGCAAGATCACGCCGGCAGTGCTGAAGGAAATCCAGAAGGCCAAGATCAGTGAGATCGATATCGACACCACTGACCTGGAAGGCGGGTTCACCGCGGCCGATATCGTCGATACGGCGAGCGGCGAAGTGCTTTTGGAAGCCAACAGCGAAATTACGGCGGACAAGCTCAGCAAGATCATGGATGCGGGCGTAGAAGAAATTCACGTCTTCTTCCCGGAGCGAGACGACGTAGGCAACGTGATCAGCGCAACGCTGCGCCGTGACTCGGTTAAAACGCCGCAAGAAGCGTTGATCGAAATCTACCGCAAATTGCGTCCGGGGGATCCGCCGACGCTGGACACGGCGACGGCACTCTTCCACGGAATGTTCTTTGATCCGCGGAAGTATGACTTCAGCCGCGTGGGCCGCTTGAAATTCAACATCAAGCTGTATGACAAGAACGAAGCGACCGGCCTGGACAAGCGGACGCTTGATCCGGAAGATTTTTACGCAACCATCCGCTACCTGCTGAAGCTGCGCAAGAGTATTGGCTCGGTGGACGACATCGATCATCTGGGCAACCGCCGCGTGCGCGCGGTAGGCGAGTTGATGGAGAACCAGTTCCGCATCGGCTTGGTGCGCATGGAACGCGCCATCAAGGAAAAGATGTCGGTGTACCAGGAAATGTCCACGGCCATGCCACATGACCTGGTGAACGCCAAGCCGGTGATGGCGGCGATCCGAGAATTCTTTGGATCATCGCAGCTGTCGCAGTTCATGGACCAGACCAATCCGCTGTCAGAGATTACGCACAAGCGCCGTCTCTCAGCCCTTGGGCCGGGCGGTTTGTCACGCGAGCGCGCTGGATTCGAAGTCCGCGACGTTCACCCGACGCACTATGGCCGCATCTGCCCGATTGAAACGCCGGAAGGTCCGAACATCGGTCTGATCAGCTCGCTGAGTTGCTATGCCCGCATCAACGACTACGGCTTCATCGAGTCACCCTACCGCCGCGTGAAAGATTCACGCGTGATCGATTTTGTGACGATCGTGAACGCCGGCGACAGCGAATATCGCGTTGGCGATCACATCGAACTGAAGGAAGCCGACAAGGTTACAACTGACCTGAAAGAGCGTCGGAAGAAAGCGCTCGAAGTCGAACCGTTCTCGTTCTATCTTTCCGCATGGGAAGAAGACAAGCACGTGATCGCGCAGGCCAACATCGAGCTGGACGATAAAGGAAAGATCGTCGGCGAGATCGTGGATGCCAGAAAAAATGGCAACTTCGTTCTCGTCCCGCGTGATGAGGTTGACTACGTTGACGTCAGCCCGAAACAGCTGGTTTCCGTGGCCGCTTCGCTTGTGCCTTTTTTGGAGCATGACGACGCGAACCGCGCGCTGATGGGCGCCAACATGCAACGCCAGTCTGTGCCGCTGCTTCGCGCCGCTGCTCCGCTGGTGGGAACAGGCATGGAAGGCGTGACCGCGCGTGACTCCGGCGCCGTGGTTCTGGCCCGGCGTAACGGCATCATCGATTCCGTTGATTCCGAGCGCATTATCGTGCGCGTGGAAGGTGAGCACCATCCGACACAGCTGTCACGCGAAGTGGGCAGTGACATTTATCAGTTGACGAAGTTCAAGCGCTCCAACCAGAACACCTGCATCAACCAGAAGCCGGTGGTCAAAAAGGGCGACCGAGTCCTGAAAGGCCAGGTCATTGCTGACGGGCCTTGCACGGACAAGGGCGAACTTGCTCTGGGACGCAACGTGCTGGTGGCTTTCATGCCATGGCGCGGCTACAACTTTGAGGACGCGATCCTGGTTTCAGAGAAGATGGTGAAGGAGGATTACTACACCTCCGTCCACATCGAAGAGTTTGAAATTGAAGCTCGCGACACTAAGCTGGGGCCCGAGGAAATCACGCGCGACATTCCGAACGTAAGCGAATCTGCGTTGCGCGATCTGGATGAGAGCGGCGTGATCCGCATTGGTGCCACGGTAAAGCAGGGCGACATCATTGTGGGCAAGGTAACGCCAAAGGGCGAAACCCAACTCACTCCGGAAGAGAAGCTGCTGCGCGCGATCTTCGGCGAAAAGGCCGGCGACGTGCGTGACGCTTCGCTGACCTGCCCGCCGGGAATCGAAGGCACCATCGTCGACGTAAAAATCTTCTCCCGCAAGGGACAGGAAAAGGACGAGCGCGCCAAGGCCATTGAAGCGGCGCAGATCGAGCGGCTGGAAAAGAACCTGGCTGACGAAATCCGAATCCTGACGGACGAGCGCTTGAAGCGCCTGGAGGCCATCCTGGGAAACAAAGAAGTCCAGGCTGACCTGCATGACGAGCGCACCAACAAGCGCCTTCTGACCAAGGGAGCCATGCTTGATCGCGAGACGATTGAGCGGATTTCCACGCGTAACCTGAAGCGCATTAAATACGCTGACAAGGACCCGCGCGTTAATGAGCAGATTGACGAAATCGAAGAGATGACCTCGCGCCAGATCGACGTGCTGCGCAAGATCACCAACGAGAAAATCAGCAAGCTGCAAAAGGGCGATGAACTCCCTCCCGGCGTGATCAAGCTGGTGAAGTGCTACGTGGCCATGAAGCGCAAACTCAGCGTGGGCGACAAGATGGCAGGCCGTCACGGCAACAAAGGCGTGATTGCCCGCATTCTGCCCGAGGAAGATATGCCGTATCTTGCAGACGGCACTCCGGTAGAAATCGTACTTAACCCGCTCGGCGTACCCAGCCGTATGAATGTGGGCCAGATCCTGGAAACACACCTGGGCTGGGCCGGTCATCAACTGGGCGAGCGCATCTCAGAATTCCTGAAAGAGAACTCGCGCGAAGAGACGATTCGCCGCGAACTTAAGAGCATTTTCAAGGACACTCCATTTGGCGAAAAAATCGCAGCGCTGGAAGACGACGAGCTGATGCACGTAGCCAAGACACTGACCAAAGGCGTGTACTTCGCCTCGCCGGTGTTTGACGGTTCGCGCGAAGTGGAAATCAAATCCATGTTGCGTGAGGCCAACCTGCCTGAATCGGGCAAGACGGACCTTTATGACGGCATGACCGGAGACAAATTCGAACAGCCGGTGACGGTGGGCTACATCTACATGCTGAAGCTCTCCCACCTGGTGGACGACAAGATCCATGCCCGCTCCATTGGGCCGTACTCGCTTATCACCCAGCAGCCACTGGGCGGCAAGGCGCAGTTCGGCGGACAGCGCTTTGGAGAAATGGAAGTCTGGGCGCTTGAGGCATATGGCGCGGCTTACATCCTGCAGGAACTGCTTACCGCGAAGTCAGACGACGTATTTGGCCGCACCAAGATTTACGAGGCCATTGTGAAGGGCGAGGCCGCCATTGAACCTGGCGTGCCTGAGTCATTCAACGTGCTTATCCGCGAATTGCAGTCGCTCTGCCTGGATGTGGAGCTGATCAAGACCGAAGGCGGCAGGAAACAGATTGCCGCGGCGGCTGACTAAACGAATCGATGCAGGGCGCAGGCCCTGCACCACTTCTATCGTCAGCCCATCTCAACTCCGGACCGCTTCCGGCTGGGGTTGAGACCAGAGCAAGAAATCAGCAGCAACCGGAAGCCGCAGCGCGGCGCGCGTTAAGCGACGCAGGAGGACACCTTGTACCGTTCAAGTCCATTTGATCTGGGCAACACGATTACTGATTTTGATTCCATCCGAATCAGCCTGGCCTCGCCGGAAAAAATCCGCAGCTGGTCTCACGGCGAAGTGACAAAGCCGGAAACCATCAATTACCGCACCTTCAAGCCGGAGCGCGACGGCCTGTTCTGCGCCCGCATCTTTGGTCCGGTAACGGACTGGGAATGCCTGTGCGGCAAATACAAACGGATGAAACATCGCGGCGTGATCTGCGACAAGTGCGGCGTTGAAGTCACACTGTCGAAAGTCCGCCGTGAACGGCTGGGCCACATTGAGCTGGCTTCGCCGTGCTCACACGTCTGGTTCTTCAAAGGCCTGCCGTCACGCATCGGCCACCTGCTGGACATTTCGCTGCGCGACCTGGAATCCGTTCTCTACTTTGAATCCTACGTCGTCGTAGACGCGGGTGAGGCGCCGGTAAAAGAGCGCGAAGTCATCAAGGAAGAAACCCGCTTCCGCGAGCTGGACCAGCAGTACCGCGCAACGGGCTTCAAAGCCATGATGGGCGCCGAGGCCATCAAGGAAATCCTGAAGCGCGTTGAAGTGGAAGAGCTTTCGGTCGAACTGCGCGAGAAGATGAAGCATGAAACTTCTCTGCAGAAGCGGCTGAAGTATGCCAAGCGGCTCAAAGTGGTCGAGGCCTTCCGCAGGAGCGGTAACAAACCGCAATGGATGATCCTGGACGTGATCCCGGTCATTCCGCCGGAGCTGCGTCCGCTGGTTCCATTGGATGGCGGCCGCTTTGCCACGTCTGACCTGAACGACCTTTATCGTCGCGTGATCAACCGCAACAACCGCTTGAAGAAGCTGATGGACCTGCACGCTCCTGAAGTGATCGTACGCAACGAAAAGCGCATGCTGCAGGAATCAGTGGACGCGCTGTTCGATAACGGACGCCGTGGCCGCGTGCTGCGTGGCGCCAACAATCGCCCGCTGAAGTCACTCTCTGACACTCTGAAAGGCAAGCAGGGACGTTTCCGCCAGAACCTGCTGGGCAAGCGCGTGGACTACTCCGGCCGTTCCGTGATCGTGGTTGGTCCGGAACTGAAGCTGCACCAGTGCGGCTTGCCGAAGAAGATGGCGCTTGAGCTGTTCAAGCCATTCATTTATCACCGTCTGGAACAGACAGGCCACTGCACCACCATCAAGCAAGCCAAGGAAATGGTGGAACAGCAGGAACCGATTGTCTGGGACATCCTGGAAGAAGTGATTAAAGACCATCCGGTACTCTTGAACCGCGCCCCCACGCTTCACCGCTTGGGCATTCAGGCTTTTGAGCCGGTGCTGGTGGAAGGCAAGGCGATCAAGATCCATCCGCTGGTTTGCACGGCGTTTAACGCCGACTTTGACGGCGACCAGATGGCGGTCCATATTCCGCTTTCTCCGGAAGCCCAGGTTGAAGCCAGCGTGTTGATGTTGTCTTCACACAACATTCTCTCGCCGGCATCAGGCCAGCCGATCACCGTGCCCACGCAGGACATGGTGCTTGGTCTCTATTACCTGACCAAAGGCAAGCCAGGCGCCAAGGGCGAAGGCCGCGCTTTTGCGAACTCTGACGACGTGTTGCTGGCGCTGGAAGCGGGTGAGGTGGAAACGCTTACCCCAATCCGCCTGCGCTATAGCGGTGAAGTCATTGACCTGACCCAGGCTTATGATGATCAGGACATTGTGCACACGGAGCCGGTGAACTTTGAACGCCAGTTCATCAATACCACCGTGGGCCGCACGATCCTGAACGATCATCTGCCGGAGCAGATGCCATTCATCAACGGCCTGCTCAAGAAAAAAGGCATTGGCCAGTTGGTGAATTACACCTACCTGCGCTTTGGCCTGGAAACCACGGTCAAGATGCTGGATGAAGTAAAAGAGACGGGCTTCCGCTATGCGACGAAGGCCGGCTTGTCCATCGGCATTGATGACATGGTCATTCCTGAGCATAAAAAGGGCTTGGTGAAGGACGCTGAAAAACAGGTCATCGCTGTCCAGCAGCAATACCTGGACGGCGCCATCACCAACGGCGAGCGCTATAACAAGGTGATTGAAATCTGGTCGAACGTAACGGAAAAAGTTGCCGACGAGATGTTCAACAACATGCAGGAACTGGACAAGGTCGGACAGTTGAATCCGATTTACGTTATGGCTGACTCCGGCGCTCGCGGATCGAAACAGCAGATTCGCCAGCTCTCCGGTATGCGCGGACTGATGGCCAAGCCGTCCGGTGAAATCATTGAAACGCCCATCACGGCAAACTTCCGTGAAGGGCTGAC
>Ga0137403_10007849_pt2 | contig 11735 bp, 9 predicted proteins | sample CZOMad2_1_16fung_FD_122057 | JGI IMG/M metagenome (GOLD analysis project Ga0137403, IMG submission 122057) | Vadose zone soil fungal communities from Angelo Coast Range Reserve, California, USA - CZOMad2_1_16fungal (Hybrid Assembly) | ecosystem: Environmental > Terrestrial > Soil > Vadose zone...
GAACAAATGGCTGGGTGTGTGCGTGGCCTTGACCTGGCCGGCCAGCTTCAGCGGGTTGGCAGCGTCCCGAGGCTCCCAGCGGTAGATGTCCACATGGTCGAGCCGGTTCGCCGCCGTGACGAACCACTTCATGTCAGGCGAAAAACGCAGATGGTACGGATCGGGAATGTGCAGGATGGTGCGCTGTATTTCACCGCTGACCGGATCGACCAGCGTCAATGAATCGCTGAGCGCGTTGGCAACGACCAGCGACTTCTCGTCGGGTGTCAGGTAGAGATGATGCGGCTCCTTGCCGGTGGGCAGGCGGCGCAATTCGGTCAAGCCGTTCGGCTCGATCACGCTGATGGAGGCATCCAGAGAATTGAGCACGAAGATCAGGTGCTTGGCCGGCTCGGCCGCCTGAGACGGCGAGCCTGCCACGGTGATCGAGAAGACCGCGGCCAGCGAAGGGGCCAGGCGGGCCAGTGCAGAGACGAACAACGCAGGAAAAAACTTCAAAACGGCCACCAGAAAACCAAACCGCTAGTGTAGGCCGCCGGGTGTCCGCGGCCACCCCAGCAACCTGATCCCAAGCGAGGACTCCCGTCGTTTGCCGGGTGCCGCTACTCGTCGTCGCCGCCCAGCATGCCGCCCAGCAACCCGGCAGCGCCAAAGCCGCCCAGCACCGAGCCCTCTTCGCGGCCGCCGCCGTTCTGCGGCGCAGCGGCAAACACACGCGAAGCGAGTCGCGAGAACGGCAGGCTTTGCAGCCACACCGTGCCCGGGCCCGTGACCTTGGCGAAGAACAGCCCTTCGCCGCCGAACAGCGCGGTCCTGATCTTGCCGACGTACTGGATCTCGAAGCTGATGTTGGGCGTGAAGGCCACCAGGCAGCCGGTGTCCACGAACAAGGTCTGCCCGGGCTGCAGTTCGCGCCTGAGCACCGTGCCGCCGGCATGCACGAAGGCCAGGCCGTCGCCCTCCAGCTTTTGCATGACGAAGCCTTCGCCACCAAAGAAGCCGACCGACATCTTTTGCTGGAAATACACGCCGAGTGCCACGCCTTTGGCGGCACACAGAAACGCATCCTTCTGGCAGATCAGCATGCCGCCGATCTGACCCAGATCGATGGGAAGAATCTTGCCCGGATACGGCGCCGCGAAGGCCACTTTCAGCTTGGTCGCGCCGGGGTTGCTGTACACCGTGGTGAACAGCGATTCGCCGGTGATGAGCCGCTTGCCGGCGCCCAGCAGCTTGCCGAACAGCCCCGTCTGGCTGCGCGAGCCGTCGCCAAACACCGTGTCCATGGCCACGCCAGCGTCCATGTACATCATGCTGCCGGCCTCGCCGACCGCCGCCTCGCCCGGATCGAGTTCGACTTCAACGAACTGCATCTCCGAACCCTTGATCTCGAAATCCACTGTGTCCATGGCCACGATGACGTCTCCTGCGTGTGCGAACAATGCCCGGCGATCCATCGCCGATCCGCAAAGCCAGGCATTTTGCCTGCGCACGCGCCCTTGCAACCGTTGGCAGACGCCAGGAACCTGCCACGTCTGACCGGGGATAGACTTGCCGGAACGAGCCTTGTGTCAACGGAGCCGAGACCCTCAGTGATAGAGACGCCGAATTTCGCACCCGAACCCGCACCCGCGCCTGCCCCATGCAGCACCTGCTGAATCTGCTGGCCGCGATCGCCCTGCTGGTCTGGGGCACGCACATCGTCCGCACCGGCGTGCTGCGTGTGTTCGGCGAAAACCTGCGAGGCATTCTGTCGCGCAGTTTCAGCAACCGCTTTTCGGCCGCCGCCGCCGGCCTCGGCGTGACCAGCATCGTTCAGTCGAGCACGGCCACCTGCCTGATCGTCGCGTCGTTCGTTGGCAAGGGCCTGGTGGACACCGGCGCAGCGCTGGCCGTCATGCTGGGCGCCGACATGGGCACCAGCCTCATGGCGGTGGTGTTTTCGTTCGACCTGTCCTGGCTGTCACCGCTGCTGATCTTCGTCGGCGTGGTGATGTTCATCTCGCGCCAGAGCAGCGCAGCCGGCCGCATCGGACGGGTGCTGATCGGCCTGGGACTGATCACGCTGGCCTTGCAACTGATCGTCGGTGCCACCAAGCCGCTGACCGAATCGCCGGCCGTGCGCGCACTGCTGGTCGCCTTGCCCGACGACGTGGTGCTCGACATCCTGGTCGGCGCCGTGCTGACGGTGTTGTCGTATTCCAGCCTGGCCATCGTGCTGCTCATCGCCACCCTGACTTCATCCGGCATGTTGCCGACCTCCGTGGCCCTGGGCCTGGTGCTCGGCGCCAACATCGGCAGCGGCCTGCTGGCCCTGATAGCCACCAGCAACGCCACGCCTCAGGTTCGGCGCTTGCCATTGGGCAACCTGATCTTCAAGCTGGTGGGCGGGCTCGCCACCATTCCGCTGCTGCCCCAGGCTCACATCGTCTTGCAACAGCTCGTGCCCACGGTGCATCAACAGGTGGTGCTGTTTCACCTGGCATTCAACGTGATGCTGGCTTGCGTGTTCATCGGCTTCACCGGCCTGGTGGGCCGTGCGGTGGACCGCTGGCTCAGCGCTTCGCCGGCCGATGCCAACACCTCGCGCCCGCGGCACCTCGACCCGGTGGCCTTGGCCACGCCCTCGCTGGCCATCAGCTGCGCTGCCAGAGAAGCCCTGCACCAGGCCGACGTGGTCGAAACCATGTTGCGCGGCATCATCCCGGTGATCCGCCAGAACGACCTCGACCTGGCCGGCCAGCTGCGCGCGATGGACGATGTGGTGGACGAGCTCTATTCGGCCATCAAGTTCTACCTGACCCAGATCTCGCGCGAAGCCCTGTCGGAGCGTGAGGGCCGGCGCTGGACCGAGGTGCTGTCCTTCACCATCAACATGGAGCATGTCGGCGACATCATCGAGCGCGTGCTGCAGGACGTGGAAGACAAGAAGGTCCGCAAGAACCGCAGTTTCTCGGACGCGGGCATGGCCGAAATCCTGCATCTGCACGACCGGCTGTTGTCCAACCTGCGGCTGGCGATGAGCGTGTTTCTCGATGGGCACGTGCGCGATGCGCGCAAGCTGCTGGAAGAAAAAGCGCATTTCCGCGATCTGGAGCACGAGTACGCCGCCAGCCACATCGCGCGGCTGCAAGGCAACACGGCGCAGAGCATCGAGACCAGTTCACTGCACATCGACCTGATCAGCGACCTGAAGCGCATCAACTCGCACATCTGCTCCATCGCCTACCCGATTCTGGAATCGGCGGGCGCGTTGGCCAAGACACGCATCCGCCATTCGCAGCTGGCAGCGCTGTCGGACGACCTCTGAGTCGAGACGTCCTTGCCGCGCGTGCGAGAGCCGCCGGTGAAGATGCCAACCTCTCGCCGGTCACAGATCCACGCCGCCGACCCCAGATCGGTTGAAAGTCGCCGTCATTCGTGCACCAGGGCAAACAGCGTGCCGAAGCACCCCCGGCCAAACCGAAAGAAGAGTTCGATCACCTGCCACGGGAACGTCGATTGCCACCTTGGTTCTTCCAGGACGCTGCTCCGCGCGAGCAGCCCCTCTTCCCACCTTCTTGACGGGAGAAACCTCATGGACCAGCTTGCATTTCCATTTCGATTGAGCGTCGCTGTGGCCGCGTTCGCCCTGACCCTGGCCGCGTCGGCCCAGCAAGGCGCACCCAAAGCCGAATGGGTCGACAAAAGCCCTGCCGCAGCAACGGCCGGCAGCGAAAGCCAACTCGCCCGTGCCGACGTGGCCTTCCTGAACCAGGCGGCCGAGAACGGCCACGCCGAAGTCGAAGCCAGCAAGCTGGCCTTGAGCAAGGCGTCCAGCAGCCAAGTGAAGTCGTTTGCGCAGCAGATGGTGGACGACCACACCAAGGCCGGCGACGAGCTGGCCAGCCTGGCAGAGTCCAAGGGGGTCAAGGTGTCAAGCTCGCCGTCACTGACACAAAAGTCCAAACTCAAACTGCTGTCCGCCCTGGACGGTCAGAACTTCGACAAGCGCTACGCGAAAACGATCGGTGTCGCGGCCCTTGAAGACAGCGTGAAACTGTTTCAGAAGGCCGCCAACGAAGCCAAGGATGCCGACGTGAAGGCCTTTGCCGCCAGGACCCTGCCGACGCTGCAGCACCATCTTGAGATGGCCAAAGAGTTGAAGTCCGCCACCGGCGAAATGAGTGCCAAGGCCACCACATCGGACGCCAAGCAGCAGCCTTGAATGGGATGACGAGTTCGCGCAGGAAGGGGCTCGGGCCCGCCTTGCGGCAGGTGAACGGCGAGGTTTTCAGCGTGGCAATGCCGGCGTGCAGCGCGGCGATGGCCCGCTCGGTCAGGGCCAGATCGCCGCTGTCCCGCACCGGTTCGCGTTCGAGAACGAAGTCGAACAGCTGATCGAGACCCACCTCGGCGTCCCGCGTCAGCCGGCCCCTGAAACTCACTTGTGCGTCTTCGCCACCCGGGGGCGCGCGGCGTCGAGCTTGCGCTGCAGGTTTTTCAGCACGACGTCGGCGTCGACGTACTCGCCCGTGCGCCGCATGGCGTTGGCGTCCACGCGCTCGCCGCGGCAGCCGAGTTGTCACAGACCGGTCATGCCGGCGGCGAAGAATGAGTTTCCACCGCCATTGGAGAAACAGCATGAGAGATTCGCTGCGCTTCCTCACGACTGTGCTGCTCTTGTCGATCTTGGCCTCGGTGGCAACCGCCGGTGGTCGCGACGACGACGACGACCGCCGAGGCCGCCCCGAACGCCTCAACGTGCAGGTCGGCGTACGCCCCTTCTACTTGGTCGAAGGCATGGACGACAGTGCGCTGAAGGACCAGCTGAAGCAATGCCAGGCGGGCCCGTTCTACACCTCGCGCTTTTCGATCAGCCACCGCGGCGCGCCGCTCGAATTCCCCGAGCATTCGCGCGAAAGCTATGCGGCCGCGCACCGCATGGGCGCCGGCATCATCGAATGCGACGTCACGTTCACGCGCGATGGCGAGCTGGTGTGCCGCCATTCCGAATGCGACCTGCACACGACGACGAATATCGTCGCGACGCCACTCAACAATGCTTGCACGGTGCCATGGACGAAGGGCGGTCCGGCGCCGAAGTGCTGCACCAGCGACATCTCGCTGTCCGAGTTCAAGAGCCTGAAGGCGAAGATGGACGCCAGCAACCCCGCGGCGACCACGGCGGAGGGCTTCCTGGGCGGCACACCGGCGTGGCGCACCGACCTGTACACCGGTCGACCCGCCGGCAACGTGGTGACGCTGAAAGAGCACATTGAACTGATCCAGCAATGGGGCGTGGGCCAGACGCCCGAGCTGAAGAGCGGCGACCCGGCGCGTATCCAGGCCGTCTTCGGCGGGCAGGCGCAGTACGCACAGAAGATGATCGACACCTACAAGGCTGCCGGTGTCCACCCGAGGGAGGTGTGGGCGCAGTCGTTCGACCTCAACGACATTCTGTACTGGATCCACAACGAGCCGGCGTTCGGCCGCCAGGCGGTGTATCTGGACTCGGTCGACCCAACGACGAACCCGCCCATCCCGCGCCAGACGAATGCGCAACTGGCCGCGCTGAAGTCCGCCGGCGTGCAGATCATCGCGCCGCCGATTCAAGCGCTGCTGGCAGTCAGCGCGACCGGGCAGGTGCTGCCTTCCCAGTACGCGCTGGACATCAACGCCGCAGGGCTGAAGATCATCACCTGGTCGTTCGAACGCGTCGACCTGACCAAGGGTGCCGCCGGCAAGGGCAGCTACTACGGGTTCGATCCCACAGGCGCTGCCATCCGCCGCGACAGCGACATGTACAAGGCGCTGGACGTGCTGGCCAAGCAGGTGAAAGTGATCGGACTCTTCTCCGACTGGCCCGGCACGGTGACGTACTACGCAAACTGCATGGGGCTGTGAAGTTGCCAGTGACAGCCCGACCCCCGTGAACGGCACCACATGGCCGCGGTATCCGAATTGGATCGATGCAAGCAAAGTCATCCGGTCACATGCAGACAAGAAAAAAGGCCCCAGACAGTTGATTTGCCTGGGGCCTTGTTCACTTGCAACCCCTTGCGGAGTTTTATCTGGTGGAGCCGGCGGGAATCGAACCCGCGTCCGCAAGCCATTGCCGGGCAGTTCTACATGCGTAGCTGACTGATTTGGATTTAACGGTGAAGGTCGCGCAGCAGCACGCTACCCCCGCCCCGAGTCACTTGATTTAAGCCTGTGTTGAGTGACCCAACTCAGGACGAGCCCATGTGTATGACTTCGCAGCTATCGGGTTGCCCCTCAAGCCCAGCCCATCGGCCAACTGTTGCGAAGCTCACCGGTTTTAAGCGGCGAGAGCGTACGTAGAGTCGTTCGCAGTTACTTTGTTTCCAGTGGTTTTACGAGCGAACTGGTGCTCGGCATGCCCTGTTCCAACTCCGTACCCACGTCGAAGCCAGGTCGGCCCCAGGAAGACGTAGTTTAGGCCATTGCCAGCCATTGCAAGAGCTGACCCGGCGTTTCAATGATGTGGTCGGCGCCCCACTCAGTGATGGCATCGCCCACGCCGAGATAGCCCCAGGCTGCCGCCACGGTGCGCATGCCGGCCGCATGACCGGCCTGAACGTCACGCAAGTCGTCGCCCACGTAGATGCAGTTTCGTGGCGCGACACCCATTTGGCGCGCCGCTTCAAGCAGCGGCGCCGGATGCGGTTTGGAATGCGGCGTGGTGTCGCCGCTCACCACGGCGGCCGCGTGCTGATGAAGCCCCAGAGCCTGCACCAGGGGTCGGGTAAAGCGCTGCGCCTTGTTGGTCACGATGCCCCAGCGCAAGCCCTTCGCTTGCAGGGCATCGAGCAGCGGCAAGACCGCCTCGAAGACACGTGTTTCCTGCATCATCCGCCCTTCGTAGCGCTGCAGGAACTCATCGCGCAGACCCACAAAACTCGCCTGGTCGGGCGTGACCTGCAATGCCACGCCGACCATGCCGCGTGCACCGGCCCCGACCATCGGACGGAACTGGTTGAAAGGCAAGGGGGCCAGGCCACGCGCAATGCGCATGTCGTTGCCTGCGCCGGCAAGATCGGGCGCACTGTCGATCAAGGTGCCATCCAGATCGAACAACACCGCACCGACGGCCGAGGTCATGCAGGCTTCCTGCAGGCCAGCAGGTAGTTGACGCTGGCGTCTGCAGACAGCCAGTAGCGCTTCGTCAACGGGTTGTATTCCAGGCCGCGCGAGGCCTCGAGCGACAGGCCGGCATCGCGGCACCACTGCGCAAGTTCGCTCGGACGAATGAAGCGTGCGTACTCGTGCGTTCCTTTCGGCAGCAATTTGAGCAGGTACTCAGCGCCCACGATGGCGAACAGAAACGACTTGGGGCTGCGATTGATGGTGGAGAAGAAGACCCAGCCTCCCGGCTTGACCAGCGTTGCGCAGGCTCGAACGATGGCAGACGGATCGGGCACATGCTCGAGCATTTCCATGCAGGTCACCACGTCGAAGTGCTCCGGTTTCTCGGCGGCCAGGGCTTCTGCCGCCACTTCACGGTATTCGATGGACGGTGTGCCCGTTTCCATCGCGTGAAGCTGTGCCACCTTGAGCGGTTTGCTGGCCAGATCGATGCCCAGCACCTGCGCGCCTTTGCGAGCCATCGAGTCGGCCAAGATACCGCCGCCACAGCCCACATCGACGACGCGTTTGCCTTTCAACGGCGACAAACCGTCGATCCAGGCGAGTCGGTGCGGGTTGATTTGATGCAGCGGTCGGAACTCGCTTGCAGGGTCCCACCAGCGATGAGCCAGGTCGCTGAATTTGGCAAGCTCGTGAGGGTCGGCGTTGATCATGGAGCGATGGTACCCAACACCCCCGCCGCCACTTCAGCGATTGATCCGGGAATTAAAAAACCCCGCCGAAGCGGGGTTTTGAAGCGACGCCAACGTTCTTACTTGTTGCGGGTGCCCACAACTTCGATTTCAACGCGGCGATTCTTGGACTTGCCTTCTTTGGTCTTGTTGTCGGCGACAGGCTGCTTCTCGCCCTTGCCTTCGGTGTAGACCCGGTTCTTTTCAATGCCCTTGCTCGTCAGGTAGGTCTTGACGGACTCGGCACGTGCCACCGACAGCTTCTGGTTGTAAGCATCGGAGCCATCGGAGTCGGTGTGACCGACAGCGATGATGACTTCGAGGTTCATGCCCTTGGTCTTCACGACCAGGTCGTCAAGCTTGGCCTTGGCATCTGGCTTGAGCACGGCCTTGCCGGTGTCGTAGAACGCATCTGCAGCGTAGGTGACCTTCTCGCTGACCGGCGCGACAGGCACGACCACGGGAGCCGGCGCAGCAGGCGCTGGAGCCGGAGCTGCGGCGGGAGCCGGCGCAGGCGCAGGGGGAGGAGGCGGCGGCGGCTTCAGCGCGCCATCGCAGGCGGCATTGGCGGTTGCCGGCGTCCAGCCGGCATCACGCCAGCAAAGTTCGTTGGTCCCGTTCTTCCAAGGAATTCCGGTGGAATTGACCCAGTTGTCTGCCCCATTGGATTGGGCAAAACCGCTCGACGCCGAAACGGCGAGCGCTGCGGTGGCGAAGAGCGATGCGACTTTATTCAGTTTCTTCATTGATTCTCCTCTCAAGGGATAGGTACAGATGTTTTGCAAAACGTCCAAACCGGTAATCGGAAAGTTCTGGCAAAACCCCAATCCAGGGCCTTGACCACCGACAAAACATTGTGCCATAGGGTATTCAGACCACAGGCTTTTGCCCGGCGCGTGCCGGGTCATCCACTCATATGTTGCTCCGCGGCGACATGCCTGCGCCAGCAACTAGAATCGCGGATTGCGCTCACAGGCCCGCCAAGCGCCTGTATCAATGGCTACGCCACCCACATCGAATGACCCAGTTCGCCAAGGAAACCCTGCCGACCAGCCTCGAAGAGGAAATGCGGCGTTCGTACCTTGATTACGCGATGAGCGTGATCGTCGGCCGCGCCCTGCCCGATGCGCGTGACGGTCTGAAGCCGGTTCACCGAAGGGTCTTGTTCGCCATGCATGAGCTGAACAACGACTGGAATCGGGCCTACAAGAAGTCAGCCCGCATCGTCGGTGACGTGATCGGCAAATACCATCCGCACGGCGACCAGGCGGTGTACGACACCATCGTGCGCATGGCGCAGGACTTTTCGCTGCGACACATGCTGGTCGACGGCCAGGGAAACTTCGGTTCGGTCGACGGCGACAACGCTGCAGCGATGCGCTACACCGAAATTCGCCTCGCCAAGATCGTCGCGCACGAGATGCTGGCCGATCTGGACAAGGACACGGTCGACTTCGGTCCCAATTACGACGGCTCGGAAAAAGAGCCGCTGGTGTTGCCCACGCGCCTGCCCAATCTGCTGGTCAACGGCTCGAGCGGCATTGCGGTCGGCATGGCCACCAACATCCCGCCGCACAACCTGAATGAAGTCGTCGACGCCTGCCTGCACCTGCTGAAGAACCCTGAAGCGACGATCGACGAACTGATCGAGATCGTTCCAGCGCCCGACTTCCCCACCGCCGGCATCATCTATGGCACCAGCGGCGTGCGCGATGGTTATCGCACCGGCCGCGGCAAGGTGGTGATGCGCGCGAAATGCCATTTTGAAGACATCGACAAAGGCCAGCGCCAGTCGATCATCGTCGACGAGATCCCCTACCAGGTGAACAAGAAGAACCTGCTCGAGCGCATGGCCGAGCTGGTTCACGAGAAGAAGATCGAGGGCATCAGCCACATCCAGGACGAATCAGACAAGTCCGGCATGCGCGTGGTGATTGAACTCAAGCGCGGCGAAGTACCCGAGGTGGTGCTGAACAACCTGTACAAGCAGACGCAGCTGCAGGACACCTTCGGCATCAACATGGTGGCGCTGATCGATAACCAGCCCAAGCTGTGCAACCTGAAGGACTTGATCGAGATCTTTCTGGAGCACCGCCGCGAAGTCGTCACCCGGCGCACGGTGTTCGAACTGCGCAAGGCACGCGAGCGCGGCCACGTGCTCGAAGGCTTGGCAGTGGCACTGGCCAACATCGATGAGTTCATCGAAACCATCAAGAACTCGCCAACGCCACCGGTCGCCAAGGCAGCGCTGATGAGCAAGTCGTGGGACTCGTCGCTGGTGCGCGAGATGCTCGTGCGCGCCGAAAGCGAAACACCAGGCGGCCGCGAAGCTTTCCGCCCAGAAGGCCTGCCGGTCAACTACGGCATGCAGACGGACGGCCTTTACCGCCTGTCCGACGACCAGGCGAGCGAAATCCTGCAAATGCGTCTGCAGCGCCTGACCGGGCTGGAGCAGGACAAGATCGTCAACGAGTACAAGGAAGTGATGGCGCAGATCACCGATCTGCTCAACATCCTGGCCACGCCGGCGCGCGTCACCGGCATCATCTCGGAAGAACTGGGCGCCATCAAGCTCGAGTTCGGCCAGACCAAGGTCGGGGCGCGCAGAAGCGTCATCGAGCACAACGCGCAAGACCTCGGCACCGAAGACCTGATCACGCCCACCGACATGGTGGTCACACTCAGCCACACCGGCTACATCAAGAGCCAGGCGCTGTCCGAGTACCGGGCGCAAAAGCGCGGCGGCCGCGGCAAGCAGGCCACGCAAACCAAGGAAGACGACTGGATCGATGAGCTGTTCATCGCCAACACGCACGACTACATCTTGTGCTTCACGAACAAGGGCCGTGTCTACTGGCTGAAGGTGTGGGAGGTGCCGCAGGGTTCGCGCAACTCGCGCGGTAAACCCATCGTCAACATGTTCCCGTTGCAAGCCGGTGAAAAGGTCAATGTCGTGTTGCCGCTGACCGATGGTTTCCGCAGTTTTCCGGCGGACCACTATGTGTTCATGGCCACGGCTCAAGGCGTGGTCAAGAAGACATCACTCGACGAATTCAGCAACCCGCGCAAGGCCGGCATCATCGCGGTCGACCTCGACGCTGGCGACTACCTGATCGGCGCTGCCATCACCGACGGCGCGCACGATGTGATGCTGTTCTCGGATGCCGGCAAGGCGGTGCGTTTCGATGAAAACGACGTGCGCCCGATGGGACGCACGGCGCGCGGCGTGCGCGGCATGCAACTCGACGCAGCGCAAAGCGTGATCGCGCTGCTGGTCGCCGAGGACGAAAACCAGAGCGTGCTCACTGCGACCGAAAACGGTTTCGGCAAACGCACATCGATCGCCGAGTACACGCGGCACGGGCGCGGCACCAAGGGCATGATCGCCATCGCCACCAGCGAGCGCAACGGCAAGGTGGTGGCGGCTACGCTGGTGCGGCCGGACGACGAGATCATGCTGATCACCACCGGGGGCGTGCTGATTCGTACCCGGGTGGCCGAAATCCGCGCGATGGGTCGCGCGACGCAAGGCGTCACGCTGATCGCGCTCGACGAAGGCACGCGGTTGTCGGGCCTGCAGCGCATCGTCGAGAGCGATGCCGAGAACGGCAACGGCCATGCAGCGCCAGCGGCGAGCAGCGGCGAGGCGGGTCCTGCGCCTGGACCGGCCGGCGAGCCCCGCGAACCCCCCGCACCCGATGCGCCTGGCGAACCTGACGGCGGCGGCCAGGCCGGCTAGTGGCGCGCGTTCTGAATTTCTCGTCGGGCCCGGCGATCCTGCCGGACGAGGTGCTGCGCCAGGCGCAGGCAGAACTGCTCGATTGGGGCGGCCGCGGTTATTCGGTGATGGAGTCGAGTCATCGCTTCGACCCGTTCGTTGCGCTGCTCGAAGAGACCGAAGCGATGCTGCGCGAG